>ENA-UEYD01002087-UEYD01002087.1-human-gut-metagenome-genome-assembly--contig:-NODE-2087-length-11856-cov-3.486714_pt1 | contig 11856 bp, 6 predicted proteins | sample MGYA00242907_ERZ507875 | MGnify/ENA primary metagenome ERZ507875 (study PRJEB26167, sample SAMN06115506) | human gut metagenome | host: Homo sapiens | place: China:Shandong | collected 2015-08-07...
TATTCCAGCTTCTTCCGCCAGGTCACCACGGGAGGTGGCGCATACGGCGGCGGGGAACTGGTCGATAAGTTCGTCGGACTTCAGAACTTCCAATACGTTATTACTTCCGGCAACTTCTGGGCTGGCGTGGGCAGGGTAGTGCTCTACACCGTGATTCAGGTGCCGGTCATGATCATCGCGGCACTTGCTCTGGCAATGCTCATCGATTCCTATATCGTCAAGCACATCACCGCATTCCGTCTGAGCTACTTCCTGCCGTACGCCATTCCGGGCGTGGTCGCATCCATCATCTGGGTGTACCTCTACAACGGCCAGATTTCCCCTATCGTTAAGGGACTTGCCGCCATCGGCATCAAGGTGAACTTCTTCGGCGACAATGTGGTCCTCGGCTCTATGGCCAACATCACGACCTGGACCTTCACCGGCTACAACATGCTGATCTTCCTCGCCGCACTGCAGGCCATTCCGCACGATCTGTACGAGGCCGCACGCATCGATGGCGCCAGTGGCTTCCAGATCGCCATGAAGATCAAGCTGCCGAACGTGCGTGCAGCCGCCCTGCTTGCCATGCTGCTCTCCATCGTCGGCACCATCCAGCTGTTCAACGAGCCGCAGGTGATGTCGATTTCCGATCCGAGCATTTCCAAGTCGTACACGCCAATGATGATGGCCCTCAATACCTCGCAGGGCACGCTGACCCCGGGTGGTGACGGACCTGCATCCGCTGTGGCCATCGTTATGGCACTGATCGCTGGCGTACTCGCCGTGGTCTACACGCTCGTTGAAAGGAAGGTGAACGCAGAATGAGCACCGTAGAAGCTACTGATAAGGAATCCCGCGCGGTCGCACGCGCTCGTAAGAAGGCTGACAGGATTCGTGACAAGCATGCCAACGACCTGCCTCGTTCCATGCAGCCTTCCGCGCTGGTCAAGACCATCACCATCGTTGTTCTGGTCTTCGCGCTGATCTACTTTCTGTTCCCGATTTACTGGGCCATCATCGCCTCGACCAAGACGCCGAGCCAGATGACCGGCAGCAACGGTCTGTGGTTCGCCGTGGGTCTGAGCGATTTGCCTGCCGCCATCGCCAAGAACTATGGCACGCTGATTGGTTGGACCCGTGGCCAGTTCTGGCGCTGGGTGCTGAACTCCCTGATCTACTCGGGTGTTTCCGCTCTGGTGGGTACGCTCGTGGCTGTGATGGCGGGATACGCTACCGCAAAGTTCAACTTCAAGGGTAAGAACCTTGCCATTGGCGTGATTATGGGCTGCATGCTGATGCCGGCCGCTCTGCTGACCATTCCGCAGTACTCCATCTTCCATGCCATGCACCTGACCAACACGATGCTCTCCATCATCATCCCGTGCTGCGTCTCTCCGTTCGGCTTCTTCCTGGGCCGCGTATACGCGCAGACCTCAGTGCCGAACGAGCTGCTTGAGGCGGCGCGTATCGATGGTGCAAGCGAAGCTCGCATCTTCTTCACCATTGTGTTGAGGATTCTGGCTCCGGCAATGGTCACGATCTTCCTGTTCCTGTTCGTGGCCACTTGGAACAACTTCCTGCTGCCGTTGATGATGGTCTCTTCCGACACCTTGAAGCCGGTGACCTTGGGTCTGTACGGCATGGTCTCTCTGGCTACCTTCACTGATCGTGGCGCTCTGATGATGGGTGCTCTGCTCGGTGTGCTGCCTGTGATCGTGCTCTTCCTCGGTCTCCAGCGCTACTGGCAGGCCGGCCTCGCCGCTGGTGCGGTCAAGGGCTGACGCGTTAAGCGGACAGCCCGGTGGGCTGTCTGTAGCGTCGGCCCGAGCGAGGCGGTAGCCGAGCGAAGGCAGCATTGAGTCTCGCCGTAGGCGAGTCCTTAATTGCAGGGGCCGAAGGCGACGCGTTAAGCGGACAGCCTAAGACCAATAATTCCCGCCGTCCGGTGCCTCGTGCTACTCCTTCCGGCGCCGGACGGCTTCTCAACAATAAGTAGCACGCAACCATACCGATCCAGAGCCTTCCTGATTCTTGTCATGAGATTGTCGGTGAAACTGACCGGGAAGCTCCGGTGATGTTCAATTCGCTCTTCCGGCGTTGCCGTGGGGCTACTCTCAAGGATTTATACAGTCAGGATCCTGGACGCCCGACGGTTGTGTCGGATTCTTGTTTTATATGCATATATTGTTTACAATTTAATTATCCAAAAAAATAATCAATGTCCTCAAAGGAGAGACTATGACTAGCACCGGCCGCTTCACCTTGCCTAGCGAGGAGAATTTTGCGGAGAAGACCAAGGAGCTTGCCGAACTGTGGGGAGCAGACGCCATTCGTAACTCCGATGGCACGCATCTGGATGAGTCTGTGCTTGCCTTGGGCAAGAAGATTTACAATGCGTATTTCCCGACTCGCGCGCATAACGAGTGGATTACGCTGCATATGGATGAGACGCCACAGGTGTATCTGCTGACCGATCGCATTCTCGCCGAATCGGATACGGTTGATATTCCGCTGATGGAAAGCTTCTTCGCTGAGCAGCTGAAGCCGAATCGTGATGCCGACCCTCACAAGTATTGGGAGGTTGTAGACCGCACCACCGGCGAGGTCGTTGATTCGGCGAACTGGACGCTTGACGCGGACGAGGACACCGTGCATGTGAGCGGCGTTGCCGCATGGCATGAGTACACGGTGAGTTTCCTGGCCTACATCATCTGGGACCCGGTCGAGATGTACAACCATCTGACCAACGACTGGGGCGACAAGGAACACGAGATCCCGTTCGACATCTACCATCCGGCCACCCGCAAGTTCGTGTTCGACACGTTCGAGCAGTGGCTTAAGGACAGCCCGCAGACCGATGTGGTGCGATTCACCACGTTCTTCTACCAGTTCACGCTCCTGTTCGATGAAAAGCGCCGCGAAAAGGTCGTCGACTGGTTTGGTTGCGCCTGCACCGTAAGCCCGCGTGCGCTGGATGATTTCGAAGCCAAGTATGGCTACCGCCTGCGCCCGGAGGACTTCGTGGACGGCGGTGCCTACAACTCCGCATGGCGCGTGCCCAGAAAAGCCCAGCGCGACTGGATCGACTTCCTCTCCGGCTTCGTGCGCGAAAACGTCAAGCAGCTCGCCGACATGTCCCACGCCGCCGGCAAAGAGGCGATGATGTTCCTCGGCGACCAGTGGATCGGCACCGAACCGTACAAGGACGGATTCGACGAACTCGGCCTGGACGCCGTGGTCGGTTCCATCGGCGACGGCACCACCACCCGCATGATCGCCGATATTCCGGGCGTCAAGTACACCGAAGGCCGCTTCCTGCCGTACTTCTTCCCCGACACGTTCTACGAGGGCAACGATCCGAGCATCGAAGGCCTCGACAACTGGCGCAAGGCCCGCCGCGCGATCCTGCGCTCGCCGATCAGCCGCATGGGCTACGGCGGCTACCTCTCCCTGGCCGCCAAGTTCCCGAAGTTCGTGGACACGGTGACCCATATCGCCAACGAATTCCGCGACATCCACGACCGCACCGGTGGGGTGGCCGCCGAAGGTGAGCTCAACGTGGCGATTCTGAATTCCTGGGGCAAGATGCGCTCCTGGATGGCGTTCACCGTGGCACACGCCCTGCCCAACAAGCAGACCTACTCCTACTACGGCATTCTGGAATCCCTGTCCGGCATGCGCGTGAACGTGCGGTTCATCAGCTTCGACGACGTACTCGCGCATGGCATCGATAGCGATATCGACGTAATCATCAACGGCGGCCCGGTCGACACCGCATTCACCGGCGGCGATGTGTGGACCAACCCGAAGCTCGTGGAAACCGTGCGCGCCTGGGTGCGTGGCGGCGGCGCGTTCGTGGGCGTGGGCGAGCCGAGCTCGGCACCGCGCTTCCAAACGGGCCGGTTCTTCCAGCTGGCCGACGTGATTGGCGTGGACGAGGAGCGCTATCAGACCCTTTCGGTGGACAAGTATTTCCCGCCGGTGGTGCCGGACCACTTCATCACCGCCGATGTGCCGGTCGACCCGGCGGCCCGCGAGGCTTGGGAGCAGGCCGGCTACCGCATCCCGCTGAGCGGCTGCGGCGGCGGCCAGTCCATCAAGCCGTTGGGCGGCATCGATTTCGGCGAACCCGTGCTCAACACGTATCCGGTCAATGAAAACGTGACCCTGCTGCGCGCGGACGGCGGCCAGGTACAGCTCGCGACCAACGATTATGGCAAGGGCCGCGGCGTGTACATCTCCGGCCTGCCCTATTCGGCGGCCAACGCCCGACTGCTGGAACGCGTGCTGTTCTACGCTTCCCACAACGAAGACAAGTATGCGGCCTGGAGCTCGTCCAATCCGGAATGCGAAGTGGCACACTTCCCCGAGCAAGGGCTGTATTGCGTAATCAACAACACCGATCAGCCGCAGAAGACCACGGTGACTTTGGCCGACGGCACCACCGAGGACTTCGACCTGCCTGACAGCGGTATCGCCTGGCGTGAAGCCTGATCCCACGTTTTGGAGAACGGACCCATCATGACTGAAAGCAATGAAGTTTTATTCGGCATCGCCTCGCATTTTGCGCTGGAAGGTGCCGTGACCGGTATCGAACCTTACGGAGACGGCCACATCAACACCACCTATCTGGTGACCACGGACGGCCCCCGCTACATCCTCCAGCAGATGAACACCAGCATCTTCCCCGATACGGTGAATCTGATGCGCAATGTCGAACTGGTCACCTCCACTCTCAAGGCTCAGGGCAAAGAGACGCTGGACATTGTGCCCACCACCTCAGGCGCCACCTGGGCCGAGATCGATGGCGGCGCATGGCGCGTCTACAAGTTCATCGAACACACCGTGTCCTACAACCTCGTGCCGAACCCGGACGTGTTCCGCGAAGCCGGCAGCGCATTCGGCGACTTCCAGAACTTCCTGTCCGAATTCGACGCCAGCCAGCTGACCGAAACCATCGCCCACTTCCACGACACCCCGCATCGTTTCGAGGACTTCAAGGCCGCCCTCGCCGCGGACAAGCTCGGCCGCGCCGCCGCATGCCAGCCGGAAATCGACTTCTATCTGAGTCACGCCGACCAGTATGCCGTCGTGATGGATGGGCTCAGGGACGGTTCGATTCCGCTGCGCGTGACCCACAATGACACCAAGCTCAACAACATCCTCATGGACGCCACCACCGGCAAGGCGCGTGCGATCATCGATCTCGACACCATCATGCCCGGCTCCATGCTGTTCGACTTCGGCGATTCCATACGCTTTGGTGCGTCCACTGCTCTGGAAGACGAAAAGGACCTCAGCAAGGTGCATTTCAGCACCGAGCTGTTCCGCGCCTACACGGAAGGCTTCGTGGGCGAACTACGCGGCAGCATCACCGCGCGCGAGGCCGAACTGCTGCCGTGCAGCGGCAACCTGCTCACCATGGAATGCGGCATGCGCTTTCTCGCCGACTACTTGGAAGGCGATATCTACTTTGCCACCAAGTACCCCGAGCATAATCTGGTGCGCACCCGCACCCAGATCAAACTCGTGCAGGAGATGGAGCAGAAGGCCAGCGAAACCCGCGCCATCGTAGCCGACATCATGGAGGCTGCCAGGTGAGCCGTCAGCCGAACCATACCCGAACCAGCATGATGGAGGCAGAGCAATGAACGATCAGCTGACCGAGGTATACGCCAGCATCGACGCCCTGATCGATTATGCCTTGGCCCATCTTGACCTTGACCCACGCAACGCATACTGGACCCGCAACCAAATCTTCGCCCTCTTCCGCCTAGATTCCTACCCCGGACCCAAAACCACAACGTCGGCGGCGTCAGTGTCAGACGTAGTCCAAGACATTGTTGGCAGCCGAAGCCAGGCCCCCTATGGCGAAAAGACCCCCGACCCCCTGCTCGCCGCCTTCCGCGCCGCCGCCACAACCGCCGGCCTTTTCAAGCCGGAGGAAGGCCCGGCCTACGCCGACACCATCATGGGCATCCTCTCCGCCAACCCCGCTGATCTCGACGACCGATTCCTGCTCGTCGAGCACCGGGATGGCGGCATGGCCGCCATGCAATGGTTCTACGACTACTGTGTGGCCAACAATTATGTCAAGCGTGCCCAGCTCGACCGGAACCCGCGCTTCGACTCGCACGGGCTGACGGTGACCATCAACCTCGCCAAACCCGAATTCAAGAACATGAAGAAGGCGGCGGCCGGCAACGCCGTGGCCGGCGGCTACCCGAAGTGCACGATCTGCCATGAGAACGAGGGCTTCGCCGGACGTGACAAGCGCACGCTGCGCACCTTGCCGGTCACGCTCGGCGGCGAGTCATGGTTCTGGCAGTTCTCGCCCTACGGCTACTTCGACCAGCACGGCATCTGCGTGAACACCGACCACACGCCGATGCATGTGGACCGCGACACCTTCGGCCATCTGCTCGACTTCGTGGACCGTTTCCCCGGATACTTCCTCGGATGCAACGCCGCGCTGCCTCGCATCGGCGGCTCGGTGCTCGCCCATGACCATTACCAGGGCGGCGGCGAACTGCTGCCGATGCACAAGGCCGCCACTTGGGCCGCCTTCACACTTGCCGACTATCCGGACGCCGTGGTTGAAATCCTTGACTGGCCCGGCACCGCCGTGCGCGTGGTGTCGAAGAGTCGCCAGAGCATCATCGACGTATCCGACATCATCCGCGAGGCATGGGTCGGTTATGACGACGCGGCGAACGGCATCGCCAGCCATGACGCGGATGGCAACCGCCAATCCGCCCTCTCGCCCAGCGCGATCATCACCGAACGCGGCTATGAGATGAGTCTCATCTTCCGCAACAATGCGATCAGCGGCGAGTACCCGGAAGGTATTTTCCATGCACACCCCGAATACTGGCCGGTCAAGCAGGAGCCGATCGGACTGATCGAGGCCCAAGGCTTGTTCATTCTGCCCGGACGGCTCGTCGACCAGCTCGGCATTGTCGAAGAGGCGCTCGCCGAAGGCCGCGATTTGCCCGATGAAGTCAGCGAATTCAGTCTCGAATGGGGCGAACTCGCTGAAACGTTGGCCGGAAACCACGACCGCGAGGCCATCCGCCAAGCCGTACACGACGAGCTCGGCAGCGTCTGCTACCGCATCCTCGGCAACACGGCCGTCTTCAAGCAGAAAGCCACCACGCAAACATTCCTCGAAAGCCTTGGTTTTGCCGCTAGGTGAAACAGGTCAAGTGAAGTAAGCTCAATACTGAAGGAAAAACCGAAGGCAAGTCCTTCCAAAGGAGGGAATATGACTACTGTTCTGGTTACGGGCGGTGCTGGATTCATCGCCACCCACACCGACATCGAACTGCTCAACAAGGGCTACGACGTTATTTCCGTAGATAACTACGGCAACTCGTCGCCCGTGGCGCTTAAGCGCGTCGAGCAAATCACCGGCAAGCCGGTCAAGCGTTATGACGGCGACGTGCGCGATGAGGCGCTCATGGAACGCGTCTTCGCTGAAAACAACATCGACTGGGTCATCCACTTCGCCGGTCTCAAGGCCGTGGGCGAGTCCGTGGCCAAGCCGATCGAATACTACGACAACAACCTGTACTCCACGCTTGTGCTGCTCAAGGTGATGAAGAAGCACAACGTCAAGAAGATCATCTTCTCATCCTCCGCCACCGTGTACGGCACGCCGAAGGAATTGCCGATTACCGAGGAGACGCCGACCGGCGGCACCACCAACCCGTACGGCACCTCCAAGCTGTTCCAGGAGCAGATTCTGCGCGACGTGCATGTGGCCGATCCGTCCTGGACCATCGTGCTGCTGCGCTACTTCAACCCGGTCGGCGCGCACGAGTCCGGCCTGCTGGGCGAAGACCCGAAGGGTATTCCGGCGAACCTCACCCCGTACGTGGCCAAGGTCGCGGTCGGCGAGCTCAAGGAAGTCCAGGTCTACGGCGACGACTACGACACGCCCGACGGCACTGGTGTGCGTGACTATATCCACGTGGTCGACCTGGCCAAGGGTCACGTGGCCGTTATTGACCACATCGACAAGGAAGGCGTGTTCGTCTACAACCTGGGTACTGGCCACGGCTACTCCGTGCTTGAGGTTATCAAGGCTTACGAGAAGGCCGCCGGTCATCCGATTCCGTACGCGATCAAGCCGCGTCGCCCCGGTGACATCGCCGCCTGCTACGCCGACGCTTCCAAGGCGGAGAAGGAGCTTGGCTGGAAGGCCGAGCTGACCATCGACGACATGGCCGCCTCCTCCCTCAACTGGCAGACCAAGAACCCCAACGGTTTCCGCGACGCGGAGTGATATGAGCAGATGAGCTCCCTCTGATGAGGGAGCTCATTGTCGTTTCATCACACGATGCGCCTATCGGCGGCCCAGCGGGTGAGCTCGGTGCGATTCGAAAGCTGAAGCTTTCGCAACACCGAGCTCACGTGCGTTTCGACCGTCTTGATCGAAATGAACAGTTCGGCCGCCACCTCTTTATACGTGTAACCACGCGCGATCAGCCGCATGACCTCCTGTTCGCGGGCGGACAGCCGGTCCAGCTCCTCATCATGAGCCCGTGCCGCACCATCAGCGCCGCCATCAGACCCCGCCGCCGGCACACCCTGGAAGGTCGAAAGTACAAAACCGGCCAGTTTTGGCGAGAACACGGCATAGCCCTCATGCACCTGCTTGATGGATGAAATCAAATCAGCGCCGGTAATCGTCTTGGTTACATAGCCCTGGGCGCCGGCGCGAATCACCGACCCCACATCCTGCGGCGCATCCGAAACCGACAATGCCAGAAACACGGTAGTGGGGGAGTAGGGCCGCGATTTGGCGAGGATCTCGGCACCGCCGCCACCCTCGCCGCCGGGCACATGCACATCCAGCAACACCACCTGCGGCTTGGTCTGTGCGATCATCGCCACCGAACCGGGCACGTCCGCCGCTTGGCCGACGATATCGAAGGAATCGCGCAACGTGGCGATTACGCCCGCACGGAACATCTCATGGTCATCGACCATGGCCACACGAATCTTGGCTGTCTCGTTCTCGCTCATCGATGTTCTCCCTGCGCCGCTTTCAGCGCGATCGGCATATGCATTCTGACCTCGGTGCCCCAGCCGGCCCTGGACACTATCTCCACTGTACCGCCGCGCCGTTTGATGCGGCCGATAATCGATTCGCGGATGCCCAGCCGGTCGGGCGGAATGGCGTCCATATCGAAGCCTTCGCCATGGTCGCGCACGAACACTTCAACCATCGTGTCGCTGGCCTCGCAATACAAAGACACCGGCTCGCCGCCATGCGTGACCGCATTGACCAACGCCTGACGGGTGGCGTCCAGCAGCGCATCGGTCTGGGCGCTCGGCCGCGCGTCGCCCACGGTGACCACCTCAATCGGCTTGCCGTGCTCGTCCTCCACCTCGGCGGCGATCTGCTTCAATCCGGCTCCCACCGAACGATCCGATGTGGAACGTTCCTGATACAGCCATTCGCGCAGCTCGCGCTCTTGGCTACGCGCCAGGGCGAATACGGTGGTCGGTTCCTCGGAGTTCAGCTGAATCAGCGCCAACGTTTGCAGCACGCCATCATGCAGATGGGCGGTCATGTCCGCGCGCTCCTCTTCGCGCTCCTTCAATGCCTGCTCGTGGGTGAGTCGTTGCAGCATCGCGTTCGCCCACGGCATCACCGCCACCACGATACCGACGATCATCACGAATCCGCTGGCAACAATGCGTCGAGGAGAGGTGCCCCACCCAGGAATGCTGACATTATGCACATACAATGCCCATCCCATGAAAATCAGTGCGATGCCGCCCAACATAGACAACAGCTGCGTGCCTCGCGGACTAAGATTCATCCATGCCAGTGCGATGCCGCCCAACCCTACCAGCAGCGGAAACACAATCTGGACATCCGCACCGGTGCTGGTGAGCAACAGTCCAGTGGCCATCAACGCGAAACCGGCCAATGCCACGACGGCCGGTTTCGGAGCACGTTGGATGGCCTCGGACAATGATTCCGGTGCGGCAGCCGATTCGTCGTCATGAGCGGCAAGTGGCTGATTGCCTCGCGCAAGCGGCGCCTGATTAACGGGCACTGTGCGAGCCGCAGCCGCCACCGGGTCTCCGGCAGGCATGAACACCCACAGGAATACATAAGCGATGATGCCTGCGCCGTAGAGGACGGTCAGTGCGATGAACGCAATCCGAACCCATGCCACGCCGATGCCCAAGTGCAGGGCGATGCCCTTGCACACGCCGGTGAGCCAACGGCCCTGCCGGGGGCGCATCAACGGCATGCGCGCGGGCAGCAATGGTTCGGGAGATGACGTCATACTCCTATTGTGCCGCGCTCAGGGCGTTGCGGCCGGGGTTTTACCCGGTGTTCAGGGAACAATCAGGGTGTCCCCCGATGCGTGCGGCGGCCGGTTGCTGCTGTAATGGAAGCATGAACGATACAACGTATGCCTATGACGCGGGTGGCGCCGCCGGCCCCGGCACGAATGGTTCGGATTCGTACGGTTCAAATCCGTACGGCTCTCCTGCGCCCGGACCCCAGCCGAAGCCGAAGCGGCAGAGCGACCGGTTCTTCTCGTGGATCCGCGGCAGCGCGATGGAGCGCGGGGACGACCGGTGGATCGCCGGCGTGTGCAGCGCCATCGCGCAGCGCGTGGGATGGAGCCCGACTCTGGTGCGGGCACTGGTGCTGGCGAGCGTGGTGCTATGCGGATTCGGTTTGGCGCTGTATGCCATCGCATGGGCGCTGCTGCCCGATGCGCGGGATGGCCGTATCCTCGGCGAGGAGCTGATCGACGGGCGCTGGGATTGGAACATGCTTGGCGTGATAATCATGATGATGCTGGCGGTCGCCGTCCCCGGTGCCGGTCTCGCGGCGGCCCTGTGCGCGGCGCTGGTGCTGTGGGCCCTGGTGCAGAACGCCAACCGGCGGCATGGCGGATACGGGTCGGGCAGCGGCGTCAGCGGTACCGGCGATTCTGAGAACGGCTCATACCGGCGCGGATGGCCGGCCTCGTCATACGCCTATGACGGTGCGGACACGGGAGAGCAGGCGGCCGATGCCGGCACGGCTGGCTCATCAGGGCCCACCGCGCCGGAAGCCGCGGGAAGTGCAGCGGAGTCCTCCGGAGCGTCGGTGCGTCAGCCGTTCCAGCAGCCCGCTCCGGGATACGGCTTCGGCCAGCCCCATACCGCCGATCGGCCCGCACGTCCTCCCATGCCGTACCAGTCGTCTCCGTATCGCCCATCGGCGGGGCCTCTTCCGCCGAAATACGAGCGCCGCAAGCCGGCCGGTTTCGCCATCGTCATCGGCATGATCGGGCTGATGCTCGTCTCCAGTGCGGTTCTGATGCTGGCAAACGACAACTCATCCATCGAATCGATGACCCGTGTGCTCACGCTGTGGATTGGCGGCGTCTGCCTGGCTCTGGGTGCTGTCATAACGGTGCTTGGCCTGATGGGACGCCGCTCCGGAGGCCTGATTCCGCTCGCCTGGACCGCCGCGTTCGTCGCGGTCTGCGTACTGGGCGTCAACGTCGCTTACAGCTATACGGTGGATGCCATGCAGTCCGAAGGCGGCACGCTGGTCAATGTTCACGGAGTCACGAAATATGGCGTCACCGATCAGCAGATCGCCCGATTGCAACAGGGCGTGCGGTTCGTCGGCACGAATTACGGCGACGACCGCGTCAGCATAGATCTGACGCGAGATGGCGTGCCCGGCATCAGCCCCCACAAGGTGACGGATGTCGACGGAAAGGTCAGACAATCGACGTGTCCGGTCGGGGACCTGCGCATCTCGGCCTATCGGGCCCGGGTGATTCTGACTTTGCCGCAAGGATGCAGCTTTGCGTTCGGCAAGCGCAGCGACGGGTATCGGCT
>ENA-UEYD01002098-UEYD01002098.1-human-gut-metagenome-genome-assembly--contig:-NODE-2098-length-11796-cov-12.336803_pt1 | contig 11796 bp, 7 predicted proteins | sample MGYA00242907_ERZ507875 | MGnify/ENA primary metagenome ERZ507875 (study PRJEB26167, sample SAMN06115506) | human gut metagenome | host: Homo sapiens | place: China:Shandong | collected 2015-08-07...
TCCCCTTCCAGATGCAGCCCTTCGTGATGGGATTGCGGGCGGTGACTTTATTTTCCATAAGCGTAGCAGGCTCCTTATTCCGTGAGAGAAAGCAGCGCCCCGGCAGAGAGCCTGACGGGACGTTCGTAGAAGTCATTATAGCGTATCCGCGTGAAAAAGCAAGAGCCTTTCGGGCAAAGAAACGAAAAATCGGGGGCGGCACGGGCCGCCCCCGATTTTCTGCTTATTCCAGCTCGAATGCGCCGGTGTAGAGCTGATAGTAGGTGCCCCTTTCGGCGATGAGCTTTTCGTGGCTTCCGCGCTCGATGATGCGGCCGTGGTCGAGGACCATGATAACGTCGGAGTTCTTGACGGTGGACAGACGGTGCGCGATGACGAACACCGTGCGGCCCTCCATCAGCTGATCCATGCCGCGCTGCACGATGGCCTCGGTGCGCGTGTCGATGGAGCTGGTCGCCTCGTCGAGGATCATCACCGGCGGGTCGGCGACCGCCGCGCGGGCGATGGCGATGAGCTGGCGCTGGCCCTGCGAGAGGTTCGCGCCGTTGTTGGTCAGCAGCGTGTCGTAGCCCTGCGGCAGGCGCGTGATGAAGTCGTCCGCGCCGGCAAGCCTTGCCGCCGCGCGGCACTCCTCGTCCGTCGCGTCCAGACGGCCGTAGCGGATGTTCTCCATCACCGTGCCGGTGAAGAGGTTCGTCTCCTGCAAAACAAGGCCGAGGGAGCGGCGCAGATCCGCCTTCTTGATCTTGTTGATGTTGATGCCGTCGTAGCGGATCTTGCCGTCGGCAATGTCGTAAAAGCGGTTGATGAGGTTCGTGATGGTCGTTTTGCCCGCGCCGGTCGCGCCGACGAAGGCGACCTTCTGGCCGGGTTCGGCGTAGAGCGTGATGTCATGCAAAACCTCTTTATCCGGCGTATAACCGAAGTCCACGTGATCGAACACGACGCGCCCGGCAAGCTTCGTGTATGTGACCGTGCCGTCGCCGTGCGGGTGCTTCCACGCCCAGAGACCCGTGTGGTGGTCGGTCTCGGCGAGCATGCCGTTTTCCTCCGTGGCGTTGACAAGCGTCACATAGCCGTCGTCCGTCTCCGGCTCGGCATCCATGAACGCGAAAATGCGCGATGCGCCGGCCAGTGCTGTGACGATGGAGTTGAACTGGTTGGAGATCTGCGAGATCGGGTTTGTAAACCCGCGCGAGAGCGTGAGGAAGGATGCGATCATACCGAGCGTGAGCGTGTTCATGCCCGTCAGGCCGAGGTTCGGCGTGCCGGCAATCGCCATCGTGCCGCCGATGACGGCGATGATGACATACTGCAGATAACCTACGGCGTTCATCATCGGCATCATGCTGTTGGCCATGCCGCTGGCGCGCGCAGCGTTTTCCGCCCAGACGCGGTTGCGGCAGCGCAGCTCCGCCTTGCTCTGCCCCTCGTGGCAGAAGACCTTGACGACCTTCTGGCCGGTCATCGTCTCCTGAATATAGCCCTCGGTTTTGGCGACGGCCTGCTGCTGGCGCAGGAAGAATTTGGCGCTGCCGCCGCCGACGCGCTTGGTGACGACGATCATCAGAATCACGCCGAGCACCGAAATGAGCGTCAGCCAGATGCTGAAATAGAGCATAATGCCGAACACGGCCAGCACGATCGCGCCAGACTGGATGAAGGCGGGGATGGCTTCGGACACGAGCTGGCGCAGCGTGTCGATATCGTTGGTGTAGAAGCTCATGATATCGCCGTGCTGGTGGGTGTCGAAGTAGCGGATGGGAAGATCCTGCATGCCGCCGAACATCTCCTGACGGAGCTTGTCGAGAAAGCCCTGCGTCATATAGGCCATGAGCTGCTTGTAGACCAGGATCGCGATGATCGAGAGCACATAGAGCGAGATGAGCAGCGACAGGATGGGGATGAGCTCTGCTTTGGCGGAGACCCAGTCGCGCGAGACGTACCACTTTTCGATGACCTGAATGACATTCTGCACGAAAAGCGACGGGATCGACGTGACGATGGCCGAGAACAGGATGCACGCGAACGTGACGGGCGCGAGCACAGGATAGTAGGAAAAGAGCTTTTTCACCGTGCGCTTCAGCATGGCGAGGTTCGCCGCGCCGTCGTTTGGGCGGCGGGAATTCTTGGGATCACGCTTCATCCTGCTCACCTCCGTTCGTCTGGGATTCGTAGACCTCGCGGTAAATTTCACTCGAAGCGAGGAGCTGATCGTGCGTGCCCATGTCCGCAATATGGCCGTTGTCCATCACGAGAATGAGGTCGGCATCCTGCACGGACGCGACGCGCTGGGCAATGATGATCTTCGTCGTCTCGGGGATATAGGTGCGGAAGCCCTCACGGATCAGCGCGTCGGTGCGGGTGTCGACCGCGGAGGTCGAGTCGTCGAGGATCAGAATCTTCGGCTTTTTGAGAAGCGCCCGGGCGATGCAGAGACGCTGCTTCTGTCCGCCGGAGACGTTCGAGCCGCCCTGCTCGATATAGGTGTCATACCCGTCGGGGAAGGAGCGGACGAATTCGTCCGCCTGCGCGAGCCTGCACGCCTCGATCATCTCGTCGTCGGTGGCGTTTTCGTTGCCCCAGCGCAGGTTATCCTTGACCGTGCCGGAAAACAGCACATTCTTTTGCAGCACGACGCTGACCGCGCCGCGCAGCGCCTCAAGGTCGTATTCGCGCACATCTCTGCCGCCGACCTTGACGCAGCCCTCGCTCACATCGTACAGGCGCGGGATGAGCTGCACGAGGGTCGACTTGCTCGAGCCCGTACCGCCGAGGATGCCGACGGTCATGCCCGAGTCGATGTGCAGGTTGATGTCCTGCAGCGCGAATTTCTTCGCCTGTGCGGAGTACTTGAAGCTGACGTTTTCAAAGTCGATGGAGCCGTCCTTCACGTCCATCGCGGGAGATGCGGGATCGGTGAGCGCGGGCTCTTCCTCGAGTACCTCGCAGATACGGACGAAGGACTCATACGACATCGTCATCATCACGTAGATCATCGAGATCATCATCAGCGACATTAAGATCTGCATGCCGTAGGTCAGCATGGCCGAGAGCTGGCCAACGTCGATGGTCGTGCCGCCGTTCGTGATGATGATCCGCGAGCCGACAAATAGCACGAAGATCATGTTGAAGTATACGCAGAACTGCATCAGCGGCGCGTTGAGCGCGACGACGCGCTCGGCGAAGGTGAAGTCCTTGGCGATATCGTGCGAGGCCGCGGCGAACTTCTGCTTTTCATACCCTTCGCGGGCAAAGCCCTTGACCACGCGCATCGCGCGCACATTTTCCTCGACCGATTCATTGAGCTTATCGTACTTGCGGAACACCGCGCGGAACGCGGGCATTGCCTTACGTGCGATCAGAAGAAGTCCGATTACCAGCACGGGAATGATAATGAGGAATGTCGTCGCCAGCGCGCCGCCCATGATATAGGCCATGATGACGGCGAAGAGGAACATCAGCGGTGCGCGTACCGCGATGCGGATGCACATCATAAAGGACATCTGCACATTGTTGATATCGGTCGTCATGCGCGTGACGAGCGAGGCGGAGGAGAATTTGTCGATATTTTCAAACGCGAAGCTCTGCACGCGGGTGAAAACATCGTGGCGGACGTTTTTGGCAAAGCCGGCGCTCGCGCGCGAGCCGTAAAGCCCGCCGAGCGCGCCGCAGCCGAGCGACACGAGCGACATCAGGATGAGCCCAAGGCCCACGCGCACAACGCCGCTGAGCTCCGCGCCGCCCTTGATTTCGTTGACGAGATTGGCGGTGAAAAACGGAATCAGCACTTCGATCGCGACCTCGCCGACCATGCACAAGAGCGTCAGGATCGTGGGCTTTTTATACTCGCGGATGCAGCCCATGAAGCGATGGATCATATTCATCGGCAGTGGCCTCCTTTCTTAGTTTGTGGGGGGCAGGCGGGCAGCTTGCCCTGCGCGATCATGCGCTTGCGTTTGGCCTCAAAGGTGTCGTGGATGGTGCGAAGCGCCGTGCAGAAGGTCTCACGCTCTTCGCCTTCGAGCTGGTCGAAAAACGCACGGAACTCCGCCGCATCCTTCTCTAAAAAGCTCGCCACGTATTCGTCGGCCTTCTCAGTCGCCCGCAGGCGGATGACGCGGCGGTCGTCGGGGTCGCTCAGCCGCTCGGCAAAGCCGCCCTCGACCAGCTTGTCGACGAGCTTGCTCATCTGCTGCTTGGGCATGCGGGCAAAGTTTGCAAGCTCTGTCATCGTCATCGTGCGGTTGCTGCGGCGCATCGACTGGATGCAGTAGTACATGTCAAGGCTGACGCCGTCGTTCAGCATGCGCTTGAACGGACGGGCAAACCAGTAGTGCCACGCGGGGATCGTGTCGAGCAGCAGCTCCTGGATCTCGTTGGTCTGCATGTGGTTCTCCTTTCTTGAAAACACTTAGATAGTCAACCTGAATTGACTATCACTTTGAATTGACAGTGCTTAGGATACAACAATTAAAAACGAATTGCAAGAGGAAAATGCACTCATTTTTCGACAAAAAAAACGGTGGCCGGAAGCCACCGCTTTTTGACTGAATTATTGCTTGAGCTTTACGTTGTTTCTGATGGTGCGTTCGCTGCGCGGACGGTTCGTCAGGCGTTGCAGCACGGCACTGATCTGCCCCTCGGCGGCTTCGACCTCGGCGTGGAACGCGCGGGCGGAGACGCGCAGCGCCCCGTGACCGAGGATGATGACCTGCTCGGGGCCGTCGGACGTCGCGACGCGCACGCGCCGCTCGCGGCGCAGCTCGTAGGTCGCGCGCTCGATGTAGGTGTCGGCAGTCTCAGCCTCTTTCGTGTAGACGACCTTGACGCCGTGCACCGTCTGCACACTGCCGGGGTTGCCCTTGACCTTGTAGGCGTCGAACACGACGATGACGCGGCACTTGCGAAAGCCCTGATAGTTGGCGAGAATGTCGATCAGCGCGCCGCGCGCCGCGGCGACATCCTGCGCGGCAAGCCGCTGCAGCTCGTCCCACGCGAAGATGATGTTGTAGCCGTCGACGAGCAGATATTCCGTGTCCTCTGAGTGGATCGTGACGTCATAGTGATCGGCGAGCGAGGTGCGCGCGGGCTTTTTGCTCGGTTCGAACGCGCGGCGCTCGACCTTGCCGTATGTGCGCTCGAAAATGTCCTGCAATTCCTTGTCCTCGGCATATGCGCCGCCCGCGCCGACGCCGCGGCGGGGGAGCGGGGCGGGCGCTTCTTCAACAGCCTCCTCGCCAAGGCGGATGCCGCTGTCGCAGTGAACATGCGCGGGAACTTCATTCCACGGGACCGTGATGCTGCCGCCGTGGTCGCAGAAGACGGAGGACGCGGGATTATCCGTGTCGCGCTCGGCGTCGTAGCCAAGGGACGCGACGATCTCGTCCTGATTTTGGCAGGCCTCATACCCGCGCACGGCGCAGGAGAGCTGTCCGCGGCCGCGGGTGTAGGCCGCGACGTCGGCAAAGTAGTCGCGCAGCGTGCGCACCGGCGCATAGCCCGTGAGTACGGCGTTTTCCCCCTCGTTCTGCGGCGGTTCGACGGTGCCGCCCATGTTCTGGAGGTCGGTCATCGCGCGGCCGACGCACTCGGCGGGCACCTCGAGACGAAAGTCGTAATACGGCTCGAGCAGCACATTTTCTGCCTGCATCAAGCCCTGCCGCACGGCACGGTACGTCGCTTGACGGAAGTCGCCGCCCTCGGTGTGCTTCAGATGCGCGCGGCCCGCGACAAGTGTGAACTTCACATCCGTCAACGGTGAGCCGGTCAGCACACCCGCGTGCTCGCGCTCTAAAAGATGGGTGAAAATCAGCCGCTGCCAGTTGAGGTCGAGCGCGTCCGTCGGCACGTTTGACGCAAGCTGGATGCCCGCCCCGCGCGGAAGCGGCTCTATTAGAAATTGTACTTCCGCATAGTGGCGCAGGGGCTCGAAATGTCCCATGCCGAGGACGGGGGCGGCGATGGTCTCGCGATAGACGATGCTGCCCTCGCCGAAGCTGACGGCAATGCCGAAGCGGTCTGAGATCAGGCGGCGGAGGATCTCAAGCTGGATCTTGCCCATGAGCTGGACGTGGATCTGCCCGCTGTGCTCGTCCCAGACGATGCGCAGCATCGGGTCTTCTTCTTCGAGCTCCCGCAGCTTCGTGAGCGCGCTGTGCGCGTCCGCACCGTCCGGCAGGATGAGCCGATAGGTCAAAACCGGCTGCAAAAGCGGGGCGGACGCCTCCGCCTCTGCGCCGAGTCCGAGGCCCACATAGCTGTGGCTGAGGCCCGTGACGGCGACGACGCTGCCCGCGCCCGCCTCTTCGAGCGCGCGGAATTTGACGCCGGAGTAAAGCCGCAGCTGATCGGCCTTTTCATTGTAGTCCTGATTCTGCGCGCGATAGGTGAGAGGTGCCTTCACGCGTAGCGCGCCGCCTGTGACCTTGAGCCACGTGAGCCGCGCGCCCTGCGCGTCGCGCGAGATCTTGAAGACCTTTGCGCCGAATTCCTTCGGATAGACCGGCTCGCGCGTGAAGCACGCGAGCGCGGTGAGAAAGTCCTCCACGCCGTCCAGCTTGAGCGCCGAACCGAAAAAGCAGGGGAAGACCTTGCGGTTTTTGACCATCTCAGCAATCAGAGCGTCGTCGATTTTTCCACGCTCCAAAAGCTGCTCGAGCGCCGCCTCGTCGCAGAGGGCGAGCGCTTCGTCGCGCGTTTCCTGCGATGCGGAGAAATCGACGCATTCCGCGCTCAGTGTCGCCGTGAGCTGGCGCAGAAGCGCGTCCTTGTCCGCGCCCGCCAAGTCCATCTTGTTGATGAAAAGAAACGTCGGCACCTCGTAGCGCGTGAGCAGGCGCCAGAGCGTTCGCGTGTGGCTCTGCACGCCGTCGCTACCACTGATGACGAGCACTGCGTAGTCGAGCACCGACAGCGTGCGCTCCATCTCGGCGGAGAAATCGACGTGGCCCGGCGTGTCAAGCAGCGTGAACTCCTTATCGCCCGCAAACAGCATTGCCTGCTTGGAAAAGATCGTGATGCCGCGCTCGCGCTCGAGCGCGTCGGTGTCGAGGAAGGCGTCGCCGTGGTCGACGCGGCCGAGCTTCCGCAGTGCGCCGGAGGCGTATAAAAGCCCCTCGGACAGGGTCGTTTTTCCCGAGTCGACGTGGGCGAGAATGCCGAGCGTGACCTTCTGCATGGCGCACCTCCTTTGTGAAAATCTGATTTACGAAAAGTGCCGGAATACCAAAACGAGCGCATCGCGGAGCGATGCGCTCTGAAATTTGGGAAAATGGAGTGTGTTGACAAAAAAGATGCAGGAGCAAAGTCTTGTGTCGCAAGAGCTTGCGGGCTTTTGAGGCTCGATTTTCCGTTTTGCAATTCGACCCCCCAGCATCTTGTGATGACGGATGAATGATCTGTAAATGTGCGCGTGAATCTGTAAATTAAGTATACGTGAAAATACATAAAACGTCAATTCCAATAGACCAATTTTACGAGCCTTTTTTCTGCTTTTTTTGCCGGATGTTAATTTCCCCACAAGTGGCTCAACACCCGCTCAAATCCCCGTGTGGGGGTGGTTACCTTGGGGTGCCTGTAAAAAGCGCACACGGCGGCTCACAGGGGCGAACACGGTGGGGAAGGGTGGAGCCGCCCACCGCGGGGCGGCTCTGTTATAGGGAGCACTCAGTTTGTCGGCTCCATCCATGCCTGCTTTTCCTTCGGTGCCTGCACGATTCAGTCCAGAAGGTTTTGGCTTTTCTCCAACCACTTTGCCATTTCGAACATCTTTGTTCTGGCTTGCATACTGTCCATGCGCAGGCTCGTTTCGAACAGATCCCAGATGTTGTCCAGCGTTTCCAAGCCGATGGCATTCATCGGGAGTTCATCCTCCGGCAACACATGCGCTACCGTGCCACCTTCGCCTGCGGCGCGGATCGCATCCAGCTCACGATCCAGAAGCGAGATGACCTCCTGTGTGTCACCCACGGGGATGTCCCACGCTGTGCCAATGAGGAAGATGCACTCCCTATGGGGCTGCACATTGAAGCTGGGATGGAACATCAGCAGTGCCAGTCCCTCTTTTGCAATGTTCATTTGAAGATCCTTTGCGCTATCAATCGTCATGTTTGTTTCCTCCTGTTTTTTTGTTTTGGGCGTAGCCTGCGTCAACACAATGGCATAACGTAGTCGGGAAAGCTATTCGTGAACCCGGACAAAGATTTATGCCTGAGCTTGTGAAAAACTGACTTAAATAAAAAGTGGAGACACATCGGCCAATCGCCAGTGTGCCTCCACTCATCATTTCAGTCGGATAATCTGCTTGTAGAGCATTACGAACTTTAATAAGGATTTTTCCCAAAGATGCTGGCAATAAAGGCTCATCCGTTCAGGAAGGACATGGCAGCCAAAAGAATCGTCAAAAAGGTAAAGCTGATCCCAGAAAAAAGAAAAAGGAACTGTTTTCCACCATTAGGAACATGGTGAGTATATTCCCGAAAGGTAATGAGGCTTGCCAGAGAAGCTACCAGCGTTCCTGCGCCGCCCACATTGACGCCAACCAGAAGCCCGCAGGCATCCTGCGTGAAGCGGCTGAGTAAAATGGCGGCAGGGACATTACTGATGATCTGGCAGGTGAGCGCGGAGATCAGAATGGTTCCATGTGACAAAAGGCGAGCGAACAGTATGTGGACAGCTTCCATTCGAGCAAGGTTGCCGGAAAAGGTGAAGAACGCGGCGAAGGTAGCCAGCAGTCCCCAGTCCACGGTTTTCAATGCGTGTCGATTCAAAAACCAGAGCGCCAGCACAATGACAGTCAGGCCAAGAACATAGGGCACCAGCCGCAGCACCATGGCAACGGCTAAACAGAATAGTCCACCATAGATAACGGCTCGGCATGAGTCTACCGTGACCTGTGCTTCCGGCACGGAAAGCTGTTCTTTTGGAAACACTAAGCAGCACAGGAGAATGAGAACAGTAGACAGGATGAATGGCGGCAGCATTGCGGAAAAAAACATCTTTGCGGAAAGGTCGTAATAGCTGAAAAGATAGAGATTCTGCGGATTGCCGAAGGGCGTGATCATTCCGCAGAGGTTGGCGGCACAGTTTTGCAGAATGAACAGGAGCGCCGTGTGCTTTTCCTGTCCAGTGGAGGAAAGAACAAACCAGCCCAGTGGCAGAAAAGTCAACAAGGCGGTATCATTGGTCAGGAGCATAGAGCCGAACATGGTGATAACCACCAGCGCCGTACACACGCCCCGGACAGTGGAAAAGGTGTGTACCATCCGCTGGGAAAGAGCGGAAAAGATATGCAGATCCCGCAAAGCACCCACCACTGCCAGCACACAAAACAGGCAAGCAAGCGTCTTGAGGTCATAATAACCTAAGTAGTCCCTATCAGGCGGAACAAAAAATGCCGTTACAACTGCGGCCAGTAATGAAATGACCAGCATGGCATTGGCGCGACACCAAGATTTGACCTTACTCATAAAAAGCCCCTTTGCGTGAAAAATGTAGAATTCTGTATGGACACTTCTGCGAAGAAGATAACACATTTTCAAATGATTTACAATGGCTCTCCGTTGACCTAACAAACGCTAAAGGCAGTTCAAAACTCGTGTACATTTTGCGCTGCTGGAATCAATAAAAGCATTTTTAAAAATATTTCGATTTCTTTGGAAGAATCAGTAGCTTTCCGGCGCAAGGTGTGATATGTGTTGTGGCTACCAAAGAAAGGAGCGATGCTCATGGCAAAGAAACGTGCCAACGGCGAGGGCAACATCCGCAAACGCGCAGACGGGCGCTGGGAGGGGCGCTACACCGCAGGCTATCACCCTGAAACCGGAAAGCGCATCATCAAAAATGTGCTGGGTAAGACGCAGGCGGAATGCAAGGCAAAGCTAAAGAAAGCCATTGAGGAGAGCCAGGCATTGGATGTCGGCCACGCCGATGAATACACGCTTGCCGCTTGGCTGCGGACGTGGTTTGATTTGTATGCCAAGCCGCACATTCGCCCATCCACCATGAACTACTACCGCCGGAACATCGAACAGCATATCATCCCTGCTATCGGGGATATCCCGCTAAATAAGCTCACCACCCGTGACCTGCAAAAGCTCTACAACGATCTGCAAAGCAATGGGCGGCTGAGAAAAGTACAGAAAAAGGGAAAACCCGGACTGAGCAATTCCACTGTGCGCGGTATCCACATGATGCTGCACAACGCCCTTGACCGGGCGGTGAAGGAAAAACTCATTCTCAGCAATCCCACGGAGAATTGCATCATCCCCAAAATTGAAAAACAAGAGATGAAGATTCTTCACCCAGACCACATCAGCTCGTATCTGAACGCCGCCGAGCGGCGTAATGCCCTGCCGATGTTCTATCTGGAACTGGTCAGCGGACTGAGAAAGGGCGAGCTGGTCGCGCTCCAATGGAGCGACCTTGACGAAGCCAACTGCACCATCTCCGTCAGTAAGCAGGCCAGCTGGGACACAGAGGGAAACCTCATTCTGAGCCAACCCAAAACCGGGAATTCCATCCGAGAGGTGTCCATTCCGCAGGATGCCGTGGAGCTATTGAAGCAGGAGCACGCCAAGCACCCGGACAATCCGTGGATGTTCCCGTCCAGCAGAACAGGAGAAATGTACCACCCAGACTCGGTGGTAAACCTTCATAAGAAAATCCTCAAGGACGCGGGACTGGAGCATATCCGCTTTCATGATCTCCGACATACCTTCGCAACGCTGGCACTGCAAAATGGCGTGGACGTCAAAACCGTCAGCAGTATGCTCGGCCACTATGATGCCGGATTCACACTCCGCACCTACACCCACGCCACTCGGCAGATGCAGCAAAAGGCTGCGGAGAAAATGGGCAGTTTCATGGCACAGATTCGATAAGACCCACAGGCAAGCAGAGCACCGGAAAGGAAACGGTTTCCTCTCCGGTGCTCTTTGAATCTTTCCGCACAGTTCGTTGTGTGGGTCACGGTGTGGGTCGGGCCGGTGTTTCCAGACGGTAATTTTTGAAAAGCGTCGAAGAAAAATGCCTTCGGCGTGAGGTGTAACCGCAATTTGTGTGGGTCAAGACTTTTCTTAAAAGTTATGAAAACAGCGGAAATCATTCGATTTCCGCTGTTTTCTGGAGCTAATGATGTGACTCGAACACACGACCTGCTGATTACGAAGTGTATCCGGGCACTCCGCCTGCTGCTTTTTAAGGCTCTTTGAGGCTTTTCGCTCGGTATATTGCGGGAGGTACGCCCTATCCGCTCCACTGTGTCCATCCACTCATTTCGTTGTGTGGGTCACGGTGTGGGTCAGAGCCATGGGCACCGTCGGTGCGGGGTGGTTTCCGATGACGTGGAAATAGCCGCGCTTTTCACCGGAAATCGCCGCCGGGGGTATGGTTTTGTCCGCTTTTGTGATACCGTTTCCGTCAATAAGAGGAAAGGCGGCGAGTGAGCTATGGCAGCGCAATACGGCTACATCCGGGTATCCAGCGCGGAACAGAACGAGGCCCGGCAGGTCATCGCCATGCGCGAGGCGGGACTGGACGGAAACCACATCTACATGGACAAGCAATCGGGCAAGGACTTTGACCGCCCGCAGTATCAGCGGCTGGTAAGGCGGCTCCGCCCCGGCGACCTGCTCTGCGTGCAGAGCATCGACCGGTTGGGCCGGAACTACGAGGAGGTGCGGGAGCAGTGGCGGGTGCTGACCAAGGAAAAGCGGGTGGACATCCGGGTTCTGGATATGCCCCTGCTGGACACCCGGCAGGGCCGGGATCTGATGGACACCTTCATCGCCGATC
>ENA-UEYD01002099-UEYD01002099.1-human-gut-metagenome-genome-assembly--contig:-NODE-2099-length-11787-cov-5.090521_pt1 | contig 11787 bp, 8 predicted proteins | sample MGYA00242907_ERZ507875 | MGnify/ENA primary metagenome ERZ507875 (study PRJEB26167, sample SAMN06115506) | human gut metagenome | host: Homo sapiens | place: China:Shandong | collected 2015-08-07...
AGCGGCGTAGACAAAAGAAAAGATAACAGGACTATAAATTATAGAAAAAGGTTGTGCCAACGTTTTGACACAACCTCCTCTATCTATTTTATAAAGAGCCTCTACTTTACTGCCTCTAATTGCATATCAAATGTCAAAGTTGAATAACCAAGAATTGAGCCATATCCGCTTTCTCCATATCCACATTGGTAAGGAATATACAATATCCAGCGTTCTTTCGTATGCATATATTGCAATACTGTAGTCCATCCAGAAACGACACCTGTCACACTAAAAGAAGATGGAGAATCAAAGTCCGGATCAGGTGCCTTGGCGCCTTCACCTCCAGAAAGCAATACACCTTGGTCTATTGCGCTGTAACCAACAAAATTACCATCGAATCTATCCCCCAGTATTATTGTACCATAATAGTATGTCGTAACTGACTGCGTATAAAGCGGACGCTCCCCATCGGGATTGTCTGGCGATATTTTCTTACAATAAATATACAAAGAATTCTCTGTTGTACTCTTGTAGTTATCCTTAATAGCAAATAATTCACCTACAGGAATCTTACTAAGCTTAACAGAGTCACCGTTATCACCTTCATATTTCGCCCCTTCTATAATTCTATCAGCCCGGCCACCTATGATCAGATTCAATGAATCAATATAAGCTTCATTCCGTTCTCGCCAGTTGTCATACCTACCTACTTCCTCTACTTCTTCACAAGAAGTAAATACACCTGCCAAGAGTAACAGGAAAGGTAGAAATACTAAGAGTCTTTTATTCATTCTATTAATTTATTGTATTACTTATTGCAACCCCTTCAGCAATGAAGTGATGCTAACACGGTCTGCAATGATGTTATTCAGTTCAGCAATAGCCACGCGTTCCTGTTGCATCGTATCACGATTACGCAGCGTCACGCAGTTATCTTCCAGAGTTTGGTGGTCAACAGTCACGCAGTACGGAGTACCAATGGCATCCTGACGACGATAACGTTTACCGATACTATCTTTTTCATCATATTGGCAGTGGAAGTGGAACTTCAATGAGTCGATGATCTCACGAGCCTTTTCAGGCAGACCGTCTTTCTTCACCAACGGCATTACAGCCAACTTCACAGGAGCAAGTGCGGCAGGCAATCTCAGTACTACACGGCTCTCTCCGCTCTCCAGTTGTTCTTCGCAATAAGAAGCAGACATGATACTGAGGAACATACGGTCCACACCAATAGAAGTTTCCACAACAAACGGAGTATAACTTTCATTCGTTTCGGGATCGAAGTACTTAATATTCTTACCTGAGAACTTCTCATGCTGCGACAAGTCAAAATTCGTACGGCTGTGGATACCTTCTACTTCCTTGAAGCCAAACGGCATCAGGAACTCGATATCTGTAGCTGCATTCGCATAATGAGCCAACTTATCATGATCATGATAACGATAGTGGTCATCACCGAATCCCAATGCCTTATGCCATTTCAAACGGATTTCTTTCCATTTCTTGAACCATTCCAGCTCAGTACCCGGCTTCACGAAGAACTGCATTTCCATCTGTTCGAATTCACGCATACGGAAAATGAACTGACGGGCAACAATCTCGTTACGGAATGCCTTACCAATCTGTGCAATACCGAAAGGTATCTTCATGCGACCGGTCTTCTGTACATTCAGGTAATTCACAAAGATACCCTGAGCTGTTTCAGGACGCAGGTAAATCTTCATGGCACCATCCGAAGTAGAACCCATCTCTGTAGAGAACATCAGGTTGAACTGACGAACTTCCGTCCAGTTCTTTGTACCGCTGATGGGGCAAACGATTTCTTCATCCAGAATAATCTGGCGAAGCTCGTCAAGGTTATTATCATTCAGAGCCTTTGCAAAACGTTCGTGTAATACGTCACGTTTAGCCTGGTGTTCCAATACGCGACCATTTGTGCTACGGAACTGCGCTTCATCAAAAGCCTCTCCGAAACGCTTGGCAGCTTTGGCAACTTCTTTATTGATTTTATCGTCGTACTTTGCAAGTTGGTCTTCAATCAGCACATCAGCACGATAACGTTTCTTGGAATCACGGTTGTCAATCAAAGGGTCATTGAATGCGTCTACGTGTCCGGAAGCCTTCCAGATGGTGGGGTGCATAAAGATAGCGGAGTCGATGCCGACAATGTTTTCGTGCAGCAGCACCATGCTCTGCCACCAGTATTGTTTGATGTTGTTTTTCAGTTCCACACCCATCTGACCGTAGTCATACACTGCTCCCAATCCGTCGTAGATGTCGCTGGAGGGGAATACGAAACCGTATTCCTTACAGTGTGATACGAGTTTCTTAAAAACGTCTTCTTGTGCCATTTTTTTGTTATATCTATTAATTTTAATCCTGTTCTTTATTAAAAAGCGCCACAAAGATAGGGATTTATATCATAAGTCGGGCAGGTGGGGTATTAATTTATCTTATCGTAACAAACTCTCACTTTGCACTTCCGTCACAATCTGTCCGTCAAACAGATTGATGATGCGGTGGGCATACGAGGCATCATGTCGCGAGTGAGTCACCATAACGATAGTAGTTCCCTGCCGGTTCAGTTCGAGCAGAAGTTCCATTACATCTTGTCCGTTCCGGGAATCAAGGTTTCCGGTCGGTTCGTCGGCAAGTATCAGCATCGGATTGATTACTACGGCACGGGCAATAGCTACGCGCTGCTGCTGTCCACCGGAAAGTTGAGTAGGAAAGTGACCCGCGCGATGATCAATACTCATTCTTTTCAGAGTTTCCTCTACCCGGCGTTTCCGTTCCGAGGGTTTTATTTTCATGTAAGTCAACGGCAACTCTACATTCTCAAAAACATTCATTTCTTCGATCAGGTTAAAACTTTGGAATACAAATCCGAGCTTTCCTTTCCGAGTTTCGGTACGCTCACTTTCCTTCATATGCCCCACTTCAACACCATCCAAATAATATTTACCAGAAGTAGGACTATCAAGCATCCCAAGAATATTGAGTAAAGTAGATTTACCACACCCTGACGGCCCCATAATAGCTACAAATTCTCCTTTCTCCACTTGCAGGGAAATATTGTTAATCGCTGTTGTTTCCACCTCTTCAGTACGAAACACTTTATTCAATCCTTTAATTTCAATCATATTCTTTATTCTTTTATCAGTTTCAACTTATTACCATATTCTTTAATCCTTCAATACCAGTTTTCCCGCGTCCGAGAAATTCTCATAGCTTGAAATTACAACCTTCTCACCGGGTTCAAGTCCGCTTATCACCTCATAGTACATTGGATTCTGACGCTTAATCTGCACATTGCGGCGTACAGCTTTCTTCCCATCCGGAGTCACCACAAAAATCCATTGTCCGCTTGTGCTCTGATAGAATGCTCCGCGCGGAATGAGGTTTGCCTCTACCGGTTGTCCCAGTTGCAGGTTGATGTAATATGTCTGTCCGGCACGGATGTTATCCGGACGTTCACCTTCAAACACAAAGTCAGTCCTGAACTGCTTGTCACGTACTTCCGGATATACCTTTCTGACGCGTAATTCATAATCCTTATCCTGACGTTCGAAAGTTGCATTAAGCCCTTCCCGGACACGGTCGATATAATGCTCGTCAATAAAAGCCTCCACCTTAAAATCAGACAGAACATTGATTTGTCCGATTCTCGTTCCGGTAGCAATGGACTGTCCTATCTCCACATCAAGCAATCCGAGTTGTCCACTTACCGGAGCTTTCACATTCAAGTCTTCACCACGTTGACGTACCAGCACAAGATTACGCCTCATATTGTCCAGACTCTCCTCAAGCTGCTCTACTTGCACACTGCGATAGATAGAATCCTGTTTCCGGCTTTCAACCACAAGATTGTGTCTGTTGAAAGCCAACTCATATTCTTCCTGCGCCTGCAAGTACTCTTCTCTCGACACAAGTTTCTCATTATACAGACGCTTGTACTGCTCAAACCTCCGCTTTTGCCGTCCCACTTCAATATCAAATTGTAACTGTTCTTTTTTCAGGCTCAGCCTGTTCTGTTCCATATCGAGCAATGTATTCCGCAAGAAATTCTGTTTCTCGGCCAATTGCGCTTCACTATCGAGGATACTGAGATTAAGCATCGGATTGGTGAGGCGCACAATCACTTCACCCTGCTTCACCATAGTTCCTTCCTCCACTATCTTTTCGGCTACCATACCACCTTCCGTTACACTCAACTGCACTGTACGAATGGGCAATACTTGTCCGTTGACGCGCATATAGTCATTGAATAATCCCACCATAACCGATTGTATATTCAATGTGTTCCGATCCACATGTACCCTACGGGTCCTATTGCCAAAGAATAACCATCCGACTGCTAAAGTTAACAACAAACCGGCAATTACATACGATATATATTTCTTTTTAAATCCTTTTTTCTGTTCGATAAGGGTATCCATCATTTCATTTACATTTTAATTAGATTATTACTGACCGATGTCTTTCTATTCACTGATGAAAGGTTCTCCTTTATAATAATTCACAAGCCGCTTTTTGAGATTATATTTCAACCGTGCATTCAGCTTTGCCAACCTTGCCTGCATAAGACGATTGGCACTTGCGTGTAGTTCGATAGCATTGATGAGCCCTTCCTCGTACTTACGGATATTGAGTCGATGGGCTACCTGCATGGCCTCTTCCTGCCGGACGGCCTGATAAAACTCATCGGCCTGCCCGTTCATGTCAGCCACCGCCTGTTCTATCTCACTGTACAAAGTACGTTGGGCTTCCTCCTTCTCATTCCGGGCAATAATAAGCTCCCGCTTACCTCTTTTCACATTTGATATCCGGGCCAGTCCATCGAAAATAGGAAAGGAAAGGGAAAAACCGACATAATATCCGCGTTTATTCCTGAACTGTTCCGAAAAAGGAATATATTCACTACCGTCCATAAAACGTGCGAATCCGGTTGATATCCCACCCTGAGCCACAAGTGTAGGAAATAACGCCCCCTTTGCTTCCCGATAAGAAAGCTGCCGGATGCGCAAAGAAGCCTCAGCGGCCTGTGCGGTAGGCAGAAACAGAAGTGCATGCCGGTAAATATCCAGAGGAGAGTCTTCTGTCTTGGCTACGGCTTCAAGGCTATCATATCCGGCTATTTGCAAGTCTTCATCAATAGGGAAATACATTTTCTCCTTCAGACGGATGATACTTATTTTAAGAAGATTCTTTTGACGGGTCAGATTATAACTGTCGGCAGCTTCTTTTGCAGCCAGCTCGGCAACATCCGGCGAAGATTTCAGTCCGAGTTCTTCCATGCGCTTTGTACGTTGAAGATTTTGGATGCTCTCCTGCCATTGTTGTCCGGCCAAGTCGACCATTTCATAACAGAAAACCGTATTAAAGAAAGTCTCCATAGTCTCATAGGCTGTTATATCCTTGATTTCCTGTAATTGTTGTTTTCCCAATAAGATACTCACCTTTTGCATTCTGGCACGGGTGATACCTGTCAACCCATCGAACAAAACCAGTCCGGAAGAAATCTCATAAGTATTACTGAATGAATTTACATCCGTATAAATATTTGTCTCAGAATCCAAACCACGCCCAAAACTGAGATTTGTATTTACATTTGCTTTAACAGAAGGCAGAAGCTTGGCGATAGCTTCACGATAATTCTGGGTATAGTTTCTATTTCGGGCTTCCTGACTACTCACCCGCATGTTGTTCCGTACGGCATACTCCATACATTCTTCCAGCGTCCATATTTTAGTCTGACTGCAAAGCATCATAGTAACGGTCAGGAAAATAAAAATACATGCTACTTTTCTCATAAGTTTCCGGATATTGTTTACTGTAATATTCAAGTAATATATATCCAGAAGTATGCCAAACTCAGAACAGACTAATTTCCAAAGATTTAAGTAGAAACCACAGATTATATCAGTGTAAGATAGCTTTACACTTGCAGGGGAGATACTTTACAGAACACCATCCCGAATACCGTCCATTCCCTGACGACATAATGCTTCAGATTACCGCCATGCAAACGCATGATATAGCGTGAAAGACTCAGGCCGATGCCTGATCCCGTCTCTTTTGTAGTGAAAAATGGCACAAAAATATGCGGAAGTACTTCCTGAGGAATAGGAGTTCCATTATTGCGCACTTCAATAACCGTCTGACGGGAAGAAGTAATGATCGCCAGTTCAATCTTCCTGCCGGAAGCAGCCCCTCCTTCTTCCCCTCCAAAAGCTTCCACTGCATTTTTCACCAGATTGACGAGTACCTGCAATACCTGGTTTTCATCAGCATACAAAACCGGTATCTCCCCTTCCTGGATAACCTTTGCCTCCACTCCCGCTTCTCTCATCTTAGGGGAACAAAGATGAATTACCTTCCCAAGTAGCTGTTTCGTATCGAGAGGTACTATTTGCGGCTGGGGAATACGTGTGAACTGACGATAGGATTCCACAAAATTCAGTAGTCCCTTAGTAGTAGCATTAATAGTTTCAAGGGCATCTACAGTATTCAAGTAAAGGGAATTACCTGCCATTTCTGTGGCACGGGAACGGAACGAAAACAACAACGATTCACTTAATGAAGTAATCGGCGCAATGGAATTCATGATTTCATGGGTCATCACCCGGATAAGACGTATCCACGATTCCATTTCTTTAGCTTCCAGTTCACTACCGATATTATTGAGTGTAATAATCCGAAGCGACATACCGGAAATAACGATTTTAGTCAAGTGTAGACTAACCTCTGTCTCTTCCCGCTCATTGGCGATCTTCAGAAGCTGTACCTCACCCGATTTCAGATGAAGAAAAAGAGCAGGGAACGATTCATCTACATTGCGCAGCTGATTCAGATGGGAAAGACTACTCAGCCCCAACAACTCCGTAGCCGAATGATTGACATTGCGTACGTACCCCTCTTCATCGGTAATGATAATACCGGTGGATACACTCTCCACGATTGTCCCGAGAAATTCTTCATTCTCTATAATCTCACGCCTTGCCTTGACCAGAATGTCCTTTATGCGGTTCATCATCCGGTTCAGTTCCTTTTCGCGAAGAGACATCCGGTTAGTGGAGAAGTGAAAGGAATAGTCACCGTTCTCCATCGCATTCAGCAGAAACAGGATATTCTTGTTGAACTTCCTGTAATTTCTGAACAGTCTGAATAAAGAGAATACAACTATAACCGCACATACCACACCATAAGCGATTTCTCCACGAACCAACAACAAAGTAGCCGCCACAAGCGAAACCATCAATACCAGTAGGTAGATTATCAGTTTGTATTCTATTGATTTAAACATTCTTTTATCTCCGTAGCCGACATCCGGTTAAAGTTCATACTTCCTTATTTTACTATAAAGCGTAGGACGCGAAATTCCAAGTTCGGCGGCTACAGCAGAAATATTGTTATCATACTTCCGCAATGCTTTTTCTATCAGAATTTTTTCCATCTCTTCAAGGGTGAAAGACTCCACGACAAAGGAAGTCTCATCCGGCGTACGCATATAAAAATCATTGGGTTGCAATTCCTGATTATCACTCAGGATAACAGCTTTCTCTATCGCATGTTCCAATTCCCGCACATTTCCGGGCCAGGCATAACTTTCCAGTTTACAAAGGGCCTTCTCGCCCAGTTTCAAATCACTTTTACCATACTTCCTTGCCAGACGACGAAGGAAAAAATCAGCCAGTTGCGGAATATCTTCGCGGCGTTCACGCAAAGGCGGCACTTCCAAATGAATTGTATTGATGCGGTACAGCAAGTCTTCCCGAAACTCCCCTTTCTTCACAGACTTAAACAAATTCTTATTGGTAGCCGAAATCAGACGGATATCCACCGAAATAGATTTATTACTTCCCACACGCGTAATGTGCCGTGTTTGCAAAGCCGAAAGTAATTTTGCCTGTAAAGGATAGCTAAGATTTCCTATCTCATCCAGAAAAAGCGAACCGCCGTCAGCGGCCTCAAACTTTCCGGACCTATCCGCTTTAGCATCCGTGAAAGCACCCTTCACATGCCCGAAGAGTTCACTCTCAAAAAGGGTTTCGGTAACAGCGCCCATATCCACAATGATGAGTGTTTCCGCAGCCCGGGGAGAGTAGCGATGTATCATTTTGGCAATAAGTTCCTTGCCGGTTCCATTCTCACCGGTAATCAGAACGTTTGCATCCGTTACGGCCACTTTCTTTATCATGGTGAGTAAACGTTGCATGGCAGGAGATTTTCCCCAACAGATATCTTCTTCTTTCTGAATATCCCGATTGAGAACGCTCTGTTTCTCGCGCAGTTTCTTCACCTCTTTACGGGATTGCCGCAGCGAATAGGCCGATTGCAGAGTTGCCAGTAACTTGGCATTATCCCACGGTTTCACCACAAAATCGGTAGCACCACCTTTGAGGGCTTTCACGGCAAGGTCTATATCAGCATAAGCCGTGAAAAGCACAACAGGAAGTTCTTCATCCGCTTTCTTGATTTCAGACAGCCAGAACAATCCTTCGTTACCGGAGTTGATACCTGCCGAGAAATTCATGTCAAGCAGCACCACATCCGGATTCTTATCCCGCAACTCGGACATAAGCGTATTGGGAGAAGTGAGCAAAACGATATTCTCAAAATAATCGCTCAAAAGTATTCTCAGAGCACTGAGCACATTCTTATTATCATCGACAATGAGGATGTTTCCTTTCTTCATTCAGGTATTTCTTTTAAAGGGTTTTCGCCCTGATTTACAATTTCTCACGAACAAATATCGTAATATTCCGGCAGAATAAAAAATTATCTTCTAATTCGTTTATTCGGTTTTCAATGATTCAATAGGATTGGTTGTTGCCGTCCTCCAGGTTTGGTAACTAACTGTAATCAGTGCTACTAGTGCAGATAATACACCCGCTATCAGGAATACCCACCAACTCAGAGAAGTCTTTACCACAAAATCGTCCAGCCAATTATATAGAAATACATAAGCTATGGGACAGGCTATCAAGAATGAAATTACGACCCAGACTACCACATCCTTGTTTAACAGTAACAATAAGTCAGTCACCTTCGCACCGTTTATTTTGCGTATTCCTATTTCTTTTATCCTGCGTTGCGTAGAGTAAAATGCAATAGCAAAAAGTCCGGCTGCCGAAATAATAAATGTAATCAGCAGTGCATAGCTCAGCACATTGCGTGCATTCATTTCCGCTTTGTATTGCGCATCATAAGTTTCATCAAGAAAGTGATATTCAAACGGAACATTCGGATTGATTTCCTTCCACATCTTTTCCATCGCTTGTATAGCATCCTGCGGGTTACCAACGGTCCGGATAAAAATAGGATTATGATCATCACGTGACAGATTCAGATACATTTGGGCACCGGGAGTCTCATGGAGTGACTTCACATAAGAATCACGTATCACTCCCTTCACCGTATAGGTCTTTCCGTCATTCTCTATTAGTTTCTGCCCAATGGATATATACATGAAAGATGCATCCACCGGATTGTCTTCCAAACCGAGAGCACGTGCCGCAGCTTCGTTTATCACGCAATAGCGGGAATTCGCAGCAGTTTCCAGCCATAAAGGGTTCTCACCGGCCAAAAACTCCATATCAAAAAAATCAAAATAGTTTGGGGATACTTCCGAAAGATCTATCAACATGACTTCATCACCATCCAGATTGCGGACACCCACCCCATTTCCCATGCGTAAAGGTAAATCATATTGCTTCATGGCAACATCTGCAATAGCTGGGTTCTTCCTCAGTTCATTGCGCAGTGATTTATAATCGGCACCAAACGCTCCCCAACCATTCACATAAAACACATTTTTATTATCAAACCCAAGATCCTGAGATAAGAGGGTATCAATTTGTCTACCGAAAAAGAACACGATAATCAACAGGCTAATTGAGGAAGTAAACTGAATGATAACCAATGCTTTCTGGAAAGCCGACATTTTCTTTCCACGGAATTTGCCGCCAATCGTTTCAATGATGCCAAACTTTGTCATCCTGAATGCCGGGAAAGAACCGGCAATCAGAATCGTAACAATTATCAGGCAGAAAAGGAATACATAAAGTTGAGGATTGTAAAAGTCGAGAACTGTAGTTGAACCTGTATAATTATTGAAGACAGGTAGCGTCAGCATAGCCAACAATAATCCTCCTACCACGGAAATAAAAACATAGACAGCCGTTTCTTTATAAAATTCCAATATCAAAGTTCTCCTTCCGGCTCCCTGAGATTTTTTGATTCCGATACTCCTGGCACGGATAAATGCGGTGGATATAAACAAATTGGTAAAGTTAATACAGCCTATTACCAGAATGACCAAAGCCGTGAAAACTAATATCTGCAGGAAACTTTTATCACCTTTCACAGCACTGTCAAACCCGGGCTCCGTCTTACTGAAATGTATATCCCTGACAAGTTCCAATCCTATCTCATTAGTAGCATCTTTCAAAAAATTACTCAATCCGGTTCTATTAATTTGAGCAAGGCGTTCTCCAATCAACTTTAAGTCGGCATCAGACGAAAGGACAAAATAAGTATCAAAATAAAAGCCACTGTCCCATCCCCAACCCTTAAAATGACCGAACATGGGAAAGATTACTTCAGCCCGTATATGAGAATTACGGGGAATATCATACATCACCCCCGAAATAAAGAAATCATAACCATGAGACACTATTCGCTGACCGATAGGATTTTCATCCGGGAAATACTTTCTGGCAGCCGATTCGGTAATAATCGCATTGTTAGTTCCGGAAAATGCAGTTTCAATATCCCCCTCTTTCAATGAGAAACCAAAAAATGAAAAGAAATTATGATCAGTCACAAGAGAGGGCACTCCAAAGTGAACCATATTATGAAAAGTGACTCCCATGGGTCTGCTTACAATCCGACACATCTGTTCAATGGACGGAAGTTCTCTTTTTGCAATTTCCCCCAGTGGTTTGAAGGAAGTAGCCGCCCTGGTCGACTTACCATTAAGCTCAAAATTCTGCACGACTCTATACATTCTATCTCCATCCGGATAGAAATTATCATAGGTAAGTTCGTTTATGGCCCACAGGCCCACAACGATGGAAACCATTATGCTAAGACTGAGGCTACATATATTCAGGGTCCCTACTACCTTTTGCTTGTTGAAGTTTCTAATAAACTGTTTCATTGGGTCAATCGCTCTTTTTTAAGTTACAGCCGACTATCCGGCATCAAAGATAAAACATAATTGTTCTTCTCCACCAATTATATATCCAATTCTGTGCCAAAACGGTATAATACTAATAGCCAACATATTAATCAGACTCACTTGAATATAAGTGTTAAGTTAGTTTACAGTCAGTGGAAAAATTAAGCTATTTATTATCAGGTATTTGGGATGGCTACACCCTTTACCCCGGAGAGCTACACCCTTTTATACTCAGGGCTACACCATCCGAGGTAAAGGGTGTAGCCATCTTGACGTATCTCAACGACTTCGATAAATAATAATATAATAAGGTGTACAATAGAACTGATTCTCTATCTACATTTCATCCCTTAGAAATAGATTTCTTCTTTAATTACAAGTCTAAAATTCCTATTTTTTACCCTTATTCCAATAAATTAGTGATACAGTCTTCATCCCAAAATAAACAAAAAGTAAATACATTCAAAACATCGTACCAGAAAACATTCACTTTGTCCCATTTCTTAAAATAATTACTACTTATTAAAGAATATTTCGTAAATCCTGTTTTTATTATAAAATAAATATCTAAGTTTGTAGAGTCAACAACAAAAAATATACGATGGGAACGCTACTAA
>ENA-UEYD01002102-UEYD01002102.1-human-gut-metagenome-genome-assembly--contig:-NODE-2102-length-11763-cov-5.032689_pt1 | contig 11763 bp, 10 predicted proteins | sample MGYA00242907_ERZ507875 | MGnify/ENA primary metagenome ERZ507875 (study PRJEB26167, sample SAMN06115506) | human gut metagenome | host: Homo sapiens | place: China:Shandong | collected 2015-08-07...
TTCCACGCTTGCGCAGCATTGTTGAATATTCCACCTTCGGCTTTTTTCAAGATTTCTTCCAAAGGCATATCTTCGTAAGGAGTTCCGGGAATCAGCTTGTTCAGATTATCTACATAAGTTTGCAGATGTTTTCCATAATGAAATTCGAGTGTTTCTTTACTCATGTACGGGGAAAGTGCATCCAACCCGTAAGCTAATTGAGGCATTACATGTGTCATAATTGTAGTATTTAGGTTAATCTATATAATAAAAACGACTGACAACCAATAAAGTTTACAGCCAAAGCCGATAATGTTCAATCTACCTCCAAATACATTCCACACATATACATTATGTATATATATTATCCACTTTCATATTTACAAATATAAATCTTATTTCTGAAATAAAGAAATCGAGAAGCAAATAAAAACATATCCGACAAGCATAATCGGGCAATTGATAACTCCTGATAGCAAAACGCCATATCCAGATTTAAAAATAGTGAAATTTTTCCGTAATTAATTCGAAAGCCCGCAGATTTGCCCACTTTTACGCCAAGAAAGATTCGTTTATACCAAAGAACTTTTTTATCTTTGTAGCGCAAGAAAGAAGAAATACACTTTTATAACATAACTTAAATAATAAGAATTATGGAATTTGTAACTAACGAAAAACTTACCATTGTTGGTGCTGCCGGTATGATCGGTTCTAACATGGCTCAGACTGCTATCATGATGGGTCTGACTCCGAACATCTGTTTGTATGACCCGTATGCTCCGGGATTGGAAGGCGTAGCTGAAGAATTGTACCACTGCGGTTTCGAAGGCGTAAACGTAACTTTCACTTCTGATATCAAAGAAGCGCTGACTGGTGCAAAATATATCGTAAACTCAGGTGGTGCTGCTCGTAAAGCAGGTATGACTCGTGAAGACCTGTTGAAAGGTAACGCTGCTATCGCAGAAGAATTCGGTAAGAACGTAAAACAGTACTGCCCGGATGTAAAACACATCGTTGTTATCTTCAACCCTGCTGATATCACTGGTTTGATTACATTGCTGTACTCTGGTTTGAAACCAAGTCAGGTTACTACTTTGGCAGCTCTTGACTCTACTCGTCTGCGCAGCGAATTGGCTAAACACTTCGGAGTAGCTATGGATGCTGTTGAAAACTGCCGTACTTATGGTGGTCACGGAGAACAGATGGCTGTATTTGCTTCTACAGCAAAAGTTAACGGCAAAGCTCTGACTGACATCATCGGTACAGACGCTCTGACTAAAGAACAATGGGCTGAAATCCAGCAGAAAGTTACTAAAGGTGGTGCAAACATCATCAACTTGCGTGGCCGTTCTTCATTCCAGAGCCCATCATACGTTTCTATCGAAATGATTGGTGCTGCTATGGGTGGTAAAGCATTCCGTTGGCCGGCTGGTACTTACGTATCAAACGATAAGTACGATCACATCATGATGGCATGGGAAACTTCTATCACTGCTGACGGTTGCCACTGCGCTGCTTTGAACGGTACTGCAGAAGAACAAGCTGCTTTGGATAAGAGCTACGAACACTTGTGCGCACTGCGTGACGAAGTAATCGCAATGGGCGTTCTTCCTCCTGTTTCTGAATGGAACAAACTGAACCCGAACATTAAATAATCAGATATATACCTGATTTAAGAAGAAGGAGACTGTATACCAGTCTCCTTCTTTGTTTTTTATAGTAACCAAACTCATGAAAACTTGTTTATTAAAAATCTTTTTTAACAAAATCCGATGAACCAGCCTTACAATCACTCCGTTATATAGTTTTTAACAGCTTATAACCGGAAACTAAACTATGAAATTCAAAAACGTCTTGATCTTTTTCAGTCTATCGTTCTGTTATATACCGTTGCATGCTCATAACTTCTGTGAAGAAGCTTTTTATAATTTCCCTGACTCTATTTCACAAATAACCGGTTCGCAAGAAACAAAGCATCCGACCGCCAAGGAAAGTTTTAAAAGGAACTTTTCATATATGGGAATCCCCTTTATCACAGCCGGGCTGATCGTAAAAGAACGCAATACTGATTTCCGGACGCTCCGCAACCGGTTTAAGCCAGCTTTTCATCATCGATATGACGACTATACACAATATGTTCCTCTGGCTGCTACTTGGGGAATGAAACTGGCTGGTGTTCAAAGTCGCAGTTCATGGAAAGAACTGGCAGTGAGCAATGTCTTTTCGGCTGCATTGATGGCAGGATTTGTCAACTCTTTAAAATACACCACCCGAGAAACCCGTCCGGACAATACATCCAACAACTCATTTCCTTCAGGACATACGGCCACAGCTTTCATGTGTGCCACCATTCTTCACAAGGAATATGGCATGAAAAGTCCCTGGTACAGCATCGGAGGATATACACTGGCCGGAATTACGGGAGTTACACGTCAGCTTAATAACCGGCACTGGATCGGCGATGTACTTGTAGGAGCCGGAATAGGCATGATTTCTACAGACTTGGGATATTTTTTCTCTGATCTGATTTTCAGACGTGATAATACAGATACATGGAAAACAAATACTGCTTACGACCGGTATGATACGCCTTCGTTCTTAAGCTTTAACATGGGAATAGCATCCGGTCCTTCAGCTTTACGAACAGCAGAAATATATGATTCTGAAGGTGGCTCCCCGCTGGGTATGCGCTTAAAGGTTGGAACAGCAACAGTTGTCAGCGTAGAGGGAGCTTATTTTTTCAATGCTTTTATCGGAGCAGGAGGACGTTTGAAGGTGGCAACTCTACCTGTCATTGCTGATATCCCGGCAGAGAATATGAGAAACTTCGATATGGACAGCGATTTAAAAGAAGGCGCTCCAGTCAATCTATTTCTGCTCGATGGTTTGGAATCGGATCATCTGGGTATGTTCGATGTCGACCTGGGACTTTATTTTTCATATCCTTTCAGCCGGCATTTTCAGATAGGAAGCAAGCTGCTGGTAGGACGCAGAATAAATGCTAATTTCAAGTTGAATTCAATCTGTCGCATCAATCCACAAATATTCGACCGTGGGATTGTTAGTGAAGAAGTTTACAACCAATTTTATAAAGAAGACATCGACTATTACATGAATCAAGATGGAATCAGCCGCGATGAATTGCTGAACAGTTCTTTTGTAGATGACGATTTTCTGAACATACGTAAAAGTGCTACATATAAAGTCGGTACGGGAGTTTCGTTTACCTACCGGTACAAGGAAGATGCAGCTCTCCGGCTATATTGTGACTACGACTTTGCCTCTCCCCGTCTGACATACGATTTAAAGAACTCCTGGACAGACGAAGAAGGCAATCGGAATGCCCACTCATATACTAAAAGAACACCTATGCATAACCTGACATTCGGTGCTTCCATTGCATTTATGTTCTGATGTAACTTCCATCCTGAAAAGCAGCAGAAAGAAAGTCGTTGCACATTCTACTTATTTTTATTATTTTCGCCTCTCGAAATGATAGACCAAGCCACCATAGACCGTATCCTCGATGCTGCACAGATTGTAGACGTAGTATCCGAATTTGTTACTCTCCGACGCAGGGGAGTAAACTATATCGGACTGTGCCCTTTCCACAACGAAAAGACTCCATCTTTCAGTGTTTCTCCCAGTAAGGGACTCTGCAAATGCTTCAGCTGTGGGAAAGGAGGAAATGTTGTTCATTTCATTATGGAACACGAACAGCTTTCTTATTACGAAGCACTGAAGTGGCTTGCCCGAAAATACAACATCGAAGTCAAGGAACGCGAACTGACTAATGAAGAAAAGCAGGCACAAAGCTTGCGCGAAAGTCTGTTTGTTGTCAACCAGTTTGCTTCGGAATATTTCCAGGATGTTCTTTATAATCACATCGACGGACAGCGTATCGGTATGACCTATTTGCGCGGACGCGGATTCCGTGACGATATTATCAAGAAGTTTCAGTTAGGATATAGTACCGACAGCCCCGATGCACTGGCAAAGGCTGCCATCCAGAAAGGATATAAGGAAGAATTTCTAGTAAAAACGGGACTCTGTTACCGTAAAGACAACGGTTCTTTGCACGACCGGTTCTGGGGGCGTGTCATTTTTCCTGTTCATACCTTGTCGGGAAAAGTTGTAGCTTTCGGTGGACGTGTATTAAGCTCCGCCACCAAAAACGTACAGATGAAGTACGTCAATTCTCCCGAATCGGAAATCTATCACAAGAGCCGTGAGCTGTATGGTATTTACTTTGCCAAACAAGCTATTGTGCGGCAAGACCGTTGTTTTCTGGTAGAGGGATATACCGATGTGATTTCTATGCATCAAAGTGGTATAGAAAATGTAGTAGCCTCATCGGGAACAGCATTAACTTCTGAGCAAATCCGGCTTATTCATCGTTTTACAAATAATATCACCGTACTTTACGACGGTGACGGAGCGGGTATTAAGGCTAGTATCCGCGGTATCGACATGCTGTTGGAAGAAGGAATGAACATCAAGGTCTGCCTCCTGCCCGACGGCGATGATCCGGATAGTTTTGCCCGCAAGCATAATGCCACCGACTATCAGGCATATATCAATGACCATGAAGTTGATTTTATCCGCTTTAAGACCAATCTCCTTATGGAAGAAGCGGGTAAAGATCCCATCAAGCGTGCTTCACTGATTTCCAGTATCGTAAAAAGTATTTCGGTTATTCCCGACGCCATTGTACGCTCAGTGTACATTCGTGAGTGCAGTCAGTTACTGCAAATGGAAGAAAAGATACTAGTAGAAGCTACTGCCAAACTGATAGAGCAGGCCAGAGAAAATAAATTCAAGGAAGAACAACGCAGACAATACCGGGAACGTCAGTTGGCTGCCACTACTCCGAATACTGGTACACCGGTTTCTTCCACTCCTGCTGTTTCTGAAGGCAATGCAACAGCTGGTAATGATATACCATTCACAGCATCGAATGATATTCCACTCCCCCCTCCTCCCGTCGAAGATTCCGGAAATAATGGAATCATACCCGATTTTCCTCCTGTTGAAACAGGAGAAGGAGCTGTCGTACCTACATCGCTGGGGAATGAAATTCCAGTTGATACATATACGTCATACATTCCAACAGAAGGCAATGAGCAGAAGGTGTTCTATGCCAAAGAAGAAGACTTAATGCGTATGATTGTGCGGTACGGAGAGAAAGTAATGTGTTACATGGAAAATGAAAATGGAGAACAACTGCCTCTCACCGTGACCGAATATATATCCGAAGGGCTGAAAGAAGATGAATTGCAATTTCATGTCGCACTTCACCGCCAAATGTTGAAAGAAGCGGAAATGCACATTCATGACGAGAACTTTACCGCAGAACGTTACTTTATCGCACATCCGGTTCCAGAAATAAGTAAAGTAGCTGTCGATCTTGCCAGCGACCGCTATCAACTGAGCAAGTATCACTCAAAAGGACAAAAAATCATCAGCGATGAAGAACGCTTGCATGAACTGGTTCCACGTTTGCTACTCGATTTTAAGCTATCCATTGTAGACGAGGAAATGAAACATACGCTTCAAGCACTTGCCAATCCGGAAATAGCCAATGATCCGCAACGCTATATGGAAATCATGCAGCGTTATAAGGAGCTGCACGAAACACAAAGTATCATGGCTCAGCGTGCCGGCGACCGGGTGGTGCTGAAATTATAATCCTCTCTGCCGTCTGCCGGAATCACTTAAAAGAGTTGGTCGCATCAATTCCCAGTTGTCTCAATATAGAAACGATCTCATCGAACTTTTTCACTGGAACCCTTTCTATCGGATAGCAGTGATAAGCAAAATCGGTATCTAGAAACTCTATGAAGGAGATAAATTCATGACTCACAAAAGGTGCTGACGTGAAATTAACCTTCCGAAGGTCCGAATAAGCAAATTTTACAGGTTCATCTTCATCCGGCCGCTGCAAGACCATTTCTCGCGGTTCCAGCGTCAATGCATACTGACAAGAAATACCCTGATAAAGTGTAAATAATGAAAGTCCTACATGCCCTATTCCAATCAATAACACTAAAAGTCCCGCCAGCCACACATGAGGAGTTCCAAAAATCACCAAACATGACCAGAAGAAAACAAACGCCCCAAACAACAACTCAAAAATTCCCCACCTACGACGCGAACGCATACACTTCGGAAACTCATTATAAACATGAACTACGGCCAAGCTATCTACCTGCTTGAGGGGAGTTTCATAATTGGTAAAAGGAATTTGCCGTGCCAACAGATATTGCACAATCCAGGCCGGGTTCAGGCGAGATCCCCTATTCAACCACATACCTTGCAATTGTGCTCCACGTACAAAACCCGACTTCAAAGTAAAGATAAACACACCCAGTCCATCCAGACAATACCAATAAGGTTTGCACTTGCTGGGACGAGGCTTATAATATTGCATAAACGTGAAACCAGCAATCTCTTCCACATTAACGTGCTTGCGTTTCAACCAGCACTCCACCTTGTATTCTTTCTCTTCTTCCAGTACCATGATCTTAGATTTCTTTGAGTTATCCTAAATCTGATTATCAGACGATAACAAACTTACAAAAAATTAAAGAACCATGTACTTAACTGTTTCCTTTTTTACAAGATTACGAAATAACCGACCAGTTCACATTCTTTTTCCGAAGCTCCTTCAACTGCTGCCATATAATCGCATTTTCCGGACGTTCTCCATTCGGATCGGCATCAAGCAGATGCTCGGCTATCTCACGTACAAATTGTAAGAGCTGTCCGTCGCGGGCGATATCGGCAATTTTCAAATCGAAGGCTACACCACTCTGCTGCGTTCCTTCCAAATCACCCGGACCGCGCAACTTCAAATCGGCCTCTGCAATCTCAAATCCATCATTCGTTTGCACCATGATTTCGATACGTTTACGCGTTTCTTCCGTCAGCTTATATCCGGTAACCAGAATACAATATGACTGGTCCGCTCCTCGTCCTACACGTCCGCGCAACTGATGCAACTGCGACAAGCCGAAACGCTCCGCATTCTCTATCACCATAACCGAGGCATTGGGCACGTTCACCCCCACCTCAATCACCGTAGTAGCTACCATTATCTGAGTTTCATTGGCCAAGAAACGCTGCATCTCCTCATCTTTCTCTGCAGGTTTCATTTTACCATGTACCTTGCTTACCTTATACTCGGGAAACTCTTCACAGATATGCATATACCCGTCTTCCAGGTTCTTGATATCCATCTTCTCGCTTTCCTGAATCAGCGGATAAACAATATATGCCTGCCGGCCTTCCTGTATCTGCTTCCGTATGAAAGCATACATCGAAGCACGACGATTGTCAAACTGATGAACAGTCTGAATGGGTTTTCGCCCCGGAGGAAGTTCGTCGATAACCGAAACATCAAGATCGCCATACAATGTCATGGCAAGTGTACGCGGGATAGGAGTTGCCGTCATAACCAAGACATGAGGCGGACAGGTATTTTTTGCCCACAGCTTGGCACGCTGGGCTACTCCGAAACGATGTTGTTCGTCTATCACCACCAATCCCAAAGAAGAAAAGTTGACAGTATCTTCTATTACCGCATGAGTACCGATAAGGATATGTACATCTCCCGTCACCAGATCTTTCAGAATTGTTTCCCGGCGCTTTCCTTTTACAGTTCCGGTAAGCAGCTCCACCCGTACATTCATACCCGCCAGAAAACGACATATCGTTTCATAATGCTGAGTAGCCAGAATTTCTGTAGGAGCCATCATGCAAGCCTGATAGCCGTTGTCCAGCGCAATCAGCATAGTCATCAGGGCAACAAGTGTTTTTCCGCTACCCACATCTCCTTGCAGCAGGCGGTTCATTTGTCTTCCGCTTCCCATGTCACGGCGCATCTCCTTTATCACCCGCTTCTGTGCTCCGGTAAGCTGAAAAGGAAGATTCTGCGAATAGAAAGTATTGAATATCTCTCCTACTTTGCCAAATATCAGTCCGCGGAACTTATTTCTCCGTTCTTTGGTATAACGAAGAATATTAAGCTGGACATAAAACAGTTCCTCGAACTTCAAACGGTATTGTGCTCTGCGGAGCAAATCAGGGTTCTGAGGGAAATGAATGTTATACAGCGCATCAGTAAGCGGCATCAGCCGATAATGATCCACTAGTTGCGGACTCAAGGTTTCTTCAATAATCTCCTTCTGAAGCGCCCCGAAAAGATTTTTCATCAGTTTTTCCAGCGCATGCGAATTGAGATTGCTGCGCTTCATCTTTTCGGTCGTATTATAATAAGGCTGAAGCCCCATTGTAGAAAGAGTAAGCTCCTGTGCCGGATCAATATCCGGATGAGCTATATTTATTCGTCCATTGAATACGGTCGGCTTGCCAAAGACAATATATTCTTCATTTGCCTTATATTTCCCCATGATGAATTTCAGTCCCTGAAACCATACCAGATCGACAATACCTGTTCCGTCGGAAAAATGCCCGACCAGACGCCGTTGGCGACCTTCACCCATTGTTTCAAAGCTGAGTACCTTACCTTTTAACTGTATGTAAGGCATATTTCCATCTATTTCATGGATATAATACAGACGACTACGGTCGACATACTTATAAGGGAAATAATACAACAAGTCCCGAAAGGAATAGATATTCAGTTCCTTGTTCAGTATGGCCGCACGCTGCGGGCCCACCCCTTGCAAATATTTTATGTCACGCGTAGATAAATCGAACATTTATTTAAACCAGAACTTCTGCAACTTTCAAGTCGAATGGAGTAGTAAGCTTTATATTTTCACGATTTCCCGGTATTAAGAAGACAGGATGTCCCAAAGCCTCCACTACCGAAGCATCATCTGTAAAAGCGGAAGTATATGTTTGTCCGTAAGCCTGTTTCAGTAACGATGCAGTAAAGACCTGAGGAGTCTGCACCAGTTTATAACGGTCGCGGGGTACAGTCACACTCTTTTCGTCTGCCTCTATCCGACGGACTGTTTCCACTACATCAATAACCGGAATTACAGCTTGCTTTTCTTCAGCAGCGGCATAACAGGCGGCTATCACTTCCTGAGAAACAAAAGGACGTACACCATCGTGCACTCCTACCACACTATTCCTATCATCCACCAAGGCCAGTCCGTTTTTTACAGAATGAAAACGAGTTTCTCCACCGTTGGCGATACGATGGGGCAGCGTAAATCCATATTCCGCACAAAGGCGCTTCCAGTAGTCCTGCTGGTCTACCGGAAGTACCAATATGATATTTATACATTTATCGTAAGCATAAAAAGCCTCCAGCGTACGCATCAGTACAGGCTTTCCCTTTACCGGGATAAACTGCTTGGGTATATCTCCCCCCATGCGTAAACCTTTACCTCCTGCTACGACAATGATATATTTCTTCATCAGGCAAGCAACATTCCTTTTTTAACTTCCAAAGCTTTTTCTGCTCCTGCATATTTTTCCAGAATAGCAAAAGCAAAAGCCGGAGCAGCACCCGGACCTTTACCCAAGATAAAGTTATCGACAACTTCAACCATATTGCCTGTATATTCTGCACCTTCCAGATATTTGTCGAAGCCCGGATAGCAAGTAGCCTTCTTGCCTTTCAGCAAACCACGCTTGCCATATACCATAGGAGCTGCACAAATAGCAGCAAGAGGTTTACCTGCCGCAGCAAAACTCATAATCAGTTTGTCGAGTCCTGCATGAGCATTAAACTGGCAATCGGCCACCTTCACTAAAGGTATAGCAGCTGCCACTTTTACAAAACCATATTTCATATAAATTGTTATATAAATAGTGCATTACTGCAAAGATAGGAATTATTTATTGTTCACTATGAGAAAAATAAAAAAACTAACTTTGCTTTGGATTTTAAGAAAATCTTTATATCTTTGCCAAAGAATTAAAATTGTAACAATTACAAAATAAAAAGAATAACATGAACGTTTACGAATATCTGCTTAGCTATAACATCAAGCCATCCGTACAACGCATTGCTATTATGGACTACTTGCTAAAGCATCATACACACCCGTGTATAGATGAAATTTATTTAGCATTATGCAAAGATATACCCACCCTGTCGAAAACAACTGTATACAATACATTGAAGCTGTTTATTGAGCATGGTGCAGCACGCATGTTAACTATTGACGAACGCAATGCATGTTTTGACGGAGATACTTCTATGCATGCACATTTCCAATGCAAAACTTGCGGAAAAATATATGACATTCCAATGAAAACGGAAAGCGAAGAGGCAGACCTCTTACATAAAGATGGATTCCAAATAGAAGAAATACATCATTATTATAAAGGTATCTGTCCTGAATGTCTAAACGAGAAAAATGAAAATTAATGCCTGTAAATGGCAAATAAAATATTACTAATAACTAAAACTTTTTTTGACTTATGAAAAAATTTATCTGTACTGTATGTGGTTACATCTATGAAGGTGAAACAGCTCCTGAAAAATGTCCTTTGTGTAAAGCTCCTGCTTCTAAATTCAAAGAAATGGAAGAAACAGCAGAAGGTGGCTTGCAGTTTGTTGACGAACACGTTATCGGTGTAGCTAAAGGTTGCGACGACGAAATGATTAAGGATTTGAACAACCACTTCATGGGCGAATGTACAGAAGTTGGTATGTACTTGGCAATGAGCCGTCAGGCAGACCGTGAAGGCTATCCTGAAGTAGCTGAAGCTTTCAAGCGTTACGCTTGGGAAGAAGCAGAACACGCTGCAAAATTCGCAGAATTGCTGGGTGACTGCGTATGGGATACAAAAACTAACTTGGAAAAACGTATGAACGCTGAATGCGGTGCTTGCGAAGACAAGAAACGTATCGCTACTCGTGCTAAACAGCTGAACTTGGATGCAATCCACGATACAGTTCACGAAATGGCAAAAGACGAAGCTCGTCACGGTAAAGGTTTCGAAGGTCTGTACAACAGATATTTCAAGAAATAATAAATCCTTCCAATAATTAAGGTAGAAAGAGGCTGCTTATTCAAAGCAGTCTCTTTTTTTATTTACTCCCAACTATACCATATTAATAGCAATCAGTATAACTCTTTTGTCATCACTCTTCCAACACGAAATACACCCGTTCAATAACTTTAGACAATAATAGTCCTGATCTAGCTAGCTCCAACCCAATAAATAAACCTTGCAGTAACTCAAATCAAGGAATAGCTAGTTTTTATAGACAATAAAAAAGCGACCCTTTTTCGAGGGTCGCTCATTCTGCAATATATCTTTTTTATTAATTAGCAGCAGAATCTTTAGCTGCAGGAGCAGCAGCAGGCTGATCGGTTGCTGCATCAGACTGAGGAGCAGCAAATCCTGCAGGAGCATTCAGAGGGTTAGTTTTCTGTTCTTTTACTGCCTGATCCATAATAACAGATGAAGCTTCGCTTGTGGTAGGAATAACATAAGCTGTAGCAACACTTACTACAACCATAAAGATAGCCAATCCCCAAGTAAGTTTTTCAATAAAATCTGTTGTTTTGCGAACTCCCATAATCTGGTTTGAAGCAGCAAAACTAGAAGAGAGACCTCCTCCCTTAGAATTCTGTATCAACACGACAAAACACATCAACACAGCTGCAAGTACGATTAATCCTACAAATAATAAATACAATGAATACATTTTCTTTTATTTTGATTTAGCGTTAATAATCAATTTCTCCAAAAATCTTATTTGGTCTGCAAAGTAAGCATTTTTTTTTGGATATTTCAAATTTAATTTTTTAATTATTTCAAGAGCTTTATCATATCGTTGCTGTTTTACAT
>ENA-UEYD01002105-UEYD01002105.1-human-gut-metagenome-genome-assembly--contig:-NODE-2105-length-11751-cov-45.480641_pt1 | contig 11751 bp, 10 predicted proteins | sample MGYA00242907_ERZ507875 | MGnify/ENA primary metagenome ERZ507875 (study PRJEB26167, sample SAMN06115506) | human gut metagenome | host: Homo sapiens | place: China:Shandong | collected 2015-08-07...
CCCGCCGCAATGCAGCTCAGTGACGCATTGGATACCGTCAGAGATATGTATAGAAAACAACTCCGAAAAGTACCGCCTTCCGCGCCAATCGGGTTCATCCCGGAAAGCTGGAGAAAGGTTGTGATCACCCCCACCGGCATTGACCGAAAATATTACGAATTTTGCGTGCTGAATGAACTGAAGGGAGCCTTACGTTCAGGTGACATCTGGGTAAAGGGGTCACGCCGCTACAGGAATTTCGATGATTATCTGATCCCGTCAGACGATTTTGAAAAATCACTCCGGGATAACCAGTTACCCCTTGCTGTTCCGGCCGATTGCCATGAATACATCAAGAGCCGTTTGACGCTTCTTGCATCGCGTCTGGAAGAAGTTAACGCGATGGCGCTGGCCTGTGATTTACCCGATGTTGATATATCGGATAAAGGCGTGAAAATTACCCCGCTGGATAACAGTGTCCCTTCAGCAGCATCCCCTTTTGGCGATCTGGTTTATGGCATGCTCCCTCACCCTAAAATTACTGAAATGCTGGATGAAGTGGACGGCTGGACTGGTTTTACCCGCCATTTCACACATCTCAAAAACAATCACGTCAGACCTAAAGACAGAAAGTTGTTACTGACCACCATCCTGGCCGATGGTATCAACCTTGGACTGACAAAAATGGCCGAATCCTGTCCGGGAACGACCAAATCGTCACTCGAGGGCATTCAGGCCTGGTACATCAGGGATGAAACCTATTCAGCTGCGCTGGCCGAGTTGGTCAATGCCCAGAAAAAAAGCCCTCTGGCGGCATTCTGGGGCGATGGAACAACGTCATCGTCTGATGGACAGAACTTTCGGGTGGGGAGTCACGGGCGTTATGCTGGTCAGGTCAATCTTAAATACGGTCAGGATCCAGGCGTGCAGATTTATACGCATATTTCGGACCAATACAGCCCGTTTTACACCAAAGTTATCAGCCGCGTGCGGGATTCAACACACGTACTTGATGGTCTGCTGTACCACGAAACTGATCTGGAAATTACAGAGCATTACACCGACACAGCAGGTTTCACTGAGCATGTTTTTGCGCTAATGCATCTGCTCGGATTCGCTTTTGCGCCAAGGATCCGGGATCTTCATGACAAACGGCTGTTTATTCATGGAAAAGCTGAGTTGTATCAGGGGCTTCAGTCAATCATCTCGACAACCAGCCTGAATCTAAAGGAAATTGAAACCCACTGGCATGAGGTGCTGCGTCTGGCAAGTTCTATAAAGCAGGGAACGGTAACAGCATCACTGATGATGAAAAAGCTGGCAAGCTATCCGAAGCAGAATGGTCTGGCAAAGGCGCTGAGAGAGATTGGCCGCATCGAAAGGTCATTGTTTATGCTGGACTGGTTCAGGGATCCTTTACTGCGTCGACGCGTACAGGCGGGGCTGAATAAAGGTGAGGCTCGCAATGCCCTTGCGCGAGCGGTCTTTATGCATCGGCTGGGTGAAATCAGAGATCGGGGGCTGGAGAATCAGAGCTATCGAGCCAGCGGTCTGACGTTGCTGACTGCGGCGATCTCACTGCGGAATACGGTATATATAGAAAGAGCGATAGATTCTTTGAGACGAAAAGGGATCCCGATTAATGAGCAACTGATTACCCATCTGTCACCACTGGGATGGGAACATATCAACCTGAGCGGGGATTACGTCTGGAGAACGAACCTCAAACTGGGACAGGGTAAATACCGCGCATTACGCTCAGTGAATAGTAATATGTACAAAAAACAGGCTTAGCGTAGGATAATTTCCGTTTTCCAAGCGGACCCCATATAGCAGGCAATGCAGGGGAGAGTGCCAAGAGCATTGGCGATGCGCCGTTCCTCCGCCGTTGGTGTTCTCCCCTTCAAGCCACGAGATTTTATTTTTACCGCGCTTTTCCGCGTTTTGCTGGCTGGTGGGCGCTCTTTCTGTTTAGCGATACGGCGGTCGATAGTATCCCGCATTTTCTGATATTGAGATTCTCGCCAGACCGGATCAGCCAACTTCTCCCGTTGCCGAGCGATCGCTCGTTCTCTGGCTGCCTTCTGCCACTTGCGGCACTGTTCAATTTTTTGTTCGATTGTTTTCATATGGTCAAAAAAAAGGCGGCCTAATGGCCGCCTATGATGTCAAGGAGTGAAGTAATGGCAACGTCTTCGTAGTTGACAAAAACTGCGACTCAATTATGGCAACCAATTAGAGCAATTAAAGTTGTTTATTTATCGCGAATCACATTTTTTCACTTCAGTACCTGTGTGCTATACTCCTTTTTGATTAATTGGATGCGGAATACAAACCCGCTCTTTTGTGCAGCCTGGCTCCTTGCCAGGCTTTTTTTTATTTCATCATGGAAGCTGTTAACGCTTTGGACCTTGCTGAACTGATTGAGAGGGCTTTGTCAACGTGCCCCAAAAATTCGCCAAACTCAGACATCACTTTAGCAAAACCGCGCCGTGCTTCTTCCTCGGTGGCATTCATCACGAAATGTTCAGCACCACGCATACTTTTGACAGGGAACGCAACGGATATTGAATCAATATCAGGCATTCTATCGCTCAGCTTTACAGTGACAATGACGGCTGGCGACTGAATATTAGTGCTTACAGACAGCACTACATATTTTCCGTCGATGTTGAAATCCTTTCTCACATGTCACCATAAATATCAAAGAATTAGAGCAATCATTTACGCGTTAATGGCTAATCGCCATCTTCCAGCAGGCGCACCATTGCCCCTGTTTCACTATCCAGGTTACGGATATAGTTCATGACAATATTTACGTTGGTCCAGCCACCAGCTTGCATGATCTCCGGTATTGAAACTCCGGCGCGGGCCATATCTCGTGCGGCTCCGACACGGGCACTGTGTCCAGACCAGGCCAGGTACCTCTGGCCAGAGTCATCCTTAGCCCCGTAAATCAATCGGTGAGTTGCTTCAAAAATCCCTTCCAGGGCGCGAGTTGATAGCTGGCTGGTGGCAGATGGCGCGGCAACACCATTTTTTCTGACACGGCAAAACAAGTAGTTATTCGGATCATCAGCTACACCAGAGACAGAAATCCATCGCTCGACCAGTTTAGTTACCCCCAGGCTAAGTGCCTTCTCTACACCTGCGGTGCTAACCAGCGTTTTCGTTCTGCCAATATGGATTAACATTCTCCCACCGCCAGTACGCGAGATATCTTTAACCCTGATCCTGGCAATTTCGGCTATACGTAACAGGGTGTTATAAGCAATCCCCAGAAATGCTAGATTACGTATATCCTGGCAGCGATCGCTATTTTCCATGAGCGAACGAACCTGGTCGAAATCAGTGCGTTCGAACGCCAGCGCCTGTTTTGCACGTTCACCGGCATCAACGTTTTCTTTTCGGATCCGCCGCATGACCAGTGAAACAGCATTGCTGTCACTTGGTCGTGGCAGCCCGGACCGACGATGAAGCATGTTTAGCTGGCCCAAATGTTGCTGGATAGTTTTCACTGCCAGACCGCGCGCCTGAAGATATAGAAGATAATCGCGAACATCTTCAGGTTCTGCGGGAAACCACTTCCGGTTATTCAACTTGCACCATGCCGCCCACGACCGGCAAACGGACAGAAGCATTTTCCAGGTATGCTCAGAAAACGCCTGGCGATCCCTGAACATGTCCATCAGGTTCTTGCGAACCTCATCACTCGTTGCATCGACCGGTAATGCAGGCAAATTTTGGTGTACGGTCAGTAAATTGGACATTTAACACTCAGATGATGGTTTTAAGTAAAGTGTACAGGATCGGCTCTGCCTTTACCTGTTTATGGTTCTCGTCATAGAAACGCCAGCGACCGCGCGTGCGTTCTATTTTCTCTTCACCGCGCGATAATGACAGTTGGCAACTATCACGATCAAACCCTTTTGCCCGCCAGTAACCACGGTTTTTCTCAAGCTCAAGATGAGTGGACACTTTAGCAGTTGAATATCCCATTTTTCACCTCTGATTGATTGGTGGTGCTAAGTGCGCTACGCGAAATCTGTAGGACTAACACCGCCAACTTTTCACAGATTTTACGTAGCGCAACCTTGATCAAATGATCACTATTTGACCTGCTAAGGTATTGAACTGTATGGATTTACAGGTAAATTGATCATATTCAATAACCCTTAAGATAACTTCGTATAATGTATGCTATACGAAGTTATCAGGTCCGAAGAGGAGTTTACGTCCAGCCGCGCACAAAAATCAAGAATTATTAGAGCAATAAATTTTGAGAGAAAAATCCCACTCCACCAGCTAAAAACTGGATTGTTTTTCATAGTTGTTTGACAATTGCTCTAATAAATTATAGTTTTGCCGCCGTTACGTAATACGACTTTGGATTCACTATTTAATGTGTCTTCAGCGTTGTAGAGCGGCTCAGAAGGAAATGAGCAAACAGGGAAACCTTATACAACGGCATTACAGCTATGCATTGCTCATCTTACACACAGCGCAATGTTGTTAGATTACCCCAGCATGGATCATGGGTGAAACAGTAGGTCAGAGCTTCAGGCTCTGTGTTGTCAATACAGTGAGGCATAATTATGGCTTTCATTCAACCAACCATCGACGACGTTAGACATTGCTCTAACGCTTTATCTGTAGACCCTGCCGAAACCGACGCTGCCCGCGCCATTGCTGAACACTACTCAAAGATATCCAATCAGGAGTACCGCATCACCCAAGACGACCTGGATGACCTCACTGACACAATCGAATATCTCATGGCAACTAACCAGTTAGACTCACAATAAATGCACTAATAAATCTATTATTTTTGTTTGATCCCTCTATAATATAGGTCAGTAATGACCGGTTTTCTCAGCCGGGCGTTATTGACCATGTCAATTCTGGAGGAGGATCAATGATAAATTATGTCTACGGCGAACAACTGTACCAGGAGTTCGTCAGCTTCAGGGATCTCTTTCTAAAAAAAGCTGTTGCACGCGCCCAACACGTTGATACAGCCAGCGACGGTCGTCCTGTACGCCCGGTTGTCGTTCTACCGTTCAAAGAAACTCACAGCATTCAGGCTGAAATTGATAAATGGACTTTAATGGCGCGGGAACTGGAACAGTACCCAGACCTCAATATCCCAAAGACTATTTTATATCCAGTGCCTAACATCCTTCGCGGTGTGCGCAAGGTTACAACTTATCAGACAGAAGCTGTGAACAGCGTCAACATGACCGCTGGCCGCATTATTCATCTGATTGATAAGGACATTCGCATCCAGAAAAGCGCAGGGATCAATGAGCACAGTGCGAAATACATAGAGAACCTGGAAGCAACAAAAGAGCTAATGAAGCAGTACCCGGAGGATGAAAAATTCCGTATGCGCGTACACGGCTTTAGCGAAACAATGCTGCGCGTCCATTACATTTCCAGTAGCCCTAACTACAATGATGGTAAATCAGTTAGTTACCATGTGCCGCTGTGTGGTGTGTTTATCTGCGATGAAACTCTCCGTGATGGAATCATCATCAACGGTGAATTCGAGAAAGCAAAATTTAGCCTTTATGACTCTATAGAACCGATCATCTGCGACCGCTGGCCGCAGGCAAAAATATATCGCCTGGCAGATATTGAAAATGTAAAAAAACAAATTGCCATCACTCGCGAAGAGAAAAAGGTCAAATCAGCCGCATCAGTTACGCGCAGCCGTAAAACCAAGAAGGGGCAGCCAGTAAACGACAACCCCGAAAGCGCGCAATAAATTATGCCCGGCATCAACCGGGCATTCTTCCATTATTCAGCCGCCACCGGTTTTAACAAGCCAGCATCGAGCAGTTTACGCGTCAACCACTGCTGGCCTTTACCCGTTAATTGAGGCGTCAACCGTATCTGGTAGCCATCTTCATCATCCAGCACCACTTCTTTCACCGTGAAATACCCCGCGTTGATGTACTGCTGGAACGGCACATTTTTACGTCCACCGGACGCTATCAGGATGCCGTTCTCCCGTAACCAGACAAACAGCGCGTTTTGCTTAAGTCCAACAACCTTTGCAAAATTCCCAATCAGGATCCCTTTAGCTACTGATACCCGGTCGGCAAAATCGACTTTAGGAGCGGCGGCCACCAGCTGCTGATTTAGCTGGTGGGCTTTCTGTTCCAAAAGCTGCTTTTGTTCAGCCAGTTCGGCAGCCAGGCGCAGAGCTTCTGGAAGCGTCTGGGGGATTGCAACCGGTTGCTGTTCTTTTTGCCGGAAGTAGCTGTCTTCCAGTTTTTCAAAGAATGCCCATGCTTCATTTGTGTCCACGATCTTAGACATGCGTGCAGCGCCGCGCTCTGTCCAGAGTGTAAGGCTTCTGGCGTTCTTACCAACAGAGTAACTTCCGGTTACTCTGTTCTTAAATTCTCTTAATTTTAAACCAGTTAGAAGAAAGTAATGCTTACCTTCTTCAAAGCGGTCAAGGTTGCGAGACAAATTGTTGCGAATATTGGCTTCATCGACCCCATACCCTCTAGCAAGAGTTTCGGTTGTCACGACACGTACTCCCTGCCATTCCAGAACGGGAATTTCATCCGGCTGATTCTGAACAACCACCAGTTCCGATTCCTGAACTGAAGGTGCATAAATTTTTTCTGATTTAACGTTAGTTGCTTTCATTCTGTGTGCCTCCTTGCGTGCTTCGGCTGCGACGGTTGCGTAATTCAGATGACCCTGTTCGAGCAGGTATTCACGGATATCGGTTAGCAGAATGCGGTGAACCGCGTGTTTGTCCTTTCTCCGGTAAAGTTGTTTGGTGATCATGAAGTAGTTGGCAATAACGCCCGGTATATCCCTGGTACTGATACAGGCAGTGTGCTGTTCAATTGCCTCGATCATCTCTTCACGGGTGACTAATGACGTTCTCATAGTCCCTCCTGAGCAGAAGCGTTAACAGGGAGGCACCAGTAACTGAGAGAATTGCGCGAATCGGTAGAAAAGCGGGCAGAGAAAATACAGGGAGCATCCGGAAGCTGAGAACGTGCCTCATCTTCTGTCGGTGCAATAACGAAGTGATAGTGACGTTTTTGGCAGGAGTAAAAGCGCCAGATAAATTCAGGATGAGCAGGGGTAGGGATAGTAGCCACAATGGCAGCCTCCTTTTGCTAATTTAAGGAGCTACCGCGTGAGGTCTCAATCTCAATGGCGGTAGCACTGACTGGGTTGAGACTACCGGCGCAAAAGGGAACCGGCCTGCCTTTCGGCAGCCCAGCCAGCACTACCATTGATCTCTGAGCTAAACGCTACGTATGGCTGTGCGATGGCATGACACAAAAAAAGACGCTTTTGGCGTCTGTGTCGCCTTTTGCATTATCCGGGGTCTCAATCCCGGCACCCGTTTTACTGAGGTGCCTGATAAGCATAAACCGAAAATGCCTCAAGGCGCAAGAGGTCAGGTTCAATGTAACATCGGTAGTTAAAAAACACAATTTATTAGAGCAAATATTCATTCATTAAGCCATGCCAGAGCTTCATCAACCTGCGCTTCGTCTTCGACGCTAAGCACTTCGTCCTGGGGAACATAATCCGCCAGCATAGCGAAACAATATGTATCCCAATGGTCTGGTGAGTGCAGGTTGAGTTTTTTCTTCATATCCTCCTTACTCATCACCTTCCATTGACCTGCGGAGTTAATCCCTACAGGGATTTTCGACGCTTCCTCAATAGTTTCATTACCCTTATCCAGTCTCATACGACCAGATTTTACGGCCTCTGCGGCTTGAACGTTGGCATAAGCACGTTTATCAAAGTACAGGCTCTTATCTTCACGGCTATGCATCTTTTTACCCCAGCGTATACGCTGTACGGTAATACCATAATACTCGTACATCAGATCCGCCGTTGCTTTACCCAGGCCATCGCCGTCTATCGCTATGGTGATATTTGGGAATCGCTCAGGATTACATTCTGCGAAAATTTTGGCGGCAAGCTGCGTTTCTGTAACGTCTGTGTATTCCAGCATTCGATAGTTGATTACACGGCGTTTATTTCGCTGGCCGGACACCATCATGATATTGATAACGGACTTATCCCGTCCCGTACCACCAGCAACGTCCACACATGCAAGCCAGCCCCATCCTTTTGCAATCTTGACTTTCCGCCGCGTTGCACGTTCAACCTCATCACGTCCAAGAAGGAAGCCATCCTGTGATTTAGGGAATAGGCCGCGTACCTTAATCATGTACATAGGGTTATCACGCCCGCCGTACTCCGCCAGCTTCATTTTGATAAATGCTGGCGTTACCAACGGTGATTCCTCACTGTTAAGCGTGATCGCCGTATAAACGCCATCAGGGTTACCAGGACGCTTGGCCAGTTTATGGTGTGTATCGTAGAAATAGCCGCTTGGGCGTGTAGGCTGTGACAGCAATAAGATGCGGTTATCCTGTCCGGTAAGAGCACCGGTGATGATACCGAAAGCTCTATCACTGACACCGGAGGCTTCATCGATAATATACAGAAGATGATCTGCGTGTTCACCGGCGAGAGCTTCTTCACTTCCCAGACGAAAGCCCTTCGGTACTACAGTCCATACACCTTTACCAGTAATCTCATAGAAAGCGGTTTCTGTCAGAACAAAATAATCAGCAAGCCATGGGAAACGGCTGGTGGCAGTAGCCCAGTTTATCTTGATGTACTTGAATATACCGGTCATTACCTGCTGAATTTTGTTCGCAACGATAATGGCACGGGCACCTGGATACATGATTATGAACAACATGATCATGATAGAAGTCATGTCTGATTTCCCGGTACCGTGACCAGACGAAACAGATGTCTTGCTACCCTGTTCCTGCACAGACTCAATAATCAGATCCTGCTGCCAGGTAGGTGTTTTGCCGAACAAAACATCAGCGGCCGCAATCCAGTCATAACGATATAGCGCCACCAGCTCGCGCCAACGTGGATCCGTTACGCAACTTCTGGCCATTAATCATCATCCCCGTATAGCTTGCGGGTAACTTCTTCGTCTTCCTCCTCGTCTTCGTCCAGGTCTTGTTCCAGCCATGGGTCGTTTGATACACCTTCAGTATCAACATCTCCATAACCGCCTGTATCAACGATATCGGCGATTTCTTCCCTACGCTGCTCAATCCACAATGCGGCATCGGCGCGGCGGTTGGCGGCCCGTTCTCGCGCAACTTTGTCCAGATCTTCAAGAGAAGGGCCACCGACGGCTGTTTGCCTTTCCTCATCATCGGTATTGGTCTTAGGAGCACGCAGATCGGCTTTGATTTGCTCCAGCATCAGGGGCGGCACTTTCCCGCCATGCGCCTCGATGAATTCAGCTGCTTCCAGCACTGACCAGTTATTTTCACGCTTTCGTTCGTATGCCAGCTTAACAATGCCAGCTTGCCCCATAGACAAAGCGTGCTTTTCCGCCTCCCGGCTTTCTTTTCGATAGTTATTCCGGATGCTGTAAATGGTGTTGATCAGGCTGCTTATCTGCGCGGAACAGCTGTTTAGCATGCTCGCGATACGGTATTCAGGCGGAGTACCTTCATCATCGTCTTTTTGCTGATCGCGCATTTCCTGCACCAGGCGAATACACGTATCCCTGGCGTTCTCCAGCATAAGGAGATGAGAAAGAGACTTTTCCAGAAGAGTGGTTTCCAGAACATCGGCCCCGGACCGACGCAACATAGCGCGCGCGGCCTTCCGCGCTTCAACGTTATCTATCAGGTAATCGCCAGCTTCGAATTCAAAGCGTTCACCATCATCATCCAGGGTGTCGCGTTCCAGGCGATCACGTAAGGTCCGGTGGGCGCGGGTGATCACGTCATGATCATCAGAACGATCATTTATGCGCTTATTCTGGCGCTTCGCGTTCTCGACTGCGGCACTGACAACAGCATTAACTCTTTGTTTTTCAGCCATTTCAGCCACAATGTGATCACCTGCACGTTGATCATTAGCGTGATCAATGATCATGCTTTTTAGTGGTTTTCTGACAGGCTTATTTGGCTTACGGCTGTCCGCTGTTCCGGTGTCTTCTTTGAATGCACGGAGATAACGACGTGCGGTGTTTGGGTTGAGATTAAACTCGGCGGCATATTGTGCGATGGTGTAACCACCATCTCGCGCCAGGCGAGCAAAATTCTTCTTGTGATCGTCCCAGGTCACTTATGCTTCCTTTCGTATAAAACTCTTTTTGACGCGAGGGTAACGAAAGTCACATGTCAAAAGGCCCGGAACGGGCAAGCAATCAATCAGATACGTGCGGATGTGGCATTACCGTAATGACGGTGCTGACGGACCACCTTATTGAAAAGTTGACGCGCCATCACCCAAGGCTGGTGCTCCCGGCGTTCCTTTTCGTCCTGCGTCATATAGAGTTCGTTCTGGAGTTTTTCATCAAACCGGCGCGGAGCGCGGCTGCGGCGAAAGAATTCAGGATTCAGAGAGTGGATCTGAAATCTACGTGGGCGTGTACTGTCATCAATCAAAACAGACGAATACTTAGACACAGCGATAGCCTTTAAGCGCAGATAAACATCGCGCTTATCGACATCCAGATGCGGGTATTCCTTTTCAAGAATTGCTGCGAGATCTTTCGCTGATAGAAGAGATTTAGTGCGGATCATGTAATCCGCAATCTCGTACGATGTTATTCGTGAGTGATTTATTTCCATGAAGTGGCGTCCCTGCCAGTTAAGTAACATCCTGTCACCTACTGATTAGCCCATGTCAACTAATCAACGTCGAATATAATACCCTCGATTAAAGAAATAGCAATACATTAGAGCAATTTTATCTAACGCTCGACGAATGACTTGTGATAGCGCCGACTCCAAGCGCGTAATCAAAGAACAATCGTTGATGCATCGCCAGCCTACCGTGCGTCTTCTCCCAATTATCGCGGTCACGCTCAATATCACGCTGGCATGACTGGCACAGAGGAACAGCATAAATGTCATGCGCGCATAATCGACTATGACGAACGATATAAGGCGTAATGTGAGCGCCAGCTCCCGCAGCTCCACAGCCACAGCATGGACGGGAAGCCACAAAATCCATGTACTCGGGCAATTTTAGCGATTGGAGTTTTGGTATTTTGAAATGCGCCATGCCAGGGTCGGCGTCAACATCCACAGGGCATACTTTTGCACGCATCGGCGCGGCGCGTTCTTCCATCATCTGAACATATGCTGTAGCGCGATCGTCATACGGGCGAATATCCGCCTCTTTCAGAGGTCCGCTATCCTGCGGAGTAGCCTTCATCTTATTTATTGATATGCGGCAGACTTCTTCCGGCATCAGGTGCATCATGTTGCGCATGAAAGCCCACCAGCACAGCTCCTGAATACTTAAATCATGGCTATTTGAAAGGCCCATTTCCTGACGGGCGACATCCAGTATCCAGTTAACGCGATTATTGTGCAGCGTTTCTTTCAGCTCATTAAAACCACGCATCCGGTAATGGTTATCGTGATGCCAGCACAACAACACCGCGCTATTGTCTCGTTCAGCGTGGACAATATGGTTGTCACACCAACTACGATCTGCGGCCTGGCATTGACCCTCTTTCCTACGCAACCACGCCACCAGCGCGTCAATTCCACCAATACGGCGAAACAGTTCATCGCTGTTAAAAAACGGCTGCAACGCCTCATTTGTTGCCATGGTTTGCTCGGTAACAACGAGGCCGTCTTCCATGTGCTCGATTAACTCACGCGGCACCGGCTCCATAATAAATTTACGGCCAGCCTCCACCAGCTTTCTGACTTC
>ENA-UEYD01002109-UEYD01002109.1-human-gut-metagenome-genome-assembly--contig:-NODE-2109-length-11727-cov-14.870129_pt1 | contig 11727 bp, 10 predicted proteins | sample MGYA00242907_ERZ507875 | MGnify/ENA primary metagenome ERZ507875 (study PRJEB26167, sample SAMN06115506) | human gut metagenome | host: Homo sapiens | place: China:Shandong | collected 2015-08-07...
CCGTCTACGTCCACCTTGATGTTGTCAATGGTCTCCCCGCGGCCGTTCTCTATCTCTTCCGTCCATTCCGTGATGTCCTGAGCTCCCGCCGGCGTACTCAAAAACGTCGTTGCCAGCAAAAAAAGTCCGATAGTCTTGTTTGTCGTCATCTTTTGTCCTCTATAATAGTTATTGATCAGGTTTGTGCCGTTATTCTCAAAAACGCTTCTTTTTATCGATCCTTTTTTTGAGCTAAAATAAAGGGTTATTATAAGTAAACGTTGATATTGCAAAATTTGTTCAAAAATAACTATTTAGATGACTTTTGATAAATTTTCTGATACAATATTTCCCGTGACAAAAAAGGATCCTTTTTTTGATACGGCTTTATAAACAAACCTTGTCTCCCCGGTGTGGGAGTTTTTTTTGTTTAAAATTCGTTTATGAAAGAGTGTCCGGAAAAAACGGGAAAAGTATATTTTTGAACGGGAAAAAAGAAAATAGTGCTTGTCAAAGTCATTTTTTTTGTCTATATTAAAAGAACAGTCAATTTTTATGTTTCATAATTAAAATTTCAAAAATGAAAGAAGAAAGTTTGAAGGTTCAGCTCAAGGCTGCCGATGAAAAAGAACTTGTTGAACTTGTCAACGGAGTTACCGAACAGATCAGAAACGGTCGTTACCGCAAAGTGGAAGTGCAGCGCGATGTCGTTACCGTCCTCTCGCAAAGACGTCCCCGTGTCAACTCTGTTACCCGTCCGGCTTATCAGGCGTTTATCTATAACGTCAGCGGTGCCGCTTCCAAAAATCAGGAAGTGATGAGAAAAGCGAGGGCTTTTGCCAAAGAACATAACCTTGAGTGGAATTAACAAAAAGTCTTACCGGCAGTTAAAAACAAATTTCAGAGGAAATTCTTTTTTCTGCCCTAAAAAACAGCTTATGGTAAATAACAAAAGAAAACTTTCTTTGGAGGAACAAGAATTTCTCCGTGCCGAATGGCGTAAACAACATCCCGAAGAAGCGGCCCGTCGCGATGCCAAAAGGAAACTGGCCAAGGAGGAAAAGGCAAAACTCCTGCGGGAAAAAGAGGATTTCGAACAGGAAAACCTCGTTTTGTCCGAAACTCCCAAGGAAGAACTTTCGGTCGAAGAGTATCGAAAGAAGATCCATTCTCTGTGGGAAGAGGTGCGTCGGAAACGCGAACGGTATGTAAAAGAACGCGTTTTGGAAGACACTGTTCTTTCCGAGGAGCAAAAGCGTGATTTTCGTTATTTCGTAACTAACAACTACGATATCGAAAATCAGGTTCTGGCAGCCGTAACCGGTGCGTTGCTGGTTGAAGGACTGCGCTATCCCGACAAGGAGTTGAACGATTTCAGTTTCAACTTCCTCCGGGAAAAGGAGAGTGCCGCCGACAGCATTTCCTGGTCGTTCTGGATATGCGTCTGGGATCAGGAATTCGTGCCGTTGGATGCCGTTCGCCTCATGCTCGACATCAACGATGGAAGCTTTCGCGCGCTTGATCGTTTTCGCGATTTGGTGAAGGTCATTTCCAGCAAAATGGTACGTCACCTGGAACAGGAGTATCGCCGTCTGGAATGGTCGCGCTCGCTGGAAGATCCGGAAATCCGTTCAAGAGAAGTCGGACGCAAATGCCGCCGGATTTTCTATTTCCAAGCGTTGCTTGGTGCGTACGGGATAGATTATCCCCGTGCTTATTATTAAAATAAGCATACCGCTGATTAAAGAACGTTTCTTCGGAAACGTTCTTTTTTTGCAAACAAGAAGACCCGGCGCCTGGCTTGTGGTTGGGGAGAACTTATGTTTTTTCCATTTTGCTCTTTGTCGTTTTCTGTCCTTCTTTTTCCCGCTCTTTCCGTCTTTCCCGCTTTGCTCTTTCCCTTTACCTTCTTTCTGTCCTTCTTTTTCCCGCCCTTTGTCTTTTTCCCTTTTTTCTTCCCGCATTTTTTTCCTTTCTCTCCGCATTTTCCCTCTTTTTTCTTTCCTTTTGTTGTTTTCGGCGGATAAAAAACGCCTTTGCCGCTGCGGTAAAGGTAATCCGCAACCGGAAGCAAAAGCGTTTTTTATGAACGTGATATATGTGTGATACGCCTTCCGAAAAAGACTGTCGTTCCGAAATGTTGCGGAAAAAGTTTTTGTCGGTTGTGTCGGCGAAATTTTCCGAAGAATTGACGGAGTGCGGCAAAAAACGAACGAAAACAGTTGACCGGCCGGCTTTTTGTTTGACAAAAAAACGCGGAAATGTTTTAATAATAAGTTGGATATCAAATTATTTGTTCACTTAATATAATTATAACGCTTATGAAATTAGCAAAAGAAGTCGGAAAAGACCTGAGAACTCTCCCTTCTGCCTGTCGTTCGGCGGCAATTCGGCTGTTGGAACTGGGTTTTGACATTGTTGACGTCAAACAGAATCTGGTAAAATTCGCCGAACTGGAATCAAAACTTTATGACCGCTGGTACCGCAAAATGGTACGGGCGATTCAGGATTGGCGCATCGACCCGGAAACCTACGCTTACGAGCTGGCTCACCGTCTGGATGAAAAATCCGTTTCGCCGGAACATGTCATAACTTTGGTTAACCGTCGTCTGCAAAAGCTGAAAGAAGGCGGGCATCGTCCCAGCCGAATGCTGGAACAGGTTAAGAAACATGCCGCCCAGTATATGGCCGAACGCAAAAAATTCCAGAAGTATGCCGTTCCTTTTATTCTCGACCTCAATTACGAAGGACTGTACAAGAGAGTGGGGGAGCATACGGCGGAAATTCGCCGGGTTGAAGAGGACAAACTTTTTCAGCTGCAGACGATTCACCATTTGCGCAATAAGCAGGACGATTGTCTGGAACTGATGCTGCCGGCCGCCGATCGCCGTTTTCCCGAGGATCTGCTCCCGCGCGCTTTGTCCACCGATTTTTCCGCGGATGACAAAATTGCCCATGAACAGGCTCTTCTTATCAACGGCTTTTTTGATTCGGAAGGCAACATGGCTTTTGAGCTGGAAAATCCGATGGTGGTCAAGCAACTCTGTTTCCGCTATATTGCCGATGTTTTGGCCAATCAGATCCCGAACATCATTCTGATCCAGGTTTCTTTCAAAGGCGACTGGGTCAGCAAGGAGATCCACGACATTTACATGGGCGCTTATGACAACATCAGCAGGTACGGAATGACGGTAGTGGTCTATATGCAGGTTAAAAAGCTTTACGACCGCTTCGGTCTTGCCGGCAAGAAGAAAAGCGAGCTGCTGGCGTTTGAGCGCTGGGTGACGGAACTGGAAGAAAAGTATCGTCAGAAATGAGGCTTCCGACAATTGAAGAAATTCCCCGAAACCGTTTGTGTTTCCGGGAATTTTTTCGTTTAAACAGAAGGTTGGCAGCAGCCTTCGTCTTTTGTTCGGAAACCGGCGGAAAAGGCCGGAAAATTGCCGGAAATTAATCTGTTTTTTTACTTGAATTGGACAAAAATTGATGCTATCGTAAAACCATGCTATCAATTATTTATAAATAATTTCAAAAATTTTGTTTCATGAGTTATCAAAGCATTAAAAAGCTTTACCGGTCGGGCAATATCGCCGCCGCTAAGGCTGCCTTGGTCGAAGCGTTGAAAAACAACACCTTGACCGCTGTTGAGAAAAAATCGGTGATTCGTTTAAATTCCGAGCCGCTGCTTGAGGCCTATGTCGCTTTTATGCCGCCGGAACCGAAGAAGTGGGAGATCATGGAGATTGTCCATACCGGCAACGTCAAGATCATTGACAGTCTGGAAGTGGCCGAATTTCCCGTCGCCGCACAGCAGGAACTGCTGAAGCTGAACGATGTCGGCATTTTCCGCCGCCACTTCAAACGTTACCCGAAAGTCAAATTCTGCAACCGGGTGGACGTTTTCATCATCCGTTCCGGCGATCGCAAATTTGCCGCCGCTTATCTTGCCGTCAACTGGCTGGACAGAGAGGTGGAAGAAGTGCTGCTGGACAGCAACGACCTTTACCTGATCCGGAATTATTTCGGCAAGTATGAGGAATACGGCGAAATTCTGGAAAGGCTGCAAACGGAGTGACCTTAAACGAAACGACCAAAACAAAAACCCCGCGTTTGGCGGGGTTTTGCCGTTTAAACGGTCGGAAAAAACGGCGGCGGGTTTGTCCGTGAAATATGCCGAAAGTCAGCGCCGGCCGGATTTGCCGGCAACGATTGCCTTTTTTATTTCCCTGCCGTTGAACTGACGAAACTCGTCCAAAGCCGCGGTTACCACCGCGCCGAAAATGACCACCGCCCAGGACAGGTACATCCAGATCAGAAAGACCGGGATTACCGCCATGGCGCCGTAAAGCGTTTTATAGGTGGCGTTGTTTAAAACCGCCAGCGCAAAACCCTGCCGCAGGAACCAGAACAGAACCACCGCCACCGCCGCGCCGGCCAGGGCGCTGTCAAGCCGCACCTTTTTGTTGGGAACCAGCACATAGACCAGCATCAGGCTCAAAATGGTCATCAGCGGCGGAATCATGCAGCTGAAAAAGAAACGTCCGGTTTCGCCGTCGGCGGCCATGAATTTTTGCAGGGTGTAGAGATACCCCCGCATCGAAAAGGCGGTGCCGAGCAAAAGCGGGCCCAGCGTGATCACCGTCCAGTAAAGGGTAATTTTGGTGGTAATGTGCCGCGGCTGGGTTACCTTGAAAATAAAGTTGAAACTGTTTTCGATCGTTGACAGCAGCAAAATGGAGGTGACGGCGATACCGACGACGCCGATGGTGGTCAGCTGGCCGGCGTTTTTGACAATGGCGGCAAAATAGCTGCTTACCTCCTGTTCAAATTCCGGCGTCAGGTTTTGAAAGATAAACTCTTCCACCTGGCTGCGGACGGCCTCAAAAACCGGAAAGGCGGAAAAAATCGCCAGCCCGATGGCAAACAGCGGCACCAGTGCGATCAGCGAAGTGTAGGCAAGCGACGAAGCCACCCGGAAGATCATGTCGTTTTGCGCCCGTTTGGCCAGAAAAAACAAAAAGTCGGTCAGCGGTTTCGATTTTTCCGCCAGCTTGGTTTTCCATTCCATAAATTTGCCTTTATTCAAAAAAATGTGTTTACAAATCAGGTTAAATCTTATAAAAAACTCTAAAACTGTTTTTTTAGTATATAAATTTTTTAAAATTTGCAAAGGAAAAAATAGAAATGACGACTAACCAACTGTTAATGAGCGGAAAAAAAGGCCTGGTCATGGGGCTGGCCAACGACAAGTCGATTGCCTGGGGCATTTGCCAGGCATTGAACGCCCAGGGGGCGCAGCTTGCGATTTCCTACCAGAACGAAGTTCTGGAAAAAAGGGTTGCCCCGCTGGCTGCCCAGCTTGACAACGAGCCGCTGCTGATCAAGTGCGACGTTTCCGATTCCGCCAGTGTGGAAGCCTGTTTTAAGGAACTCGGCGAAAAATGGGGGAAAATTGACTTTGTGGTTCACGCCATTGCTTTTTCCGACAAAAACGAACTGAAGGGCCGTACCATCGACACCACTCTGGCTAACTTCACCAACACCATGCACATTTCCTGCTATTCGTTCATCGAGGCCTGCCGCTGCGCTTCCCCGATCATGAACGAAGGCGGTTCGATTCTGACGCTGACTTACCTCGGCGCCGAAAGAGTGCTGCCCAACTATAACATCATGGGCGTTGCCAAGGCCGCTTTGGAAGCTGCCGTTCGTTTTGCGGCGGTGGACATGGGCAGGCAAAATGTCCGTGTCAACGCCATTTCCGCCGGTCCGATCAAAACGCTCGCCGCGTCCGGCATCGGCGATTTCCGCAAGATCCTGCACTGGAACGAACTGAACGCGCCGCTGCGCCGCAACGTTACCCAGGATGAGGTCGGCAACATGGCTCTGGCTTTACTGTCGCCGCTCGGTACCGCGGTCACCGGCGAAGTTCTGCATGTTGACGCCGGCTATCACATCGTCGGCATGATCAATCTGGACAACGCCAAAGAATGCGGAAAAATGCTGGTTGAAGAATAATAAAATACGCTTGTGTTTTAAAATTGACAAACCTATAGTAAAAGCCGTTGGAGACTGCCGTGTTCAACGGTTTTTCGCTTTATGATACGGGAGAAAAAGATGGCAATAGACAGACAGACCGTCAACCGGGTGGCTTTTTTGGCGCGCCTGAAGATCGACGAAGACAAAATTGAGGCGACCGAAAACGAATTTAACAAAATCCTGAATTGGGTGGAACAGCTGAACGAAGTGAACACCGATGACGTCGAGCCCTTGTCGGCGGTGAACGAAACGGCTCTGGTCTGCCGGGAAGACGAAATTACGGAGGGCGGTCAGGCCGATAAGGTTCTGGCCAACGCGCCGATGGCCGAATACGGCTATTTCGTGGTGCCGAAGGTTGTGGAATAAAAGGAGAGGGTAAAATGGAAAAATTAACTTCCCTGACCGTTCACGAAACATTGGACGGGTTAAAGAACAAAAGCTTTTCGGCGGTTGAACTGACCAACGAATATCTCCGCGCAATGGAAGAAAAACGCGCGCTTAACGCTTATGTGCTGGAAACGCCGGAAAAGGCGCTGGCTCAGGCCGAAGAGGCCGATCGCCGCTATCGGGACGGAACCGCCCGCGCGCTGGAAGGCATTCCGCTCGGCATCAAGGACCTGTTTTGCACCGAAGGCGTGCGCACTACGGCTTGTTCGCACATTTTGGACGGTTTTGTTCCGCCGTATGAGTCGACGGTAACCGGCAGGCTGTTTGCGGCCGGTGCAGGTTGCCTCGGCAAACTCAATATGGACGAATTTGCCATGGGCGGCAGCAACGAAACCAGTTTTTACGGCCCGGCCTACAATCCTTGGCAAGCCGAAAAAAAGCTGGTGCCGGGCGGTTCTTCCGGCGGTTCGGCGGCAGCGGTGGCGGCCAATATCTGCGCGGCGGCAACCGGAACCGATACCGGCGGTTCGATCCGCCAGCCGGCCGCTTTTTGCGGCGTCACCGGCATCAAGCCGACTTACGGCCGCTGTTCCCGTTACGGCATTATGGCCTTTGCTTCTTCGCTTGATCAGGCGGGACCGATTGCCAAAGACGTGCGCGACTGCGCTTTGCTGTTAAACGTGATGGCCGGTTACGACGAAAAGGATTCGACTTCCGTCAAACGCGAAGTGCCTGATTTTACAAAAGTCTTGGGGCAGGGCGTCAAAGGACTGAAGGTCGGCGTTCCCGCCGAATATCGTCCCGAAGGGCTGGACGCCGAAGTGGCGGCGTATTGGGACAAAGGGATCGAAATGCTGAAATCCGCCGGTGCGGAAATCGTCAATATCTCGCTGCCGCATACCAAATACGCGTTGGCCGCCTATTATATTATCGCGCCGGCGGAAGCGTCTTCCAATCTGGCGCGTTACGATGGTCTGCGTTACGGACTGAGAGTGCCCGGCGAACATCTGGACAACATGTATGCCAATACCCGCAGCGCCGGTTTCGGCATTGAAGTCAAACGCCGCATCATGATCGGCACTTACGTGCTGTCGGCCGGTTATTATGATGCCTATTATCTCAAGGCGCAGAAGGTGCGCAGACTGATTCGTGACGATTTTGTCCGCGCTTTTGAGCATTGCGACGTAATTTTGACGCCGACGGCGCCGACGGCGGCGTTTCCCGTCGGTGACCGTTCCATGCGCGAAAATCCGATCAACATGTGGTTAAACGACGTCTTTACCGTTTCCGTCAATCTGGCCGGGCTGCCGGGGCTGAGTCTGCCGGCCGGCCTGTCAAAGGCGGGGCTGCCGCTCGGTCTGCAGCTGATCGGCCGTCCTTTTGACGAGGAAACGGTGTTTAAGGCCGCGTCCGTGATAGAAACCGAAACCGGATTTGAAAGGTTAAAATAGCCATGATTATCGAAGGAAAAGAAAACAAATGGGAAATCGTCTGCGGGTTGGAAATTCATTGCCAGATCATTTCTGAGTCGAAAATTTTCAGCGGCGCGTCGACCAAATTCGGCGCCGACGCCAACGAGAACGTTTCGTTTGTTGACGCCGGCATGCCGGGCATGCTGCCGGTTCTCAACCGCTTTTGCGTGCATCAGGCGGTCAAAACCGGTCTGGGGCTGCGGGCGGAAATCAACAAATATTCCGAATTTTCTCGCAAAAACTATTTCTATGCCGATATGCCGACCGGCTATCAGATCACCCAGTTTCAGTATCCGATCGTCGGCGAAGGCGTGGTAACCGTTGACCTGGAAGACGGCGGCACCAAAGATATCCGCATTGAACGGATGCACATTGAACAGGATGCCGGCAAATCGATCCACGACATTGACCCGCGCAAGACTTTCATAGACCTGAACCGGGCGGGGGTCGGACTGATGGAAATCGTGACCAAACCGGATTTCCGTTCGCCGGAGGAAGCGGGGGCGTTTTTGAAAAAGCTGCGTTCTATTTTGCGCTATCTCGGCACCTGCGACGGCAACATGGACGAAGGTTCGATGCGCTGCGACGTCAACGTTTCCGTCCGCCCGGCCGGCAGCAATGAGTTGCGCACCCGTTGTGAAATGAAAAACGTCAATTCGGTCAAGTTTGTGATGCAGGCGATTGAAGTTGAGGCGCGCCGCCATGTCGAAATTTATGAAAACGGCGGTACGGTCGAGCAGGAAACCCGCCAGTTTGATCCCGTCAGCGGACAGACGAAAGTGATGCGCAAAAAGGAGTTTGCTCACGACTACCGCTATTTTCCCGAACCGGATCTGCCGCCCCTGGTGCTGACCGACGAATATATCCGGCAGGTGGCGGAAGAGCTGCCGGAACTGCCGGATGCCAAGAAAGCCCGCTTTGTCGAAAAACTCGGGCTGACCAGATATGACGCTATGGTCATTTGCGAAAACAGGGAAGTGGCCGATTTCTTTGAAAAGGCGGCGGCCGGCCACGATGCCAAAAAAGTTGCCAACTGGCTGATGGGCGATTTCTTCGCCATGCTCAAACGCAAAAACCTGACGATTGAAGAAAGCCCCGTTTCGGCTGAAAGTCTGGGCCGTCTGGTGGATCTGATCGAAAAGGACGTCATCTCCGGCAAAATTGCCAAAGACGTGTTTGAAATCATGAGCGAAACCGGGGAAGATCCGGAAAAAATCGTTGAGGAAAAAGGCTTAAAACAGGTAACCGACACCGGTGCGATTGAAGCGATCGTCGACAAGGTGATTGCCGAAAACCCCGATAAGGTCAATGCCTATAAAGGCGGAAAAGTCGGCTTGATGGGCTGGTTTGTCGGCCAGGTGATCAAAGAATCCCGCGGCAAAGCCAATCCGCAGGTGGTCAACCGGCTGCTTGCCGCCAAGCTGGCCTGATTTCGCGGCCGCATTTATTTACCCCGCTTTTTATAAGCGGGGTTTCTTTTTGGGGGATCAATTAAAATGTATCAAAAAAAGGATCCTTTTTTTGTCACAGGAAAAATCATATCAGAAAATTTATCAAAAGTCATCTAAATAGTTATTTTTGAACAAATTTTTCGTCTTTGAAAAATACTGATAATAACCTTTTGTTTTAGTTCAAAAAAAGGATCGATAAAAAGAAGCGTTTTTGAGAATAACGGAAAAATTTGTCAACAACTATTATAAAGGATAAAAAAGATGACTAAATCAACTATCGGGCTTTTCCTGCTGGCGACGACGTTTTTGAGTTCGCCGGCGGGGGCGGCAGCATTGACGCCGACGCTGGATACGATTAAGAGCGAAGCGGCGGATTTGAGCGGCAGCTTCACTTTAAGCGAATTAACCGGTGAATTGCCGGCAGGCGCGGTTGAAGTGAAGATCGGTGACAAAAGTTATTACTTTATGCCGTCAGGAGAAAACGCGGCATTGCTTGCGACGCTGGCGGGGACTTCGGCCGGGAACCTGAAAGAAGATACAAACGGCATATTTGAACTGAACGGACAAAAGTACGGCTTTGACGTTGCGTCGATTCCCGACAGCGTGTTTGAGTATGCGGAAGGAACGAAGGACGACTACAACTTCACCGTTCAGGAAGCGGATGCGGAAGGCAATCTGACCGACAAATATTACAAAATCAATCTCAAACCGGAAAATTTTTCCACTTCAAAAAGCATCACATGGACGGAAGTGCCGGAAGCGCAAAAGGACGATAAAGACGACGACTTGTCGGACGGCAAAGTAAGCGCCGTCATTGCCGTCAGACTCCCCAACGACCAAACCAAATATTTTCAATATACCTATACCAAGCCGGACAATTATACGGTTACCAATACTCGAATTAACGATACCCTCGGCAACGCCAACGTCACCAACGTTGTGTTTAACGGAATTTCTTCTTCTGAAGGAAAAGGCGGTGCAATTTATAATACTCAGGATAACCGTGATGTGAACATTAATGCCGACTTTATCGGTAATTCTGCTACTTTTGTTGGCTCTGCTTATGGCGGCGTGATATATAATGATGATAGTGGTATTATCGGGAATATCACCGGAAATTTCATTGGTACTTCCTCTGCTTCTCCTTACTTTTATGGCGGTGTGATATATAATGATGGTACCATCGGGAATATCACCGGAGATTTTATCCGTAATTCTGCTGCTGCTTCTTCTGCTGTTTCTTCTGGTGGCGCAATAGATAATAGAGGTACCATAGGAGATATTACCGGAAATTTTATCCGTAATTCTGCTACTTCTTCTAGCATGTCTAATGGCGGTGCGATTTATAATAAAAGCGCTATAGGAGATATTACCGGGAATTTTATCGGGAATACAGCTGGAAAAGGCGGTGCAATATTTAACAGTGGCACCATCGGTGATATTACCGGCAATTTTATAGCCAATTACGCTTCTATAATTGGCGGAGCAATTAATAATGGCAGTACCATTGACAGTATTACCGGGGACTTCATCGGCAATTACAGCAGCAATAGCCATGGTTATGGTGGCTGGGGTGGTGCAGTCTATAATAGCGGCACCATTGACAGAATTGCCGGGGACTTCATCGGTAACCATATCGACTCTTATGGTATGGGAAATTCTGCAGAAGGCGGGGCAATTTATAATAGCGGAACCATCAGCAATATCACCGGCAACTTTATCGGCAACTATATTCAAAATGATGATAGCGGCAGTAGTAACTTTATGTTGGGAGGAGCCATCAGGGCAGCCGCCGCCAGAGGAAACGGCAGTATGACGATCACCGGAAACTTTTTATATAATTATGCCGTAAAAAATGATAAGTACAACATACAACGATATGCTTTGGGGGGAGCCGTATATGTCGGAGAAGAGAACGGCCCTTTGACATTCAAGAGCCAAAATCAAAATTTGTTTTTTTCCGGCAATTATACAAAAGACGTTGTTCGCGGTAAAAATTACAATGCAATTTTTCTTGATACATATAATTTAGCAATCAATCATGTGATTAATTTTGACACCTCTGGCGGCGGCGCCTGGATTGTCAATGACAGCATTGAAGGAGCAGACACCATAAGCTGGGATATGGAAGGAAAAATTGATTACAGTCGCCGCTACAATCTCGCTTTCACCGGCGACGGCGTGTTGAATGAAAACGGTCTGACCGACCAGTATATTTCGATTAACAACGATATTGTCAACGCCGGCGAAGTTGCGGTTGAGGGAACCACCCTTCGCTTCGGTGCTTACCAGCACGAGGACAAGATCGCCAACAACTGGGACGGGCACGGACGTTTCCTGGCAGCACTGAAAGCCGACGGAACCGCCGATTTGGACGCCGAGGCCGTAACTTCGCTGTCTTT
>ENA-UEYD01002115-UEYD01002115.1-human-gut-metagenome-genome-assembly--contig:-NODE-2115-length-11705-cov-8.120313_pt1 | contig 11705 bp, 10 predicted proteins | sample MGYA00242907_ERZ507875 | MGnify/ENA primary metagenome ERZ507875 (study PRJEB26167, sample SAMN06115506) | human gut metagenome | host: Homo sapiens | place: China:Shandong | collected 2015-08-07...
TCCAGAGAAGTCAGGTCTGCCAGCGGGATGCTGCCGATCTGCGGCTTGATGTGGTTTTTCAGAAAGCCTTGCGAGGTTTTGTAGGTCGATGGGCGCAATTTCACCTTGGCATAGTTATCCATCCAGACCTCAAGCCATGTTCCCACGGTGTAGGTCTTGGCCCGCCCGTAGTCGATGCCGACGTTTTCCTCGATTGCCTTTTTCAGCTTTTCCTTGACCTCGGCCTGCGTCTTGCCGAGAACATTTTTGATGATGGACTTCCCTGTTTCGGGATCTCGGCCAACCGTATAGCGTCCTTCCCAGCGTCCGTCCTTTCGCTTGCGGATGTTCCCTTCCCCGTTCGCTCGTCTTTTTGGCATGGTATCAGCCCCTTTCGCAACGAACAATACCGTAACCAAGGGAACAAAGCTATCCGAAAGTCGAACTGTTATCAGAAAGTTATCATTTGCTTTGCATCGCTCTTTTCTTTGCCTATTGCGGCGCAATTCTTGCGCTGCTGGGGAACGTTCTCTTTGGTTTCAGCGGTGCGATTTTGGAACGGTCAAGGAGTCCTTTCCATTGACTACAGCGGCGCAAAATATACACGTTTTCCTCCGAAAATCGCCGCTGCACAAAAAGAACTTTTTTGAGTGGTCGAAAACGTTGAATTCCTCAACCGCCTGCGGAAGGGTCACCTCGAAAAGCCTGCTGTTATAGGCACTACGGAGGTATCTTATTCGCCGTTGACTGCGTTTTTTCTGTTTAATCGTGTAAAACGACTGCGGTTTCAAAACCTCGGAAAGCCCCGCACTGTGGGGCTTTGTGGGCGGGCCGCACGCATGAGCGACTGCGGCCTTTTATCTTGTGCTAAAATCGAACGGCCTTCACCACTCGAAAAAACCTCCTGTAAAGTTCGATTTTTCGTCCAAAAGCGTTCCCACGAATATCGCCAAAAAGTTACCGTCACAACGCTGTTTCAAACCGTTCCTCATCGCATTTTTCAACTTCTCCCACAAATGGCTCACGTTTGCTTTCGCTCCTGAAATCGAGTACACACTCGGCTTCGCTCAAAGAATCGCACACACGCGCTTACACGGCGAAACAGGGGGCATTTCGGATGGGGGCGCTATTACTACCCTCGGAGCGTTTTGCGCGGTTCGGAAACCTTGCGTGGCCGGGTGTCAGAACGGCAAACTTTGCCGCTTTTGAGTCTTGGTCGGAGGCGCTCCCGAAGAACACAGAAAGCCTGCGGAACAGCGATGCGCTCATGCGCGTCGCTGTTCCGAGGCGTCGCGGCCCCGCTGGGCTGCGTGATCTTTTTTGCTTCTGCTGAAATTACGGCTTGTATGCTCTGTGCGCAGTACTTTCTGAACGTGCGAGACGGGGGTGGTATCACTACCCTCGGCGTGCTTTGCGTGTTGCCGAAACTCCCGGCCCCCGCTTGTCAAAGCGGCTAACTTGCCGTTTTCTGAGGTTGGGTAGCCTTCATTGATTCCAGCAATGGAAAACATGATTTCCTTTTCTTTTCAGATGCAGGAAGATCCGATGAGTTTGCCTCACATTCGCTTTCATATCTGAAAACGGGTCACATCTGGCTCTCCGATAAGAATTGCATACAGCGAATCACGGCATGACTACTCTGCACTGAGTTCGATCATAACCACGTTCTTGTTCAACAAATCTGACAGTCCCTCCGATGACATACCATTGACATGGCCCAGTCGCGTATAGCTCCACGAATTAGAGCCGAAGAATATGACAAGCTGATTACCGGAATATAAAACGATATCTCCCGGCTGCGTCGTTGTCTGGACATCGTTTCTTGAAAAGCTCTGTGGCAGACTGCCGACCTGCTCAAAGCCACCGTAGCGCGAAGCAGAAACTTCGATCGCGCCGTTTTGCACCGCCGTAAACAACTCGCTGACGGTCTCGTTGTCTTCCCATAGAACGGTTACCGGCGTACCGTCAATGCTGAGCATCAGCGTCGGCATCTGAGCAGGTTCTTCCACCACGGGAGCATCAGTCTCTATCGAAGGCCCCGGTTTTTCCGGCTGCGTTTCAGTCGATACAGGCAAATGGGGGATACTTTAAGCAAAGGCACTTAGTGACTGTTTGCGTTTTCATGGCAGCCTCAATGCGGACAGAGGGAAGTACATTTGCAATGAAAAACATCTAATTGATCTCTTTGTGATTTTTTCTCAAATGATTTACACCGGTTGGTTTGGGATGGCTGCTGCTTGATGAACTCATTGCCGCCCTCCTAAAACGGAACACTTCATATCATATCGGAACATTTCGACCAATCAAGGCATGATGACACAATTTCTCATTTCAATTTGAACATAATCAATCGACAAAACTGTGCATTTTTTTCAAAATATGGAACGATATTGACTGTTATCATCAAAAATGCTATCTTTTTCTTATGGAGCGGACCTGTTATTCGCGATATACAGGACGATTTGTTCCGAATATCTTGAGGGAGGAAAAACATGGTTGCAATTCTTACCGATTTTGCGATTGCCGGCGCATTGATTCTGGTCAGCCAGATGCTCCGCGCAAAGATCAAATTTCTTCAGTCTTTCTTTATCCCCGCTTCTCTCCTGGCAGGTCTGATCGCCCTGATCCTCGGCAATCAGGTCTTAGGCGTTCTCAACTTCTCCGATTATTCCGGCGACTACACCTGGACGCTGGTCGTCATGTCCTTTGTCGCTGTCGGCCTTCCCGGTATCAAGTTTACCAAGGCCTCCGGCGAGCGCATTGGCAGCTACTTCTTCTATAAACTGGGAACCTGGGCGCTGCAGTTCAGCCTTCCCGTCATTCTCTGCTGTCTGGTCCTTTCCAAGGTCAACATGGGCGTTAACGACGGCTTCGGTCTGCTGATGGCAGCCGGCTTCATGGGCGGTCACGGAACGGCCGCGGCTGTCGGCGCAACGTTTGCCAAGCTCGGTTTCCCCGAAGCCAGCGACATTGCAATGACCTTCGCAACGGCCGGTATCCTTGCCGGCGTGTTCGGCGGCCTTGCTTTCATCAAGTGGGCCACAAAAAAGGGCTACACCCAGTATGTTCACGACATCAAAAACATCTCTGACGACCTGCGCACCGGTATGGTCAAGCGTGAAAACCGCGAGATCTTCGGTACCAACACCATCTCTCCCATTTCCCTTGACCCGCTTTGCTGGCACTTCGCCATCATGCTCATCCCCACAGTCCTCGGCATCTGGTTCTGCGACTGGTTCGGCGGCAAGACTGGCGTGTTCCTGCCGGAATATGCCATTGGCTTTCTGATCGCGCTGGCACTCTCCCCGCTGCTTAAAAAGAGCGGTATGGAGGAATACATCGACTTCCGCATCACGGACCGCATCTCTGCCTGCTGCACAGACTTCATCGTCTTCTTCGGCGTTGCCAAGATCAAGCTTTCCGTCGTCATTGAGTACGCGGTGCCTCTGGTCATCATGCTCGCTCTCGGCGGTATGATCGTCTTCCTGACCGTCTACTACTTCGGCCCGCGCATGAACAAGGACAGCTGGTTTGAGCGTTCCATCTTTGTTTACGGCTACTCCACTGGCGTTTTCGCCATCGGTATGCTGCTCCTGCGCATTGTTGACCCCAACGGCGAATCTGCGACGCTGCCTGATACCGGCTTCGCCGAGTCCATCCAGACGCTCAACGAGCTTTTCGCCTGGTCTGTCGGCCCCTATATGATGATGTCCGGCAAGGGACTGTGGTTCGGCCTCGGCATGCTCGCCGTTGTGATCGCTTCCATCGCTGTCTCGAAAGCGTTCAAGTGGTGGTATAAGATCCCGCTTGATCAGCGCGGCGCGATCCACGACAGGCGCATCGATTGACCTCTTTACGATTGAAACACATTCTATTTACATATTGAAAACTCAAGAAAGAAGGATACATCCATGAATACCAAGATCGATTTTCTGTACCTCAGCCAGGACGATGTGGTCAAGGCTGGCGTGACCGATATGCATCACTGCATCGACACGATGGAGGAGATGTTCGGTCTGCTCGGTCAGGGCGACTATCTGATGGGCGATGTCAACCACAACTCCCACGGCATCGAGATCGTCCCGCCGCTCACCTCTCCGTTCCCCAACATGCCTGTCGCCGGTCCCGACCGCCGCTTCATGGCTATGCCCGCATACATCGGCGGCCGCTTCAACATGGCCGGCTGCAAGTGGTACGGCTCCAATCACGAAAACCTGAAGAAGGGCCTGCCCCGCTCCATCCTGATGGTCACGCTCAACGATCCTGATACCGGCGCGCCGAAGGCCTACATGTCCGGCAACCTGATCAGCTCCATGCGCACCGGCGCCGTTCCCGGCGTTGGCGTCCGTTATCTTGCCAATCCCGATTCCGAGATCGTTGCCGTCGTTGGCTGCGGCGTGATTAACCGCGCCTGCCTTGCCGCCATCAAGGATGCCTGCCCGGGTCTCAAGCGCGTACAGATCTATGATCTCTTCCCCGCTGCCGCGCAGAACCTTGTTGATTATGTCAACCGCACATTTCCCGGCATGGAGACTCAGATCTGCGACAGCATCGAGTCCGCCGTCAAGGATGCCGACATCGTCACCGTCGTGACCTCCGGCGCTGCCAAGCCCTTTATCGATGATAAGTGGCTCAAGCCCGGCGTTCTGCTCTCCCTGCCCGCCGAGATGCGCGTTCCCAAGGACTTCATGCTCTCCTGCCGCAAGGTCATTGACAACAAGGCCATGCACCAGCTCTGGAAGGAATTCCAGAACTGCGAGGGCGACTTCCATGAAAACGTCGGTATCATCAGCAGCTACATGATCCAGTACATTGACGAAGGCCTGATGACCTGGGACGATGTGACCAACATCGGCGACATCATCGCCGGTAAGGCGCCTGGCCGTCAGAGCCATGATGAGAGCATTCTCTTCTGCATGGGCGGTATGCCTGTCTCCGACGTCGCCTGGGGTACTGAGGTGTATAACAAGGCCGTTGAAATGGGTCTTGGCACCAAGCTCAACCTCTGGGATGAGCCCTACAAGCTGTAAGATACCTCTATCTTCATCTCAATAGTCTCATCAAACGACGGAAGCTCCGCTTATAGCGGAGCTTCCGTCGAAGAAAAAGTCAGTCCTTCAGAATAATTCCTTCTTCGATAATATAGCGGTTGACTTCATTCATCTTTTGAACAGACAAGGGCGCCATCCGTGCTGCAATCTCATTGACCAGAGCCTCAAGTACCATGATAAACGGCAATATTGTCGACCGCGTACTGGTCGTGTGCGGGAGAATGAGTCGACTTGTTGCATAGGGGAGTGCGGGCATATCTTCACGATCTGTGATAACGAGAAGCGGAATACCATGTTCATGGCAGAGTTTAGAAAGCTTTATCGATGTTGTTGTTACTGCCATTGATGCAAACAGAAGAACAATCTCCCCTTGGCGTGCGTTAATCAACCGATCATAAGCAAGCGACTCATTCTCACTTAAGTCTCGAATGTCCGGAAGAAAGTATCCGAGCATATATGAAGCATAGCGCGAAATCGGTGCAGAGGTACGTAACCCCAGTATGTTAACCCGCCGTGCGGAAAGCAGAATATCTGCAAATTTACTGAACTGTTCACGGTCAATCGTTTTCCTTGCCTGCTGAAGCATTCGCATGGATTCGTTGCAACAGGCATTGATGGAATCCTTTTCATCTGGCGGATCAATTCCTTTATCATCCCCCCAGAAGAAAGGATTGGAATTATAATGTTCCTCTGCGGCAACATAGTATGATGCATTGAGTTCCTTTTTGAATTCGGAATAAGCCGAGAAGCCCAATCTCTCCACCAAACGGATTACCGTTGCTCGCCCCACGCCCGCAGCATCAGCGAGATTACTGACCGGCATTAGGTAAACCGACTTGCCATTTTCAATGATATATTCGCAGAGCTTTCCCTGCTTCTTGGGAAGAGTATTTTTTATTTTTGTCAGCCTTTTCAGTAAGTTTTCCATGCAACTCCACCTTTTTGTAAGTAATAATCATTTCCCGCACACTAAGATTATTTGTATTGAGTAAACTATATCACAAAAAAAGCTTTGTGAAAAGCAAAAAAATAATATCATGCTAATTACCATGCCAGTGCGGCACCGGCACAAATAGGAATGAAAACGGAAGTCGCAAAAATTCCCGTTTTTCTGTATAATGTGTTTGAGAGAGGCACACTACAAAGCACGGTACCGCATTAAGTTCGAGCGTTTGATGAAACGTAGAGAAAAGAAGCGTGCCACCATTGCAATCGCCAGAATGATTCTGACCGCCATCTACGCCATGCTGTCAACCGGAGAGATTTTCAATCTGAGTGATTTGAAGATGTTCGACATGCCGGAAGATCTGAAAAGAAAGCAGACGCTTTCTTCCGCAAAAGAAGCGGTCTAGCTGCTTGTTTCTCTTGGCCTTGTCCCTGCCAGTTCAATTTCCTTGGACTCTTTAGCCGCTTAGGTCTACAACCGTGTTTATCGGCGCCCTTGGGACGCTTACTTTGCTGCACCCTTTTTTACATCATAGGGCTGCCTCTGACCCTAAATGGTGTATTCACAGAAGTTTCGTTTTTTTATTTAAGAATGTAAGTGTTAATTTGTTACTCTCAGGAAAAAGTCTAAAACATGACTTTATCCGATTTGTTTTAGCCACCGTCGCTTCGCTGATGGTGTTCTCCCTCTACTCCATGGTGGACGGACTGATGGTTTCAATCGGTGTCAATGAATATGCCATGAGCGCTGTCAACATTGCCGTACCCTTTACAAATGCGCTCTTCTCTATCGCAATTCTCTTCGCCGTGGGTACTTCGACGCTGATTGCGATTTATCTCGCCCAAAAAAAACAGCGCGAAGCCGATCTTCTGTTTTCACAGAATTTTGTAACGCTACTTATAATTGGCGTGATCGTTACCATACTGGTTCTTTTCTTCCTTGAGCCATTTGCCATTCTCCTTGGTGCCGACGACATTACCCTCGGTTATGTTAAAGAGTATCTTTCCGGTCTTGCGCCGTTCAGCGTGTGCTATCTGATTTCTTACAATTTAGAGGTTCTTGTAAAAACAGATGGTTATCCGCGCTATGCATTTCTCACTGTGGTCACGGGCTGCCTGACGAATTGTGTTCTGGACTATGTTGCCATTTTTTGGCTGAACTTGGGCGTTTGGGGCGCAGCCGCCGCCACGGGTATTTCTCAGCTTGTTACCTGTGTACTTTATCTAATCCATTTTTTCAGCAAAAAATGCACATTTCGTCTGCGGAAATTCCAACTTGACTTTGGGCTTTATAAACGTCTTATCCCCATCGGTCTTGCTGATGGCGTGACGGAGCTTTGTACGGGTCTGATGATATTTCTTTTTAACCGTACAGTTCTTCGCTGTATCGGTACAGACGGCGTCGTAACCTACACAGTTATCGCCTATGTCAACACGCTGGTTATCAATGTGATGATTGGTGTCTCGCAGGGTTCTCAGCCGCTTGTAAGCTATCATTATGGAAAAAATGAGCACACGCAGTGTCAAACACTACTGCGCTATGGCTTGACAACCGTATGTATTGCTGCCCCAATCATCGTTATTGGGTTGCAGATATTTGCACCGCAAATTGTGAAAGTGTATCTCTCTCAAGCAAGCGCAGAGCTGATTGAATACTCCATCAATGCTTTTCGTCGGTACAGCATCTCTTTCCTGGTTGTCGGCTTTAACGTGGTGATCAGTGGGTTTATGACAGCACTTGAGCGCCCTGCCTCTGCGCTGGGCATCTCGACTGGTCGTGGGTTGATTTTGCAAAGTGCTGTACTGCTGACAATTGCAGCGATACTCGGCGGTGATTACCTGTGGTATACACCCATTCTTTCCGAAGCACTATGTCTGTGCCTTTCCGTATATTGCTTGCGTCGTTACCAGCATGAAGTATTCACCCATTCGGTCTGACCCAGTTTTGACCCAGAATGGAATTGGAACGGGCAGGGCTGGACGGAAACAATGGAAAATCCGCCGAACGAATGGTGGTAAAAAGCACAGATCGGAGCCGAAACGGCTCCGATTTTCCCTTGAGACAACCTACGGACCAGAAGGCCGGGGGTTCGAATCCCTCACGGCGTACCAAAAGTCCTCGAAATCGTCTGATTTCGAGGACTTTTGCTTTTCATAAGTTCTGTTTTTTGTGTGCCGCATTTTTCTGACCCAAACGCTGACCCCAACGGGAGCGGGTAGCGGAAAGGCCTATACCGCACGGGAGAGGATGTTCCCCATGGTCTGGGCGGCTTTGAGTTGGGCGTCGGTGGTGACGTGGGCGTAGGTGTCCAACGTGAACCCCGCCGAGTAGTGACCCAGCATCGAGGACACCGTTTTCACGTCCACGCCGTTCTGGAGTGCCATGGTTGCGAAGGTGTGGCGGAGATCATGAAAGCGTATTCTCGGTAGAACCGCTCGTTTCAGCACCCGCTGGAGCATGTGCAGCACGCTGTCCGGCGACATGGGGCCTCCGGTGGGCGATGGGAATACCCATTCGCTGTTGCCCGTTTTTCTTCTTTGTTGCACCAGAACGTCTATCGCGTCTGCCGACAGGGGCAGTGTGCGGTAGGCGTTTTTCGTTTTCAACGGTGCTTCGACCACCTTGCCATTCTGCCGAGAGATGGCTCTCTGAATTTTCAGTGCTCCGTGCTGGAAGTCCACATCTGTCCACTTTAGACCCAGCAGTTCACCCCGGCGCAGTCCGGTGGCAAGGTCGAGGTAGTAGAGCTCGTACACGCCGCTGTCTTTGGCCTCCTGGAAGAAGGCACTGAGTTGATCCGAGGTCAGCGTTTTCATCTCTTTGTGTTCCACCTTCGGCAGGGCGCAGCCCTGCGTTGGATTTTTCGTGACAAGGCGCTGTTCGATAGCGAGGTTGTATGCCGAGCCGATCATCTGGTGGATGTTGCGCACTGTTTTGGGCGCCAGACCTTTCGGTTTCTTTTTCGCTTCGATGCGGTCTACCCGGCCGCCGTCCAACAGATGCTTGTAGAACCGCTGTAAGTCCAGAGAAGTCAGGTCTGCTAGCGGGATGCTGCCAATTTGCGGCTTGATGTGGTTTTTCAGAAAACCTTGCGAGGTTTTGTAGGTCGATGGGCGCAGCTTGATTTTTGCGTAGTTTTCCATCCACACTTCCAGCCAACTTCCCACGGTGTAGGTCTTGGTCCGTCCGTAGTCGATACCGACGTTTTCCTCGATGGCTTTCTTCAGCTTTTCCTTGACCTCGGCCTGCGTCTTACCGAGGACATTCTTGATGATGGACTTCCCTGTCTCTGGATCGTGACCGACAGTGTATCTTCCCTCCCAGCGGCCGTCTTTCCTCTTGCGAATGTTCCCTTCGCCGTTTGCTCGTCGCTTTGGCATGGTATCAGCCCCTTTCGACAACGAACAATACCGTAATCAGGAGGACAAAGCTACCGGAAAGCGGAACAGTTATCAGAAAGTTATCATTTGTGCTCCCTCAAGTGGAGAGCCTTATCTTTGCCTATTGCGGCGCAATTCTTGCGCTGCCGGAGGGGACGCTTCTTTGGTTGCAGCGGTGCGATTTTCGGACGGTCAAGGAGCCCTTTCCATTGACTACAGCGGCTCAAAATATGCACGTTTTACTCCGAAAATTGCCGCTGTACTGAAATCACTTTTTTGAGTGGTTGAAAACAGCAAATTTCTCAACCGCCTGCGGAACAGTCACCTTGAAAAGTCCGCCGTCACGGGCATTTGCAGCCCCTCATGTTCACCCACGACCGCGAAAACGCCCGCCAAGGTGCACCTTAGACTGCGGTTTCAAAACCTCGGAAAGCCCCGCACTGCGGGGCTTTGTGGCTGAGAGGGGCCCAATTACGGGCACCTCTCTTTATCTTGTGCTTTAATCGAACGGCCTTCGCCACTCGAAAAACCTTCCTGTAAAGTTCGGTTTTTCGTCCAAAACCGTTCCCGCAAATATCGCCAAAAAGTTACCGGCACAACGCTGTTCCAAACCGCATTTCATCGCATTTTTCAGCCTCTCGCACAAACGACCCACGTTCGCTTTCACGGGTGAAAGCGGGTACACACTCGGCTCTGCTCAAAGGATCGCACACAACGGCACACACGGCGAAACAGGTGGCATTTCGGATGGGGGTGGTATCACTACCCTCGGACCGTTCCGCACGTTCACCAACATCCCCGGGCCGGGTATCAGAACGGCAAGTTTTGCCGCTTTTGGGGCTTGGTCGGGGGTGCTCCCAAAGAACGCAGAAAGCCTTCGGAACAGCGATGCGCTTATGCGCGTCGCTGTTCCGAGGCGTCGCGGCCCCGCTGGGCTGCGTGATCTGTTTGCAACTTGGTGATGTTGCTTTTTTTCACTCTGTGCGCAGTACTTTCTGAACGTGCGAGGTGGGGGTGGTATCACTACCCTCGGAGCGTTTCACACGGTTCGGAAACCCTGCGTGGCCAGGGGGTAGAACGGCAAACTTTGCCGCTTTTGGGGCTTGGCCGGGGGTGCTCCCGAAGAACGCAGAGAGCCTTCGGGACAGCGATGCGCTTATGCGCGTCGCTGTTCCGAGGCGTCGCGGCCCCGCTGGGCTGCGCTACTCTGTTTGCAATTTGGTGATGTTGCTGTTTTTTCGCTCTGTGTGCAGTACTTTCTGAACGTGCAAGGTGGCAGGGCGCTATCACTACCCTCGGCGTGCTCTGCGTGCTGCTGAAACGCCGGACGGCCGCTTGCAAAAGCGGCTAACTTGCCGTTTTCTGAGGTCAGGTGGGCGTAGTTCCCCGCACGATTCCTATTTTCTTGCGAATACACAGAATTTTCTGTTGGCAGTTCCAGTTGCAAACGCTTTTGCGTTATGGTACGATAAGTTCAGCAAACTTGAAATTGATTAGTAACCCCAATTGATTATTTCCCAACTCTTTTTATGATTCCAGGTACTACAACAATCAGATTCCTGCTGGCAGCTACAGCATCTATTTCAGCAGCTTCTTCTATAGCCCATGCCGGTTGCAAAACCGAAAGTAAAACCGCGATTGTCATGAGCAACGATATCAATTTTTTTACTTGTGTGCTCTCCTTTCTTTGCCTCTGTTTGGGTTTTCCTTCCTACTTTTTTCTTATTTCATTGATTACCTCCACAATAATGTAAATTATATACCCTAAAACCATTACGCCCACAGGCACTACTACAAAAATTAGGAAAAATTTACCAATATATTCATATATGGCCGCCTCTACTATGCTCCCCATTTTTATCCCCTCCTGTCCTTTCCAGAGTAATAAAATGCGACGGGGCCCTAAGCATACACACTTAAGCCTCGTCGCATTTTGCTACTTTCATATTCCGAGGCCAGTACGGTCTCATTTTTATCGCACAGTTATTATATTATATCTCACCATTACTGTCAACGGGCACATAATGTTCAAGTGAAAGTCTGACATATGTTTGCGCAATGATAATGGGAAATACGAAGATTATATACCCTTCATTGGTTATTCTCTTTGTGATACTTCTCAATTTCTTCTGCAAATCTGTTTTCAACATCCTCGTCATAGCGAAGTTCAGTAAGTGTGCAACCTTCAAAATCTTTTGCAAATTTTTTCTCTATGACATCAAATGCTTCCTTGATTGAATTTTCACCATAGAGTGCAGAGTAACCAACAACACGTTTAACATTTGATACATTTCCTCTATTTCCAGTTAATACAAGGACTGTGCGATGAAAATGAGACCGTACTGGCCT
>ENA-UEYD01002120-UEYD01002120.1-human-gut-metagenome-genome-assembly--contig:-NODE-2120-length-11672-cov-3.976455_pt1 | contig 11672 bp, 6 predicted proteins | sample MGYA00242907_ERZ507875 | MGnify/ENA primary metagenome ERZ507875 (study PRJEB26167, sample SAMN06115506) | human gut metagenome | host: Homo sapiens | place: China:Shandong | collected 2015-08-07...
CTCACAAGAAAAACAAGACATTTCCTCTCTGCGGGTGAGGCCGGCAACAATGGCGCATCCGGTATCTGGAATGAGAATAAGGGACTGTACAAAACCAGTGACGGCAACATCGAAATCCTCAAACCAGAGGCGGACAGCGATGGTTCGACCTCCACGGCCGCATCCAAGGGCACCATGCTTATCGCAGGCAACTCCAAAACCGTGGCACTCGGTCCAGGCGGCATGGCCTTGGCTCCCGGCCTGCCGCTCGGTCTTGGCTGGTTCATCCGACGCCGCTTAGGATTGGATGCCTCCGACATTCTGGACCGTAAGCTCGACTTGAAGTAACGGCTGGTTCGGACGTGATTGCTGTCACGTACGGATCATGACGACAGCGCGAAGGTCCTCATCGGTTTACGTCGATGAGGACCTTCGCGCGCATTAGGGGAGTCTGTTGCGGGCTGCGCTACGCGGGTCATGCTGCGCGGGCGTGCTATGCGAACAAACTACGCGAACAAGTCGTTCAGTGCCTCGGCAATCGTCGGATGCGTGAACACCATATCGCGCAACGTGCTGGCCGGCGCGTCAAGATCCATCGCCAACTTGACGATATTGATCACCTCGTGCGACTCGACGGAAAGCAGCATCGCACCCAGAATGCGGCCAGTATTGCGTTCCACAATCGCCTTCATCAGACCATCCGGTCGCCGCATTACCTGGGCCTTCGGCACAGCGGCCACCGGCAATCGCTTGACCACATAATCCAATCCAGCCGCCTTCGCCTCGCGCTCATTCAATCCCACGCGCGAGTAAGGCGTGGCGAGGAATGTGCTCGACGGCACATGCTTGCGGTCCTTCACCGTGTACGGACGGTCGGAACCATTGAGCTGCGACCACACCACGCGATAGTCATCCAGCGAAATGTACGTGTGCTGCGGGCCGCCGTTCACATCGCCCAGAGCCCAAATGTCGGCTGCTGTGGTGCGCAGAAGCTCGTCGACTTTCACGGCACCGCGTTCGGTGAGCTCCACGCCAGCTGCCTCAAGATGCAGTCCCTCGACGTTCGGCGTACGTCCGGTGGCCACCAGTACCGCGTCGGTGGTCAGGCAGAATCGGGCTTCAGCCGGCTCGGCGAACCGCGGCTCGCCATCGTCTGATGGTTTCGTTTGAACGTGTGACATCGTGGCGTGATCGGTCGGGTTGCTAGTGGGGCTGGTGGTTGTTGTAGTGTCGGTGGCGCCGGTGATATCGGTATGAGCGTTCCCGGTGCCGGCGGGGGTGGAATCGCAAGCTTGCGATGCGCCGCGAGTCATACCCTTCACCGCAACGGACAACCTGACGCCGCCGTCAGCAGCAGGCGCGATGGCCTTGGTATCCGCGTTGAACAGGAACTTGACGCCCTGCGCTTCCAACTGTGCGCGAATCGCGGCCGCCACATCCGCATCCTCGCGCGGCAGGAACTCGGCATTGTGCTGCAGCACGGTAACCGCCGTGCCGAAATCGGCAAACATCGAGGCAAACTCAAGTCCAATGAATCCTGAACCGATAATCACCAGTCGCTGCGGCATATCGTCGAGATCCATCAGTCCAGTGCTGGTGTAGACGCCGGGCGTAGTGTGGATACCGGGAATATCCGGAATGCGCGGCGTGGCACCGGTATTGATGAAGATCTTGCTGGCGGTCACGGCGACCGGGCCCTCAGCGGTGGCGATTTCCACGCTATGAGGGCCGGTGAAGTGAGCGCGGCCGGTGATTACGGTGATGTTGTCTTGGTCGGCGAGCTTGTGATAGTTCTTGTCGCGCAGCATCGAAGTGACGCGGCGCTTCTCCTTGATAGCAGCCTCGAACGCTGCTTCGCGGGTTTCGGGAGTACTGTTCGCGCCATCCCGCCGCGCCTGTTCGGCGGACAAAATCAGTGACTTGGACGGCAAGCATCCGATATTGATGCAGGTGCCGCCGTACATGTCGGCGCTTGCCTCGGCGACGACGACCTTGCGGCCGGCTGCACTGAGCTTGGCAGCCAAGGTTTTGCCGCCCTTGCCGAATCCAATGATCAGGGCGTCGGTGGTGATAGTGGGGGAGGTGTTGGGTGTGCTGATGGCATTGGGTGTGCTGATGGACATGGTTACTTCCTTACGTATTCGAGTGATAAGAGTGCGTTGTGCTGATGTGTTGTGTGCCGTGCGGCGTCTGTTTTCTTCTTTGACTGCCGAAGCGTTATCGACTGATGCTGGCTAGGGGAAACGCGCGGGATTATTAGCCTTTGCGCTCGCTGAATATCTGTTCGGTGATGTCGTGGATGGTGGTGTGTTCGAGTTGTTCGAGGCAAGTGCGGTTGAGCCCGGCATAGATGTCGTTCATCACTGCGCCCATTGAAGATGACACCAGACAGTCCTCGTGTACGTCGCCCGGTGTCCAGTTCACTTTCACAAAAGTGGTGCCGGTGGCTTCCGCTACCGCGCGCAAAGTGATTTCGGCGGCGGGCCGGGCCAGAGCGTACCCGCCTTCAGCACCCTCTTTAGTGGCGATGAGTCCGGCTGAGGCGAGCGGTCGCATTACTTTGCGCACGCGCGCCGCATTGGTACATATGTTCTCGGCCAGGATCTGACTGGGCAGGTGTGTGGCGCGATGGTCAAGGTAGACCAATGCGTGCACTGCCAGTGAATGGTCGCCGTTCATGAAACGACCTCCTTACCGAGTCGATACTGTAGCTATGATGTGTACAGTTATGATACTGTAATCATATCAGATACAGTTAGTGTGTCAAATCGGGGTTGAAGAGGTGGATGACTATGTGTATAAGTGAGGTGTCCACATGGTTATCCACAATGAATGTGCGTAAGTGAAGCTAGGACCACATACCTCGGATCGGCTTCCGTTTCCGCACCCACTACCCATATGGTGGTGTCATGAACAGGATGACCGACGGCATCACCAACTATGGAGCTCTGCCAGGCTCTATATACGATCAGCCTCCGGAAGAATCGGAGGCGGTTTTTGTTCCGCCCGAATTTGCGGGGGCATTTTCTGCTGACTCGAAATACCCGACTTTTCGCGACTCGCCATCGCCAAACAGTGGTGCACATGATTCTGCGGCGGCACCGACCATGAGCGAAAGCCTTGCCCAGCGCAAACGCGACATGGTCGCACGCTGCACTGAGGAAGCGAAACGGGCGGGCAAGAAGCTGCTTTTCGGCATGACCACTTCCCTCGCTCTGCAATCCGTACCGATTCCCGCCGATTGCGACCTCGACTCGGCCAAGCTGCACACTGTATCCAGCGTTAAGAGCAAGCGGTTTCGTACACGCCATGCACCACTGCAAACGCATATTTGGAAACATGCGGCTAAAGCCGCCAATGTGGAAATGAACCAACACGTGTTTGCGCTGGACCTGTTTCACGTATGGGCTCAACTTGCCCCGTATGTTTCTTTTGAGTCTCTGATTGTGCTCGGGGATGCCGTCATTACTGCTACGAGCAAACAGCCAGTATTGGCTAAGGATCGTGATGCTGCTGCAATCTATCAGGATCTGGTGAAGTTCGTGGAGCAATTTACCCGATTCAGAGGGCGCCCGTCCTGCGTTCGAGCATTGCCTCTGATATCACCTGGTGCTGATTCGCCCAAAGAATCAGAAGAACGACTCTCTCTGGTAGCGCATGGGATTCCACGGCCGGTTGCGAACTATGTGGTGCCGGACGCGGCTTTTGCATCTGGAGCTCCCATAACGTTGGACTTAGCGTGGCCGGAGTTCAAGGTCGCTGTTGAATATGATGGCGATCATCATCGTACGAGTAAGACTCAATGGCGCCGTGACCAAGAGAAAAGGGGCATGCTGGTCGGGCGGAGATGGCTGGTCTTCATCGCCACGGCGGCAAGTATCGCTAACGAGGATACTCGTGCTGAATTCGCTTTCAACGTGGCGAGGGCGCTTGCTTCGCGCGGTGCCGTATTCGAGTTTCATGTAGTTGCCATGTCTCTTGAAGAGTTGTCGCAGAGCCTGCTGTGACCATAATGTCCGAAACGGACTGATGTAAAGGCAATATTTGTACGACCTGTTGTTGTGGTGTGTGCTTGATATTGCATGCCGTTCGATTGCGATGCCTCGTAGTGATGGATTTCGTGAATGACTAGTGTTCGATTGTGGAGGGAAATGTGTCATAGTGGTCGATTGGGGGGGGGCGGTGCATTGGGCGTGGATTTGCGCCAATGGGTGTGGGACGCTACGCGTGTTTTGCCGATTTTTGCGTGGCGTCCCACGGCCCCTCGGGTAATGGCTGTGACGGGTGTGGCAGGAATGGCGTCTTTCCGGGGTTTCCAGTTTGAGTGTGTGGGATGGGGGAAATGTAAAACGATTGACTTAGCTGTTGTCCCACGCTTTTGTGGGATGGCAACTCTGGAATGGGCAAATTCGTCGTGGCGTCCCACAACGATGTTAAAACTCGACCATGATGCAAGCCGACCGAACGCTTCGGTGGTCATCTGGCCGCTGTGACCCCACAATGATGATGGGAAACTCGGTCATAATGTAGGCAGGCGAACGTTTCGCGGTCATCTGGCCGTCCTGCCCTGCAGTGATGTTGAGAAAATGCAGTCACGGTGCATGAGGAGAACCGTTGACCTGCGTGTTTCAGTGGTCGCGAACTGCATATGCGCTAAAAAAGCTCTGCAGTGGATTGCATGAATCCAATGCAGAGCCTTATTAGTTGCGGTGAACGCGACTAACGCAGCGATTTCACTCGCTCAGGGCCTTGTCGACCACGACGGTGGCCTCGTCGAGTACCTTGTCCAGAGCCTCGGGGGAGACGAAGGACTCGGCGTACACCTTGTAGATGTTCTCGGTGCCGGAGGGGCGGGCGGCGAACCAGTTGTCCTTGGTGGTGACCTTCAGACCGCCGATCTTGGCGTGGTTGCCCGGTGCCTCGGTCAGCTTGGCGGTGATGTCTTCGCCAGCCAGCTGCGTGGCGGCCACATCATCACCGGTCAGCTTGGCGAACTTGGCCTTCTGCTCCAGCGTGGTCGGGGTGTCGACGCGCTTGTACCAAGACTCGCCGAAGCGCTCGACCTGCTCCTGGTGAAGCTGGGCCGGGTTCTTGCCGGTCTTGGCGGTGATCTCGGCGGCCAGCAGGTCGGGGATCAGACCATCCTTATCGGTGGTCCACACGCGGCCGTCCTTGCGCAGGAAGCTCATGCCGGAGCTCTCCTCGCCGCCGAAGGCGACTTCGCCGCTGAACAGCGGGTCCACGAACCACTTGAAGCCCACCGGCACTTCGATGACCTTCGCGTTGATCGATGCGGCCACGCGGTCGATCAGGGAAGAGGAGACCAGCGTCTTGCCCACGGCTGCGCCCTCAGGCCAGCCCGGACGGTTGCCGCCGAACAGGTACTCCACGCACACGGCGATGTAGTGGTTCGGGTTCATCACGCCCCAGTTCGGGCAGACGATGCCGTGACGGTCGGCGTCCGGGTCGGTGCCGCCGACCAGATCGTACTTGTCCCAAGCGCCGGCGTTGAGCTCGTCGACCAGGCCCTTCATGGCGTACGGGGAAGACGGGTCCATGCGGATCTTGCCGTCGTGGTCGATGGTCATGAAGCGCCAGGTCGGGTCGACCTCAGGACGCACCACGCCGATGTTCAGGCCGTACTTCTCGTTGATGAGCGGCCAGTAGTTCACGGAAGCGCCGCCGAGCGGATCGATGCCCAGACGCACGCCGGAGTTGCGGATCACGTCGAAGTCGATGACGTTCTCCAGGTCGTCCACGTAGTGCTCGCGGAAGTCGAAGCCCTCGACGTACTCGGACTTGATGGCCTCCTCGTAGGGCACACGCTTGATGGACTTGAAGTCGCCGAGCAGCTCGTTGGCGCGAGCGGCGATGGCATTGGTGGTCTCGGCCGGAGCCGGGCCGCCGGTGACGGGGTCGTACTTGAAGCCACCGTCGGTGGGCGGGTTGTGGGACGGCGTGACGACGATGCCGTCGGCGAGGCCCTCGCCCTCGAAGCGCTGGGTGCCGTCGGCCGCACGGTTGTGGGTCAGGATGGCCTGGGAGACCACCGGGGTGGGCACGAAGTCGTCACGGGAATCGACGCGTACGTGCACGCCGTTGGCGACGAGCACCTCGATGGCGGTCTTCTTGGCCGGGCCGGACAGCGCGTGGGTGTCGGAGCCGAGGTACAGCGGGCCGGTGACGCCGGCCTTCTTGCGGTATTCGGCGATGGCCTGGGAGATGGCGATGATGTGGGCCTCGTTGAACGAGGTCTTCAGGGACGATCCGCGGTGGCCGGAGGTGCCGAAGATGACACGCTGCTCGGGGACTTCGGGATCGGGGACGAGGTCATAGTATTTGCCGATAACCTCATCGACATTGATCAGATCTGCTGGGGTGGCGGGCTGACCCGCATTGTTTGCTACCATGCTCCCTATTCTGCCACGTTTTTTCGCCACGTTGGGTACGATTATGTTAAGAGTTGTCAACTTTTGTGCGAATCGTGTGCCGGTTGTCTAGCGCTTGGTCATTTCCTCCTCGATTTCCTCCAGCGACTTGCCGTTGGTCTCGGGCACCAAGCGCATCACGAACGGGATGGACAGGGCCGAAAACACGCCGAAAATCGCGAACGGGCCGCCCACATTGTTGCCGAACGCATCGAGCAGCACGAGGAAGAACTGGGAGACGATGAAGTTGCCCAGCCAGTTCGCCGCCGAGCCGAAGGAGGAGCCGATGCCGCGCACGCTCAGCGGGAAGATCTCGCCGATAAGCACCCAGGCGATCGGGCCCCACGAGACCGCAAAGCCGAGGATATAGAAAGCGATGAGAATCATCGTCGGCACGGCCAGCACGGCCACGTCGCCCACGAAGTTCATCACGGCGAGCACTGCGAGCGAAACGGTCATCACGATGGAACCGAAGATCAGCACGCCCTTGCGCGGGAAACGATCCATGATAAGCGTGGCCACGATGGTGCTCACGAAGTTCACCACGCCGATGCCCACCGACACCCAGATCGCGTCGCCTTCAGGGAAGCCGAAGCCCTTGATGAACACCTGCGGCAGGAAGTAGATCACCGAGTTGATGCCCACGAGCTGCTGGAACAGCATGATACCGATGGCGGCCACCAGCGCCGGACGAGCGATACGGAACAGTTCGCGCACACCACCCTTGGTGTCCTGTGCGGCCACGGCCTTGATCTCGTCCAGCTCAATCTGCACCTGGGTCTGATCCACGTCCTTGCGAATCAGCGTAAGCACTTTGAAGGCGTTGCGGGTGTCGCCCTTGTTCACCAGATAACGCGGGGATTCGGGCAGCAACAGGCCGCCGAGCAGCAACAAGGCGGCCGGCACCAGCGCCGAACCGAGCATCCAGCGCCAGTCGCGGATGCCGAAGAGGTTGTGGTTCAGGAATCCGAGGTTGGAGGCGTAGGCCAGCAGAATGCCGAAGGTGACCATGAGCTGGAACAGCGTGGACAGTGAGCCGCGACGCTCCTTCGGCGCCAGTTCGGCCAAGTACGCCGGGGTCAGGGCGGAGGCCGCGCCGACGGCGAGACCCAGGATGATGCGGGCGCACACCATCATCGCGAATCCGGTGGAGGAGGCGCACAGGCCTGAGCCGAGCAGGAACAGCAGCGCGGAGACGATGAGCAGCTTCTTGCGGCCGAACCGGTCAGACAGTGCGCCGATCGACAGCGCGCCTGCGCACGAGCCGATCAGCACCGAGGAGGTGATGAAACCGGTCTGGGAGACGCTCAGGCCGAAGTCCGATTCGATAAGCGGGGAGGCGCCGGAGATGATGCCGGTGTCGAAACCGAACAGCATGCCGCCGAGCGCGCCGAAGGTGAAGATGAATGCGCTGTTGAGCGGGAAGCGCGTGGAGAAGCCGTGCGATTCGGCGGCTTCGAGGTCCTCGATTGCGTTGGCTGCCGCGTTTGTGGCCGCGCCCGCCACTCCGGCCACGCCGGTTTCGATGGTTTCGATTGCGGTGGCCGCCGCCCCGGTTGCGCTGGTTTCCTGCGCCGCGGATGCCGTCTGTTTCGATACGGGTGATGCCGTTGTCGTCGTCATTGCCTTGTCCTTTCGCCGTTGACGGACCGCGCCTGTTGCGTGGCCCCTCTGCCGCGTGCAAGGTCAGGCTTCGATTGTCTGAAGTCGCCCGAAAACAAAAAAAGACCTGGAACAACGTGGAATTCGCATATTACGATACGCAAATTCCACGTCGCTCCAGGTCTTGCCTCGTTTTGAGTAACAACCCTGCTACGCAACGTGTGTGAAAGATAGAATACGACTTCCGCAGTCGCGACACTCCGAATAGGCAGCAAAAAACGATGATTTTTGACAACGATTGCAGGATTCTGCATGGTGGAATGATGTCGGAATGGGCGCTGCGGCAAATACGGAGAACGGGTGTGGCGAAGCATCATCGCGGAACATTATGGCGGGACACCATCGCGGAGCACCGTAGCGCATAGTTGCCGTTTCGCGATGCTTTGCCGGCATTGCCGTGCTTTTGGGGCACCCAGCGCCGATAATGGAACACAGTGGCATACGGCAGCAAGGAGGAACCGTGGCGAACGCATCGAACGCAACGCCTGCAGTGATTGCGGCGCGCATCGTCGATGCCGTCGGCGGCCCCGCGAACATTACCAGCCTGACCCATTGCGCCACGCGACTGCACTTCGAACTGGCCGATGCCGGCCATGTCAACCAGCACGGTCTTGAATCCATCCCCGGAGTCCTCGGTGCATTCCCGCGAGCCGGCAATCGTTATCAGGTCATCATCGGCGGAGCGGTCGCCTCGGTGTACGAGCAGATCGTTCGGCTGCGGACGGCGCGATTGATGCCGGCAGCGCAATTGCCATCGGCAGTGATGCAGTCAGCGTCGCAGTCAACGCAACCCACTCAGTCAATGCAGCCCACTCAGCCAGCGCAGCCCGCGCAGTCAGCGCAATCCACACAGCCCACGCAACCCGCGCAGTCCGCGCCGTACCTTTCCGACGATGCCGCACCATCGCGCGATACTGCCACCGACGCCGAACAAAGTTGCGGCCCATCCAATACATCCCGTCACTTCACGCCTCGTACCGTCCGCGAGTGGGGCAGTGCCGCCCGCGCTTGGGCTGCCGCGTTTTTCGACTACCTGTCCGACTCGTTCCGCCCGATTCTGGGTGTACTGCTCGGTGCCTCGCTGGTCATCGCCATCGTCAACGTGATCGTTGCACTCGGCATTGTGCCTGATGGCGAGACGTCCACCGGTTGGATACTACTCAAGGCGATTTGGGAGGGTGTGTTCACCGTTCTGCCGATTATGATCGCTTACAATGCGGCCAAGAAACTGGACGTCGACCCTTGGCTCGGCGGTGCGATTATGGCCGCGCTTATGACCCCGCAGCTTACTGGCGTGATGTCCGGAATGTCCGGGACGTCCGTATCCAGCGCTCTCTCCGGGGAGATTCAATGCTCGGCCACCGCCACATTCGGCACCGAAACCTGCACCGTGTCGGCGTTCGGCATACCGATTCAACTCAACGACTACAGTGGCAACATCTTCGTACCATTGCTCATGGCCGCCGTGCTCGCCGTGGTCTACCGCGGGCTGAAGCGCGTCATTCCCGACAGCGTACAGCTGGTGTTCGTGCCATTCCTCTCACTGGTCGTCGTTTTTGCGCTCACCATACTGGTTATCGGGCCTCTGGGAATATGGCTCGGCAGCGGGCTGGGAGCGGCCACAGCATGGCTTAACGCGCACGTGCCATTCCTGTTCGCGCTCATCATCCCGATGCTCTACCCGTTTCTCGTGCCGCTCGGTCTGCACTGGCCGTTGAACGCCCTGATACTGATGAACATTCAGACGCTCGGCTACGACTTCGTCCAAGGTCCGATGGGTGTATGGAACTTCGCCTGCTTCGGTGCCACCGCCGGCGTACTCGTGCTGGCCGTACGCGGCAAGGATTCGGCCATGCGGCAGACCGCGGTGGGGGCGTTGCTCGCGGGATTGCTGGGTGGCGTTTCGGAACTGAGCCTGTACGGCATCCATCTGCATCACCGCCGCGTCTACCGCTGGCTGCTCGCCGGCTGCGCGGCCGGCGGAGTGACCAGCGCGGTGTTCGGCTGGCTGTTCCCGTCCGTGCTGCCATCCGGCCAGATGGTCCGGGGCGTTACGACTACGGCATTCGCCTTCTCCTCGTTGCTGACGATTCCGGTGTTTGACAGAATGTGGGTGTACGCGCTGTCCATCGCCGTTGCGTTTGTAATGGCGATGGTGTTGACGGTGTTGTTCGGGTACCGCACGCCGTCGCGCGCCACCAAGACGCAGATGGTCTCGGCAGACGAGAACGCACGCCCGCAGGATATGGCGAGGGGGATTGACACGACCGTGTCGGATGTGGAGTCTGCGGAAGATTCTCCATCGCGGGCTGCCCCTGATCGGGCTCTTGACTCCAACGCCATCTTGTCGCCGGTCGCCGGCCGGCTGGTGAATCTGGAAGCGACTGGCGATCCGGTGTTCGCCTCCCGCGCGCTGGGGGAGGGCGTAGGCGTCGTGCCGGAGACGACCGGTGAGACAGCCGTGCTCGCACCGGTCAGTGGCATGCTGAAAACCGTGGCCCGAACCGGCCATGCCTTCGGCATTAAAACCGATGGCGGCATCGAGGTGCTGGTTCATATCGGCATTGACACCGTCGATATGGATGGCGAGGGATTCGCTGTGGTCGTGGCTAAAGGCGAGCGGATCGCGGCGGGAGAGCCACTGGCCACCGTGGATTTCGGCAAAGTCGCGGCGGCCGGGCACAGCGTTGTGGTGGTGGTGACGGTGGTCAACGCCGCTGAACTGACCGTGGTCACGCCGTTGATCGGCGACGGTAGCGGCGACAACAACGGCGGTGACTGCAAAACCGTATCAGCCGGCAGCCCGATCATCGATGTGGAACAATGACGTTGCGAAAGGATGCCATGGAAATACTGCGAGTGTTCAACAACAACGTCGTGCTCGCCAAAGGCGGCGACGGCGGTGAGGTGATTCTCACCGGCCGTGGACTGGGGTTCCAGGCCAAGCCGGGGCAGACGGTCGACGAGTCGAAAGTCGTGCGCACCTTCGTGCCGTCGGACGGGCGTGACCCGGACCATCTGGCGCAGATGCTGGCGGACATTCCGCCCGAAATCATCCGCGTGGTCGTCGAATCCATGCAGGAAGCCGGACTGGGGGAGCGTGAGACCGGCAGCACCACGCTGGTCATGGCCTTGTCGGATCACGTGGCGAATGCGGTGGAGCGGGTGCGGCGCGGCATCGACATTACCTACCCGCTGCTCGGCGAGGTGAGCAACCTGTACCCGCAGGAATACGCGCAGGGGCGTGCGATGCTCGCATCGCTCAATGCGCGGCTCGACGTCACGCTGCCGGACGGCGAGGCCACCGCGCTTGCCATGCATCTGGTCAACGCCGGCTTCGCCACCGGCGACCTGTCCTATACGTATACGATGACGGGCGTGATCCAGCAACTGCTTGACATTATCGACCACAGCTACGGCATCACGTTGGACCGCAGTTCCGTGAATGTGGGCAGGTTCATCACCCATCTGCGTTACCTGTTCGTACGCATCCACCAGCACCAGCAACTGACGGATGAGCCGGCACCGGTGATGAAGGTGATTCGTGAGTCCTATCCCGCCGCGCTACGATGCGCGCGAACCATCGCCTCCCTGCTCGAACTG
>ENA-UEYD01002127-UEYD01002127.1-human-gut-metagenome-genome-assembly--contig:-NODE-2127-length-11629-cov-29.184643_pt1 | contig 11629 bp, 16 predicted proteins | sample MGYA00242907_ERZ507875 | MGnify/ENA primary metagenome ERZ507875 (study PRJEB26167, sample SAMN06115506) | human gut metagenome | host: Homo sapiens | place: China:Shandong | collected 2015-08-07...
GTATTCAGAGTATTTATTTGTTACTTGTTACAGGCTTGTTGATAGCAAGCATGTGCTTGCCTGTGGGCTCTTTGATTGATTTTAATGGGGCAGTAAGTGTTTTTAAACCGCTCGGACTTACAATGGGGGATACATTTCAGTCTACATGGGGGCTTTTTTGTATTTTAATGCTGGCTGCTATTGTTGCATTTGCTACTATCTTTCTTTTTAAGAATCGCATATTGCAGATCCGTATGACTATATTCAATAGTTTATTATTGGTAGGATATTATATGGCTTTCTTTGCTTTCTTCTTTGTGCTTCGCAGCGATGAAACTTCTTTTCAGTTCCATTGGGCGTTGTGCTTTCCGTTGATTGCTATTATTCTTAATTATTTAGCCATACGTGCAATTGGTCGTGATGAAGCAATGGTACATGCGGCTGATCGGTTGAGATAAATCATACAATAGTTGCATACTTCATAAAAAGATGCCACACTGTTCTACAAAACGGTGTGGCATCTTCTTTTATAAGTAGTCTGATATTATTAAAATCTCTGATAATCTTAAAGAGTATATATCTTTATTTCTTCAAATCAAACAGATAAGTCAGCTTTATTGATATGGTACTGTGAGCTGCACGGTCGAAATCATCTTTTTTGCTGGTGTGATAGAAATCGGATAATGCAAAGTAATATCTTCCTTCTAACAGAAAACTACCGGCTTTTTTACTTCTTACTTCAAGTCCACCTCCTCCGGTTATTCCATAGTCGAATTTGTTTTCTATCTTTTTTCCATATTCTTTTGCACTGGCAATTTGTTCGGTCGTCCATCCGCTTGCCTTTTCTGATTCACCTATTAAAAAGCCTACCTGTGGCCCTAAGTTGATAAAAAACTGTACGCCGTAATCTTTACCAAATGCCAGATGGGCTAAAAAAGGGATATCGATGTAATTCATACTCCTACTATAACTTCGACTAAGGTCTTTGGTACCGTCAGCTAATTCGAAAGCCTCTTCCCAGCCTCTTTGTGAAAAGTTTAGCTCAACCTGTGCACCGCAAATCATAGCAAAATATTTCTCAGAGATATAACGGGCAGTCAGTCCGCCTGTGATTCCCATGGGCATACTTTGCTTTATCTTTCGTTGAAAAGAGACTTTGTTGAGATTGACACCACCATTTATTCCGATAGCAAAATTATGACGCATTTCGCCAATCTGTGCCATTGCCGGAAAGGCAATGCCTATTAGTAACACAGCTGTTATGATTGTTGTTTTTATATGTGTCATCTTATTCAAAGTCAAGCTTTACTAATTCAAAGTTCTTTGTAAAATGAACAAAGAATACTTTCTTGTTGATGAAACCTCCCCAGTTGTTCACCCGTTGAAATTTAAATCCGGTTTGTATAGGAGTCAGATCCATTTTAGGTAGATTCTTTTCCAGTTCGGAACCATATCTGGATAATCCTTTCAGGAAGAAGAATCCCGTATCAAATCCTAACATTCCGTATTGAGGGTAATTGATGGCCATATCTTTGCTATACCATTTGTGATAAGAGTTAATGAAGTTGATAGCTGCCGGAAGCATATTGTTTGTATAAAACGAAGAGTAAAAATATGTATCCAGCTCAAAGAAACTGTCCAGGTGATCTTTTGTATAAGTCTGCCATTCCGGGTAACCAAAAAGGTGTACGTTAGCGTCCGGGTTCTCTCTCACCAGTACAGTTAGCTGTGGAATGATTTTAATGAGTGTCACATCACTGCCAGATGTAGGGATAAAAATATTTTCTTTATCACTGCGTAGGGCTTCCTTCATCGCTTGTGCTGTGGCTGACTCGGGGAGTGTCTTTACCGGAATTCTTTTGTTTGTCAGTTCCTGTTTCAGTCCTTTGATAAATTCCGTTTTATCTTTATCTACTGCCGTAGCTTCCGTTTTACCCTTGACGTAACCTTGACGTTGTTTTTGTTTTACCCTCCCCGTAACCACCCCGTTGTTTTACGTTTTAGGCTTGTTTTAGGCTTGTTTTTCCTTGGGGTAACCTTGGGGTCATCAAGTCGTTTCAAAGTCGATTTTTCGGTGCCCAAATTGAAAATACCCTCCCCGTAACCACCCCGTAATCTCACCATTTTACCCTTAGCAAAACCTTAGCGGTTTTTAGGGGTTTTATCCAATCGGTATAACGAATCGTTAGAGCGTCGGGAATAACGACGCCGGCACAACCTTTTACCCTTTGTGTAACCTTTGTGTATTTTGGACACAATAGACGCCAACAACCAACCCAGCCGCCCGGATTGACGGCTGGGGTATCCTCGGGGTATATGCGGAATTCCTCAACGTGGGGTGCGGGTGGGTTCGTCACTCTGTTCATGCACCAACCGGGTTAGTTCGGCATTAAATTCGTTGCCGATCCTCCGTCGCTCTATAAGCTGCTGGAGTACCTCCTTTACCTGTGGATCATCCGGTTTTATTGCGCCGCTCTCCAATTTGGACACAATCTCTTTCCCTCTGCGTATTACCGCATCTGTTTCCGCAGTTATCTCGTCGTTCCGTCGTAAAATTTGGTCTCTGTTCATAATACAATAGTTTTTTATCGGGTAAGTTTCATTAATAATCCTTTCGGCTTTTGAACGGCCTTGCTCGGCGATACCTGCGCCCGCAGTTCTTGCAGTTGCATCCGTAGTTCGACAATCTCCATGACGAATTCGCTACGTTCTTGGAGTAATTGAAACCGGGCTTCGCTGGCTTTCATGTAAAGTTCCGAAAGGCTGTTAAAGTCGGAGGGTTTATTCGTTTGTAAACTCATATTCCCTGTTTGTTTGTGGGTGAAACATCAAAACATCGCCGTCCCTTTCCCATTCTCGGATCGTGTACCTGCCTTTCGGGAGGTAACCCGCCCGGCGGACGGCTTCGGCCTCGGTGGGGAAATACCCCACCGTATACCCTTCAAAGGATAGTTCGTAGATCATAACCGTAGATGATTAGTTCAACATTAATTGCAAGGCTTCGGATATATCGGGATACTCTTTGCCTTCAGCGTCCCAAACCGCCGGCACCAGCACGAGGTCTTGCCTCTCGTCGTTGCACATCTTCGCCTCGTAGTTGATGAAGGCTATATATCCCTTGTGGGTAATCTCAAATCCCCTGCTGAGGCCGTCGCAGTGGAAGGTAATGTAATCGGCCGCTTTGCGGGCCATTGTCCGAATGTCGGACGGGGTTAATGCTGTGGTCATGGTATTAACTCAGTTTGCTGGTTTTGCACTGATATTGATTGATTGTGTGCCTGCCGGCCAAAATATCACGGCATTCTATAAGCTCTTTTGTTAGTTCGACTATTCGCTGCTGTGCCTTGATAAGGCGATCACCCTGTTCGATGTAATCGCGTACACCTTTCCAATACTCCGCCCGCCAATCTATCTCCGGGGAACTCGTCGTGTTTACGTTCTTTTTCATAATTTTATCGTGATTTTGGTTGAATCTCGCTATTTTTTAGTCGCCGTAGTAGGTTCTGCTGTTGCCGTAATAGTCCGCGGGCACTATCAACAGCTCGGGGCGGTACTCCGTGGCCTTCGGCTGTTCCGTCGGGCGGTTCTCGATCTTCGCCGTCATGATCGCCAACTTCTCATTGCGCCAAGCCTTCTTGAGGCAGGTCGAGAACGACATTGAGACGTTGGCGCGTTTCAGATACCAGGCGTTTTTCATGATCTTCGAAAGGTTGTATTTGGTTGTTGCCTTCATGATTTATTAGGTATTAGCTTGTTTTCTCAATGCAAATATAAGGCATTAGTTTGTAACAACCAAGGATTTCCACAAGAAAATACAAAATAATACTATTTTTTTTCGCTTATTTATTTGGCATTACCTTATAATTCGCCTATATTTGCATTACAAACCAATGCTTTATAAGTATGATACAACTAAGAATTAAGGAGTTATGTAAAGAAAAGGGCATAACGCTGAATCAGTTGGCCGAAAAGATTGGAATTTCCCAACCGTCTATTAGCGGTATAGCAACGGGAAAGCAAAAGCCAGCATTTGACACGCTCGAAAAAATGGCCGATGCTTTGGAGGTTACTCCCGCGGAGCTTTTCGCCCCTCAACCGACGAACACAATCACCTGCCCGCATTGCGGCAAACTTATCAAGGTGGAGAAGGGGGAATAATATGAAAACGATACACGAACTATTGCAGGAATGCGACGCATTAAAGGCTCGTTTGTCCGCATTGCGCCCGCTGCCCGTTGAGGCTTTGAAAAAGATCGAGGGGGCATTCGCAATCGAATACACCTACGAAAGCAACCGTATCGAGGGGAACACGCTGACCCTGCAAGAAACGGAGCTTGTAGTGAACGAGGGCGTAACGATCGCGGGCAAGTCGATGCGCGAACACCTCGAAGCGATCAACCACGCCGAAGCCATCGACTACATCAAAGATTTTGCGCGCAGCAGTACGGAGATAAGCGAGCGAACGATAAAGGAGATACACGCCCTTATACTGCACGGGATCGACAGGGAGAACGCCGGACGTTATCGTACCGTGCCTGTCATGATTTCGGGCAGCACCCACACACCGCCGCAACCGTACCTTATCGCCCCGCAAATGGAGGCTTTCATGTCGAGGTTTGCCGAAATGGAGGCACAGGCCGTGCACCCCGTTTTGGTAGCTGCATATCTTCACGACGAGTTGGTACGAATCCATCCGTTTATCGACGGAAACGGGCGCACATCCCGTCTGTTGATGAATCTATACCTATTGCGCAACGGCTACACGCTCGTCAACCTCAAAGGCTCGGACGAAGCGAAAATAGGCTATTACAAGGCATTGGAACAATCACACGTCGAGCAACACCCCGATGCCTTTCAAAGGCTTGTAATAGGGGCGGAAATAGCGTCCCTGCGGCGGTATCTGTCTATTGTCGATAACACGCAAAATTAACATCATGAACAAGAAAACATACCAGATTGATGCGGCCAGCCTCGAACAAGCGCGCGCCCTATTCGAATCGGGGGACATCGACCGCATAGAGGTCGGAACCGTGGCCGGGCTTTGTGAGATTCACCGCTATTTGTTCGGTGGGTTGTACGACTTTGCCGGAAAAATCCGGACGCTGAATATCGCAAAGGGGGGCTTCCGATTTGCAAATTGCCTTTATCTGGGTGCCATCCTCCCGGTGATCGAGCAAATGCCGGAAACAACCTTTGAGGAAATAATTGCGAAATACGTCGAAATGAACATTGCCCACCCCTTCATGGAGGGCAACGGTCGGGCCACCCGCATTTGGCTCGACATGATGCTGAAAAAACGATTGATGCAGGTTGTGGACTGGCGGAAGGTGGATAAGGATTTGTATTTGCAGGCTATGGAACGCAGCCCGATCAATGATCTGGAATTACGCGCCTTGCTCGGCCAGGCATTGACCGACCGCACGGATGATCGGGAGGTTATTTTCAAGGGAATAGAACAATCGTACTATTACGAAGGGTACGAGGCATAAATCTCAACGATACCGACCTATGGAACTACAACCTATACAAAGCAAGATATACGAGATACGAGGCCAGCGTGTGATGCTGGACTTCGATTTGGCGGAACTCTATCAAGTGGAGACAAAACGACTGAAAGAGGCCGTAAGGCGCAATATCGAGCGTTTCGAGGGCGAGGATTTTATGTTTGAACTCTCCGAAAGCGAGTATAACGCATTGAAAGACAGATTAAGGTCGCAAATTGCGTCCTTAGAAATCGACGGGCGGGGCAAGTATCCTAAATATCCGCCGTTTGCCTTTACGGAAATGGGTGTCGCAATGCTTTCGAGTGTTCTACGCAGCGAAACGGCAATACGGGTAAATAGGGCCATTATGCGGGCTTTTGTAGCAATGCGCAACTACATTACCACCACAACTCAGATAACGGCAGAACTGGCCGAAATCCGGGCAAAACTGGCACTACTGGAGCGAGCCGACGAAGACAATGCCGAAGCGGTCAATGACCTATCGGAGGATATGCGCAAAGAACTCGACAACATCTATCAGGCTATTGCAGCTCTGTCGGTCAAAACACCTACCATTGACAAACCCCGACGGCCGGTCGGATACAAGAAATGATAAACGAAACCAGCCACCCGTTGAGGTGGCTGATTTGCTATACTGTTTTCGCTCCATCCCGGCACAAAGTACTGGATTAAATAGCAGTTTTTTTATCGTGGGGAAAAACTACTGGTACGTGTTTGTGGAAGTAAGATTTACCTTACATACGAAGGCGGGTATTTTTCCCTCCTTCGTAAATTAATTATTTATTCCGGCTCATATTTCAGTGTCACGTCTGCGAAACAGCTTGATAAATCAAATGATAAACAAAAAGGGGCAGAGTATTTCCGCCCCTCGTCATTTCGTCGTCGTTCAGTGGCGTGCATCATTACACGCAGTAGTCGCTCTTGTTATTATTTGTATTTTATCCGTCCTAACTTTGCCAAGTTACTGGATACCTTTACACGCTTTTGCCCTTTATTAATATCCACAACAGAAACAACCGGGGCAGGCATTTCCGACATAGCTTCTTGAATTATCTGCTTCATCCCACGCATCCCGTCTCCGCGCTGGGGGAGATTGGATACTTGGATAGCATTGCCTCCACTGGAAACATTCATCGCGGATAATACGGCGCCCCAGTCATTCACGGCCTGGGCGGTCATGATGGCTTCGCCATTTGATACACGGGCAACAATGCTATCGGAGGTGCCGGTACCGGGGCCTGTGACAAGCCCTCCCTGTGCAAAAAATGAAGGGATAGTTTGTGCGAGAATTGTTGCCAAACTTATCCCGAGCTGGGTTTGGATTAATGCTTTTTGTGCCGCAAATGCTATTGGGCCAGCAATCGGCCCTAACGGCATACAGGCTGCCATAGCCGCCATTGTCGCTTTTTGCGCGTCAATAACTGCTTGTCCCACTGCAAGAGCTTGTTGGGCGATGGCAAATACTTCAAAATCATCCCCTAATGCTCCGAAAAGTCCGTGCAAGCTACCTACCATAGACTGCGTTGCAGTTAGTTGATCTATTTCTCCCTGAATAGCTAATTGTGTGGTCGTTCTAATTGCATCCTGCACCCTGTTTTCAGCTTCAAGTCGTGCGATTTCATACTGCTGCATTGTATTGTATTTGGCAACCCACTCCTCCTCGGCCATTTGAGTTATTGCGTCTAAATTTGCCTGGGCTTGGCGCAATTCCTCGTCCGCTATGGCCTGTCGTGCCCTCAATTCTTCACGTTGAATACCGCTATTTAAAGCCGCATAATTTTTATTTTTTACCTGGGCTGCGGCGAGTTGATTCATTTCGCCTTGAATCTTCAATCGCATTAGTATCCGGTTTTCTTCATTGCGTTTGTCCTCTTCATATTCCTTAGCTGCCCACCGCTGGCGAATTTCTGCTTCTTCTTTATATCTGCGCTCCTCCATATTCATGATTAGCTGATTTATGGCCTCACGGGATTTTGCAGTCAACGTTTTATCGTATTTGAGTTTGTTCTCCAACTCCTGCCGCTCCCACGCAAAGCGCATCCGGGAAAGTTCCAGCTCCTTTTCAAGGCTCGCCTGTCTGAGTTCAAGAGTAGATTTTGATAATCGCTTTTCTAAATCAAGTTGCGTTTTGGCGGCTTGTCGTTCTATCTTATTAGCGACATTAAGCGCCGTCTCATTAGTTCGACCTAATTCTTTCAGTCGTTTGATCTCGTTTTCGACGGCCTCGGCCTTTTTATTCCTTGAAATTATCTCGTCCTCTGTGGTTGCAATGATACTATTTATATCGGCAAGTTCTTTCTCCTTTCGCTTGATTAAATCTTCGATAGCTTTCCCTTCTTCTTTTGTGCCGATCTTATACATATGCATAAGCGATTGCATCGCTATTTTATTTGCGGAAAGGGTTTCGTTATACCGATCCATTGCGCCTCGCACTTTCTGCAGCGTATTTTCCAATTCATTGTGCGAGGTGGAACCTATTTTTTGCCCCGTGAATATTTCTCGCCACGTATCAATAATATTCATTCCATCAGGGGCACTCTCAAATAAAGCATATATTTCCTGCGCACGTTCTTTCAATTCCGGAATTTCGCTATCTAACCCGGCACGAAACTCTGTAAAATAAGCAATCCCGGCCTCCCGGCCGAATTTCTTAATGAACTTATCCTGCACGCCTTTGAAGGCTTTATCCATTACCTCGCCATATTCTTCGGCAGCATTAGCATTGGATTTTTCCAACCCCTTAGCAATAGCAGCCGCTGTAATGCTGCTTGCAAGGGCGTCATAAGCCGCTTTTTGGTTCTCTAAATTCCGGATTTCCTCTCTTTGATTAGAGAGATAGTCCCCATATTTATCCTCTATGACTTTGCGGGCGGCAGCATATTCGGCGGTACCTTTTTTTGCCTCACGCAGGGCGTCGAACTCCCGCCTCAACTCTGCCCTGCTGGTTTCAACCTCCCGGTTTATCTCTTGCGTATGTTGAGTAATATCTAACAACGCATTATCTGCGCTAAACAAGCCCTTTACCCACGTTCCGATCTCCTTGCCGAATGCCGTTAGCAAGGTTATGCCTACAACCAAAGCCGTCTGCCATGAAAGAATGGAAGCAAGAACCTGCCGAAACACCGGGATAGTCATTTTACCTTCGGCACGCAGCAATTTATTGTTGGTCGAAGCCCGTTTCAGTTCATCGGCAAGCATCGGGAGGTTATTGGAGATTGCAAGAAAGAACTGTTGAGCGGACATCGTAAGCGACGGAAGCTCCCGAGCCACTTGTTGTACCTGAAAAGACAATGGGCTCAACGCACTTGCATAATTGCCAACATTCGACCGGAAATTTAATAAATCCTGCTCGGCCTTGTTAACCTCCGTTTGCATATTACGCACCTGTTCGGCCATCTTCATCCCTTTTGCCGCTTTTCGGTCAGCTTCGGATAGTGCATAATACTCTTTTGTCAACTTCGAAATATCACGCCGCAGTTTATTAACGGATCCATCGAGTTGCGCATCTTTCTTGACTTGCTCGTTGATCTGTTTCATCAATTGACGCTGCGCATCGGTCTTTTCTCGGATTACGGCTTTATATAAGGCCATCTTTGTGATAGTAGTCCGCATCCTCTTTTTTGAGATTCTTGATAGACTGCCTGGTATCATCAATTACCTTTTGTGCTTCCGCCCAGCTTTTGACAAGCTTCGAATATTCAATCTCGATTGTGATAATCTTATGAAGAGAATCCTGCTCCATATTCATTTACATGGTTTTATATTAGTAATTGTTTTTTACGCATACCCATCGCTGCGTATCCTGGGTTATCCCCCTGTGGTGTTCTTCGGGAGTAATCGGTTGTGTTTGGGCTATGCGCCCCCATTTTCCACCAATGAAGCGCATCCCCTTATCGCTGGATACCTCGAGACCACACAGCCTTCCAAGATACCCGAACAACTTTACAAAAGTTGCGTTATCTGTGGCAATATGTGCCCCTTTTGCCGGTGTTGCTATTTGGTAAATAGCTTGGGATATACCATCTTTATCCTTGTATACTATGGCTACCAAGCGTTGGCGCGGACAGGTCACAAGCTGGCAAGTTTCGAGACTATTTCCTTTGGGCGCCTCGTTGACATAGCGTAGGGAAACCGTATATTTGCGTATACGTATTTGCCAATCACCAGCTCCACCGGCAGCAATTTGTTCCCGAATATTATACTCTCTGTATATCTTTATTTGGGGTTTAGCGCCTGCCCTTGCGGCGTTTTCGCCATCGGTAAGAATTTCGGCGTTTCCTGTTTCCATTTTCTTGATTGTCATGCTGTTTGTTTTCTTCATCATGATGTTGATTGTTGATTAATTGGTGATTATGCCGGAATCCACGGCTTTTATTCCTAATTTCCCGAAGGGACTGCAATTTTCTCTTAGCTTGGTTGATTCTGTGAACCCGCTGCCCCTCCAATATTATCATCAGTTCTTCCCGGCTCAGTTCATTTGTCCATACCGTATAATCGGCGATAGCTGGCCGCCCTTCCGCTCGCCTACCCATAATCTGCATATTTTGCGCTTGTTTTTCGCTGTGATAGTCCTATATTTGTCGCGTATAATCATGTAGGGTATTGTTGGAACTGGATAGGGGGCGGCGCAGGTGTCGCCCCCCTATTTTTTACGGGCTTGCCTGGCAGCGTCCAGCTATAAATCCGTTGGCCATATAGAAGGCGATTTTGTCGGCTGTGCGCTTTTCTCCTCCGCGGATGCAAAGGGCCGTGCCGAATCCGAATTGCGCAGAACTCGGATAGTGGTGATAAATATTTCCGTCCTCGTCTTTGGCCTTAGGCGCTCTGAACACCTCGTAATAGGTCAGCCCGCCGGGCGTCGTGCGTTTGTAGCAGTACATCCCGTTAGCCTCGTTATGGGCGATTTTCTCGAATTTGTCGCCGAACTTGGTAAACTCGTCCCGCAAAGGCGGGTATAATAGCTGTTTTTTCATATAGGCTTTCTGAATTTTCTATTTTCTTTCACATCGTGGGCACTTGTCCCACCCGTGAAATTTCAGGTGCTCAAATCGCGCATTACGTCAAAATGGCTCGGCCTCCCCGGTTGTGTCCGCCGCCGTATTCTCATAGTCCGTTATCCGGGTCAGGCTCTCATTGTGCCGAAAGTATATCCGACCTGCCGCGCCCTCTCTATTTTTAGCTATATGCAGCACCCCGACGCCTTCGGACGATATAAGCCCGTAGCGGGTCGTGGTAATCATTTGCGCACCATACATCGCCGGACGATCAATAAACGCGACCATATCTGCGTCTTGCTCGATGGCTCCAGATTCCCGCAAGTCTGACAATAACGGCGTTTTATCAGCGCGTTCTTCCACCTTGCGTGAAAGCTGAGACAACATGATGACAGGGATGTTAAGCTCCTTTGCCAGCAGTTTAGCCGCACGGCTGGCGGCAGCTATTTCTCGTTCGCGGGTGCTGTTCGGGTTGCGGGTCGAGGTGTCGAGAAGTTGCAGGTAGTCGATAATGACCATACCGCACTTGCCCCGGCGGTGCATCGCCTTACATTGAGAGCGGATAGCCCCTATCGTGATGTTGGCGCTATCGTTGAGGAAAATAGGCATAGTCGAAAGGGTGGCGCCGGCCGTCTCTATCTTCGTCCAGCCCGAAGCGTCGACATTACCGGTGCGGAACGCCCCCGAATCTACACCCGAGCTGCCGACCAGCATACGCCCGGCCAGTTGGCCGGAAGGCATTTCTAACGAGAACAGGCAAAGCGGAACGCCCGACGCGGCCGCAGCACGGGCAAAATGCAACATCGTGGCGCTTTTCCCCGTCCCAGGGCGACCAGCCAGTACCACAAGCTGGCCGCCACGCCAGCCTCCGGTCAATGCGTCAAGCCGTCGTAGCCCCGTAGGAATACCGATGCACTCGCCCGCTTGCCTGGCCTGCTGTCGTCGCTCCAGGTCGTCGAGGGTAGCTCGCACGACATCCGACAACGGCGCAATGTCATCCGGCCGCGAGACCCGATCAGCAATTGCGGTTATCTCCGATGTAGCCCAATCCACAACGCCGTCGGGATCCGACACTGCGCGTGCCGCGAGTTCGTAGCCGAAAAGGCATAAACGCCGCCGGGTTTCGGTGTCTGCGAGCTGCCGGGCGTGATC
>ENA-UEYD01002129-UEYD01002129.1-human-gut-metagenome-genome-assembly--contig:-NODE-2129-length-11622-cov-5.187960_pt1 | contig 11622 bp, 9 predicted proteins | sample MGYA00242907_ERZ507875 | MGnify/ENA primary metagenome ERZ507875 (study PRJEB26167, sample SAMN06115506) | human gut metagenome | host: Homo sapiens | place: China:Shandong | collected 2015-08-07...
TTTCAAACCAGTAGTTGCCAAACACATTGTATTTAAGGGTGTTAAGTACACTGAACGGATTATACATACCTATAGAATCATGAGTGAAATGATAACCATCATATCTTTCACGCATTTCTGTGCAAATTTCATCATACGTCAAACCTTGCGCATCGGCAAATTCATGCAATTCAGTTTCAAAGTTCTCATGCAACTCACGATCACTGATTCCGCAGATTTCTATATACTGCTGACGCATAGAAATATCCTCCAGATTATTCAGATCGCTGAATACACTTACTTTTCCGAATTTTGTAACTCCCGTAAGCATACCAAATTTAATGCAGCCATCCTTGCTTTTTAAAGCTCCATAGAAAGCCTTCAATGTATCACGAAAACTCTTCTGGAGTTCATCATTACCAATCGCCTGTAACATAGGCTTATCGTATTCATCCACAAGAATAACGACACTCTGGCCCTCTTTCTCACAAGCACGCTGAATAATACCCTCGAAACGCATAGCTAGAGAAGTTTCTGCAGATTCCGCTCCATAGATTTTTTCCCATTCCACCAATGTGCGATTCAGCTTATTTTCAAGTCTTTCCGGTGTATCGTATTTTTCTGTATTGAGGTCAATATGCAGGATCGGATATTTAAACCAGTCTTTTTCCAGTTTCTCTATCGCCAATCCTTCGAAAAGTTTTTTCTTCCCTTGAAAATAGGCTTCCAAAGTAGACAGTAACAAACTTTTCCCAAAACGACGTGGACGACTAAGAAAATAATAACTGCCAGTTTTCACCATTTGATATATCCAAGCAGTCTTATCTATATAGCAATAACCTCCTTTACGGATTTTCTCGAAGTTCTGTATGCCGATAGGATAAATTTTATTACTCATATACTCATAACTTTATAAGTTGACAGATACAAAGATAGCCTTTTCCACCCAATAACACAAAGTCCGATACGAAAGTTTTTTCATATCAGACTCAAATGATAGCCCCTATTTATTTCATCATCTAGTGTAATTTTGCCAATTTTCATTTATCTTTGCCTTACTAATTAATTCAAGAAAGTTATGATACTGAACGAAAGAGACGCTCGTCACGAGCATATATTGCAGGTAGCACGTCAGATGATGACGGCTGCGCGCACTGCTCCGAAAGGAAAAGGAATCGATATTATTGAAGTGGCCCTCATCACTGATGAAGAGATTAAACAATTATCGGACACTATGATAGCTATGGTAGAAGAACACGGAATGAAATTCTTCCTTCGTGATGCCGACAACATCCTAAGTGCCGAATGTGTTGTACTGATAGGAACACGCGAGCAGACACAGGGCTTGAACTGCGGCCATTGCGGATTTGCCACCTGTGCCGGACGTACTGATGGAGTTCCCTGCGCATTGAACAGCATAGATGTAGGTATCGCAATAGGTTCCGCGTGCGCCACGGCAGCCGATTTACGCGTAGACACACGCGTCATGTTCTCCGCCGGATTGGCAGCACAACGCCTGAACTGGCTGAAAGACTGCAAGATGGTAATGGCGATCCCCGTAAGCGCATCCTCCAAGAATCCGTTCTTTGACCGGAAACCGAAGCAGGAAAACAATGCATAACAGTCACATCGATGCAGAAAACAAACTGACTTTAGATGCAGACAATAAACTGATTTTATAAATAACTAAATATATATAGTCTAATGGGAATCATGGTTGGACTCCCCAGCCCAAGCGGCTCGGAGAAAGATTTGCAGTTGAACTTCGGCAAAAACATGACCGTACAGGTAGAAATGAGAGCACCTCATTTGCCTGCCGAATGGCACATGCAGAGCGGTATACAGTTAACATGGCCACATGCCGGTACAGATTGGGCCTACATGCTGGCGGAAGTGCAAGAGTGTTTTATCAATATTGCCAGAGAAATAGCGAAGCGTGAATTATTATTGATCGTCACTCCCGAACCGGAAGAAGTGAAAAAGCAGATAGCTGCTACTGTCAATATGGATAACGTCCGCTTTCTGGAATGTGCCACCAATGACACATGGGCCCGCGACCACGGAGCCATAACAATGATAGATACCGGCACCCCTTCCCTGCTCGACTTCACCTTCAACGGCTGGGGACTGAAATTTGCTTCCGAACTGGATAATCAAATTACCAAACATGCCGTAGAAGCCGGAGCCTTGAAAGGCCAGTATATAGACCACCTCGACTTCGTACTCGAAGGAGGTTCTATCGAAAGCGACGGAATGGGTACATTGCTTACCACTTCCGAATGTCTGCTTTCTCCCCAACGAAACGGACGACTGAACCAGGTAGAGATAGAAGAATACCTGAAATCAACCTTCCACCTGCAAAAGGTGCTTTGGTTAGACCACGGTTATCTGGCCGGTGATGATACCGACAGCCACATCGACACTTTGGCACGCTTCTGTTCTACCGACACCATCGCTTACGTGAAATGCGAAAACAAAGAAGACGAACATTACGAAGCACTGCTTGCAATGGAAGAACAGCTGAAAACATTCCGCACCTTAGCAGGAGAACCCTATCGCCTATTGGCCTTACCCATGGCAGGCAAGATAGAAGAAGACGGCGAACGCCTGCCTGCAACTTACGCCAATTTCCTGATTATGAACGACGTTATTCTCTACCCGACATACAATCAGCCGGCGAATGACAAAAAAGCAGGAGAAGTATTGCAGCAAGCCTTTCCAAGCCATCAAATAATTGGAATAGACTGCCGTGCCCTGATTAAACAGCACGGTTCCCTACACTGTGTCACCATGCAATATCCGCTGGGTGTTATAAAGGAGTCATAAAAGAATTACAAAGGAGCTATAAAGGAATTATAAAATAATGAATGAATCAACCCACTAATTATTCATCATGAGAAAAATAAAAGTCGGAATCATCCAACAATCCAATACCGCAGATATTAAAGCCAACCTGATGAACCTCGCAAAGAGTATCGAGGCTTGTGTCGCCCACGGCGCACAACTGATTGTGCTCCAGGAGTTACACAATTCACTTTATTTCTGCCAGACAGAAAACACTAACCTGTTTGATCTTGCCGAACCAATTCCCGGGCCTTCCACAGGCTTTTATTCCGAGTTGGCAGCAGCTAATAAAGTAGTCCTTGTTACCTCTCTTTTTGAGAAACGTGCTCCCGGACTTTATCATAACACCGCTGTCGTATTCGACCGCGACGGAAGCATTGCAGGAAAATACCGGAAAATGCATATTCCCGATGATCCGGCTTACTACGAAAAGTTCTATTTCACTCCGGGAGACATTGGTTTTGAACCGATTCAAACATCTTTAGGAAAACTGGGCGTATTAGTATGCTGGGATCAATGGTATCCGGAAGCTGCCCGCCTGATGGCACTAAAAGGTGCGGAACTTTTAATTTATCCTACCGCCATTGGCTGGGAAAGCAGCGACACGGACGATGAAAAAGCCCGCCAACTCAATGCCTGGATTATTTCACAACGCGCTCATGCCGTTGCCAATGGACTTCCTGTTATCTCCGTCAACCGTGTAGGACACGAACCCGATCCTTCCGGACAGACAAACGGTATCTTATTCTGGGGAAACAGTTTTGTAGCAGGACCACAAGGGGAATTTCTGGCACAAGCCGGAAACGATCACCCGGAGAACATAGTAGTGGAAATAGATATGGAACGTTCGGAAAACGTTCGTCGTTGGTGGCCTTTCCTTCGTGATCGTCGGATTGACGAATATGATGGACTTACCAAACGCTTTCTGGATTAAAGGCTTACCCACATACCTTCATTGCAGGAGGTTTATCTAATAAAGAAAAAAAGAAGGGCACAGAGTTCAAATCTAAATTGAGAACTCTGTGCCCTTTCAATATATCATCATAAATAACTATCTCATTGAAACGTTATTTTTTTGTTGGCTAGGAAATTAGCCCCTCCATAAATAAACAATCCCAGGAATTGAGCCAGATATTCATTCACGTCCAATCCTTCTACCAATAAGACAAGAAATAAGAACTGTGCGGTGTAAGCCACGGCAAAAGCAGAACAAAAGAGCAGTATCTGTTTCCAGATACTATTCTTTTTATTTTCTACGGGGAATATCCAGTATTTGCACCAGATAAAGTTATGGATTTGAGCTATCAGATACGCTGTTATATTAGCCACCATATAGTCGCCGTCAAATGACATTTCTTTCATCATTAACCATACAACCAACGCCATAATCAAAGCGTTCATTGTACCGATGACTATAAAACGGAATATGCGTACAGATTCTTTCACTCGCCCTCTTTCAGATCAACGATCAAATTCAGTTCATCAAGTTGAGTCTGGTCGATTGCAGACGGTGCATCCAGCATCACATCACGTCCGGAATTGTTTTTCGGGAACGCAATACAGTCGCGGATAGAATCCAAACCAGCGAACAAAGATACCCAACGGTCGAGTCCGTATGCCAAACCACCGTGAGGAGGTGCACCATACTTAAAGGCATTCATCAGGAAGCCAAACTGCGCCTGTGCCTTTTCCGGAGTGAATCCAAGAATCTCGAACATCTTCGCCTGTAATTTCGCATCGTGGATACGGATAGATCCGCCACCAACTTCCACACCGTTCACTACCATATCATAAGCATCTGCACGTACAGCTGCCGGATCAGTATCCAACATCGGAATATCTTCCTCTTTCGGATGAGTAAACGGATGATGCATAGCCATCAGACGACCTTCCTCCTCGCTCCATTCGAACATCGGGAAGTCGATCACCCAAAGACAAACAAACTTATTCTTATCACGCAACCCCAGTTGAGCGCCCATTTCCAGACGAAGCTCACAAAGTTGTTTACGTGTTTTCATCACATCGTCGCCGGACAAGATCAGAATCAAGTCACCCGGTTTAGCACCGAATGCCTCTTTCATTTGCTGCAGCACTTCCTGCGTATAGAATTTATCCACGCTCGATTTTACAGTTCCGTCCGCTTCTACACGGGCATACACCATACCTTTTGCACCAATCTGCGGTTTCTTTACGAAGTCCGTCAGTGCATCCAGTTGCTTACGAGTATAAGTTGCAGCACCTTCGGCACAGATACCACCCACATAAGCAGCATTATCGAATACAGAGAATCCGTGACCTTTCATGATATCCATCAGTTCCACGAATTTCATGCCGAAACGCAAATCCGGTTTATCGCTACCATAATATTTCATGGCGTCCGCCCAAGACATACGTTGGAATGGTTCATTCAGTTCCACACCACGAAGAGTCTTAAACAAATGTTTAGCCATTCCTTCGAAAGTAGAGATAATATCTTCTTGCTCAACGAAGCTCATTTCACAGTCGATCTGTGTAAATTCCGGCTGACGATCGGCACGCAAGTCCTCGTCGCGGAAACATTTCGCAATCTGGAAATAACGGTCGAAACCGGAAACCATCAACAACTGTTTCAAGGTCTGCGGAGACTGCGGAAGTGCGTAGAACTGTCCCGGATTCATACGTGACGGCACCACGAAGTCGCGTGCGCCTTCAGGAGTAGAACCGATCAAAACGGGCGTTTCCACTTCGATGAAACCCAGACTATCCAGATATTTGCGAACTTCAATTGTCATTTTATGACGCAGTTCCAAATTGGAACGTACAGCGTTACGGCGTAAATCCAGATAACGGTATTTCATGCGGATATCATCACCCCCATCCGTGTTATCTTCGATAGTGAACGGAGGAGTCATGGCAGTATTTAGTACGTTCAGTTCGGAAACAATGATTTCAATGTCTCCGGTAGGAATGTTTGCATTCTTGCTGAAACGTTCATTAACCGTTCCTGTCACTTGAATGACGAACTCACGTCCCAATTTATTAGCACGTTCACAGAGTTCAGCATTAATTTCTTCATTAAAAACCAATTGGGTAATTCCGTAACGGTCGCGAAGGTCAATGAAAGTCATCCCTCCCATCTTACGGCTGCGCTGTACCCATCCGGACAGCGTGACTTGCTTGTTTACATCAGAGATTCTAAGTTCTCCACATGTGTGCGTTCTAAACATATATTTTTTATTTAAACGATTATCACTCGCGTTTTTATTTTGATCGAACCAAAACTGCGCAAAAGTACGCAATAATTTGTAATTCGGTGTCAGTAATCCGTTATTTTATCAGACTTTCTTTGTCAGCTTTTTCAATATTTTCTTGTTTCTGTCTGTTATATTGTCGACGATGGCTTCATTCATCAATTTGATACCATTCATATATTCCTGCGCTCTTTGGAGCACATTGGCAGCATCCTTTTCCGACGCTTGCGGCACCACTACGCGCAATCCCCTTTGAATCAACTCAATGTTCACATTGGCGTCCGTTTCCATGGGGTCGCCGTCAAAGTGCACTACTCCCGGAGTAGTGCGACGGATGCACAACTGCTTGCAACGGAAAGTCTTGATACGGCTATTCTGATCGATTGTCTTATTGAATAACTGGAAAGCCAATGAAGGGACATCCAATACGGTGAACGGTTCGAGAATGGTTACATCCAGCAAGCCATCCGTCAGCGTAGCTTGCGGGGCGATATAAGCATTGTTTCCATATTGCGACGCGTTTCCGCAGGCAATCAGGAAAGCCTTATACTTGGAAACTCCGTTTTCCGTTTCCAGTTCATACGTTTCCGGTTCATATTTAAGACTCTCTTGCAGGGTTTTTTCCAGATAAGTCAACACCCCGCGTTTACCGGCATGCGCAAACTTCAGACTAACAAAAGCATCGAATCCCACTCCGCAAGTGCAGAAAAAATCCGTACCGTTAATCTTACCATAATCTATCACATCCATGCAACCTTCGTTCAGCACTTCCAATGCTCTCTTCGGTTCCATCGGTATATGCAGATGCCTCGCCAGTCCATTGCCCGATCCGCAGGGAATAATTCCCAGCGCGGTATCAGTATGCACCAACGAACGAGCTATTTCATTGATTGTTCCATCCCCACCAATAGCCACTACTATATCTGTTTTCTCTTCGGCAGCTTTGGCAGCTATTTCTACTGCATGACCGGCTCTTTCCGTATACACTACTTCCCAAGAGTATCTCGCCTTGTCTATTTTTTCGTCCAGCAAGTTAAGAATCAATTCTTTACTTTGTGTTCCCGAAATAGGATTGACGACGAATTTTATTTTTTTCATTCTTTCGTTCATGCTATTCTTGTCGATTGTAGACGACAAAAGTAATATAAATATCTTAAATTTTAATCTATTAGAGGTTTCTAATCATACGAGAGCAACTTTTTTCTCTTAAAAAGAACAGATAAAAGCAAATTTTGTTATCTTTGCCCCCTGTTTTTAAACACTTGTTAAGATAAAAGGATGTAAGATCGTCAGCGAACGATCTGAGTATGAGTATAATAAATTATAATTCATGGGATTATTACAAGAGAAGTTAGCTAAGTACGACCTGCCACAAAAGTTTATGGCACAGGGCGTTTACCCATATTTCCGTGAGATAGAAGGAAAGCAGGGTACAGAGGTAGAAATGGGCGGACACGAAGTGTTGATGTTCGGTTCCAATGCATACACTGGCCTTACGGGAGATGAAAGAGTGATTGAAGCAGGTATTAAAGCCATGCATAAATATGGTTCCGGATGCGCAGGCTCGCGCTTCTTGAATGGTACACTTGACCTGCACGTTCAGTTGGAAAAAGAACTGGCTGCCTTTGTAGGCAAAGATGAAGCACTCTGCTTCTCAACCGGTTTTACGGTGAATTCGGGAGTTATTCCTGCTTTGACAGACCGCAATGATTATATCATTTGCGATGACCGCGACCACGCATCTATCGTAGATGGCCGTCGTCTCTCCTTCTCTCAACAATTAAAATATAAGCATAACGATATGGCGGATCTGGAAAAGCAACTTCAAAAGTGCAATCCGGATTCAGTGAAGCTCATCATAGTAGACGGTGTGTTCTCTATGGAAGGCGACCTGGCAAACTTGCCCGAAATCGTACGCTTGAAACATAAATACAACGCTACTATCATGGTAGACGAAGCTCATGGCTTGGGTGTATTTGGAAAACAAGGACGTGGTGTTTGCGACCATTTCGGTCTGACTCACGAAGTTGACTTGATTATGGGTACTTTCAGCAAATCATTGGCTTCTATCGGTGGATTCATTGCTGCTGATTCTTCTATCATCAACTGGTTACGCCACAACGCACGTACTTATATATTTAGTGCGTCCAACACTCCTGCTGCTACTGCATCTGCTCTTGAAGCCCTCCACATCATCCAAAATGAACCGGAAAGGCTTGAAGCTTTGTGGGAGGCTACCAACTATGCATTGAAACGTTTCCGTGAAGCAGGATTTGAAATCGGTGCAACAGAATCACCTATCATTCCTCTTTATGTACGTGACACGGAAAAAACATTCATGGTCACTAAATTGGCTTTCGACGAGGGTGTATTTATCAATCCGGTTATTCCTCCGGCATGTGCACCGCAAGACACTTTGGTACGTGTGGCATTGATGGCTACCCATACAAAAGATCAAATTGACCGTGCTGTAGAAAAGTTGGTTAAAGCATTTAAAGCATTGGATATTTTATAATCTACGAGGAATATATCACTCTTATCGGGTGAATAAAATAAAAGTCTGACACAAATCAATGTGCCGGACTTTTATTTTATCTTATTCACTCTTAAGTACTTCTGCCGGATTTTGCCGGGCGGCTTTCCACACGCGCCAAATAATGCTTAGGAAAATGACAAGTCCCATTCCTATGAATATGACTGCATAGAGCCACCATTCTATCGGTGTTTGCTTTATATAATTTTCTAGCCAATGTTTCATCATGACATATCCCAACGGAAAAGCAAAGAACGATGAAAACACAAGTAAAAGTAAATATTCTCTAAAGAATAGATTCAAGATGATTCCTATATTGGCTCCATTTACCTTGCGTATAGCTATTTCTTTACGACGTTGCTGACAGGACAGAGTCACCAATGAGAATATACCGAACACGGCAATCGCTATACATATAAAGGAGACTATGCTCAACAATTGGCACAATGTTTTCTCTGATTTCATATAAGTGTCATAAACCTCTTCCATATTAGACAAGATCAATTCCGCATTTGGATTAACTTTATCCACTTCCGCTTTTATCTTTTCAGAAACAATGTTCCAAGTTCCCTCCTTCACCTTGAAAATAATGCCTCCTCTGCCTGTATTATCCGGCAAAAAAAACATAGCAGGGGCTACCGGGTGTATTGGGGCATTATATGAAATATTTTTAATAACCCCTTTCACTATATAATGCCTTCCTAATTTATCAATTTTCTTTCCAACCGGTTGTGTCCATCCGAAAGTTTTCACAGCAGCTTCATTTATAACAACCATATTTTTTCCATCCTTTTCATCCAGCATGCTTCCCTCCAGCACCTCAACTCCAAAGAAATCGGCATACTCTTGATTGATCGTCTCATCTTCTAGATCTATATATTGCTCACTATCAGTTGTCTTTCCTTCCCACTCCTTTATCTTGAATGTTGAAAAATACATTTTGGGAATAGGTGTCTGAAAGCCACTCAAATACTTTGTAACATTGGGCATCTGTTCTAATATTTCTTTAAAAGGAACATTTTCAGAGCAATAAACAACAGCTCCCACATTATGCCGTTCTATTCCAAGTTCTTTGGTATTCAACAAGAAGTTAAGTTGCTTCATCATCACCAAAGTACAAAAAACAAAGGCTATACCAATAAACAACTGAAATAAAATGCCCAACTATATACCTTAATGTACCAAACTTAAAAACAAATCAATATTGCCAATTTGCGAGGTAAAAATAAAGAGGGAGGCCTCACGGCTACCCTCTTTACATTAATTTAGATAAACAACTTTAATATAGTATTAGTTTAAGGTTTATAAGATTAGTTTCGAATCAAGCTGATTACTTCTTTAGTTCAGAATAATCTATGAAAATAGACTGCTTATATGTTCTGTATTTTTCAGCATATTCCTGTATAAGTTTTGGTCTATCTACGACTTTGCTAATTAGACAATTATACACAAAGTCTCGTTTATTGAAATCAGTGTCATTTGCAGTTTTTAACTGTTTCAACATTTCATCAGCTAAGTTGCCCATGTAGCCAAAATCTTCGTGTTTCGTAATTTGTTTAGTCTCTATGATGATTGGTTTTGCCTTCAACATAGCTGCTGTGCCTTCCCTTGGATTTTTGTACTGTTTACGAATTTTGTTGTTTGGTACCCACCATGACATTGTACCTGAATATTTGGCAGATTTAGCTAATCCCTTGTCAACAGTCATTGTTATCGTAACATCATAAGTTGTATCAAAGTGGTTATTTCCTGTTGCATTTACACGTTGTTTCTTAGTTCTTTTGAATATGCATTGACCATGATAAACTCTACATTCATTGACTGTAATATACGGCGCTGTAACAGTTATGACATCAGCTTCATTAATTGGTTCTATCCATTTAGTTTTATAAACACCCGTTGCTTGCATATTTTCAATTTCAACAGGTTTGTTTAATTCAGTTTCAAGACTTGTTAAGATATCGTCTAACTCATTTTTCACAGACTTTAGCTTAATCAGCTGATTTATAGCATTACTATGTTGGCTAGCAGTTACTCGATTGTTTTTATATAGCCTTATTGCAGTAGCATAAGCCTGTGCTATAGAATCACGTTTAGCACGTGCAATAGAATCATATTTTGCGTGAATTGGATTAGAGGGCGTTATAGGCTGAAGTCTACGCACGGCACGTTCTAAGGCGGTAGTATTTAATCTTTGTTCAAATTCGTGCTTAGGACTGTTAATTGATATACTAATAACATTATTTCCTTTCTCTATATTATACGGTGCCATAAGTGCTAGTATGCTATCTACTTGCTGATTTGCACGTTCTGTCTCTGCGATATATCGTTGTATATCATTTTCTGTAAGACATTTAGCTAACATATTAATGTCTATTCGCAAGCGCCTTATAACATTGTCGTAATGTCGTTTTTGTTCAACTGCTATAGTTTCATCTCGTTCTCGTTGTCTTGCATATTTCTTGGCATCCTTAAAAAAGCCACCGAATTGTGCAGATACAGTTGCAGACATTAGCAACATCGCTAGTACAATTTGTAATGTTTTCACGTTCTTTGATTTGTTGGTCTTCCTAGTCTCAACAGAAGGGTATTAAATAGAAGAAGCGTGAGACTATTAGACTTATACCTAATGTCGGTTCTGGACTACCTCTGTATTGAATATAAGTACAAACAGCTCACGCCCTTGACCGTATATCAACACACGAGTGTGCGGTATACAAACCAAAGGGAGAACGTTTTGACTATTTCCTCAATACAGTTGAATTGTCCAGATTCACATTAGAGAAAAAGCACTAAACGCTTCCTAAATAATTAAGACGTCCCAAAGGACGCTACAAATATACTACAAATTTCTTTAATTGTATATGTTATACTTCAGATTTGCGTGTTTAAGTCTTTTGTTTATCTTAGGCATAAATTCCATAAACCTTTGCATGTCAGTTAATGTTCTAGTGTTGTATCTATAGGCGAACTCATTACAGTACATTTGTAAGTACTTAGGACTGACTACATGATAGATTCCTTTTATGCCACGCT
>ENA-UEYD01002132-UEYD01002132.1-human-gut-metagenome-genome-assembly--contig:-NODE-2132-length-11606-cov-5.372105_pt1 | contig 11606 bp, 8 predicted proteins | sample MGYA00242907_ERZ507875 | MGnify/ENA primary metagenome ERZ507875 (study PRJEB26167, sample SAMN06115506) | human gut metagenome | host: Homo sapiens | place: China:Shandong | collected 2015-08-07...
ATCTTCTAAGATAGATTTGTTCATTACACCATTCTCATCATCGAAGATACGTAGATTTACAATCTTCTTGCAGAGCCAGTCGATATCTTCCTGCCCGTCTGCTTCTTCAATACCGACTAATATCAGCATCCCTTTCCCAATGGACGACTTACAGTGTCCTTCAATGGTTACTGACGCATGGCTTACCCGTTGTATGACTATTCTCATTGTTATTTATTCTATTTCATGATTAGGAAAGGCAAATTTACAAAATTCAGAAGAGAAAACGGTGTGTTGGTGGGAAAATATTGTGAATTCGCCCCGTAGTCAATAGGACTATTCGTTATTATTTGTTGTCAATTCGCTATCTTGGGTGCCGCCTTGGCTGACGTATTTCCTTATTGTTGTTCGTTATTCAAACCTTCTTTTACAGTCTTGGCTTTCGCTTCTCCAATCACAGCGGAAATCTCCTCAAAAGAGGCTTCTTTGATCCGTTTTACGCTCTTAAATTCTTTCAGAAGCGCTGTTTTTGTCTTTTCTCCAATCCCTTTGATATTGTCTAATGCCGATGCTACCTGCCGTTTGCTGCGTTTATCACGATGGAAACTGATGGCAAAGCGGTGCACCTCATCCTGAATCTGTGTCAGCAAACGGAATAACGGGCTTTGCTGTTTGATACCAATAGTCTGCGGAGGAAATCCAAAAAGCAGTTCCGATGTGCGATGGCGATTGTCCTTTGCCAGTCCGGCAATCGGGATTGTTAAGTTCAGCTCATCTTCAATCACCTCTCTAACGACCTCCATTTGGCCTTTTCCACCATCGGTGATAATCAGGTCGGGCAGAGGGGTGTTCTCTTCAATAGCGCGCTGATAACGTCTTCTGACGACCTCTTTCATGGATGCATAGTCGTCAGGTCCTACAACCGTCTTTATATTGTATTTCCGATAATCCTTCTTTGAGGGTTTAGCCTTTTTAAAGACAACGCAAGCGGCCACGGCATCAGAACCCTGTATGTTTGAGTTGTCAAAGCATTCAATTTGCAAAGGCGGTCTGTCCAGATGCAACTCTTGCTGTATCTCTTTCATTAATCGCATACTTCTTTGCTCCGGATTCAGCTTTTCCGCCTGTTTTAGACGGTCGGCTTTGTATTGCTTCACGTTTAGAATCGAAAGATCCAGCAGTTTCTTTTTATCTCCCCGCTGTGGAACGGTAAATACGATGTTGTTTAGCTCCAAATCAAGTTCAAAAGGCACTATAATCTCTCTGGATTGACTCTTATAGCGTTCCCGCATTTCGATAATACCCAGTGTCAAAAGCTCTTCTTTTGATTCATTCAGCTTCTTTTTATATTCGAATGTAAACGCCTGGTTAATGGCGCCGTTTGTAATATGCAGATAGTTGATGAAAGCGGAATTGGACTCGTCCTCTTCAATAGAAAATACATCTATGTTGTGCAATACAGCGCTTACTACCTCCGATTTGGAACGGTAGTTTTCTATCAGAAGATATTTCTCTTTCACCTTCTGTGCTTCTTCAAACTTCATCTCACCGGCTAATGTCTGCATCCTTTCCAGTAGCATACGGCTGATTTCTTGTGTATTTCCTTTCAGGATCTCTTTGATTTCATCAATGTTTTTGAGATAATCCTCCTGTGATTGTAGCCCGATGCATGGTCCTGCGCAGTTCTTTATATGATATTCCAGGCATACGTTAAACTTACCAGCCCGTATATTCTCCGGAGTTAGGTTTAAACTGCAAGTTCGCAAAGGATATAAATGCTTTATCAGATCCAGTACCGCATACATGGATGGTATGTGACTATACGGTCCATAATACGAAGAACCGTTCCTGATAATCTTCCTTGTTCTGAAAACTCTGGGAAAATACTCGTTTTGTACGCAAATAGAAGGGTATGTCTTGTCATCCTTTAATAGAACGTTGTAGCGCGGCTTATATTTCTTTATCAGATTATTCTCCAGCAATAACGCATCTTCTTCCGTGTTGACTACAATATAACGAATATCGGCGATTTTGCTGACCAGCACTCGTGTCTTTCCCGGTTCATGCTCTTTGCTGAAGTAGGAGTAGACTCTTTTCTTTAGATTTTTAGCCTTTCCAACGTATATAATTGTGCCCTCCGTGTTCAAGTATTGGTAAATACCCGGTTTCTCGGGAAGGTTGGCTACAATCCCTTTCAAATATTCATTGGCTCTGCTTTCTGGTTCTGTATTCATAATTGTTAGGTACGAAAGATCGCTAGCTGCTTACTTTTGACACATTCTCTGCAAATAGATGCAAATCCTTTATAAAGTCAATACCGATTCTACTTCTACGTCATCTCCGAACAAAGATTTTCCATTCAGTTCTTTCAATTCGATGATGAAGTTTACATATACCTTTTTAGGCTTTAGTCTTTTCACCAATTCGCAAGCTGCTTTCATGGTGCCTCCTGTTGCCAGCAAATCATCATGTAGTAGAATTACGTCGTTTTCGTCCAGTGCATCTTTGTGAATTTGCACCGTGTCTTTGCCATACTCCTTATCGTAGCTTTCTTCAATCGTTTCTGCTGGGAGTTTGCCCGGCTTGCGGATTGGAATAAAACCGGCGTTCAGACGGGTTGCCAGAATCGGTCCCATAATAAAGCCTCTTGATTCTATACCCACCACTTTGGTGATTCCTTTATCCTTATACATATCGAACATGATATTGGATAATTCCTGCAAGCACCATGGATCTTTGAATAGAGTAGTGACGTCGTAGAACAGGATTCCGGGAATCGGAAAATCGGGTACTTCCCGAATGCTTTTGATTAGTGTTTCTTTGCTCATAATCATTGAATTATATCGTTTCTTTAAATGCTTTGTTTCACGTGAAACGTTGCCGCTTATCGTCCCGAAAGCACCAGCAGTACGTTGATGTCGCTAGGAGAGACTCCCGGAATTCTGCTCGCTTGCGCGATTGTTTCCGGATTTATCTTTGCCAGCTTTTGCCGAGCTTCGGTGGAAAGGGATTGAATGGTGGAATAGTCAAATTTTCCTTTAATCTTAATACTCTCCAATCGTGCTAGTTTTTCAGCTATCATTCTCTCTCTATCAATATATCCTTGATACTTGATTAGGATTTCGGCAGCTTCGAGAATCTCTTCTTTCCGGTCTTGATCCGAACTCGTCGCTTTTTCCAGTTCGCGTTGAAACGCCGGAACATATTCTGCTATATTTTCTATTGTCACTTGCGGGCGGTTCAGAATCTCTATCAACTTACAACCTTGACGTAGGGACGTTGTCCCTATCTTTTCGAGAGCGTCGTTGATTAGTGCCGGTTTCATCGAATAGTTGCGCGCGAAAGAAATGATTTGTTCCACGGCTTCTTTCTTGCCTCTTACTAACTGATATCGATCTTCTTTTGCCAACCCAAGCTTAAACGCTTTCTCTGTTAAGCGCATATCGGCATCATCCATGCGAAGCAGAATGCGGTATTCCGCACGCGAGGTAAACATACGGTAAGGTTCATCCACACCTTTGGTAACCAAATCGTCGATTAATACGCCAATATATGCTTCATCGCGAGCCAAAGTAAATGCTTCTCCGCCGTGGCAGTTAATGTGTGCATTGATACCGGCTATCAATCCTTGTCCTCCTGCTTCTTCGTATCCGGTGGTTCCGTTTACTTGTCCGGCAAAGAACAAGTTTTTGATAATTTTCGATTCCAACGTATGTTTTAATTGAGTCGGATCGAAATAGTCATATTCGATAGCGTATCCCGGGCGGTAGATAACCAGATCTTTGAAAGCCGGGATTTGTTTCAGTGCTGCAATTTGTATTTCCATCGGAAGCGAAGAAGAGAATCCGTTAAGATATAACTCTTGTGTCGTTTCTCCTTCCGGTTCGAGAAATAACTGGTGCTGATCTTTATCCGGGAAAGTGACAATCTTAGTTTCGATGCTCGGACAATAGCGTGGCCCGATACTTTGAATCTGTCCGTTGAACAGGGGAGAATCCGGCAAACCTTCACGCAGAATCCGGTGTACTTCTTCATTGGTGTAGCATGTCCAGCATTGAAGTTGCTTTAAGTGGTGCGTGCTAGTATTCATGAATGAGAACTTGTGGAAGTCCGATTCACCGTCTTGTGTTTCCATCTGGTCAAAATGAACACTACGCGCGTCGATTCGTACCGGAGTACCGGTTTTCATCCTTCCGTAAGAGATACCGTGACGGGCGATGGATTCGGTCAGCTGATAAGAAGCCGGCTCGGCCATTCTTCCTCCCGGCAATTTATGACGTCCTACATGCATCAGTCCGTTGAGGAAAGTTCCTGCGGTGAGCACAATGCATTTCGCTTTGAAGGTGACGCCCCATGCGGTGACCAATCCAGTGACCTCACCGTTTTCTACGAGCAGTTCACATACGGTATCTTGCCAGATATGAAGGTTGGGTGTATTTTCCAGTTTCTCTCGCCAGGACCAAATGAACTTAGCCCGGTCGCATTGGGCGCGGGGGCTCCACATGGCTGGACCTTTCGAGCGGTTTAGAATTCGGAATTGAATGGCAGTCTCATCTGTCACTAATCCCATCTGTCCACCCAATGCATCTATTTCACGTACAATTTGTCCTTTGGCGATTCCTCCTACAGCCGGATTGCAACTCATCTGTCCAATCTTGTTCATGTCCATAGTGATGAGACAAGTTTTGGAACCTAAATTAGCAGCGGCTGCCGCTGCTTCACAACCAGCATGTCCGGCACCAATTACAATTACGTCGTACTTAAAATCCATTCCTATCTTATTTATTATCAAACGCTGCAAAGTTACAGAAAAGTTGTGAGACTTGTATCTTCAAGCTGTTTTTGCTTCTGAAAATCCGAGGAGGAATCCGGCTTAACTGAAAAAAACGCCGTAATTTCGGGTTAGAAATATGCAGATTGTTCGAAAATAGACCGCTTATTGGCTTTTGTGATTGTATATTTTTGGATGGAATGGCAATAGTTTGTCTTTTCAATCCCCTGTTTTGCTTTCTTTTTGTTAGTTATGTGCTTGCTCAATTATGAGTGCAACTAGAGAGTAAAAGGAAAGATTTGTTGAAAATACGGATTGCTGTGGGAATAAACTTGAGGTTTACACTCAAAATCTACCCTACGTCTTGACATAAGTCAAAAAAACAAGCCTGAATGTGTTTTTTTGTATAGTGGCTTTTGTTGTTTTCGCAAACAACTATACCTTTGCAGCGTAGTTGTGAAACTACTTATATTTTTAGGTATTAGAAAAAGGTAATAATTAAAAGGTATTGGTTTATAAAATTAAGGTATTAGATTTTAAGATTAGTTTTTAGGAAAAAGATTGTTTTGATTAGGTATTAGGAAAAAGACGTTTTCAGGTAACGAGTAAATGAAAGATGAAGAAAAAGAAGAATCCCATTTATGGGGATTCTTTAAATGTGGAGCGGAATGATTCGCTCTTTTTTTGTACCCTTTCGTTTTCAACTATTATTTTCTTTTGCTTCTCATTTGAACTGTAAGGTAAGCTCGTTTAAGTTTCTTTTTGGTCAATTTGCTATTTGCTTGGATTCAATTAGTTTCAACCTTATTTGAAACACTTTGTTTCAAGGCTTGAAACGATTCGTTTCTCGGTGTGAAACAAAGTGTTTCCCGTAATGAAACAGAGTGTTTCAAAGCATGAAACAGATCGTCGTCTTGTGGGATACGAACTGCCGTCCTATAGCTTACGATTGTTTTGTCAGCATTTGTCTTGTCTGACTCATATTTGAAATCAAAAAATAAAGTCTGGTGGCTATCATAGGACAAGATTCCCGGTAAAATTGAAGGGAAAAAGCAAGAAATCAGAGCGATAAATGGTGGTGATAGATGATAGATAAGGTGATAGGTTACCGGCAATCTATCACCATGCTTGAAAGTACTATGAATAAACTGTTTCAAGAAGTCTGGTGATAGATGAAAGATGAAAGTGAAAAAATCTCTATGTATGAGAAAGAACTTTTTTATTTTCTATTTTGTAAGCCGGCAAAGTCTGCGTTTTTGAAAAAAAACAATATATTTGCAATCGTAAATATCGCAAAAGTAAGTAGTTACGGCGATTTTTATGAATTCTGTTTCCTTTTTTCGCAGGTAATGTGACAGTATGAACGATAAAATTGACACCATAGTAGCGGGAGTAAACCGGAAGGATGAAAAGATGTGGGGCGATTTCTACGATCGTTTTTATACTGCCTTATGTGTTTATGTATCAAAGATATTGCCGGTCCCCGATGCGGTAGAAGATTTGGTGCAAGACGTTTTTATTTCTGTATGGGAAGGGAAGCGTACCTTTTCCGATATAAAAGAGCTTACCAATTATCTTTATCGTGCCTGCTATAATAATACCTTATTATATATACGCAATAATCAAATTCATGATACCATATTGAATTCTTTAGCCGAAGAAGAAAGCGTGGAGGACGAAGATATGATTTATGCATTGACGGTGAAAGAAGAAATTATCCGGCAACTCTATTGCTATATCGAAGAACTTCCGTCCGAGCAACGCCGGATTATCTTAATGAGAATCGAAGGACATACATGGGAAGAGATAGCGGAACGTTTAGAAATAAGTATCAATACTGTTAAAACTCAAAAGACACGCAGCTATAAATTCCTTCGTGAGAGGCTGGGCGACTCTGTTCATTCTATTATTCTTTGTTTATTTCTCTAAAAAGATAAAAAGTCAATTTGATACATCTTTATCTTTTTATTGATTACTTAAGATTTGTTTTCTTTGTTAAAAGCGAACGGATTCCTTTTATATCGTGATATAATGTTATATTCTTACTCTTAAAATCCTCTTCTTTATAATCTTATCTCAAAAAAATATCATCTTTTTGTCACCCTTTTCTGTGAGTTATGTATATCTATAATAAAGCAAATTAAACAGTTGTTTGATTTAAAAAGGAAAAATAAGATGAAGAAGTTCGAAAATGTATATCAAGATGCCGCTTTAATGAAGAAAGCTCTTTTAGGAGAAGCTAATGAATCGGAACAGCAAGAGCTTGAAAAGCGATTGGCGGAATGTCCGGACTTGCAAAAAGTGTATGAGCAATTGCAGAATGGTGAGACATTAAGAGTTGCATTTGGAGAATATAAAAATTATTCATCAAAGAAAGCCTATGAATCTTTCCTTCAGAAAATCGGACAAACGGAACCGGAGGTAATAAAGAAGCCTCGTACTTTCCGGGTTTGGTGGTCTGTTGCAGCAGCTGTTGTTTTTTTAGTAATCGGTTTATCTTTCTATATGTCGAATTATGGTTCGATTGAAGAGGAAAGCAGACCATTGATTCAGCCGGGAGTTCAACAGGCACAATTGACTTTACCCGATGGCAGCATTATTGATGTGCATAAGAAAGAAGTTAACGTAATAGTAGACGGCGTCCAGGTAAAATATAAGGAAGGAGTGCTGTCATATGAACCAACCGTCACAACACAACACGAAGAGAAAAACGTCGAAGAGAAGCCGGTTAAGTCAAATGAACTTATTATACCACGTGGAGGGGAAAATACTGTAATCCTCGCTGATGGAACGACAGTTCATTTGAATGCTGGTTCTAAGTTGACTTATCCGGTACGTTTTGCGGGTAAACGCAGGGTTGTAGCTCTGGAGGGTGAGGCTTATTTTGAAGTTGTGCAGGATGAATCTCATCCATTTGTGGTACAAACTCATCTTGGTGAAGTGATGGTGCTTGGTACGGCGTTTAATGTGAATGCTTATACTAATGCTTCCGTTTGTTACACTACATTGGTGCGCGGAAAAGTACAATTCTCTGCACCGAATGTCGGAACGGTAACTCTTCAGCCGGGCGAACAAGCAGTAGTCTCTGCCAATGGCACAGAGAAACGTACCGTTGATCTGGACGAATATATCGGTTGGGTAAACGGTGTGTACAACTTTAAAAACCGCTCTTTAGGGGAGATTATGGAGACATTCGAACGCTGGTATGATATACAGGTTTATTATGAAACGCCGGATCTACGCGATATAACTTACAGTGGTAGTTTGAAACGTTATGGAGCAGTCAATTCTTTCTTGGATGCTTTGGAACTGACAGGCGATCTGACTTATAAAATCAGTGGCCGGAAAGTGTTGATATACGATGGAATGAAAGAGTAAGAATAAATAGAATATTAGGTAAAGTTTAATCATTAATTTATGAGAGAAAAACGATGGCTACTATGTTTTTTAGTGGCAGTGTGTTGCACATTTAGCACATGGGCTCTACCGTCACAGGATAAGACGGTAACTTTGAATCTGCATAATGTCTCTATCGAGACAGTTTTGGATGCAGTGAAGAAACAAACAGGAGTGAATATGTTGTATAATTCACAAATGTTTAAAGGAGTTCCTCCCGTATCAATTAATGCAAAAAATGAGAAATGGGAAGTCGCTCTAAAGTTGATTTTAAATCCCCAGGGATTTGATTATGTGGTGAAAGATGGTATTGTTGTTGTTCGTAAATTGCAGACCGAGAAGCGTGATAATCGTATCCATGGTACGGTTGTTGATTCGAATAAGGAGCCGATTCCAGGAGCCAGCATCATCGTAAAAGGTACTCGTACGGGTACTTCTACCAATATCGAAGGTGAGTTTACGTTGGATGTGAAAAGTGACAAAGTGACTTTGGAAATCTCTTTTATTGGTATGAAAAAGCAGACTCTTCAAGTGGATGCTACTCGTCGGAAAAGTCTTGAAATTACTTTGGTTGATGACGTAAAAACACTGGAAGATGTGGTTGTGACAGGATATAGTAATGTTCGTAAAACTAGCTTTACTGGTAGTTCTACGCAGATTACAGGCGATGATTTACGGAAGGTATCGCAAACTAATGTAATTGATGCTATGCAGTCTTTTGATCCTTCTTTCCGTCTTATGACAAATACGCAATTTGGTTCAGATCCAAATGCATTACCAGAGATGTATATTCGTGGACGTTCAGGAGTTGGAGTGAGGGATTTGGATAAAGATCAACTTTCTAAATCAAATTTAGAGAATAATCCTAACTTGCCTACTTTCATTATGGATGGCTTTGAAGTGAGTATAGAGAAGGTGTATGATCTTGATCCTACCCGAATTGAAAGTATGACAATTTTGAAGGATGCTGCTGCAACTGCAATTTATGGTTCACGTGCAGCAAATGGGGTTGTTGTCATTACTACAGTGGCTCCTAAACCGGGTGAGGTACGTGTGTCGTATAATTTTACAGGGACTTTGGAAATGCCTGACTTGAGAGATTATAATTTGGCTAACGCATCCGAGAAGTTGGAAATAGAGAGACTTGCCGGGTTGTTTGATGTATCGGCAGGAGATAATATGGGAAATATCATAAATTCATATAGTAAAAAATATGTGCAGATACGAAAAGGAGTGGATACAAATTGGTTAGTATTGCCATTAAGAAATTCTTTTGATCATAAACATAGTGTGTACGTAGAAGGAGGAACACAAAACCTAAGGTATGGTGTGGATGCTTCTTATAATGGAACAAAAGGGGTTATGAAAGGATCCTCTCGCGATCGTTATAGTGTCGGTTTCTCTTTGGATTATAGAATGAAAAGCCTTCAAGTAAAAAATACAGTGTCTTTTACTCATACGAAATCAACTGAATCACCCTATGGCTCATTCAGTGATTACACGAGCATGCAACCTTATGATACTCCTTATGAAGATGGAATATTAGTAGAACAACTAGCCTTCTCGAAAACGGATAGGAATAGTGCAGCAAATAATCCTTTATACGAGGCAACTTTGGCGAATTATGATTGGAATGCATATGATGAGATTACAAATAATTTAAGTTTAAATTGGTACTTGACTGACCATTGGACTGTAAGAGGCCAATTTAGTGTGACTAGAAAGTATGCTAATAGTGAGAAATTTATAGATCCGTTATCGTCTAAAACTAGTGTGCTGGGGGAATCGTCAAGTGGAAATTAAGATAAGGTAGGGGACCTATATACAACTAATGGGAATAATTTAGACTGGAATGCAAATGCTTTTTTGTATTATACACGTACATTTGAGAAAAAACATAATTTAAATGTATCTATAGGATGGGAAGCCTCGGCAGGTTCGCAGGATAATACGAGTGCCCATTATCGTGGATTTTCATCAGGACAATTTCACTCTTTAAATTATGCTTCAGAAATCTATAAAAAACCAACACGTACAGAAGGAACTTCTCGCATGGTGAGTGTATTGGCTACAGCTAACTATACATGGAATGATATTTACTTAGCGGATGTTTCGGTACGGTTTGATGGTTCTTCTGCATTTGGTTCTAATCAAAGGTGGGCACCCTTTTTCTCAGGAGGTTTGGGAGTAAACTTGCATAATTATGATTTTTTAAAAGGAAATAACTGGGTGAATAAATTGAAAGTACGTGGTTCTTACGGACGTACGGGAAAAGTAAATTTCCCTTCCTATGCAGCAACTACAATGTATGAAACTCTTTTCGATGAATGGTATGCAACTGGTTACGGAGCTGTATTAAAAGCTTTGGGTAACAAGGATTTAACATGGGAAAAAACAGACAAGTTTAATATTGGTGTAGAAACGCAGTTCTTTGACAGGCGTTTAACAGTAGAAGCTGACTATTATTATGAGAAAACGATAGATTTAGTTAATGATGTCAGTCTTTCTAATACTTCAGGTTTTTCTACCTATAAAAGTAATATGGGTGAAGTTATGAATAAGGGGTTTGAGTTGACTGTACGTACTGATGTGTATCGGAATCGTGATTGGATAGTAGCTTTGTGGGGAAATATGGCACACAATACCAATAAAATATTGAAAATATCTGATTCACAGAAAGCATATAATCAACGTGTAGCTGAATTTTATAAAAAGGAGCAGGATGCACAGAATATAAATTATTCATTGAAAGATGCTAATTATTCTGTGCCCATTGCACAATATGAAGAGGGGCAATCATTGACATCCATTTGGGCAGTTAAATCATTAGGTATCGACCCAACTACTGGTAAAGAGATCTATTTGAATAGAGATGGTACAGTGTCCGATAAATGGGATGCTACGCAAGAAGTTGTTGTGGGTAATACAGAACCGAAATTTAATGGAGCATTTGGTGTAAATCTTACTTATAGAGAATGGAGTCTGTTTGCTTCTTTCTTATATGAATGGGGAGGGCAAGAGTACAATCAGACTTTGGTAGATCGAGTGGAGAATGCAGCGATAGAGCGAGGAAATGTGGATTTACGAGTATTGACAGATCGCTGGCAAAAACCTGGTGATGTTGCCCAGTTTAAAAATATTAAGGATAGTAAATTGACTACTTTGCCTACATCACGTTTTGTACAGGATAAATCTTATATCCGTTTGAGTGCATTGACATTGAGTTATGATTTCAAACGTGAATGGATAAGGAAGTATTTAGGTATGAATATGCTTCGTCTTGAGGCCAGTTCAAGTGACTTTATAAATTGGAACTCCATCCGTCAAGAGCGTGGATTAAGTTATCCAAAATCATGGAAAGTGAATTTTTCAATTAAAGCACAATTTTAAGACTTACTATAATGAAAAAAATATATAGAACAATCATATCATTAGCCTGCTTGGCACTAACGTTTTCATC
>ENA-UEYD01002133-UEYD01002133.1-human-gut-metagenome-genome-assembly--contig:-NODE-2133-length-11604-cov-93.706689_pt1 | contig 11604 bp, 8 predicted proteins | sample MGYA00242907_ERZ507875 | MGnify/ENA primary metagenome ERZ507875 (study PRJEB26167, sample SAMN06115506) | human gut metagenome | host: Homo sapiens | place: China:Shandong | collected 2015-08-07...
CAGTGGCAGACCGATCCGAAGGACCTGCCCGCGGGCATCATCAACCGCCTGCCGGTGCGCTTCAACTACGACAACCGGTATTTCAGGGACACGTGGGAGGGCCTGCCCATGGACGGGTACACCGCCTGGATGGAGCGCATGATCGACGATCCGCGCATCCACGTGACCCTCAGGACCGACTTCTTCGACGAGTCCCAGCCGTACAACAGGAAGGCGTTGGCCGCGGCGGGCGTGCCGGTGGTGTACACGGGTCCGGTGGACCGCTACTTCGACTACTCGCTGGGCGAGCTGAAGTGGCGCACGGTGGACTTCAGGGAGGTGCGTTACGACGAGGGCGACCATTTCGGATGCCCGGTGATGAACTTCTCCGACCCGGACGTGCCGTACACGCGCGCGATCGAGTTCAAGAACTTCAACCCGGAGCGCAGGGCTTCGCAGAACCCGGACAGGACCGTGGTGTGGGAGGAGTACAGCCGTTTCGCCGAGCGTGGCGACGAGCCGTATTATCCGATCAACACGGAGGCCGACAAGGCGTTGTACGCGAGGTACGAGGAGCTCGCGAAGGCCGAGCCGAGGACCGTGTTCGGCGGCCGGTTGGGCACGTACAAGTATTACGACATGCACAACGTGATCGACACCGCGTTGACCGCGTACGAGCAGCAGGTCGAACCACTCCTCAAAAAGTGACGCGATATACATTGCGCAATATATGATTCCCGTTCACGCTGCGACAGCGCACGACCATTGACCGCCACCGCCGCAGCGTTTCCGGGACAACAAAAATCCCTATGGCATTACCCCAGGCCATAGGGATTTTCATTATATGCTGATTCTGCCTACGAATCAGGCGAGTGGGTCGAGACCTACGAGATGGTTGCCATTGCCATCGCGGGTCTGCCGTCAGCAACGCACGCTATGCGCGCCACACATCCTTGCCGGCGGCCTTCGCGGCCGCCACATCGGCGTCAAGCTGCTCTTCGGTGCCTTCGACCTCACCCTTGATGAATTCCTCCACCAAGCGGCGGGCCTCGCCATCCTCGTGCTGCACGGCCGGAGACTTCATGAAATAGGAGCTCGGAGCCAGAACCGGACCGGCCAGGTGGCGGTCGAGCGCGATCTTGGCCGCACGCACGGCGTCGATCACAATACCGGCGGAATTCGGGGAATCCCACACCTCGAGCTTGTATTCGAGGTTCAGCGGCACATCGCCGAACGTGGTGCCCTCAAGACGCACGAAGGCGAACTTGCGGTCGTCAAGCCAAGCCACGTAATCGGACGGGCCGATATGCACGTTGTGCGGATCCATCTCGTGCGGCACCACGGAAGTGACGGCGCGGGTCTTGGAGATCTTCTTGGATTCCAGGCGGGAACGCTGCAGCATGTTCATGAAGTCCATGTTGCCGCCGACGTTAAGCTGGTACGTACGATCCAGACGCACACCGCGATCCTCGAACAGACGGGCCAGCACGCGGTGCGTGATGGTGGCGCCGACCTGCGACTTGATATCGTCGCCGACAATCGGCACACCAGCGTCACGGAACTTCTGCGCCCACTCCGGATCGGAGGCGATGAACACCGGCAGGCAGTTCACGAACGCGCAGCCAGCGTCCATAGCGGCCTGAGCGTAAGCCTTGTCCGCCTTCTCGGAACCAACCGGCAGGTAGGAAACCAGCACGTCGACCTTCTTGTCACGCAGCACCTGGGCCACGTCCACCGGTTCGGCGTCCGACTCTTCGATCATCTGGCGGTAGTATTCGCCCAAGCCGTCGTTAGTCGGGCCACGCAGCACCTCGACGCCCAGATTCGGCACGTCCGCGAACTTGATGGTGTTGTTCTGAGAAGCGCCAATCGCCTCGGACAGATCCTTGCCCACCTTCAGCGCATCCACGTCGAACGCGGTGACGAATTCGATGTCACGCACGCGGTAGCCACCGAAATTGTTGTGCATCAGGCCGGGAATCTTATCCTCGTCCTTGGTGTCCTTGTAATACTCAACGCCCTGCACCAGCGACGAGGCGCAATTGCCCACGCCGGCGATAGCCACTCGAATGCTCATCTGAAAACGACTCCTCTGTTATGCGTTTTGCAGGTATACCAATCCCCAAGCATACCCACAACCGCATTGTAAACTGAAAAATCACTGAAAAACGGCCATATTACGGCAGTCGTCAACAGATTGTCGATTTGTAAAAAAGCTGCGCAAAAACATGTTTTTCCAGTCGGACAGCACTATCTACACCCTTGTTTTTCAGGTCGTTCGGCTACGGTGGAAACCATGGTTTCACGAACACGAAGTGTCAGCTCACGCTCAAAAAGCGCCCGCAGCGGCAGCGCAACGTCCACGACGCCACGGGTGGGCACCACCTACGGGGTCCATGGAGAAGTGCTGAGCAAGCCGCCCCAAGGGCCGAAGCACACTTCGCATCGCGCACCCAAAAAGACCAGAAAACACAAGCATCTCGTGCTCAAATGGGTGCTCGGCATCTTCGCGGCGCTCATCGCGGCAGGTATCGGCCTGTTCGCCTACATGTACATCACCACGGAAATCCCACAGCCGGAAAAGTTCGCGCTGGCCGAAAAGACGACCGTGTACTACAACGACGGCACCACGCCGATCGGCAGCTATGCGGAGCAGAATCGCGAAATCATCAGCTGCGCAGACCTGCCCGACTACGTCGGCAACGCGATCGTGGCATCGGAAGACCGCTCCTTCTATACCAATAAGGGCATCGATCCAATCGGCATCGCACGCGCGTTCTACAACAACCTGACCACCGGTAGCAGGCAGGGCGGTTCCACCATCACCCAGCAGTATGCGGAACGCTATTATCTGGGCGAAACCACCTCGTACGTGGGCAAACTGCGTGAGGCGTTCCTGGCGGTCAAAATCGCCCAAGCACAGGACAAGAGCCAAGTGTTGTGCAACTACATGAACACCATCTATCTCGGCCGTGGCGCATACGGCATCCAGGCAGCGGCCAAAGCGTACTTCGGCAAGGACGCGAAGGATCTGACGCTCTCCGAAGCGGCCATGCTTGCCGGCATCATTCCCGCGCCGAGCGTATGGACCCCCGACGTGAATCCCAAGCAAGCTGAAAAACGTTACAAGCGCGTGCTGAACATCATGGACGAAGACGGCTACATCACGCCGGACGAGAAGAAAGCCGCGAAATTCCCGCAAACCATCGAAATCCAACAGAACAACCAGATGTCCGGACCGAACGGATACCTGCTGACGATGGTGCAGAACGAACTCGTCAACACCAAGGCGTTCAGCAAGCAGGACCTGGAAACCGGCGGCTACAAAATCGTCACCACCATTGACAAATCGAAGCAGGACCTGATGTTCTCCACCATCAGTCCCTCCCAAAACGGCATGCAAGGCATCGTGCCCGACGGCATGCAGTTCGGCGCGCTGTCGGTGAACCCCAAGGACGGTTCCATCATCTCGCTGTACGCAGGAGACGACTACCTGACCAAGCAGCTCAACAACGTCACCCAGGCAACGTACGAAGTCGGCTCCACCATGAAGCCGTTCGCATTGCTGGCCGCCGTCAACGAAGGCGTCAGCCTCAACACGTACTTCAACGGCAACTCGTACCGGACGTTCCCGGGCATCACCGAAACGGTGAGCAACTACGGCGGCGAGAATCTGGGATACGTGAACCTGTACACGGCGACGGAACAATCCTCGAACACCGTGTACATGGATCTGCAAACCAAGCTCGGCGCGCAGAAAATCGCCGAAACCGCACGGCAGGCCGGCGTTGACGATTCGTCTTTGGATGGTTCCAACCCGTTCACCGTGCTCGGCAACAACGGCCTGACCCTCAAGGACATGACGCAGGGATACGCCACACTGGCCAACCAAGGCAACAAGCCGACGCTGCATATCGTTGCCCAAGTGCAGACGGCGAACGGCACCGACCTGTACAACGCGCCGACCTCGGCGGAGCAGACGTTCGAAGCGAACAACGCGAATCTCGTGACGAAGGCGCTTACCGGCGTGGTCCAGCGAGGCACCGCCACCGAGGCGCGTGCCACTGGGCACACCATTGCCGGCAAGTCAGGCACCGCAAACGATTCCAACGCAGCGAGCTTCATCGGCTACACGCCGTCCATGCTGACTTCTGTGGCGATGTGGTATCCGGACGCCAACGGCAATCCGCAGCAGATCCCTTCGTTCGGCCGATGGACCGGCGGCAGCGACTACCCCGTGCATCTGTTCACCGAATACATGAAGCAGGCCCTTGCCGACACTCCGAACGAAACGTTCCCCGACGCCACCGATAACGGCAAGGTCGGCGGACCGGACGGTACGTGGGGCACCGGCGCGCAGAAGAGCTCGACCAGAAGGCAACAGACCACCGTGACTCCGCGCACCGAGGAGAACACCCAACAGACCACGCCGGATCAGACCGAGGAATCGCAGAACTCCAGTCAAGGCAGTGGCGATGGCGGCAATGCTGGCAACACCCCCTCTCCTGGCGGCAGCGATGCCAACGGAGGCAATACCGGAAGCGAAACCGGCAACGACGGCTCTGGCGGTAGCACCGACGGCGATACGCAGCAGCCATAGCCGCTAATCGAAGAGACGGCCACCGCAGTCAGCGAGCACGCGAAAGGGGCTTCCCGGTTCATTCCGGGAAGCCCCTTGGCTTTGCCGCGCGCTCGCGCGGCGCAATCATCAGCGTCGTTTGTCAGAATGCATGCACATGCTGGGCGAGACGGTCGTATTCGACGCGCGTCAGCGAGGCGACGCCACCGTGTTTCGTATGCGCGGTGAGGAAGTAATCGTCCGCCTGCAACGGCACCCAGCCCTGATCGAGATCGCGGCTGACCATCGGCCGGTATCCAATCGACGGAATCACGTCCACGAACAAGTACCATTCGTCGTCCGGTCCACCGTTGTTGTGGTGGTTGGCGAACACCGCAGGACCTTCCACGCCGCCGGGGTTGCCGTCCGGCACGTAGCCTGCGCCAATCCGGTCCTGCACCTTGGTCCAGGTCGTTCCCGGCTCCCACCAGCGCTTCGCGTCGGTGCGGTCCATCCAGATGCCGGTGCCATGCGCATTGTCTTTGGTGATGCGGTACGTGCGCACACCACCATCAGGCAGCGGACGTTGGATCATCGTGGTGTCGATGGCGTCACCGTGGTTGTCGATGAACACGCCACCATATTCGAACGTGTCCTGCGTGAAATCGGTGGTGGCGCCCCACAGCACAGTGCAGTAAACGTTCTTGTCGTCGTGTGTCCTATCCTCGCCGTCGAACACGGTGCTGGACCAGTACATGACGAATGCGCCGCGACCGCCATGATGGCCTTGCGGATAGTAGTCCGGCACCCAAAGGCATTCGCATGCCCAAGCCATACCAAGCTCCAGATGGGAGCCGTCCGGCTTGCGGGACACGTCGAGCATGCGCGGCTCACTCCAATGGAGCAGATCGTCGGATTCCCAGATGATGAGATTCGTGCTGGCGTGGTGGCTCCACTCGTACCAGCCGCCGCCGTCGCCTCCGAACACACGCAGATCGGTGGCGATGATATACCACGTGCCGGTGTCGGGATTGCGGATGATATGCGGATCGCGCACGCCTGTGGTACCGAGATGCGAAGCCAGCGCAGGCTTTCCATCGTTGAGCGGCACCCAACGGTGCGGATTGTCACCGTCGGATATATCCATGTAAATCTTCTCGGCGTAGCCGTCCGGATCCTCGATGAAGTGGACGAGCAGGTAACCGTAGTCGTCGGTTGTGTCGGTCATGGTCCCACCTTGTGGTTGTGAATGAATGAATTGGATAAGTGAATTGCGTGTTCGATAACGTACCGCGTCAACATGCGCGGATACGAAGAAAGCCGCCGCCACGAGAGCGACAGCTTTCTTCGGGAAGGAGGATTAGCCCTGATGCGTGCGGGCCCATGTGCGGATCGCATCCTGCTGCGCCGCGATGGCCTTGTTGCGGGCCAGATAGATGACCAAGGTGATGGAATACAGTGCAAGGCCGATGAGGTCCATCGTGCCCAGGGAGAAGACCACCACGATTGCCAGCCAGATGATCACCCACCGGCTGGTGGTGCCGGGAGCGAGACACCGCATGGACATGATGAAGCTGACGATGCCGATAATCAGCACCAGCAGCGCGTAGATGCCCACCACCGTCGAGGCGTTGTCCACCGCGGAATAGTCCGTTTTCAGCAAACCGTTATGTTCCAGCAGATCGTAGGCTTGGCCTTTGAACCAGCTGGTGAACATGAACAGTGTGATGGACGCCATGATCACGTTGTAGGCGGCGGCGATGGTCATCAGCACTCGTTCCGCCTTGCGAGCCAATGGTGCCGGCGGCTGCATGGTGTTGCCTTGCGGATTCATATCGGTCCTTTCCGTGGTGTGGCCTCATCCGATGTGCGATGCGCAGCTCGGGAAAGATAAAATCACAGGCCCGTCCGTTTGGGGACGGACCTGTGCATTATCTCACTCGGCCGGTATCAGCCCTTGAGGCCGGAGGTGATGTTCAGGGACTGCAGGAAGTACTTCTGCGCGAACAGGAACAGCAGCAGGGTCGGGATGATGGCCATGCAGGTGGCCGCCATCAGGGAGCCCATCTGGTTGTACTGGCCCATCTGGTTGCTCAGCAGCTGCAGACCAGCGGTGACCGGCATCTTGTTGATGTCGTTGAACACCAAGGTCGGCCACAGGAAGTCGTTCCAAGCGCCGGTGAAGCTGAACAGGAAGATGACGATCAGAATCGGGCGGATGGCCGGCAGCATGATGCGGGTGAAGATCTGGAAATCAGTGGCGCCGTCGATTTCGGCCGCCTCGTCCAGTTCCTTCGGGATGCCCTTCATGAAGTTGCGCACCAGGAAGATGTTCGCCACGTTGCCCAGGCCAGGGATGATGCAGGCCCAGTAGGTGTTGACCCAGCCGAGGGAGGCGATGATGCGGTACTGCGGGATCATGTTGACCACGGCAGGGAACATCGAGATGAGCAGCAGGACGAAGAACAGCGTATCGCGGTACTTGAAGTTCAGACGGGAATAGCCGAAGCCTGCGAGCGCGACGATGCACACGGACAGCACTGCGAACACGGTCGAGATAATCAGCGAGTTGCCCAGCCAGTTCAGGACCGGGTAGCTGGCGGATGCCTCGATCAGCGTCATGTAGTTGTCAAGCACCCACTTCGCGGGCAGGAAGTTGAACGCGTTGGAGGTGAATTCGGCCACCGACTTGAACGAAGTCGTCACGGTGTAGATCACCGGAAGCAGCCAGACGACTGCCAGCACGACGAGCACCACATAGACGGCGATCAGCGACGGGGAGACCTTTTTGGTTTTGTTTTCAGGAATTGCCGCGCTTGCGACATTGACTGTGGTTGCAGCGGACATCTTCAGTCCTCCTTATTCATGAAGATCAGCTGGATCGCGGCGATGGCCATCAGGATGATGCCCAGCAGCAATGCCATTGCGGAAGCCATGCCGGCGGCCGCAGGGCCGGCGGGGAACGCGAGGTTCCTGATATCCATCAGCAGCACCTGGGTCTGGTAGTTCGGTCCGCCGTTGGTCAGCATGACCGGCTGGCCCCACACGTTGAAGGCGCCCGTGGTGGTCATGATGGTGGTGTAGAACAACGGCAGCTTGATTTCCGGCAGGGTGATGGAGAAGAAGATCCTGACCGGACCGGCTCCGTCGACCTTCGCGGCTTCGTAGAGGCTCTCGTCCACGCCGGAGAGCGCGGAACGGTAGATGACGAGGTTGCCGCCGATACCGGCCCACAGCACGAGTACGAAGATGGTGATCCATGCGTACGGGTTCTTGCCGAGCCAGTTGATGTCGGTGTGGAAGGTGGTGTTCAGCAGACCGAACTGGGAGTTGAAGACCATACGCCAGACCAGTGCACCGGCGGCGATGGAGATCAGACCTGGGATGTAGAAGATCGCCTGGAACAGACCAGCGCCCTTGAGTCCCTTCTTGCTGAGCGCCACGGCGAGCAGCAGCGGCACGATGATGGTCAGCGGCACGCTGACCAGCACGAAGAGCAGAGTGTGGCCGAGATCACGCCAGAAGATCGAGTAGAAATAGGTGCTGGGGTCGAAGATCTTCGCGAAGTTCTGCAGGCCGACGAACTTCGGCGCACCGACCATGTTCCAGCGGGTGAACGCCAGTCCAATGCCGAAGATAATCGGGATGATGCCGAAGACGGCGAAGATGATGAAGTGCGGAGCGATGTACGGCAGCGCGTGCCAGATGGAGTTCTTGCGCTTCATGGATGATTTTGCGGATCCGATCGTAGATGTCTTGCTCATCACGATTCCTCCTGAATCTCGATTTGGCCCTGGGCCATGAGGTCGAGGGTCTTCAGACCTTCTTCAAGACCAACATTGCCGTAGACGATGTCGTTGTATGTGCCCCAACCAGCGGTCGCATAGCCTCCGTAGAGGTAGTTGGAGGTCTTGATGTAGTCGCGTTCCTTCTTGCTGTTGGTGAAGGACGCCTGGATCAGCTTTTGATACTTCGGGTTGTTCAGATCGCGGTATGCCGGCGAGATGGAACCGACCTCAGACCAATCCATCCAGTGCTCGTACACGTACTTGACGAAGTCGGCGGCGGCTGCGGATTTCGCCGCGGAGCGGTGCGGGTCCTTCAGCTGCATCCAGTTGCACTGGTAGAAGAAGTTCACCGGATTGTCGGCGCTGTACTGCAGGGTGTTGGCCTCCGCTATCTTGTCGGAACCCAAGGTGTTGGACATGTTGCCCTGCGCCCAAGTGCCGAGCTGTGCGAACACGGCCTTGCCGGAACCGAATGCCTGCTCGCCGTCGACGTCCATCGGGGCGATCACACCGGCGTCGTATGCCTCTTTGAGCTTCTCCATGGGCTTGCGCCACACGTCCTTGGTCAGGTCGTCCATGTCGTTCTCAAGCGTGCCGCCCGCGCCGTACAGCAGGGACATGAATGCCCACGGAAGGTTGCCGTAGGTCAGGGCGTAGGTGCCCTTGGGCAGCTTGCCCTTGAGGTCCTTGATCTCGTCGATGGTGACGAATCCGTCGTCGAGGATGTACTGCAGGTTGTACTTCTTGACCAGATCCTTGTTGTAGTAGATGGCCATCTGGTACAGATACAGCGGAATGCCGTAGGCCTTGCCATTGACGGTGACGCCCTTCCAAGTGGCGGGCAGGAAGCTGCTTTCCTTGAGGTCCGGGGCGACCTTCTGCCAATCGTCCATGGTGTCGAGCAGACCTTGGGACTGCAGAACGGCGGTCTGGAACTGGTCGCCGATGATGATGTCGGGGATGTTCTTGCCGGTCTGCATCACGGAGTAGATCTTCGTGGTCAGATCGCCGCCGTTCATCGGCTGGAAAACGACCTTGTAATCGCTCTGGGCGTTGTATTCCTTGACGATGCGCTGCATTGCAGGACCGTCATCGCCCACCAGATTGTTCCAGAAGTAAATGGTCTTGCTTTCACCCGAAGAGGCACCGCAGCCTCCGGCGGCAAGCACAAGTCCAAGTGACGCACACACGGCTACGGCAGCCTTGGCAAAGCGCCGTAACCCGGTAAGATGCCTGGATGTAGACATTGTTTCCTTCCTTTTCCTCAACGGACCATCGCTGGACCGCTCCTCGTTGCAATCCGAATGGGAAGAATCCTTTTCGATTGAGCCTCCCTGCTCATTTGCAACGTTGTAATTTTGATTATACAGCTATTTTCATCGTTGTACAAACGGTAACACGCCGACGACAACAGCCAGCTTCATGGATGGGGTTATAGACGGGGCGACCCCTCCGGCCACGCCCCTCAGTGGCCTACGGCCGGAGTTCCCGCAAGCGGGCCGCCATCGGCGGGCAATACGTCCGTGGTAGTGGGGGTCCATAGATTATCAGGTTCCGGCACGCCGAAATCCGGACCGTCGGCGGTCCACTTGACCACACCGACGCGCGCGTGGCGATTCGGGTCGAACAGCGGATCGCCCTTGATTTCCGTGTAATTACGGCAGTGGTAGATCATCAGATCCTCGGTGCCGTCCTCGGACTTGGTGAATGAATTGTGGCCCGGGCCATACTGGCCGTTCTCGGCGCAGGTCTTGAACACCGGCACCGGGCTCTTGGCCCAGGAGGCCTTGTCCAGCAGATCGCTGCCGCGCTCGGCGGTCAACAGCCCCACGGCGTACGGAACGCCGGTGCCGGAGGCGGAATACGTGATGTAGATCTTGTTCTCATGGAACAGGAAGGCCGGTCCTTCGTTGACCAGGAAGTCGATGCATTCCCAGTCGTATTCCGGTTTGGTCAGCATGACGGGCTCGCTGCCCAGCGTCCACGGATTGGCCATCTTGGCGATATACAGATTGGAGTTGCCTTCGATAGCGGGATCCTTCTGCGCCCATACCAAGTACTGCACGCCATCGATCACTTCGGTGGTGGCGTCAAGTGCGAAGGAGTCGACCGGGGTGACGATCTGGCCCTTCTCCACCCAATTGTCGGAGGTCGGGTCGTCGTCGGTGTTCTCCAGCACGAACATGCGGTGCGTCGGCAGGCCGGATGCTTCGAAATCCGTTGCGGCGCCTGCGAAGTAGATATACCATGCGCCATTGATGCGGTGTAGTTCGGGGGCCCAGATGTAGATGCTTGCCGGGCCGGATTCGTGCTTGCGCCACACCACCGTCTCGGGAGCCTTCTGCAGATCGTTGATGTTCGACGCGTGCCGGATGGCGATGCAGTTGTATTCCGGATCGGAGGCGGTGAAATAATACTCGCCGTCAACCTTGAGCACCCAGGGGTCTGCGCGCTGAAGCACGATCGGATTGTTGTAAACAACCATGTTTAGTCCTTCTCAATCCGTTGTTCCAGTATTTACAACGTTGAATATATCATTCTTACATCGTTGTAACAACTTGGGCGCGTCATTGTCAGAAGATGCTTGGATGCGGTGCCGCCGTCGGTCATGGGCGTCCATCGTTTGCGCCATTCATGCCAATGTCGGTGCCGCCGTCGGTCATGGGTGCTCGACACACTCAAGGCCGTTCGGCCAAGCTTACGGTCGAGCGCCCATGCCCGGCGGCGGCACCTTTGGGGAAGAGCCAACCGATGGGTACGGCAACGAGGGCCGGACGGAAAGTATCCCGGTACGCCAGGAAATTTGCCGCAGGCAGACGAACGCTTAGAGAACGAGGGAATCGATGGGGAGTTTGGTGGATTGGCGCACGACCAGCGACGATGCGACCTTGCGGAAGACCTTCTCCCCCGGTTTGTCGGCATTCGGGTCACGGCCGTCGATACGCTCCTTGAGCACCTTAACCGACAGACGGGCTACCGCCTCAAGTCCCGGCGCGATCGACGTCAGCGCCGGCGACAGGTACTGTGAATCGTCGGAATTGTCGAAACCAACCACGGAGATGTCGTCGGGAATGTGCAAGCCGTGCATCTGAATCGCGTGCATCACGCCGGAAGCCAGCATGTCGTTCAGCGCGACGACGCCATCGACTTCGACGCCGGAATCCAACAACGCGTTCATGGCCCTCACGCCGTCACTACGATGCCACATGCCCGATTCGACGACCAGCCGATCGTCGAATTCGACGCCGGCCTCCTCCAGTGCCTCAAGATACCCTTGGT
>ENA-UEYD01002159-UEYD01002159.1-human-gut-metagenome-genome-assembly--contig:-NODE-2159-length-11444-cov-16.433184_pt1 | contig 11444 bp, 9 predicted proteins | sample MGYA00242907_ERZ507875 | MGnify/ENA primary metagenome ERZ507875 (study PRJEB26167, sample SAMN06115506) | human gut metagenome | host: Homo sapiens | place: China:Shandong | collected 2015-08-07...
CAGAACGTGGAGACCGCCCTCAAGGTCGAGCAGATCATTCGCGACGCGGGCGCCGTGCCCGCGACCATCGCCATCATCGGCGGACGCCTGAAGGCGGGCCTTTCCAAGGAAGAGATCGACTACCTCGGCCGCACCGGCGCGGGCATCCCGAAGGCTTCCCGCCGCGACCTGCCCGTGCTCGTCGCGCAGGGCAAGGACGGCGCGTGCACCGTCACCACCACGATGATGATCGCCGACATGGCGGGCATCCGCGTGTTCGCCACCGGCGGCATCGGCGGCGTGCACCGCGGCGCGCAGGAGACGTTCGACATCTCCGCTGACCTCGAAGAGCTGGCCAACACCTCCGTCATGGTCGTGTGCGCGGGCGCGAAGTCCATCCTCGACCTCGGTCTGACGCTCGAATATCTCGAGACCCACGGCGTGACCGTCATCGGCTACGGCACGAGCGAGCTGCCTGCGTTCTACACGCGCAAGTCCGGCTTTGGCGTCGACTACGAGCTCGACACGCCCGAGCAGCTGGCCAAGGCGTTCCACGTCAAGCGCGAGCTGGGTCTGCGCGGCGGCTTACTCGTCACGAACCCGATTCCCGAAGAGTACTCCATGGACAAGGAAGTCATCGACAAGGCCATTGCCGAGGCCGTCGAGGACGCGAAGAAGGACGGCATCCACGGCAAGGCCACGACGCCGTATCTGCTCGCCAAGATCAAGGACCTGACCGGCGGCGACAGCCTGGATTCCAACATCCAGCTCGTGTTCAACAACGCGCGCCTCGGCGCGGCGGCGGCTGTGGAGCTCAGCAAGCTCGAAAAGTGAGATACTTTGTCATCTATCTCGCCGCGATCAATATTCTGACGTTCTGCGTCTACGGCGCAGACAAGCGCCGCGCCAAAATTCAGGGCGCGCGGCGCGTGCCCGAAAAGACTCTATTTGCACTCGCGCTGCTGCTCGGCAGCGCGGGTGCTCTTTTCGCAATGAGGGTCTTTCACCACAAGACGCGGCACTGGTACTTCAAGTTCGGCATTCCGGCGATCTTACTTGCGCAGATCGCTCTGGGGGTGTTCGTGTATGCGCGGTTTTTCGCGGCGTAAAAAAATTTTGGGAAATTTTCGGGTTTTGTGAAACAAAACAGACGTTTCTTGCGTCTAATCAATGAAGCAAAGGGAAACTGGGCGAAGAGGGAAGATAAAGAATTTATGAATTTTCCATTTTCCTGTTCCCTTATTTCCCGCGGCATGGTAAAATGTATGTGTATGAGAAAGGCTCTGTGCGCGCGGAGCCGACAACAACAAACACGAAAGGATGAAGATCACATGAAAAAATTTCTCTCCTTGCTATTGGCTCTGACATTGGTCCTGAGCCTCGTCGTCGTGCCTGCAAGGGCGGACGCGCCTGCGGATGGCTATGCCATAACCGGCAAAGCAACGATTAGCGCATCCGCTTCTACTTCCGTTGATAGGGGCACCGAGATTACGTTTACGCTGGACACATCTAGCCTTGGTGTCACCAAGACCGAGGGCGGTACTACAACCTCGCTCAACAGCGAAACCGACTACCGCTTTGACTATGCCTGGTCCGGCGCCACCGCGCAGGGCAACGGTCTGAGCGCAAAGGTCACCCCGATGACGCCCGGAACGCTTAACCCCTCCTGCACCATCAAGGCGATCGTCGGCAGCACTGTCGTTGCGCAGCAGGTCGTCGCTCTTGCCACGGCAATCACTGTCAATGACAAGCTCCTGCCGGGCGACATCACCACCGTCACCTTCAACGGCAGAACCTATTCTGTGACGGACGGCGCGGTCAACATCTCCCTTCTTGATAGAGAAACCATCGCCTCCGCCGACAACAAGTGGTCTGCCGCCGCAACTGGCTATGTGATCGATAATACGACGAACAAGCCCACCTATTCCGATTCCACGCATAAACTGACGGTGAAGACGACGGCAACGACTCCGCTTTCAACCGAAATCACAGTTACGACTACGGCAGCCACCGTGACCGCAAAGGCAAGCCTTACCGAGGTCATCTCCGGCGGCAAGACCACGCTCACCGCCAGCTCCACCGGTCTCAGCAACGCCGCCACCTATGCGTGGTTCTACAAGATCGGTGACAGTAAAGAGTTTCCGATCGGCACGGGCAAGTCCCTCGACTGGACGGTCCCCGCAAACGTTACGACCGCGACCGACTACTCTGTTTACTGCAAGGTAAGCGAGGGCGATAAGCTCGCTAAGACGAGTGACCCCATCACGGTCAAGAGCCTTCCCGATACCTATGCCTTCACTGTCGTCCCCGCAAGCGTTACGCTGACGCAGATCGGTCAGACCGCGCCTTTGGCGGCGAACTTTATGAATACCTCCGCTTCTCCCGCTGCCCCGGTCACTCCGACCTACTCCTTTGTTTCCGCCAACCTCAACATCGCAACTGTGACGAACCAGACGACCGCCGCGCCGACGGTAACGCTCAGAGCAAGCGGCTCTACCACTGTCACCGCAAAGGCGACCTATAAGGGCAAGGACTATGTGCAGAACATCCCCGTTACCGGCGCCCTGATCGAGGCGACCCTCAGTGCTGTTCAGAACGGCACTTCTGTGAACTACAGCTACAGTGATCTTGTCAACGCCGCGCAGGCCGCCATCAACAAGACCTACAGCAGCGCCTACACCTACGAGACCGTCTATTCCCTCAGCGGCGTCACTCAGGTCGCCTCTACCGCTGCCTACGGTGTCGGCACGAGCAATGCTTCGTACAACTATCCCGCCGGCGGCTCCGGCTATCTTTACTTCAAGGCAAACCTCAGTGGCATCGGCACTGCAAAGTTCACCGCCACCGTGACCACCCGCGTTGCCAATTCTAACGTTCCCAAGACCTACAGCGTTACGTTTAACGTTCCCGTAACGCCCAGCTCGACCACCTATGCCGACCAGTATCCCGAGCCGGTCGCGGCTTACGGCAACACCTATCGCTATTACGTTCAGGTTCCCTCCGGCGCAAGGTATTACTATGTTGCCGGTGTGAACACCGAGCCTGTCGACTGGAACAACGGCAGCACCCAGAAATACTATCCCACCACTGCCACCGCCAATCTCTATTCCCTGACCGACACCAACTTCATCAATGGCAAGTGCACGCTGTATGTCGTGACGCAGGGCACCGACAATAAGCTCTACTGCGGCACCATCAGCGTCTACCAGAAGAACTACAACATCAACTACAACGGCGTGGCCGGTGAGACCGTCCAGTTCGCGCAGAGCGACTTCAACGACTTCATGAACAAGGTCGCTGAGGCCCGCGGCGACGCCAGCAAGAGCAAGTCCTATCCCTATGTCACCTTCGATTATGTGTCCTTCTCCCTGCCCACCACCGCGCAGGGCACGCTGTACTATGGCGGCACCGCCATGTCCACCAGCAATTCCTCCGGCGCGTTCAACACCCGCACCAAGGTCACCAACCTCGATAGCGTGACGTTCGTCCCCAACGACAAGACCACCGCGAAGACCATCACGCTGAACTTCACCCTGTACGCGACCCGCTATTCCAGCTCCTCCACGAGCCGCGGCACGACCGTGAGCTACTCCGGCAGCGTCGTCGTCAACCTCGTGCGCGAGGACATCAAGTACACCGTCTCTCAGGGCGACAGCGTCCGCTTCGACGAGAGCGACTTCCTCAGTTACCTGAGCTCCACCAAGGGCTACAGCAGCAACTACACCATCGACTACGTGACCTTTGACCAGAGCGCCGTCTCCGCCGTCAACGAGGGCTCGCTCTACACCTACTACAGCGGCTACAACTACGGCGGCTCCGTCAAGACGACTGACAAGTTCTACTACAGCGCCACCGCCAGCCAAAATGCGCTCAGCGACGTCGCGTTCCTCGCCAGCCGCTACGCCAAGACCGGCGAGACCGTCTACATCCCGTTCACCATCTACGCCCGCTACGGCACGACCGGCACCGGCACCCGCCAGCTCACCGGCACCGTGGCCATCAAGATCGGCCAGACGATGAACTTCATCGATGTCAAGACCAGCGACTACTTCTACAACTCCGTCAAGTGGGCCGTCGGCAAGAACATCACCAACGGCACGTCCAGCACCACCTTCTCCCCGTACAAGTCCTGCACCCGCGCCGAGATCGTGACGTTCCTGTGGCGCGCCGCCGGCAGCCCGGAGCCGACCACCACCCGCAACCCGTTCCGTGATGTCAACGCCGTCACGCACTCGAGCTACTACAAGGCCATCCTGTGGGCCAGCCAGAAGGGCATCACCTCCGGCACCAGCACCACGGCGTTCTCCCCCGATCAGGTCTGCACCCGTGCCCAGATCGTGACCTTCCTGTACCGCTACGCGGGCCAGCCCAGCGGCTACTACTCCAACCCGTTCAAGGATGTGGGCGCCACGAGCGAGGCGAGCTACTACAAGGCCATCCTCTGGGCCGTCGGTAAGGGTATCACCACCGGCACCAGCGCCACGACGTTCTCCCCGTATGCTTCCTGCAACCGCGCCGAGGCCGTGACGTTCCTGTATCGTTACACCAACGGATTATAATGCTTAAAACGAAAGCCCCGCTCAGCGGGGCTTTCGTTTTAGCTTTTTGCGCTCCGCGGCAGCGCACGCGCCGTAGGCGCGCACGTTTGCGGAGCGAGAAGTGTAAATCCTGACGCACATGTCGTCAGGATTTACGATTTCATTTTATTTCGCCGCTTGCGGCGAAACTCTGCGAGGCGTTTGGGGGGCGGGCCCCCCTTGCCCCCCTGTAAGGCGACTGACGGGGGGCGGGCGGGTTGCGTTTACTCTTTTCCATTCTGTAAACTTTTGTTCAAACGCCTTTACGGGGGTCGAAAAAGCGTGTAGAATGGCAGCATCAAGATTTTAGGAGTGTTTTTTGTGAACAAATTCCGCGATGCCCTTTACCGCTTTATGTATGGCCGCAACGGCGTAGATGCGCTGAACTGGGCGCTCGTGATCCTTGAGCTGGCCGTGAGCATTCTGAGCTCGATCATCCGCGTGCAGGGCGTTTCCCAGGCGCTGTACTTTGTGTCGATGGTGCTGATGTTCATCGTGCTCATCCGCATTTTTTCGCGCAATCTCGCGCGCCGTCAGGCCGAGAACGCGAAGTTTCTGACCTGGTGGACGCCGAAGGCGAACGCCATTCGCGGCGCGAAGGCACGCCGCGCCGACAAGGCGCACAAATACGTCCGCTGTTCCTGCGGCGCGTACTGCCGCGTGCCGAAAAACATCGGCAAGGTCGAGCTCACGTGCCCGAAGTGCGGCAAGAAAAAGGTCGTCAAAACGTGAAAGAAAAAATCCGTCCCGCGGGACGGATTTTTTTGTAAGAAAACCGGTTTTCCGCCGTCCTATAGACAGAAAGGGGGTGAGGGCGCTGACGAATTTTGAAGAGGTGTACGCCGTGTACTTCGACGATGTGTACCGGTATCTTCTCTCGCTGTCCGGGAGCGAGAGCGTCGCCGAGGAGCTGACGAGTGAGACGTTTTTCCGTGCGATGGACGCCCTCGACCACTTTCGGGGCGAGTGCAGCGTGCGCGTGTGGCTCTGCCAGATCGCGAAGAATCTCTATTATTCGCAGCTGCGGCGCGAGAAGCGGCTTGCCCCGCTCGAAGACTGCCGGATCGCCGAGGAGAGCCACGAGGAGGAGTTAGAAGATCACAGCGAGGCCGCGCGCATCCAGGAATTGCTGCACGCGCTCAGAGAGCCGTACAAGGAGGTCTTCATGTGGCGCGTGTACGGTGAGAAGAGCTTCCGCGACATCGGCGCGCTCTTCGGCAAGACGGAAAACTGGGCATGCGTGACGTATCACCGCGCCAAGCGCATGATCCGCGAGGGATTGGAGGACGACTGAAATGGACAAAACTTGCAGCATCGTGCAGGACCTTCTGCCGCTCTATGAGGAAGACATGCTGCGCGAGGAGACGAAGGAATTTGTGGACGGGCATTTAGCGCAGTGCGCGGCCTGCCGCGCCGAACTTGACGCGCTGAAGGCGGACGTGAAGCCCGCAAGCGTCAGCGCGCAGCCGCTGCGCGACTTGAAGCGGCAGCTTCGACGCAAGAAGCTGACCGCCGTGCTGCTGGCCGTCACGCTCGCGCTGACGCTGGCGACGGCGGGGTTCGCGTACCTCACCGCGCCGCAGTATTTGCCGTACAGCGAGACAGAGTGGGCGATCTCGCGCTCGCCCAGCGCGCTCGCGGACGACGGCTCGGCAGCGGATGGGCTTTCTGATCTCAGCGGCGCGGAGAGCATCTCCGTCAGCCTGCTTGTGCCGGTCTCCGGCGCAGAGGTCACGAACACGCAGGACCCCAACAGCGGCAAAACCATCTACTTCATCACCGCATGGCGCACGCCGCTCGACACATGGCGCGGCGCATTTGACAAAACCGGGGGCGCCCCGAACACACACAGCGCAAACGATCGCACACAGCGCGAGGCGGACGCACTGCAAGGCGTGCTCGCCAAGGCGGAATCCGCGCGCACGCTCTTCACGCTCGACGCCGCGAACTGCGCGGCAGTCTGCTATTCTCAGAACAACGGGCAGGACGATGTGCTGCTCTGCGGCAGCATGAACGGCGGTGTCATTTCGCTGCCGAGGCTGGCGTTGGGCTATTACGTTTTGCTATCGTTAGCACTCCTTATTACGCTGAGTATTGCATTTTTCGTCTGCCGCAGGAAGAAAACGGGCAAAGCGCTCGGCTATCTCGCGCTGATTCCCGCGAGCTATCTTGCCGGTCATCTACTCGTCAAGGGTTTCACGACGACGAGCTACCAGATGCAGCGCGACTTCTCGCTCATTATCCTCGCCGCCGCGCTGATCTACGCCGCGGTCATGCTGGCGATCAACCTCTGGCGGCAGAAGCGGGAGAAGGTGTAAAAGAGGAAGAGACGCATTCGCGTCTCTTCCTCTTTTGCAATCAAATTCGAATGCTCAAGGCCCTTTGAGCAAAGCCGTGATAGTCCGCAAATGCGCTTTTCAGGCCGTCGATTCCCTGCGTTTCCCATCGGTCTGCCAGATACAGCATACCGCACATACAGGCAAACTTTTCATAGTACGATCCGCAGACCGCCTCTTCAAGAAACTGCTTTTGCCTGTCTGGATCCGTCTCCATAAGCGCGAGGCGCAGTTTGGCACGGCTTGCTGCTGCGACCTCGGTAAGCTGCGGTGTATGCCAGTCCACACAGTCGATTTCCGTCGCCTGATAGGAGAGAAGATGGGCGAATCCCTCATGAAATGTGTAAGCATCCAATCTTGTCAAATAGTCTGTACTTTCCAATGCGGCATCTGCCGCCGGATAGCGGTGTCCAATCAAGAGATGCGTAATCTCATGCGTCAGCAGATTCCGAATGATGCTGTCGAGATGGTCGAGCTCCGCATAATTGCACCAACGGATGAGGTCAAAGATGAGATGTGCCTGCCCGTCGGGCGAGTGTGCTGCAACGGCGTCGTAAGGCTCGGGATAACCGACGATCAAATCAAGTGTCGGCTGTACCGCCTCCCAATCGGGGAAAAGCGCGTCCCAAATCGGGCGGTTGACGGGGACAAAGTGCGCAGCCGCTTCACAGATACGGCGTTCGAGCTTGCGCACAGTCTCTCGGAGAGCAAGATCCTCAGGCGGCGGAGTAAATGCATTCCTGCCAAGATCTGACGAAACCGAGGTGTGTTCAAAGAGCCATGAAGCACGAAAAGCGTCGACGCAGCTGCTCTCGATATATGCCTGTGCGATCGAACTGTCAATCCGCATTTTCAGTCCCTCTCTTTACGAAAAACCTCTTTTGCCGTAACAGACAAAAGAGGTTTTTCCTTGGCGCAGCGGGAGGGATTCGAACCCTCGTGAGGTTTCCCTCAAACTGATTTCGAGCCATTTGGAGAGAAAATCCAATGAAAATTGATGCGTTCCTCTCGTGACCCTTAAAACCGCAATCCACTCGCACTCACTACTCTGCACAAAGCGTAGAAAATACGTAGATAGAGTCAAGTCTGCTGGACACAGCATAGTCTAAAAAGCACCAAATGTCAAGGATTTCCGAGGACGGAAAGCCAAACGCTCCACACGATTTCGAATCGTATGGACAAGGTGCTTTCGGGATAATATAGGTGCTTATAGGAAGGTCAAATCCCTGATATCACAACGATTCCAGGGCACACAGCATGCAGGGCTTGAGCCAGTAAAAGCATGAATTTCCCGCAAAGTGTAGAAAAAGTGTAGAAGTAAGAAGGACGAATAACCCTTTGAGTAACGATAGTTTCAGGCTCCCATACGGGAGCAAATGTGGTCGGTTGCCCGTCATTGACAAGTATCTCAGCTCCCAAATGATAAGGAGAAGCATATGGCAACAGACTACACCTACCTATACGAAGAATACCCGGAGGTCATCAGCGCTGACCAGCTTTACCGAATTTGTCATATCAGCAAGCGCAAAGCGAAATGGCTTCTGGAGCATGGATACATCCCCTGCGAGGACAGTGGAAAAAAGACCCGACGGTATAAAATCCGACTGAATGATGTAATAGACTATCTCCTCACACTTGAAGCTGCACCGGATTTGGTTGCGACACCCGTGGGAGCATTCAATGTCAAGCGCAAGCAACTCAATCCGGTCGCTCAGATATGCCAAAAGGAGTTTCAACGGTTCCTCTACAATATATGGACAGATGAAGCGGACATCCTACGAATCTCAGATGTGCAGGTATTGCTGGGGTATAGCGCTGGAACGATTAGGCAATGGATACTGCGAAAAGAGCTTCGTAGCACAAGGCTTCCCTGTGGCATACAAGTAACTGCGAAGGAATGGCTGATTGACTTTACCGTAAGATATACCATCAAAAATCCCTCTCACCTATCAATAACACATAGGAAACTGGTAGAACAGCATTTCTGCGATTGCTCTCAAAAATGCAATTAGAAGCACACCCTCATTGCAAGCTGTCATACAAAAAAATAGTATTCCAAGCTACAGACCGGAGTTTTATACTTCGGCCTCATTTTTTTACAACAGGAGGATCGCTCACATGGACACCCAAAACACAAGCCGTCAGCTTCGCTACCTCGAAGAAGTCCGTATTCCCCTGCACCGTGCAGGCTTTGAAACTCTGCCGGTGGAGGGAGAGCAGTTGCCTGTCCTTTGGAACGGCGCGCCCCTCTGCCGAATCACCGGCAAGGGCAGCGTGTTCTATCGGCGGGAGGATGCGGACACGTCCCAGGCAGAGGATGCCCTATATCGCGTCGAGGACATCGCCGCGAAGACGCTGGAGTATATGACCGCTATGGAAGCCGCCCCGCAGCTCAAAGCCAGCGGACTGGATGGCGACTACCGCATCCTCGCTGACTTTGGCGGCACGGTGCTGGCAGGTACTCCGAGCAAACACGGCGTTCAATTCGTTACATGGGATTGGGACTATGACCGCACGGGCGTGTCCCACGGACACTACTTCATGGAGAACTATGACGAAGCCAAGCAGGACTTTGCTATACGAAGCGGTCTCATCCACAAGGAGCATTTTTTCAGCACGGAGCAGCTGACCGAGATATTCCGCTGCTGCGCCGATTCCGTGGATGAGGACTTCTTTGAGCTTACGGATACACAGGAAGAAATGATCCGCGGAATCCAGCAGCAGATCAGGGTGTGCGTACCGGATCTGGACGAGCGCGTCCGTCAGCAGGATGAAGCATTGGAACGAGCCTCACAGGAACAGACAATGTAATAGCAGTATGGCATGGGCCGGAGTTTTAGCAATAAGACTCCGGCCCTTTTTTATTTTCAAAAAAGGAGTTTGATTTGCTTGACGCGATACTTTATGAAGTTCACACCCCTGTTCGCCGCAGAGGTGCAGATGATGACGCCACCTCGTCATCATCCTCGCAGAAGCGGACGCATCCGCAGCAGCTTTCGCTACAGTGCCGACGATGTGCGCTGCAAAGACTGCACGAGATATGACAGCGGGCAACCCTGTCACCTGAATGAGTGCGTCTGTCTGGAGGAGCGCATCGAGGCCGGCGTGGTGGAGCTGAACACTCTGGCGCGGGAGTGCTTCGGCGGGAGGATGTTCCGTCCGCTGCAAAGACGGCTGCGAGATGAGCTGAACAGGCAGCCCTTTCGCTTCTTCCTCGGTGACGCCCACAGAGAACGATGGACGCATTGGAAAAACCGCTGCTACGGTATGTCCGGGCGCAACGCGGCTGCGCTGTTTCTGCTTACCGCCGATGAGGAGCTTTGGCAAAGAGTCCTATGGCATTTCGACAGCAGCGGCTTCGACTTCTCCGCCATTCGCCTCTCCGGTATTCACCCGGAGCTGTACAGCATTTATCAGGCGGCGAAGACCATTTCCGTTGGCGGTGACAACATCGTGATAGAAGACCTTGCTTTTTCCGAGCTGGTCAGTGACAGGGCCTTTCGGCTCATCCTCGGAGCACTCCTGCTGTGCAGGTATGGCGAGGTGGTCTTAAATCTTGAAAGAAAAACGGAGGAGATAACATGATGATTCGAGCGGTTCTCGGTAACCCCAATCACCCAGAATACGGCGTGGCGACCATCCCGTTCCCCATCCCCCGCGACCAGTACGCGCACTGCGTGGAGCTGCTGGAGGCGTTGGAGATCGGCGATGCGGTCAAAGCCGACTGCAAGGTGGAGAGGATCGACAGCTTCTACACCGTCCTCAAGCGCACGGAAATGCTTACAGTCAATGTGGAGGAGCTGAACTACCTCGCCAAGAGACTGGACAGCTTCGACACCGGCGAGGCTGCGCAGTTTCAGGCAATGGCACACAAGCTGGAGCTTTTCGAGCTGAAGGATCTCATCAACCTGACCTTCTGCTGCCAACAGGCTACGGTCATCACCGACTTTTCCGACCTCGCCGCCATCGGCCGCGACCACTACATGAACCTGCACGGCGGCAGCGCAAGCGTGGATGAGCTGAACGCGCTGGACGGCAAGAAAACCGCACGGCAGCTCATCGAAAACGGCGACGGCACGATCACCCCCTACGGCGTGGTCTACGACAACGGCATGAAGCTGGAACAGGTCTACGATGGCCGGTTCTTCCCCTGCTATTACTATGAGCCGAATGTCATCACCGTTGCGGTGACCTCCAAAAACGAGCCGGAGGACACGGAGCATATCACATGGCTGTTCCTTCCCATGGTGCAGGAGGAGATCGACCGCGCCCTCCTTCGCGGGGGCATCACAGATCCATCGGAGATTCGTCTGAGCTTGGAGGATAGCTGGCTCCCACACGAAGTCTTTGACCTGCTGGACATGGACCATGTTGACATCAGTGAACTCAATGCACTGGTGCAGGCACTGGATGAGTTTTCCGACATGAGTATCAGGAAATATGCTGCGGCAGCTGTTATGGCAAGACCACATACCACGGAACAGGCAAAACATTTGGCAGAAAATCTCGACCTGTTTGATTTTGCCCCCAGTGCCAGCACACCGGAGGAGTA
>ENA-UEYD01002163-UEYD01002163.1-human-gut-metagenome-genome-assembly--contig:-NODE-2163-length-11437-cov-5.725528_pt1 | contig 11437 bp, 12 predicted proteins | sample MGYA00242907_ERZ507875 | MGnify/ENA primary metagenome ERZ507875 (study PRJEB26167, sample SAMN06115506) | human gut metagenome | host: Homo sapiens | place: China:Shandong | collected 2015-08-07...
ATTTAAAACCTCGGTTTACGAGAACTCGGCACAAGCGGGGAGAAAATACCGTTACTCAGTACAGCGAATACCTGGACCAATCGACAAACATTCAGCGGTGGCCTTTCTGGGGAACTGTCCGGCAATGCCGCTACTGCAACAAAGCTGAAAACAGCACGAAAAATTGCTGGAGTTGGTTTTGATGGTTCTAGCGATATTTCAATTAGTGCCAAAAATGTCAATGCATTTGCACTCCGACAAACAGGTAATACTGTTAATGGTGATACATCCGTTGGATGGAATTGGGATAGTGGTGCATATAACGCCATGATTGGTGGTGCATCTGCATTAATTCTTCACTTTAATATAAATGCTGGTAGCTGTCCTGCCGTACAATTCCGTGTGAATTATAAAAATGGTGGCATTTCCTACAGGTCGGCTCGTGATGGTTATGGGTTTGAATTAGGTTGGTCAGATTTCTATACCACGACACGAAAACCTTCAGCGGGAGATGTTGGTGCATATACGCGGACAGAATGTAACTCAAGGTTTATTACAGGTATTCGCCTTGGCGGTCTGTCATCTGTTCAGACATGGAATGGTCCCGGCTGGTCTGACAGGTCAGGTTATGTCGTTACGGGTTCAGTTAACGGAAACCGTGATGAATTAATTGATACAACACAGGCAAGGCCAATTCAGTATTGCATTAATGGGACGTGGTATAACGCGGGGAGTATTTAACGATGATGCACTTAAAAAACATTACTGCTGGCAACCCTAAAACAAAAGAGCAATACCAGCTAACAAAGCAATTTAACATCAAATGGCTTTATTCAGCTGATGGAAAAAACTGGTATGAGGAACAAAAGAATTTCCAGCCAGACACTTTGAAAATGGTCTATGACCATAACGGCGTTATTATTTGTATTGAAAAGGATGTTTCAGCAATTAATCCGGAAGGCGCAAGCGTCGTTGAATTACCTGATATTACAGCAAATCGCCGGGCTGATATTTCGGGGAAATGGATGTTCAAAGATGGCGTAGTGGTAAAGCGAACTTATACCGAGGAAGAGCAGAGGCAACAAGCGGAAAATGAAAAGCAGAGCCTGTTGCAACTTGTCAGGGATAAAACTCAGCTATGGGACTCACAGCTACGGCTGGGCATCATTTCCGACGAGAATAAACAAAAATTAACCGAGTGGATGCTCTATGCGCAGAAAGTCGAATCCACAGACACCTCCAGCCTGCCAGTAACATTTCCCGAACAACCTGAATGAGACAAGGCCCGATAACGGGCCTTAATTTTTATTCAGGCTTTTGTGGCCATTCAGGATTTGCCGTATCCACACGGTTGACCAGAACACTGTAGCGTTCCCATGCTTCCAGTCGTGTGCGTTCCTCGTCTGTTGCCATATTCAGCCTGACAGCGCGTTCCAGCGGCTGGATGACTGATTCAGCTTCGGAAAGCAATGCGGCCTTTTGTGATTCGGCCTGTTGTTGCTGTTCGTCAGCCGTATAAATCCGTTTAACCACAGCTCCGTCCTTAAACATCCACTTACCGGAATCATCGGTCCGACGATTGGCCGTTATATCGGGAACCTCGACGACGCTAAAACCTTCGGGATTAAGCGTGGAGGCATCTCTGGTGATGGCGACAATAATATTATTTTCATCGTAAACAATCTTTATGGTGTCTGGCTGAAAGTTTTTCACTTCCTCATACCAGTTTTTTCCGTCCTCAGAGTAAAGCCAGATAACTCCGTGTTTCTTTGTTAACTCATACTGTTCCAGTGTTTTAGCGTTACCCGCTTTTATGTTCTTTAAGTGCATCATATTAAACGCTCGCTACATTATACCAGGTGCCATTTATATACTTTTGAACGGGTCTGTAATAAACGCCCGCTATATTATCGGCAGAGTTAGACCCTGTATCCTGAACATTAATACCAGACAATACATGACCTGAAGGGCACTGGAAATTCCATGTTTGCCAGTTGTTCACTCCATAATATTGCTGTGAACCAAGTCGAACATCTTTCACATAACGGGAATCAAAGTTACCGTAATCCGAGGGGTTAACACGCCCTGTAATATTTATGGTTTTATTACTTTGAATGCTTCCGGAGACAAAGCGCATAACATGGACGTTATTAGCATAAACATCCAGATTACCATCGCCATTTTGTTTAAAGCCCGTGTCATTATCACCCAATACAATCGAATTACCGCCAAGAGCACTGGATGTTCCGATACCCAGTGCACCATTCAGTTGACCACCAGATAACGGCAGTGCACCAACATCTCCTGCTGAAGGCTTTCTGGTGGTGGTGTAAAATTCGGACCAGTCGGCTTCAAAACCATAACCATCACGGGCTGAACGATAAAAAATACCGCCATTTTTATAATTAATCCGAAACTGAGCTGCAGGACAACTTCCTTCTCCCATATAAAAATGAATAATTAACGTTGATGCACCACCAATATTTGCGTTATAGGCTCCGCTACTCCAGTTCCATCCAACTGCTTTATCATTCGCAACGGTGCTTCCTGTTTTCCCTAAGGCAAACGCACCAACATGACTTGCTTTTAATGTGATATCGGAGGAACCATCAAAAGCCACATTGCTTATTTTCCTGGCAGTTTTTAATTTTGCAGCTGTAGAAGCATTGCCGGATAGTTCACCAGAAAGGCCACCGCTGAATGTTTGTCGATTAGTCCAGGTATTCGCTGTACTGAGTAACGGTATTTTCTCCCCGCTTGTGCCGAGTTCTCGTAAACCGAGGTTTTAAATAATGGCCGTTTCTGGCCTGCATGGCATGATTTGCGCTTTTGGACGGGAGATTCAGTGTGCTGATTGGCTATGTAAGGGTATCAACAAATGACCAGAATACAGACCTGCAACGAAACGCTCTTGTTTGTGCAGGATGTGAACAAATATTTGAAGATAAATTAAGCGGGACAAAGACAGACCGACCGGGATTAAAACGCGCTTTAAAGCGCCTTCAAAAAGGTGACACGCTGGTTGTCTGGAAACTGGATCGCCTCGGGCGAAGCATGAAACATCTGATTTCTCTCGTCGGGGAACTACGGGAGCGAGGGATTAATTTTCGCAGTCTGACCGACAGCATAGACACATCTTCTCCAATGGGGCGTTTTTTCTTCCACGTGATGGGTGCCCTGGCTGAAATGGAACGTGAATTAATTGTTGAACGTACACTGGCCGGGCTGGCGGCAGCGCGCGCAAGGGGGCGCACAGGCGGACGTCGACCGAAGCTGACAAAAGAACAGCATGAGCAAATAGCAAGGCTAATCAAAAACGGGCACGACAGAAAACAACTGGCAATAATTTACGGCATTGGCACATCGACGATTTATCGTTATAACCCTGTAGGCGATATACAGACTGAAGAAACAACCGGGCAGACTCAGGAAAATGAAAACCGCTAATCTGACCATTAGCGGTTTTTGTGTTAAATCAGAACAGCCCTTTAACTGAACTGGCCGCGCTGTTAAGAGATGATGTCACCTTATCTTTGAAGCCGGACAGCATATCACTGAACGATGAGGATTGCAGGCGCTCCCGCAAATCCTCATCACAGCGTTCAAGAGTCAGTGAAAATTCTATCTTTTTCGCCTTACCGTAGCGATCAAACTCGGAGCGGGTCGTATTCGTTTCGGTCAGGACATACATGCCGTAAATCTGCCCGACGCCATCAATCAGAGGCCAGGGCCGTCCTGTATACGCCTGCGTGGTCAGCAGAGACAGCGACACTTCGCCACCTGTAATTTCAGGATAAAGCACACCAGAAAGAACGATGCGATCATCACCTGCACCGATATACTGCCAGCTTGCTGAACGGTTAACGCGTTCATTTTTCACATGCCGCCAGCTTTTGTTTTGCTGTAACTGCTGATGCGGCAGCGTGCGCAGCTCAAAAACAAACATGCCATAGATCATCATCATGGCCATGACTCCTCAATCTTTATCGTAAAAACTGCCACGCCCGGCACGGGCGCGCCGTTCCATTTCTGCCCTGACCATTTCACCGACCAGTTTCGCCAGTTCGCGGGGATTCTGCGTAACAACGTTATGCAGATGAACATGAATTTCACCACCAAATCCGGAGGCAACAGGCTCCCGGTTACGGGAAGTTACAGGAACTGATGCCACTGGAGATCGTATAGCCTCCGCCACCGGGCGGGAGCTGGCCGCAACAACAGGGACCAGCGCCGGAGGCAGCGGAGCCGGGACCACGGGTGTGATATTAATTGCGGGGGCAGGCTTACTGACCTGCGCAATCTTCCGCTCCTGCCACTCCCCACGAACAGCAAGTGCTCGGGGCAGGTTTTTAAAGACAATATCGCCGGGGCCAATGCGTTTTTTCGTCTCCTCAACCAGCTTACCTGTGTTATCAGCAATTTTGCTGAGTCTGCGCAGCGTACCGGTATTGCTGTCTGTGAGCGGTTTATTGTCTTTGGGGTTATCACCTCCGGTGCCATTGCCATTTTCCACAGGCTTCGGCGGATTGATTTTCGCCAGGTCCCCCTGAAGCAAGGCAACCTTGTCCTGAAGAATGGCCGCACGCTGTGCGTCTTCGATTTTCTTGCGCGCCCTTTCCGCTTCATCCGGAAGCACACCAAGCTTTTCAAGTATCCACGCCAGCGTATCCAGCAACATTTTTGCAGGTGTCAGAACAAGTTGTAACGCACCGCCAAGAACGTTACCGAATATCTCGCCAGCACTGGTACATTTATCCAGAGTTTCCTTGCTGGACTCCATCGGAGACAGCAGCGATTTAAACCAGTTAAACACCTGGCTGATCCCACTCCCGATTGCGTCAAAAACAGGACCAAACCGTTCAAAGGTTTCGCGCAACGGGGTCAGCCTTTCCATAATCCCGCTGAACACCCCGGCAAAAAATGCCCTGATGGGATCCCAGTATTTCCAGATGAGAACGGCAGCTCCGGCAAGCGCAGCCACGATAAGGCCGACCGGACTGAACAACGCCCCGATAGCGCCCCCCAGTAACGAAACGGAACCCGTCACCATTCCCCATAGTGCTGGCAGGAGTCTGACAGCATTCATTGAACCGGTCAGGAGGGAAAAGCCAAGACGCAGTTTTGCCAGCGGGCCAGCAAGCACACCAATAGCCAGCGACAACGAGCCAACCGTTGCAGTCATTGCCAGCAACGCACCGCCTGCTATCAGTAGCTGGCGCGTCAGTACCGGATGGGCCTGCGCCAGCGAGGTGATTTTTTCAAGCACCCGCGTGAGCCACTGCGTGACAGAACGCAGCGGACCGTCAACCAGATCACTGATGCGAATACGAAGACCTTCCCATGCGCTGTCGAGATTTTTCAGGTCCCCATCAAGATTATCGGCCATTACTTTTGCAACGCGATCGGCCTCTCCCCTTGCCCCCTGCAATTCTCTGGTCAGTTTTTGCAGCTCTCCTGAACCAGCCGCCGCAACAAGCGTCTGCAAACCAACGAACGCCTCTTCTCCGGCGATGTCCTTGAAGAAGGAAACCTGGTCCACCTGTCCGTATTTTTGTGTCGCCTTATAGAGATCAAGCAGCACATCCTCCATCGGGCGCATTTTGCCTCTGGCGTCAGCAACTGACACCCCCAGCTCTTTCAGCGCATCAGCCGCAGCTTTTGGCGGTGATGCAAGGCGGGACAGACTTGCGCGCATGGCCGTACCAGCATCGCTTCCACGAAGACCATTATTGGCAAGCATCCCGGCCATGGCTGCCGCTTCTTCAAGACTGATACCAAGTTTTGCGGCAACCGGACCGGTATACTTCATGGTTTCGCCCAGCGCGCGTAAATCAGTATTGGTCCGGGTGAATGCCGCTGTCAGCGTATCGCCAACCCGGTCCATTTGATCGGCTGTCAGGTTGAACTGTGTGAGGATATTGGAGCCTATATCAGCCGTCTCGCCGAGTTCGACGCCACCTGCCAGCGCCATATTAAGAACACCGGGCAATGCGGCCTGAATGGCCTGCGGAGTAAAACCAGCCATTGCCAGAAAGCTCTGCCCACTGGCGGCATCACTCGCAGTAAACTGTGTTTCAGAGCCAAGTTTTAACGCCTGCTCACGCAGCGCCTTAAACTGCGGGCTGTTTTTGTCGATTCGCGTCAGCGCCTGAACGCGGGACATCTCTTTGCCGAACCCGATCGCGGGCTGCAAAAAACGCCCGGCAGCATAGCCGCCCGCCGCTGCCGCACCAATTGCCAGAGCACCACCTGTTTTCAGTTTTCCCGCGGTTTCCTGCGCGCGCGAATACCACTCACGCGCCCGCGTTACACGCGCAAGCGCCTGCCGTTCGCGTTCAAGCTGGTTGTTGTATTGTTCGGTGCGTCTGATGGCCTGCTGGATGGTGTTATCGCTGCCTGTCAGGGAAATGCCGTGGCGTTTCAGTTCTCCGCCAAGCTCCCGCATTTTCTGAATTTCCCGTGTGCGCGATTCATTCAGGCGTTCAAGCCGGGTGCTTAACTGCTGCATCAGCTTTTGTTGTTTTTCGCTGAGCACTGTACCCGTGCGTTGTAACTGATTAAGGGCGTTAAGCTGGCGTCGTGCTTTCACGATACCCGCATCCGCTTTACTGACAGCGTCGCGGGCGCGCTCAAATGAACGAGCCTGACGCTCGAGATTTTTAATCGCCCCCTGCGTTCGCTGGATGGAGTCACCAAACTGCCCCATCAGGCGGCGGGCGTTTTCGGCAGGCCGGGTCAGCCTGTCAACGGCGCTGAAAGCGACCCGGATGTCAAGAGTCTTCATTATCTGCATTCCCGCTGCGAAGTGCCGCCCGCTCACGCCAGCTAACCACTTCGCCGGGCGTCATCATGAAGATTTCGGCGGGCGACCAGTTAAAAATAACGGCAATATCTGCCACAAAGTCTTCTATGTGCTCAAAGCACACAACCGTGATCAGGCTTCCGTCGCCTGTTCGTTCTTCCCGCCAGAGTCCGCACCGCTCAAAAAATTTACGGCAACCACACATAACTGAATAAAGTCACGGGATGCCATTTTTTTGATCGTCACTTCATCCAGTCGCGGTGATGTCACGCGTGACAGCAGCGTAAACATGGATTCCGCTTTCAGATTCAGCACATCAGACAGCGACAGACCACGCAGGGATCCCGCCTGCTCAATAGCCCCGGTGATCTCCACATATGTGATTTTTTCGGCACCACGCTCAATTGGCCGGGAAAGTTTTACACCACGTTCGACAGCCATATCCTCACCTGACGTCACATCATCCGCTACGGTGTTATTCCGGGTTTCAGTATCGATATCTTTCATCAGTTGTCTCCTTTTCAGTCAGAGGCGACGCACTGCGCCGCCTGCATATTACTTATCAGCCAAGCCCAAGCGCGGAACGAATGCGGTCAGGCACAATGTCCTTGCCGTCCTTCCGGTAAATGAAGTTCAGCAGGTCAATCTCCCACAACGGGCGATCGTTAACACTCAGCTTGTAGTAGGTGTTTTTAATGGCGTAAGTGTGTGATGTGGCTTCGCCCTGTTTGGCTTCCCCCATATCAATTTCCGTCACACGTCCGCGCATTTCGACTTCATACAGGTCGCTTTCTGCATCGGTGTAATATTCACCCGCAAAACGCAGCAGCGTGCCGTCAATCGTGCCGCCATACTTAAGGAACAGTGCACGAACAGCTCCCCCCATGACAAAGCTCGCATCAAGCGCGGAGTCGTCCAGACCGAGATCAATACTTACTGCTCCCATCATGCCACCACCACGATAGCTGTCGGTTTTGCGCGTCAGTTTGGGCGGCGTGACGGATGTCACTTTACCCACTTCGTTTTCACCATCCACAAACAACGTAAAAAAGCGAAGATGTTTTGGTACAGCCATCAGGCACCTCCCAGCACCGCAAATGCGGGACCAAAGAATTCATCAGTAAACGTCTGGTAAAGCTCCATGTCTTCCAGCGGGGGAACGGGCGTATATTTGTAGCGAATACGCACACGCCCCTGACGTAAATCCGTGGTGCCGTTATCCACCACGTCATACCAGCACTCCGCGCCAATCAGTTTCCCGGCAGTAACCAGCGAATCCAATTTTGCCCTGATGGCACTGATAACATCCTTCACGTTCGCAGGCGTCAGTGGACTGTCGATGGTTTCAAACTGCGCTTCCGCAATTGAATCAGCCAGCACCTGTGCGGTTCGGGTATACACCTCAAAGATGTAGGCGTTCGTTTCCGGTGTGCGGTTGCCCCAGAAGCGGAACCCGTTACGACGAATAATGGTCGTGATTTCTTTGTTGTTGAGGCTGTTGGCATCACTGTCTTCGGCCTGTAACGACCAGAACACATGCCTCGACATCCCCAGCACATTTTTAACCGGAACGTTGGACAGCGATTTGTGCCAGCCCTGCTCATGGTCAATGTACGCACGAAGGCCGCACGCATAAGCAGGCGCGGGGAACGTTTCGTTTTTGCCACTTTTCGGGTTGTAGGCGATGAAGTCAGGCCATAAGAGCATCACCTCACGTTCGTTGAATTTCTGGCGGTAGGTAATCGCCTCAGCCATCGTGTTACAACCATGACATGTGGCATACACAAACGCGCGCAGTTTACCCGCAATCACGCACAGGGATTTTGTCACCGCCTCCGTGTCCAGCTCCGGCGCGGCCAGAATACGCGGACGGTATCCGATGCTTTCATCCTGCTCTGCAACAAGCAGCGCATACATCCCCGTATAGCTGCCGTCAGATTCAGAACCACCGATAACCAGTTGATCCTGCGTCCTACCGCCTTCTTCTTTGTGTTCAGCCACGCGAACGACGATCACTTTTGTGCTCACCTGGTCTGCGATAGCCTTAAGCGCACGATAAAGCGTCCCCGTAGTCCCGCATTTTCCCAGCACGTCATTGACGCGGGTCAGCAGTGTGGGCTTGTTCAGCGGGAACAGCTCCGCATCCGCATCATCCGCCGTTGCCACGATACCGATAACGCTGGAATCAACATCATTAATCGCTGTTACCAGGTCGGTACTTTCCGTGACACGGGCACCATGAAAACGAGTTTCACTCATAGCTTCAGCCCCTTGTATCCGTTAAATGATTCGGCAACAATCATCACCCACCACGCGCGTAATCTCACCCCTGCGCCGTTCTCCCGCCACGGCGACAACAAAAAGCAGTAACCCCCTCCGCACGCACATGCGACCATGCCGCACAGGGAGGGAGCAGATGACCGACACCACCATGCAATTGCTCAGTCAGGGCACAGACCCCGTGAAAATGCCGGATTTTGATATTCTCGCGGAGGGTAAAACGCTGTCAGGCGTGGCAGAGCGCCTGATGAGCCTGTCACTGACCGACAACCGGGGATTTGAAGCGGACCTGCTCACCATCACGCTGGATGATGCGGATGGTCAGTTGCAGCTACCGCCACGGGGCGCGCGCCTGACGGTTCTCATTGGCTGGAAAGGAGAACCGCTGACAGAAAAAGGCACTTACATTGTTGATGAAATCGCTCACGAAGGACCGCCGGACAGGCTGACTGTTTCAGCCAGAAGCGCAGATTTTCGGGATGAATTTAACGTTAAACGTGAGGTGTCCTGGCATGATGTGACCGTTGAGCGCGTGGTATCCGCCATCGCTCATCGGTACGGTCTGAAACCACAAATCAGCGAAATGCTGATGGATATTGAAATCGACCACGCCGACCAGACCGAAGAAAGCGACATGTCCTTCCTTACGCGCATGGCGGAAATGCTGGGCGCAATCACCACGGTAAAAAGCGGTAATCTGTTATTCATCATGCCCGGCGGTGGCGTGAACGCACAGGGCCAGCCGTTGCCATCGTTTGCCATCACACGCAGCAGCGGCGATCGCCATCAGTTCCGCATTGCTGACCGCGAAGCGTATACGGGGGTACGCGCTTACTGGCTTGATCTTAATTACGGGAAAAAGAAAAAAGTCAGCGTGAAACGCCGTAAACCGCCAAAACCCAAAAAGGAGAAAAGCAGCAGCCGCGAAGGTGATTATATGGAAGGCGCGGAAGGCAATGTGTTTGTGTTACGCAAGACTTATCAGAACGAGCAGGCAGCAAGACGCGCAGCGGCGGCAAAGTGGCAGCAACTACAACGCGGAGCCGCATCATTCTCCATCACGCTGGCGCGTGGACGTGCAGAACTCTACCCCGAAATGCATGGCACGGTAACAGGATTTAAAAGCGAGATTGATAATCAGGACTGGATCATTGCAAAAGCCGAGCACACCATTGATAACAGCGGTTTTACCACGCAGCTTGAGCTTGAGGCAAAAATCCCGGAATGGATAGCGGAAACAGAGTGAGCAACTTAGAATAGGCAGCACCACGTTAAGGGAGGTCGCTATGTTCCGTTGTCCGCTTTGTGGCGCATCTGCCCGTATCCGCACCAGTCGTCCGGAAAATGATTCAAACACCGTGCGGCAAAAGTATTACCAGTGTAACAATCTGGAATGCGGCGTATGCTTCTCAACACTGGAAGCTTTCCATAAATTCACATCAAAACACGCCTCCGGCGTTCACTCTTCAGAAGGTATCCCGTGGCATGATCTGCCAGCTTCACACAGGGGAAACAATCAGATGAGTTTGCCTTTATCTCAGAATTAACAGGCAGAATTGCCGGAGTAACAAAAAAGCGATAGATTACGTGCGGGTGCCTTTCGGCTGATGGTCGGAGGGAATACCCGAAGGCCAGATGTGGAAAGGCCCCGAGTCAACTTTAACGTTAACCCGAGGCCCTAACCATCTACCCTCAGCAAGTGATAGGTTAGCGCCTCCCCGAAAAAGGAGCAAGCGCTATGTCGCAAAAATCGCTTACGGCCATCACATTCTGCGTGACGGCAATCCTCATCATCTGGATGCTACACGGTTCGCTGTGTGAAATACGGATGAGCTTCTGGGGAGCGGAGTTTGCGGCGTTCTTACAGTGTAAGCAGTAAGGAAACCGCGACGGGGAAGGCAACTTCCCCGTCAATCGGTTGCCAGGGTAAAGGTCGAAAAGGCACCCTATTTCCAGTTGACGTGAACAACAAGCCCGCAGCGTAAAAACTGCGGGTTTTCTTTTTGGTTCCCTCACTCATGAGGACACCAAAAAACAAAGCCCACAGCATAGAAGCTGTGGGCTTTTTGCATTCAAAGATGGACGTTATATGGACACTTAAAAATAAAATCCATTTATTTTCAAATGATTAAACCTCTACTTAAAGCGCCCGCAGGCGCTTTTTAGATTCAGAAAAATTGGGTATTAGCCAATATATTCCAGTCCATTCATATACGGACGCAGAACTTCTGGTACTTCAATACGACCATCAGCCTGCTGATAGTTTTCCATTACTGCAACAAGCGTACGACCAACAGCAAGACCAGAACCGTTCAGGGTATGAACCAGACGGGTTTTCTTGTCCGACTTGCTACGGCAACGTGCCTGCATACGACG
>ENA-UEYD01002172-UEYD01002172.1-human-gut-metagenome-genome-assembly--contig:-NODE-2172-length-11393-cov-9.113821_pt1 | contig 11393 bp, 9 predicted proteins | sample MGYA00242907_ERZ507875 | MGnify/ENA primary metagenome ERZ507875 (study PRJEB26167, sample SAMN06115506) | human gut metagenome | host: Homo sapiens | place: China:Shandong | collected 2015-08-07...
GAGAAGGGGGACATCTGCGACCTGGATATGCTGCGGGCGCTGTTCGGTCAGTATGACATCGACGGGGTCATCCACCTCGCGGCCGAAAGCCATGTCGACCGCTCGATCAGGGATCCGTTCACCTTCGCGCGTACGAACGTCCTGGGCACGCTCTCGCTGCTCGAGGCGGCACGGGAATACTGGAACGGAGAGTGGGAGGGCAAATTGTTCTACCACATCTCCACCGACGAGGTGTACGGGGCGCTGGAGCTTACCCGTCCCGAGGGAGATGCTTCGGGCGGGGAGAGCGGCGGCGGGCCCTTCGGCGAGGAGTTCTTCACCGAAGAGACGAAGTACGCCCCGCACAGCCCCTACTCGGCCTCGAAAGCCTCGTCCGACCACTTCGTGCGGGCTTACCACGACACGTACGGGATGCCGACGCTGGTGACCAACTGCTCGAACAACTACGGGCCCTACCAGTTCCCGGAGAAGTTGATCCCGCTTTTCATTAACAACATCCGCCACCAAAAGCCGCTGCCCGTGTACGGCCGCGGGCAGAACGTGCGCGACTGGCTGTACGTCGAGGATCATGCACGGGCCATCGACGTGATCTTCCACAGGGGCAAGGTCTCCGACACGTACAACATCGGGGGCTTCAACGAATGGAAGAACATCGACCTGATACGGGTGATCGTCAGGACGGTGGACAGGCTGCTGGGCAACCCCGAAGGGTCGTCGGAGAAGCTCATCACGTATGTCACAGACCGCGCAGGCCACGATCTGAGGTACGCCATCGACTCGCGCAAACTCAAGCGCGAACTGGGCTGGCAGCCCAGCCTGCAGTTCGAGGAAGGAATCGAAAAAACTGTCCGCTGGTACCTCCAAAACCAATCGTGGATGGACGACATAACTTCTGGCGAGTACCAGCAATACTATCAGAGCATGTATAAGGGAAGATAAATGACCCGTGACGAGAAAATATATTTTTCCTTACTAAGGATAGGATTAGGAACTGAAAGCCCGGGAGAAATTTTACCGGAATTGGCTAAACTCCAATGGGGTGAACTTTATCGTTTGGCTGTTCGACAGGGGACGGGGGCATTGATCTGGGATGCTTTGCGGCAATTGCATGCAACGGAATATTTACCATTGTCTTTGCGTGTGCAATGGGCCTATAATGTCAAACAAATTGAAGATCGTTATCGAAAACAGGAAAAAGTATTGGCTGAATTGTCAAAATTCTATGCTTCCCATTCCATTTCGCTGATGCTCTTGAAAGGGTATGGACTGAGCTTTTGCTATCCGTGTCCCGAACATCGGGAATGTGGCGATATCGATATCTGGCTTTTTGGTCGACAGCGTGAAGCGGACGAGTTGTTATGTCGTGAATGGGGAATTCGGATCGATGAAGACAAACACCATCATACAGTTTTTCTCATCGACGGAATTATGGTCGAAAATCATTACGATTTTTTGAATATACATGCCCATGCCTCGAATCGGGATATAGAACGGCTCTTGAAAAAATATGCCGAAATACCCGGAGAAATGATCCGGTTGGGACGTGCGAGTATTTATCTTCCGTCGCCCCGATTCAATGCGCTCTTTCTCTTGCGCCATGCCGCTGCACATTTTGCCGCCGAGGAGATTGGTGTCAGGCATGTGGTCGATTGGGCCATGTTTATTCGACGCCATGCTGATGTAATCGATTGGCCGGAACTTTATGCAATGGCAAGCCGCATGAATATGCATCGCTTTTTGAATTGTATGAATGCCATTTCGATTGACAATTTAGGATTGGATGCAGCATTGATTCCTCCCTTTGAACGGGATATAAAACTTGAAAAGCGGGTCTTGAATGATATTTTACATCCCGAATTTAGCGAAAAATTTCCTGAAAAAGGATTTGTTCAGATAATCCGGTTTAAGTTTCGTCGCTGGATGGCAAATCGATGGAAACATAGGATTGTTTACCGCGAAGGTATAATAGGAACCTTCTTCAGGCAGGTATACAGCCATCTGTTAAAGCCTAAATCCATAACATATAATTAAACTGGATTTTACTCGAAAGTGGATTAACCGCTATATATAAAATAAGACCAATACAATAAATATTAATGAATAAGCTTGGAATAATAATTCAGGCTCGTACTGGGTCAACCCGGCTGCCGTCTAAAATGATTCTTCCGTTTTACGGAAATGATGGAATACTCAGCATTCTGCTTTCTCGGTTAACACAGTGTAAGTTGGCTGACAGTATTATTGTGGCAACAACATCATCATCTCCTGATGATGCCATATGCGATTTAGTTCGGGAACACAGGGTGAAATGCTTTCGGGGAGATGAAAATGATGTCTTGGATCGCTTTATTCAAGCAGCCCGATATTATGGGATTTCGAAAATTATCAGAATTTGTGCTGATAATCCTTTCTTAGATATTGAATCGCTTGATTCATTGATTTTAGCGAGTGAAAATATCGATGCAGATTATGTATCATTTTGTACGAGCAATCATACTCCAACCATAAAAACCCATTTTGGCTTTTGGGCTGAATATGTTACACTGGCAGCATTGGAACTTGTTGCTCGGAAGACGGCGGAGAAAGTATATCACGAACACGTAACAAATTATATTTATACTCATCCTAACGATTTTAAAATAATCTTAAATCCGATTCCGGCTGACCTTGAAAAGCGGACAATCCGCTTAACCATAGATACATTGACTGACTTTCGTATCCAGCAGAAAATTTTTCAGGCTGTTTTTGAGGTAAATCCTCGCTTCACGATAAAAGATGTCGTATCGTACCTTGATGGACATGCATGCCTGTATGCAACAATGGATGAGATTATTAAATCCAATCAAAAATAAAATATAAATATGAGAAAGACATATATTATCGGTGAAATTGGGCAAAACCATAACGGTTCCGTCGATATTGCAAAGTTGATCATCGAATTGATATGCAGACCGATAGAGGAAGATGTGTTCGGACTGGATCTGCAACCTATGGATGCAGTCAAGATGACCCGTCGGGATTTGAAAGAGGAACTTACTGTTTCTCAAATGAATAGACCATACAACACCCCAAATTCTTTTGGAGCTACGTATGGGGAACATCGGGCTTACCTCGAACTGGATGACCAAGCCCATTATGAAGTATATCGATATGCCAAATCCAAAGGGTTGGATTTTATCGAAACCCTTTGTGCTAAAGGGTGTCTTTCTCTTTTAAAATTGTTTACGCCGGATAAATTGAAGGTTGCAAGTCGTGATCTGACGAATCTGCCATTATTGGAAGCTATGGCTGAGACACGCATTCCCATCATTCTTTCTACGGGGATGGCCGGAAAAAAAGAACTAGATGATGCTCTGGCCACCATCACTAAATATCATGATGATATTTCCATCCTTCATTGTGTATCACAATATCCGACAGCACCGGATAACCTAAATTTGCAAACCATATCTTATCTGAAAAAAAATTATCCCCAGTATAAAATAGGTTTTTCGGATCACACGATTGGCATCTCAGCTCCTATAGTCGCGTTGGGGCTGGGGGCAGAAATAATCGAGAAGCATATTACGATCGATCGTCGTATGAAAGGTACCGATCAGGCTGGGTCATTGGGGCCGGATGGCGTATACCGAATGGTTCGTGATATCCGAGGTGCAGAGCGTTGGATGGGGACAGAAGATCTGTATATTGAAAAGGATGTGCTAAGCGCTAAAATTAAATTGGAGCGGTCGATTGCAACCCGAAGGAGTATTCGACAGGGAGAAATAATCTCTGAAAACGATATTCATCTCTTGAGTCCCGGGGATGGATATAAATGGGTGGATCGCGCGGAAGTGATCGGACGCAAAGTGCTCCATGATATTCCTGCAGATGAAATAATATACCCGGAAATGATTTCATAGAATGGATGCATTTGAGATATATCAACTTGTCCACTTTTAGAAATCAAAGACCTACTTCAGTGAGGAAAAGCTGGATTATGATGTTGAATTATATAAAAACGCTATTGATCAATTTATAGATGATTATCGTCGGTGGTATGATGGTGAGGTAATAGATATCCATCGGCTTAACATAACACCGCAATTACACCCTGTATTAACTTACAGATTGGCCAGATTACTTTATCTGAAGGGTAATGAAGAGCAAGCCTCTGTTTATTCTGTTTTGGAACGAATTCCCGGTCTGGTTGAAATTTACTATTCTGCTCAAATTGGTCGGGGATTAAAGATAAATCATGGTGCCGGCTGTGTTATTGGTGTCCGATGCGTAATTGGAGACAACTGTCTCAGGGTGTTACTATAGGGGATAGAAACGGCGGCCGGCCGATTATTGGCAATAATGTCATAATATATGTTGGGGCAAATAACCATAGGTGATTACAGTGTAATAGGGGCTAATGCTGTTTGTCTTCGCAGTTCCCCCCCCCTCCCAGGCTGTTTGCGAAGGTGTGCCTGCTCGAAATATAGCTGAATATGAATAATATAAAATTAATCCTTACCGATATTGACGGTGTTTGGACTGATGGTGGTATGTATTACGATCAGACTGGAAATGAATGGAAAAAATTCCATACTTATGATAGTGCGGGGGTTTTTTTCGCGCATCGGGCCGGTATACCTGTGGGTATATTGACGGGAGAAACCACGTCTATTGTCAAACGCAGAGCGGAGAAATTAGGTGTTGATTACCTTTTTCAAGGTGTAACAAATAAGCTTGAAATTGCCCAAGGGTTATGTGGTGAACTATGCATCTCATTGGATGAAGTTGCTTATATTGGAGATGACCTTAATGATATTGAATTGCTTCGGAAGGTCGGTGTTTCCGGAGTTCCTGCGAGTGCTCCGGAGTATATACGTCGGTTGGCAACTGTATCTCTTCAGAAACGAGGAGGCGAGGGCGTTTTCAGAGAGTTTGTCGAGGTATTGTTGCAGGATAATTTGGTGACGTTATTTCAGGGATATATTTCTGAAAATAGCTAGTGAAAAAAAGGTGTTAATACCAAGGGTGATGTCATTGGAAAGAGGATATTTTTACTATAAATGTGATAAAGGCTTGTGCTGAATTTTAAATGACAATCGTTAGTGTTCATATAAAATGAAGTCTTTGTTAAAGTAGTCTGGAGGCAGATATGATTTCATAATTCTGAGATGCTATTGTTTATTTAGGCATTATATCTATGCTTTAAAATTGTTAATAAAATGATTGAAAAATGTATATAGAAATTTGTGGTACTTCGATTCGTATAGGACGTGTGGAATCAGATGAGATTTTCTTGGATGATGGTGAGCGTATATTCTGGGCATATGGTTTAATGAATCGGAATATATCTAAAAAAGAATTTTTTGCGACGGTTTCAGTGTTAAGGAGTGAACTTTCCCACCAATTAGCTAATCGAATATTTGCCGGAGGATATTTTATTGTTTTGGTTGACCGGAAGAGCAGTATGTTAAATATGATGCGTGATTCAATGGGGCAGAAATCTGGATATTATTATTTTGATTCGCTTACAGAACGGTTAGTTGTGGCGACCAATATGCACGATATCGCTTATAATGTTTCCACAGACATAAATAAATTCTATACGGATTTTTTGCTTTATCAGCAGTTCATACCTGATGGTTATACTATTTACGAAGATGTGAATGAGGTGCGTATTGGTGAGATGTTGCACTATATACCAAGAGGAACCTTGCAATCTATTGAGCGAGAATCATTGCCGATCGAGTATTCTGAGAACGATTATTCGGAGGAAAAAAATATACGTCTGCTGCGTGAAAAGATATTGGAAGTACATGCTGATTGGGCTGGTGAAAATAATGTGGTTTATTTATCCGGAGGCATAGACTCTTGTGTAATGTTAGCTTCATTACATAATATTTGTCCGGAACGAACACGAGTTGTTTCCTATCGTATTGCGGGAAGTTCGCAAGATGAAACTATATATGCTCAAGAATTGGCTTCTTATTTAGGGTATAATACGGAAGTTGTGACGGTCGATTCAGCAGATCCTAAAATTGTGGCTGATTATGAAGATGATTTACAAAAGATGAATAATCCAGTTTTTGGAAATTGGATATTTCGGCCTCATTTATCAAACGACATTTCAGTGCGTTATTTTGCTGGACAGGATACCAGACTTCATACTCCTTCAGTCAATAGCGTAGATATGAAGGTAATTGATCGAATATCTCATCAGGGAACAGGTGGTTGGGGGGCATTCGGTAAAGGAGTGGTGGACTTGTATGAGCGGCTTTCCTGTCTTTTGAAACTCTATAATGCGGCTGACCGAAGAGTGAAGTACTCCCATCTGCTTGTCAATGCGCTGGTACCCGAATGGTTTATCCTGCGAAGGAAATTTATGGCCGATCCGGTCAAATACAAAACCTGGAGATACGATATGTCCAATTTTGAGAAAATCTGCGATTGGTACCGGGTTGATTTGCATGCTGGAATGAGTTCCAGGGAGATATTTAATCGACTTATCGAGAAAAAATGGCAGGAGCAGTATACCGATGATATTCGTTATATGGTCGATATGGCCCATAATCGCGGGGTTACTACGGTACTACCCTTCTACGAACAGCGTTTCAATCAATTTGCATCGACTATTCCTTGGAAATTGGCGAACAAGACTATGGCTGGACTTGATGGATTCAGCAATAAACCTGTACGCGTCAATAAATATGTTCTGCGCAAAGCTTTTGAAAAAGAATTGCCCTGGAATATTATGGTAAGAGCTAAAGCCGTATCACTCTCCAGTCATCTGATGATGAACGGTGTTCTGGGTATTCGGGTGGAGCAGACCTTGCGCGACGATTTACGCTCTTCCGACTCTTTTTGCCGGAGATTTGGCTACCAAGCCAAAGCCCGTGAAATCATTGCACACCGGAGTAAATGGGAGATGAAAAACTCTTATATGGTTACGTTTGCCAATTATCTGAGCGCCCTCTGTGTCTATTATCGGAAGAACGTAGTTAAAAAATAAAATAGAGAATCGATTCTTATGAAGCGTTGGCTTATCGCATCTATTTTGTTTCTGTTACCTTCGTGTATCGCATTCCCTCTTGTACGGATATTTGGCGGGGAAGGGTATTCCTTCGGCCGTAAAAGCAGAATTGGGTTTTCGCTGATCCTGACTTCAGGTATTTACCTGGGAGAAGGGGCTGTGATTCAAAGTGGGAACTTAATTCTCACGAAATCTATTCATCTGGGCACTCGATCGCGCATTCAACGCATGAATTTGCTTAAGGGGCGTTTCCGAGTACAATTGGATGCTGAAGCCGTTATCAATAAATACAACAGGATTCTTTCGGCAAGTTCCAATCTGCGCGAATCGGAACTAATCCTGGGTATAAATGCCATAATCGGCGTATCGCATTTTATCGACATGACGGCCAGTGTCCGTCTCGGTGCAAACTCCATTTTAGCTGGCATCGGAAGTCAGCTCTGGACTCATGGGTTCTATCATAGCAGTCTGGAGCAGCACGCTGGAGAGTGGACGGCAGCATCTCAATTGGACAAAATGTCTATGTCGGTTCGCGCGTATTGATTTGTTCGGACGTATGTATTTGTGATGCTGTGACTGTAGGGGCCGGGGCTGTAGTGGCTAAATCGCTCACTGAGCCGGGGCTTTATGTTGGGCAGGCTTTGCGTTACAAAGAATTTGATCCGGATCAGGCCATCTGCCATTACGCTAAAGTGGCAGATCGAATTTATGAAAAGCGACAGTCTCACAAAAATGGTGGTGCACAATAAAAGCCTGCTCTTTAAAAAGGTGCGGGATAACATCCTGTTTTTTGTATTGTCAAAGGGAGTTGCCTTCTTGGCCCCTATTTTTTTTCTTAATTTTGTTTCCCTTGAAGAGTATGGGGTCGTGGAATTCTCCTACGCGCTGGGGAGTGTACTCGCCGTCGTGGCTATGTTGGGTTTAGGGGGGGCTTATCCTTATTTCGTGCTTCGTCGGGGGGAAAGGGATAAAAAGCAGGTTTTTATGCTCTATGGAGTTCCTGTACTGGGGATAGCCGTCATAGCCTGTTTGTTGCGTTGGTACGGAGCGATCGGTCAACGATTTTCGCTAATTTTGCTTTTTACCTTGATTTTTGCACTCCAAAGGCTCTACAGCTCTATCCTCAAATCGGAAGACAAGGGTTGGCTGGGTGTATTGTTCGACGGGGGATATTATTTCATATTGACAGGAGTGATTTTGATCATATGGAGTGTCGGAATCACTCATCATGTTATGCTCCTTGAAGCGGCCATGCAGGTTTACCTTTTTGTGTTGGGCGGGTTTTATGTGCGACAGTTTTATAAGCTCCACACCAAAAGCATACTTGCCCTGCTGCACGACGACTGCGGCGAGATTCTTCGTTACAGCCTGCATATGGTTGTCTCCGGAATTATTATCTATTGGCTTACGTCCAGTGCCAGAATCTATATCGCTTACTTTATGGGGTATGAACAAGTGGGCATTTACAGTTTTTATTTTCGTCTGGCTGGTATCGCTATCATTATTCATCAGTTTTTGTATATCGCCTTTTTCCAAAAGCTCTATATGGGGAATAGCCGTCGACTCGATCTCTATTATACAGCGATTATGGGCCTAGTGCTGTGTGGTTGTCTGGCCTGTTATCTGTTCGTGCCCTTGCTTAGCCGCTATTTCTTAAAAGGTCTTTCAATCGACAATGCCCGGCTGTTTTTTCTAATAGCCCTTCAGATGCCCTTATGGGTGGGTATTTCGCTTTGTGAAGGTCTTGTGGGCAGAGAGAATCAGATTCGACAGATGAATTTGCGTGTCATTGTACCGGTCATGTTGTTGCCTGTGGCGCTATACTTACTTCAAGGCCGTCTGACGATCGAGCTTTTTACATTGCTCAATGCGGTGACTTTTACGATAGCTTTGGCCATTCAGCACCGTTTGCTGAGCAGGCACGGCATCAAACTCCGCAAATGTTCTATTTTGAGTTTGGCTTTGTTTGCGGCATCCATTGTAATTTATTTTACGGTATGATATTATGAAAATATTATTTGTCGAAAATCGTTTTCGGACGAGAATATGGGAAACTTTTGCTGATTGTCTGATTAATGACGGGCACCAAGTCCTTTTTTTGGTGCAAAATCATTTGTTCCATCCTCGATGTGGGCGTGTTTGGGTGATACCTTATCCAAATAAAACCCAGTTGGAAGAGCCAACAGAAGCCGATCGCTCATTAATATTATCCGATCGTAATATAAACTATTTCGGACATCGGTCGACGGGGCATTATACCTATTATCGCAAGCTGATCCGTGATTTTCTGGAGAAGGAACGACCCGATGTAACTTTTGGTGAAAGTACTGCTTTCCATGAATTGCAGACGATTGATCTTTGTCGAGAACTTTCCATTCCCTATTTACAACCTTCGACCTGCCGGTTTCCTCCTGGCCGTTTTTCCTTTTATCGTTACGATACGCTCGAACCCTTTTCCGGCTCGGGTGAAACAATGTCTGACGAACAGGCAATAAAATTGATCAACAGTATTGTCCATCGCACTATTAAGCCCGATTATATGCAAAAGTATAGGGCGACGCTTTCAACTCGGTTGAAACGATGGAATGATTTGATACACCTTTCGGTCGCCTATCTTGGTGGAGAACATTACAATACACCTGCTCCCTGGGTGAAATTGCGGATTGAACGTCAACGGCGTAAACTGATCCGTAAATGGAATGCATTGGCCGAAAGCCGTAATGTGGGTTCGTTTAAAAATAGTTTCCGGTTACTCTATCCAATGCAAATGCAGCCCGAGGCTAATCTGGATGTATGGGGACGTCCTTATCGTAATCAATTGGAAATGCTCCATCATTTGTACGACAGCCTACCTAGTGGTGCGGTGATTTTCGTCAAACCGAATCCCAAGTCGAAATATGAACTCACGGAAGAGTTACTCGCTTTTATTGCTTCTCATGAACGGATCGTTCCTTTGCGTCATTCAGTTCGTATGGATGAGGTGCTTCCCAAGATAAATATGGTCGTGACAGTGACTGGAACAATAGCAATCGAGTGTATACTTGCAGATATTCCGGTTGTAACAATGGTGCGCACGCTCAATAATGATATGAAAAATTGTCCATTTGCTGCGTCGTTTGAAGAATTGAGAGCATGGATGGATAAAGTCCCTCGCGGTGAATTTCCGCGCACGGATACTTTGGATAAAATCCGATTTATCAATCGGTTGAACAATACCAGTTTTCCGGGAATCCCCTATGAGACCGTATTAAACGAGCAGAATGTCGAGACCTGTATGATGGCTTTTCGTAAAGTGTTGAAAGAGTTGAATAGCAAATAAAATTTCCACATGAATGAGCAAGCCTTAAATATATCTACAGGGCGTAAATACTGGATAGATGTGTTACGGGCTTTAGGCATAATCCTGGTAGTTCTGGGGCATGTCTCGAAAGAGCCGAATACAGTGATTTTTATTTACGCGTTCCATATGCCTTTGTTTTTTCTTCTTTCCGGTTTCTTGTTTAATAGGCATCGTTATGATCTGCGTACCTTCATCATTCGCCGGTCTCAAAAATTGCTGCTACCTTATGCATTCTTTTATCTGTTGACGCTGCTATGGTGGTGGCTGGTAGAGTGCAATTTCTCCCCCCCCCTGTCTGCTCTGGGATCACTTGGTGGCAACGTCTGATACCGCTAATGTGGGGATCGAATATAAACGGTTGGATGAGTCATAACATCGTATTGTGGTTTTTGCCCGCACTTTTTTCGACCGAAGTATTGGCGCGGTTGTTAGCTGACTATATTTGTTGTCGAAAAACAATCTTTGTAGTTTCTGTCCTTTGTGCTGTTTTGGGGCTGGGACTTTATACAAAGGGAATTGAGTGGCTTCCAATGGGGCTGAATGTCGCGCTGGTTGCCCTGCCTTTCTATGTGACCGGGTGGATGGTTGTAGAGCGGGTTCAGTATTGGACGCATGTTCGGCATGTAATACTTGTCGCTGTTGGTTGCTGCTTATTATTGCTCATTGCCGTGCATGAAGGTTGGGCTACGAGGATTGATATGGCCAGTGGCCAGTATGGCTGTTTTTTGCTTTTTCTCTTATGGTCGGGTGTCGGTTGTATGATGATGATAGCCATTGCAATAGCATTAGGTCGTGTAAGCTGGATAGAACATATCGGATATAGTACATCGACACTGGTAATCATGGCTATACATGGTATTATCTTGCGTATTGTAATTTTCACAATAAGTCGGATGACAAATGTGGGAACAGGCGATTTGCGCGAAAATCTATGGATTTGCATTCTAATTACAATGATTGTAATCGGAGTTTGTCTCCCGTTCGTAGGGTTGTATAAAAGATGTGTAAATAAGTTAATATGCAGATGTATAAAAAACTAATAGT
>ENA-UEYD01002176-UEYD01002176.1-human-gut-metagenome-genome-assembly--contig:-NODE-2176-length-11380-cov-5.159958_pt1 | contig 11380 bp, 8 predicted proteins | sample MGYA00242907_ERZ507875 | MGnify/ENA primary metagenome ERZ507875 (study PRJEB26167, sample SAMN06115506) | human gut metagenome | host: Homo sapiens | place: China:Shandong | collected 2015-08-07...
AATAATCCTCAATATAGTCATCCGTTATCACTCTTCCATTTTGATATTCTTCTGGGACAGTGGAAGCTACAAATTGGAAAGAAGCACGAATACCTTCTTCATAATACTTTTGAGCATCACCTTTTACCCATCCCCGCTCAATAGCTTCCGCAATGATAAAATTCATATCCGCATATCCTAACCGAATATAGGGAACTCCCACATAACTCAATCGATATACACCATTCGGACGTGAATGCATCTTATTGGCTATTTTCTTTGACTCTTCTCCAAATACCGCAGCAACATCCAATCCCTGATATGCATTCCAATCGCTCGGTTCCAGCAATTTTTGCCCCGGAGCTAAATACAATTCTTCAGTCAAGGCCTGAGCTGGAGAAAAATAATAGAACAAACGATAATCTTCAAATTGCTTCAACGGATCTATTAATAAAGATGAGCCAGCATACTCATTTATACTTTTCACAAAACTATTATGAAACGGATTTTGCTGGCCTTGCTTATCTGAATAAACAACCTGCAAATTATCACCATTATTTTCAAACAGATTACCAGCCGCTACTATTTCCGCAAATTGTTCCTTTATTCTTAGTTCTGGTGTATCATCCACTCGTTTGGATAAAGATATCAGTACTTTCAAACGAAGAACATTAGTCGCTTTCCTCCACTTTACAGGATCACCCTTATAAAAAGGATCACCCTCAAATGTATTAGCCGTAGCAAAAAAACGGTCTGCTTTTTCCAAATCAGAAAGTACACCTATAAAAACATCTTTCTGACTGTCATAAGCTGGATAACGATATTTCTCTATATCCAAAGCCTGTGAATAAGGAATATCACCCATGCTCATTGTACAACGCCAAAAATTCCAACCTTTCATGAAATAAAACAATCCGGAATAAGCATCTTTATCCTCTTCAGAGGCCAACTCCATCATCTGCTTCGCATTCGTCAATATTCGAATGTACGAAAAATTATCCGAGCCGAAACGATTGTATTGGGCATTATTAATCTGTTCACCCCAAAACATCCTCCTACTCAAAAATTCATTATACTCCCATATCTTTGTAACCATATCTTTTATTACGGTAGTAGCCAACATGGAAGATTTGACCTGTGTCGTTGCATCAGGATTCGTATTCATTTCATCAAAAGTCGATGTACAAGCTGAAAACGAAAGAACATACCCCAATAAACAACTAACTATTTTTATTCTTTTCATATCTGTATACTTTTAAAAATCAACTTTAATATTGAAACCCATATAACGCTGAGACGGAGAATTCAACTCTTCTGTTTCACCTCCTCTTTCGGGGTCTGCATACTTAAACTCTTTTGCCCACAAAAGCAAATTCTGACCAGTAAAACTAACAGAAGCATTTTTCATACCTATTTTCTTACAAACCGATTGCGGTATATCATAAGTCAAAGAGAGAGTCCGAATTGTAAAAAAAGTCGTGCTCAACATAGTTTTCCAACTCGGACTTGCATGAGAGTCATGATACTTAGTAATATAACTTTCATAGGAAACAACTATATCATTAGGTGCAAAAACCCGTGTATCTTCTAAAACATTGCCGTCTGGATCTCTCTTCACAGCTCCAGAAACGACCTTAACTCCTTGTCCGACATAAGAAATATTTCCATTTACGACTTCATCATATCGATATTGGTTATCCGAATCGACATGTGTTCCTGAGTTCCATAACATCTGATGAGTTTTAGAATAAGATATACCACCTACACGTCCGTCAAATGTAAAACTTAATGTCCAGTTCTTATATCGAAATGTATTGGTAATACCCCACACCAGGTCGGGCACATATTTGCCTACTTTCTTTTGGAATGTCTGCCGCACAGGTATTCCACCGTTATGAACGATATTCCCATCAGGGTCACGTTCCCAATCATAAATAGCGATCCAGTCCCAATCAGCCCCCTCCTTGATCCAAGGGCGTTTTGTAGAATAATCTGGATCCAATTTATGATAAGTATATTTATCATGTGACCAGTTAGTCAGAATATGCCAACTAAAATCTTTGGTTTGTAATGGAGTACCTCCCACCACTAATTCCACTCCGGTACGTAAACGTTGTTCTTTGCTATTTGTCTGAATAGACTTATAACCAGTAGATTCACTTACTCCTCCATTGATAATAAAATCAGATTCTAGCTTATGGTAATAAGCTAAATCAACATTCAACCGTTTCTGGAAAAAAGTTTGAGCCAAACCTGCTTCCCATGTTTCCGATTTTTGAGGACGTACAATGCCTCCAATCAACGTTTCAGAAACAGAAGCCGTAGACAGACCATCCCAAACGTTCGTTGAGATTCCGTACACATTATTATTAGCATATATATCCGCATCTTGCTTTGTCGTAGTCCATGATCCTCTTATCTTCAAAAAATTCCACCAAGAAGGTAATGAAATTATTTCCGACAAGATGATGCTACCTGCCACCGAAGGATAAAAATAAGAACGCTCATCAGAGCGCAATGTTGAAGACCAGTCATTACGTCCGGTAACATCCAAATAATAAGTACTATTCCAAGACACAGACGCTTTTCCATAAAGACTATTCACTCGTTTTTGCTTCAAGCTACTTGCTGCACTAACAGGATTAGAAGATGCGTTCAACGAGTAATATCCCGGAATAGAAAGTCCTCCTTGTGTCTTACTCAACATATCATCATCATGCCGATAAAAAATATTTCCACCTAATAGACCATTTACATTAAATTTTCCCCAAGTTTTGTCAGCCATCAACATCGCGTCAGCATTGACACTAAAATTAGTATTTTTATATATACTATAATATCCCTTCTTATCCCACGCTCCATTCGCACTGATTGCATTTCTAGATTCCTCCCGTTTATTATATACATCAGCACCGGCACGTCCCATCGCTTTCAACCAAGGAGTAATCTCATAACTGGTATTGACAGAAGCATTGAAGACATCGGTATCATACGAATTTATCTGCTCATAGGCCTTAAACCAAGGATTATCATACCAACTCTTGTCATACCAATTTTGCATTTCATTTTCTTTACCCTTTATCCAATAGTCTCTATAATCACGAATGTCATATTCAGTTCCTCCCCAAATCACCATGTTGTAAATATAACTGCTACTATAGCCAGTACCTATTGTATTTGAAGATACACGCTTATTATAAGCAGCAGTCGCATCCATAGAGAACTTTTTCCACTTCATTTCACCACCTACAGAAAAAGTCATCTTATTCAATTTTTGATTGGGATATTCACCCTTATGATAGACCTGTGTCGCAGAAGCTCTGAAAGAACCATACTTTCCCTTTTGGGTAACACTTATATTATTGTTGGTCACCAAACTAAATTGGAGGAAATTCTTAAAATTATCCTTTCCTTTGGAAGTTAGTTCCATTTCTCGATATTCATAAGTTTTCGGATCCCATTGAACAGCCGTGCGTCCGATATCCAACTTATCCCCCCAGACCGAATTGTTATTATATTTCCCCCCCGTACCGGCACTATACGAATGTTGTGTTTCAGGGAAAGCTAAATAACCAGAGAAAAACATAGTGTTACTGTTGATATTGATGTTTAACCCTTCCTTCTCCGATCCCTTCTTTGTCGTAATCATTATAGCTCCACTGGCTCCTCTTGATCCATACAATGCTGAAGCCGTCGCTCCTTTCAACACATCAATTGACTCAATATCATCAGCGGCTATTTCATTGATTGACAAATTTGCATAAGGAATACCATCTACAATCAACAATGGAGTTGCACCACGAAGAGATATTGTCGCATTCTGGTCAAACTCCGTATTATTCTGAATATTCAATCCCGCAATTTTACCGGTCAACGAAGTAGTAATGTCTATGGATTTTGCTGTTGGCATCTCATCACCACTCATTTTCTGAACCGAATATCCTAGTGCTTTCTCTTCTCTTTTAATCCCTAAAGCAGTAACAACCACTTCACTCAAAGTCTCCGAATCTTCACGAAGAACAATCTGAAAGGCTGTTTTATTTCCTATCTTAAATTCCTGAGAAGCATAACCGATATAGGAAACGACCAATGTCGCACCCTGTACGACACTAAGGGTGAAATTCCCATCAACATCTGATATAATACCGTTTGTCGTTCCTTTTTCTATAATATTGGCTCCAATTATCGGTTCACCTTTTACATCTACGATTTTCCCTGACACTTTTCGTTCCTGTTGTGGAGCAACAGACTTTGGAGCAGAATTCATTTCTGACAAAATTATATTAATTCCTTCAACCTTGAACGTCAATCCTGTACCTTCCAAGATCTCTAAAAGGGCCTCATTGACCGGACAATCATTCACTTGTACAGAAACACGCTGTTCTAAATTAACATCACGATTGGAAACAAATAAATAATCAGTTTGGTGCTCTATTTCTGTCAGAACAGTTCCTAATTGGACTTGACTTTTATTTAAACTAACTTTTGCATTTTGAGAATTGATACTACCCGCAAATGCAAAACATGAACATAATAGCAATGAGCAAGTTGTCAATTTCATAACTCTACGTATTCGATTCATCCCTGAATCTTTTTCTACAAAAGACCCAGGTAAAAAATATTTTTTCATACCTTTGTTTGCGATTTTTTAATTAATTAAGTATATTCATAAAATGTACTGGAGAGCCGGTGGTTGTTGGCGCAACTGCCGGTTCTTTTTTGTGTTTCTCATGTGTCCTTCCTCATAGGCAAATCGATTTTATCAGTTAATATATATGATGTTTCTCTCTTCATCCCGCTTATACTTGAAAGGGAAGTCATTTTGCAAAACACGCAAAGCATGATCCACCCCATCGGATATACGGAGTTTCCCGCGATAGCCCAAATCTTTCACTGCTTTGTTGTTGACAATGATCCGCACGTCATAGAACTTTTCAAACAATACCATGATCGCATTAAAAGACTTATCTTCGATATAGATCAGACCGTCTTTCCAACGATAGCTGTTAGGATCCGTTGTAGGGGCGACTCGCAACGATTCACCCGTCAGCTCCGCTGTTTGTCCCGGAGAAAGGTAGACTGCTTTCGGGTCCTTCGTATTATAGAGTTTGACTTTACCTTCATAGAGCATTGTCCGGAAATTCGACTTGTCCTTGTAAGCTTCGACATTGAAAGTCGTCCCTAGCACCTCCACGTCATATTTGTCCGTTTTGACGATAAAAGGCTTTTTATCTTTCGCTACTTCAAAATAGGCTTCACCATCCAACATTATCTCCCGGCTATTTTCCGCAAAAACCATCGGGTAACGGAGATATGTATTAGCATTCAGCCAAACACTCGTACCGTCCGGAAGCTGGATATTTGTACGGTTACCTGCCGGGACATATACACACTGTAGAGTCTGCGCCAATCGAGCGATCCGGTAATTATCATAGAGATAAAAACTTCCCAACAAAATCAAAATCGAAGCAGCCACTTTCAAAGACCAACTCAATGCTGGATGTAGCCGGTAACGTTTGCTGGAAACGATTTTAGCGGAAGGTTCAACCGCAGCATCGTCTACCAGAATAGAAGCATCAAAGCGAATCCGCTCCCGAATAAAACGCCGACGGTTGTCTTCGCCACTTTCAATCCACTGTCGTATTACCTTCTTTTCTTCTTCCGAAGCCTGCTTCAGAAAGTAACGGATAAGTATATGCTGATCTATTTGCATCGTTTCTTTTTTCCTGTTTCTAAATAGAGCAACTCATCAAGGAAAAATCCCAACCGTAACAACACTTTTTTTGCTTATCAGCAAATAATTTTTCGATTGCCCCCCTGTTTTTATGAACCACACCTTCACAATCGCTTCAAAACAACGACGCAAATCCACCAAGGCAACACGTTGTATTTCCAAGCCGATGTAAGTATTGTTTGTTTTTGGCGTGGTCGTACACATATACAACAATGCCGAGAATATACACGATAACGCAATATATACTCCCACAACGTCGAAAACAGATTACACTTGCATTAAACAGACGAAGCACAATGACAACAGGTCTCTTTGTCCACAGGAAACGGCACAGGGAATGATGAACGACACTACAACCACATGAGAGAAGTTCAGAGATACCTAATTCAAGAATAACAATAGCAAGGGAATATAGTCTTTCAGTTTCAAGCGGAGATGGTCATTGGCCTTATTGATATGATAGTCTACTTTTTGTTGGGAAACACCTAAGGTTACCGCTATTTCTTTCCTTGATTTATACTCCAGGCGATTCAATACGAATATATGACGAGTCTGTTCCGGCAATTCAGACAAAGATTCCATGACAATTTTCATTATATCTTTGGAAAAGATAGTGCTGTAGCTTTCGTCTTCCAATGTCTGGATACGCGTTACGATTTCCCAGTCATGCAACTCTGTACGATTCTTGCTGTATTCGACTTCCACTTGGATGTGCTTCAGATAATTCAGGCATTTATTTTTGACGGACTCTAATATATATCCCAAGACGTCTGCATCAGCAGGCAACTTATGTTTATTCTCCCAATAGTACAACAAAGCATCATGCGTTAAATCCTCGGCCGCCTGCAAATCATTTACATAATAGAAAGCATATCTTACAAAACGCTGGTAGTACGCATTGTAAAAGACGCCAAAATTCATTTGCGAATTAATTTCAAAAGGATTTACTATGTTTCTCCAATTCTCCAAGTACAAGTACATATGTCGTTAACATTGCAAAAATAGCTTCTGCTAATGAAATTACCAAAATTCCGCCGGATTAATTTCACCTGTCAACAACAAATGCACTTATCCGAAACAGGCCGTAAACCGGATGCGTCTTGATTATAGATTATAGCGACCGTTTCAGCCAACAATTCAAATGGTTATTGGGAGCGACCAATACGAATTCATAAAAATCGATATCTTTGCAATCGGTTATCTGCAACAAACATCAGGACGAATGCGTTATAATAAAGAAATTAAAAACGATATGACACGAAAACTATATTTTACAATCTTATCACTGCTCTTCATATCTACAATTTACGCTCAATACGTCCCGGACATACTGGGCGATAATTATCTGCGCCGGACCATTCAGATGCCGGATGACTACGAGGGGAAAGTCGTCTGCACGCTTGTCAAGAAGCCACAGTTACCGGAGGCCAAACAGGCAATCTTGTATATACATGGCTACAATGACTATTTTTTTCAGAAACAATTGGGTGACAGCGTGAATGCCCACGGTTATAACTTTTATGCTATGGACCTCCGCAAGTACGGACGCTCGATACTGCCGAACCAGAATCCTTTCTTCTGCAAAAGCTTGAAAGAGTATTTTGCAGACCTCGATACTGCCCTTGCCATTATTAGGGAAGAGGGGAATGACAAAATATTGCTGATGGCACATTCTACCGGTGGATTGATTACCCCGTATTATCTGGACAGCAAAAAAGGTAAACTTCCTGTCGACGGATTGATATTGAACAGTCCCTTTCTGGACTGGAATTTCGGATGGATGATGGAAAAAATCGTGATCCCTGTAGTTTCCTGTATAGGGAAACTATTTCCCAACCTGACCGTACAAGGATACGGGGATGCTTCGTATGCTCATAGTCTGCTCAAACAATTCAAAGGGGAATGGGTATATAATACGGACTGGAAGATGATTAACGGCCATCCGAAAAAAGCCGGATGGATAAACGCCATACAAGAAGCGCAGAAAACAGTGCAGAAAGGGATCGGCCTGGACTGTCCGGTACTGGTGATTTCGTCAAACAAGTCGTTCCCGGAAACAAAAGAATGGAATAACGAATATCTGTCTTCCGACATCGTGCTGGACATACACGATATTCAAAAATACGGACAGAAATTAGGCAATTATGTTACACGCGACACGATACAGAACGGGATTCATGACTTGATACTCTCTGAAAAAGACTCGCGCGACCATGTATATCGCACAGTGTTCGACTGGTTGCCGGGAAAATAAACATTGATTATTCTGATATTTGTATTTTCAGAATGCTTATACTTCTTTTCGAAATGAGATATCGGCCGGTAAGTTTTAATCCTTACCTTTGTCCGGTTAAAATAAATATGGAATGAAAGCCTTACAGACAATCATTGCAGTTGCCACTCTTCTCCATGCTGCAAATACTTTTGCACAGACGGAAGAAGCAGAAGATGCAACCTCATATAAAGCCGAAGTTTTCGGATCGGCCAGCAGCGGATCGACAACTCCGTTCTGGATGGTGAGCAATCGGTACGGGGTAGTTCCCCTAGACGCCAATAACGGCTATCTCAACGCTGGAGTTTTTCATCAACAACATTTTGGAAAGGGATTTCGCTGGAGTGCAGGGCTGGACATTGTAGCTGTCGTACCCCGTTACCGTAATGTGTATATCCAACAGATATATGCCGAGTTAGGATATAAAAGTATGCTTCTGAGTGTGGGGAGCAAAGAAAACCGGCATTCGCTTTGGGATCATTCCCTTAGTTCCGGTGACATGGTTCTCTCCTCCAACGCACGCCCGATTCCGGAAATAAAACTGAGTATGCCGGAATTCACCGTCGTTCCGCTCACAAAGGGTTGGATGCAGGTGAAAGGAGATTTTGCGGTAGGCAAGTCTTTCGATACCAAATATCTGGAAGATTTCTCCAATGGAAAACAAACCTATATAAAGAACGTCCTTTGGCATCATAAATCTTTTTACGTCCGCATCAAGGACACGCAAAACAAATTCCCGCTTTCCGGTATTATCGGCGTGCAACACTGGGCGCAATGGGGTGGAACATCCAGCAATCCGAGAATAGGTGTACAACCTCACTCCCTGAAAGATTTTATCCGGGTAGTTTGTGGTAGCGAAGGCGGAGACAATGCAACTCTGTCGGACCAGGTCAACGTGCTTGGCAATCATTTCGGTTCGTACGATTTCAAACTGGAATATACGATGCCGAACTGGAAACTGGCAGCTTATCATCAGCATTATTTCGAAGATAAATCCGGAATGATATTCGTGAACGGGACAGACGGACTTTGGGGAGCACAGTTGGATTTGCCACGCCTTCCCTGGCTAAAAAAGGTTGTAACGGAATATTTGGTCACCCGCAATCAGAGCGGACCGTTCCATTTTATCATCTTCGATCATGACAAATATCAAGGTCCGGGTGGTGGCGGAGATGATTATTACAATAATATAGAATACATAACCGGTTCTTCCTATTTCGGACAAGGTATAGGATCACCGCTTCTGACTTCCCCCCAATACAATACGAACGGGGATATAGATTTCAAGAATACACGTGTACGTGCCTGGCATTTGGCATTTGAAGGAGACCTGTCGCCAATGGTTTCCTATCGCCTCAGATACACACTCATGAATAGCTGGGGAAAACCTTACGCCCCGTTTCTGAATAACAAAAGAAGCAATTCCGGACAGGTGGAAGTCAAATATCACCATCCACGCCTGCAAGGTTGGGAATTCACAGGAGCTGTGGCCGCAGATGCAGGTTCACTCTATGGGGATAACGTCGGGTTCAGTCTGAGTGTCTGCAAACGCGACATTTTAAAATCCTGGAAATAGATTATTTATATTGCTCCCATAAGGCTGACGCAATGATGTCTTGTGTTTTGTCAGCCATCTGCTGCAATCCTTTATGGGAAGCATCCATCCCTTCGGTCGGGATAGGCGGATGAATGACCATTTCCATCTTGTGACGGTGAACATTCAACGAACCGATCGGCAATACGTCAAAAGGTCCGTTCAAGGTGATCGGGACAATCTGTAAATGCTGGTCGGCTGCCATCTGGTAAGCTCCTTTCTTAAAACGGATCATCTTTCCGTTATAAGTACGTGAACCTTCTGGGAATACCACCACCGACGCTCCGTTCTTCAAGCTACGTTCCGCCTCCAACACGCTACGGGCGGCAGCTTTCGGTGTCGAATTATCGACAAAGATAAAACCTGCAGCCCGGCAAGCAGCTCCCACAAACGGGATTTTGGCAATACCGGCTTTCATCACCCACTTGATCGGTACACCCAAAAAACCATATATAAGGAATATGTCGAAAGCGCCTTGATGATTGGCAACAAATACGTACGATTTCTTCCGGTCTATATTTTCCCGTCCTTTTACCTTCACCGGGCAAAGGGCCAAATGGCAAGTCAGCCATGACCAAATCATTCCCGGATAATAAGCAAATATTCTTTCCCCGCCTAACAGGCAACCAACAATAACCGTAAGGGCTGTCAGTATGGTCAATACCACAAAAACAGGAACCACAAACAGCCATAAATAGAGCATATAAAGTATCCGTAGCATATATAACTGTATTATTTCACAAATATAAAAGCTAAATTCAATGGTTTCATCATTTTTGTCCCAAAATATTTTTGCAATCGGGTTATTATTGCTTTATTTGCGGTAGAAAAAAAATAATATATAAATATCTATCACCATGAACGAATTATTGAAAAATCTGGGGGTAATCGTACTCCTTATCGGTGTTATCATTTTGGCTGTACCGGCAATTAACGGAGGATTGTCAAATACTATTCTTCTTACCGGTTTAGGAGTCATTATTCTGGGTTATATCGGTCATATCGTTATAAACAAGAGACTCGGATAATCACACACTTACAAATAAAAAAGGTCGCTCCGGTTGAGCGACCTTTTTTATTTTCTGTCCGGGAATCAGGCTTCCCCTTTCACACCTCCGATGGGAGGAACAAAATCTTCAAATTTGGCAGTCTTACCATTTGCTTGTTCTTCAAACTTTGCCAGATTATCTTGCAAAGCAAACAACAGTCGTTTTGCATTGTCCGGAGTCAGGATGACGCGACTTTTCACCTGTGCCTTCGGAGCACCCGGCACAACGCGGATAAAATCCAATATGAACTCGGATGAAGAATGTGATATAATTGCCAGATTTGCATACGTTCCCTGAGCCATCTCTTCTGACAGCTCTACTTGAATCTCATTTGTCGGTTTGTTATTTTCCATATTCTTCTTATTTGATTATAAATATTCCAAGACAAATATACATATTAAAATCGGAATAATATCAAATAAAAAGGGCCACCTTCACAGGCAGCCCTTTTTCAGTTGTGTTTTTAATTCTCAATTCTTTAGACCAATGTAAAAAAAATACCTTATTGTGTTTAATATTCTATAATCTCGACGCTTAAACTAAGGCAATTCGTCTTAGTAATTTCATTGTTTATTCAACGTTACAAAGATATGCCTCATACAATTAACCACCAAATACTATTTTATCATTATATGATACTATTCCGTCACAGATAATTCATCTATTTTGCAAATTAGTTTAAAATCATGTTTTAAATCCTAAAACGAGTACGTGAATATTTTTTTCTATATTCGGAAGGAGTATTACCTTTT
>ENA-UEYD01002206-UEYD01002206.1-human-gut-metagenome-genome-assembly--contig:-NODE-2206-length-11240-cov-4.704112_pt1 | contig 11240 bp, 9 predicted proteins | sample MGYA00242907_ERZ507875 | MGnify/ENA primary metagenome ERZ507875 (study PRJEB26167, sample SAMN06115506) | human gut metagenome | host: Homo sapiens | place: China:Shandong | collected 2015-08-07...
AGGAGCGAAGCGTACTTAAGTACGTGAGCGACGATTGAACGGCAAGGTGCGGTGCTTGGGGAAGCTGCTAATCGAGTCCGGAGAACGAAGGATAAGCGCTCTCGCCGTGCTGACTCGCATCCAAGCCCAGCGCCTCATCGGCCTCGTCCACGCGCAGGCTGCCGTGGAACAGCGCCTTGACCACCGCGGCGATCACCAAGTCGAGCACCAGTACAATAGCGACCGTCACCACAATGCCCAGGATTTGCGAGATGAGCAGCGACATGTCACCCGTGTAGAACAGGCCGCCCTTACCGGTCCACGAAAGCTCCGGCACGCAGAACAGGCCCGTGAGCACGCCGCCCAAGATGCCGCCGATACCGTGGCAGCCAAACGCGTCGAGCGCATCGTCGTAGCCGAACTTGGTCTTGAGATGGCTGATGGCCAGGTAACAGACGGGAGAGACGATCAGGCCCATGACCAGCGCCGCCCACGGCTCGACAAAGCCCGCGCCCGGCGTGACCACCACAAGGCCCGCAACCAGACCGGTGCTGGCGCCCACCAGCGTGGGACGACCGGTGTGCACGCGCTCGACGGCAAGCCACGAGACCATGCCCGCCGCGCTGGCCGTCACGGTGTTGAGGATGGCGAGTGCCGCCACGGCGTCGGCCTTAAACTCGCTGCGGCCGTTAAAGCCAAACCAACCAAACCAAAGTAGACCGGCGCCCAGCGCCACAAACGGCACGTTATGCGGACGGTAGCTCACCATGCCAAAGCCGCGACGACGGCCGAGCATTAAGCAGAGAATCAGGCCCGTGAGACCAGACGAAATGTGTACCACGTCGCCGCCGGCAAAGTCGAGCGCGCCGATGATGTCGCCGATAAAGGAACCATCGCCGCCCCAAACCATGTGGGCGAGCGGCGCATAGACCACAAGCAGCCAAATACCCAGGAAGGCCGCCATGGCACCAAACTTAACGCGGCCGGCCAGGCTGCCCGTGACGATAGCGGCCGTGATCATGGCAAATGCCATCTGGAAGGCGATGTTGATGATCTGAGGGTAGACGGCACCGCCCGCGGCATTGCCCTCGGCCGCCTGCAGCACCTGGTTGAGCACCGGTAGGCACAGCAACTGGTCAAGGCCTCCAATAAACGGACTCGAGCCGTCGCCGCCGTAGGCCAGCGACCAGCCGGCAACAATCCACAGCACACCGACCAGGCCAATGGCGCCAAAGCACATAAGCATGGTGTTGATGACATTTTTGCGCCTGGACAGGCCGCCATAGAAAAACGCCAGACCCGGTGTCATTAAAAACACGAGCATGGTGCAGATGAGCATAAACGTTGTCGATCCCGTATCGTACATTCGTCCCCCTTGGTCGCATGAACGTTGTCGGCGCCCATAATGCGGCCGAGGGGCAACTGGTGTAGACCAGATACGGCGTTGTTAAACGCTGCGTTGTCGAATGGAAACGGCGCCGCAATCTTGGAAACGGCGCGGCAACGGGCGCGAAACGAACGGGAAATACGCGAGCAAGGAAGCCGTGAGCGCGCCCGCCCCGCCTAGCGCCGGAACAGCTCGCGAGCTCGGTCGCGGAGATCGGTGGCCCGGATGACGCCCTCGTAGCGATTGATGCGCAAGCGCGGAAAGGCATTGAAGAAGCGCAGGTCGCGACGACTGAGCGCCCCACTCGGCACCGGACGGCTCATGCGCTTGCCGGCAAGCCGACGACTCCGCGACGGACGCGGCATGCTCGGCGCGGCATCGGCCACGCGGCGGGCGGCAAGCGCCAGGCCGCGAGCACCATCCGAGATAAACGTCGGCATCGAAGCCTTCTCGCGCAGGGCATCGAGCGCCGCGTCGCCCAGCTCGGCCAGCCAAGCGTTAACGGCGCGACCGCGGATATGCGTCTGCGCCACCGAGTCGATCGCCGAATCGGGAATACGTTCGAGCATAGAGTCGGAGGCGTCGGCAAGCGACTCATTGATGCGGTCGGCAAACGAACTGTTATCATAAGTTACGGCTCGTCCGGTTGTTTCCATATCACCTAGTTCCTCGATATAATCGATGCTGGCGTTTCGGTATCTCATTTCAACAAAACTCTTTTTCATTCGTTTGAATTTGCCATACAATCCGTCGTTTATTTCCGGTTGGTTGCTGTCATAGGTTACCTTAACCGTATATGCACGTTTGCAGTTACTGTCGGGCAGTGAAATGCTGAGCTTCAATTCAGTACCATCGTAGCTGTATGCCGCTTCCTTACCGTTGACGGTAACCCGGACTGCTGGAGCAGAACCTAAAATATCGATACTGTAATTGCGCTTTTTAGGCATGCCTTGATAATTACCTTTGCGTTCACCAATATTTACGGTCAGCGTATTTTCGTCTCGAACAGATGAAACTTGAGTACGTGCATACTGCTTCTGGTAAGTCTGGTCATTACCGTTGTCTTCATAGAACGAGAAAGAACCGTTTCCTCCGGGGAATAATGTAAATCTGACAGTCTCGTCATTTCCGTGCAGATTCTTTACGTCACCGTAGAAAGGAAGTATGGCTCCGGCTTTTACATACACAGGATATTCGTCGAGGGTAAAGACACGTTCTACAGTCTGTCCGCCCTTTAACAGTGTACCGGTATGCCATTCGTACCAGTCGTTTCCGGCAGGCAGCCACACCTTTGTTGTAGCGAAGCCATTGACCATAGGCGATGTAACGGGGGCTATGATCATTTCATCTCCAAACATATACTGGTTTTTAAACTGATAAGCTTCTTTGTCTTCCGGATAGTCGTAATACATCGGACGGCAGAGTGAGATACCTTCGTCATATGTCTTGCGTGCCATGGTATAAGTATAAGGAGCTATCTGATAGCGCTGGCGTATCGTGTTGCGCAGTACACCGAGATATTCCTGATTGAATACCCAGGGCTCTTTGTTCATAGCCGAGCTTTTCATGGAGTGTGTACGCATAATCGGACTGAATGCTCCGAACTGCATCCAGCGCACAAATAGTTCTTTGTCCAGCTCCGATACGCCTTTGGCAAACTGGTGACCTCCCAGATCGTGACTCCAATAACCGTAAAGCACATTAGATGCGGTAGAGTTGAAGTAGGGGAGAAACTCCAGCGTTTTCCATGTACTGTAGGAATCACCGGAGAAACCTATCTGATAACGGTGATTTCCCAGGCCTCCCCAGCGGTGATACAGCAACGGACGGGTTGTACGGTTGCGCTCCATGTCGCTGAACAGTACATAATTAAGCCACCATGTATTGTTCAGTGTCTTTATATGTCTGTCGAACATATCCTGCTGCCAGTCCAGCCACCAGAAATCTACTCCTTCTTTTTCCATCGGGCGCAGAATGGTATTCAGCCATCCGCTCATGAACCGTTTGTCTGAACCGCAATAATCTATCCGCTGCTTGCTGCTGGGATCCATTCCCATCCAGTTAGCCATATCTTTGTATCTCTCTTCGTATGGCTCAATGCCGCCGGCAGGGTGCAGGTTGAGTGTAACCTGCAGTTTTTTACCTTTCAGATACTGAAGGAATTGTGCCGGATTTGGAAAAAGAGATCTGTTCCATGTATAACCGGTCCATCCGCCTCTTCCCGGGTTTACGTAATGCCAGTCCATGTCGATGACTAACACATCCAGCGGTATGTCGTATGCATCAAATTTGGCAGTCAGATCCCGAAGTTCGTCATCAGAATAACTCCAGTATCTGGACCACCAGTATCCGAAAGCATATCGTGGAGGTAAAGGTACTTTTCCGGCAAAAGTGGTAAAGTCTTTGAGAGCCTTCTTGTAATTATGTCCGTAGGCCATAAAGTACCAGTCCTGTCCCTCACCGGAAGGGCGTTCGGTTACCCATGCCCATTCCGAATCATCGAACAGCAGTCCTTTAGAGTCGTCTATCAAGGTCCATCCGTCGGTCGACAATATTCCGTCTTCTATCGGCATAGGCTTATGGTCACCATTGTCATTCCCGTTTCCAACGAAAATGTCGCCGTCGTATCCGTCTAACGTGCGGAATGTACCTTTCAGATTTCCGGCATTGGTATCACCCGGTTTCCAGTGGAAGGATGGAGTGATATTTTTTGAATCAATAGCCAGGTTGCTTGCAGTAAACTTTCCGCTGTCTTTCTTGTATTTCAGAGTGAATTTGCTGGTTGTAATTTCAATCCACCCATCCGAGTCGTGTACTTGAAATTCTGCCGGTGCATAATTCCTTTCGACGGCTACGAAAGACGGAGAGTTGACAAACTTCCCGTCTTTCTGCCATTCCATACGAATCGTTCCGTCACTGATTATCGTAAAGCGAGTATGTTCGTCCTGATATGCGACATTAGAGGTATTATTGTCTTGTGCCGGCATTTTTATGCCGGAGCAGATGCATAGCAGTAAAATCCAGATTGTTCTCATTGTTTCTACTAAATGAAATTAATTAGCCGGGAAAAGCAGCATTAGTGCCGGTATTCCCGATGCGGAATAACTGTCGATAACTTCATTTCCCGATAACTTCTTTGTGTATTCTCCTCCACAGATGTTGCGGGTTTTGTCACGGTTGCTCCATCCGGTAGCGATTGTTTTTTTCAGGAAGGGGACATATTGCTGCTGTCCGCAGTCATATACCAGCATTGCAATATACTGTGAGAAAATTGCTGTATAAATCCCTTGCTCTATACCGCTCTCGAATGGTAACACTCCATGTTCTGCCGACATGTCTTTCACCGTATAGTCTGTTGCCAGAATAGCATTGTCCAGGTATTTTTTATCTCCGGTAGCTTTGTACAAGAGTACAGAAGCACCGATGAAAGTTGCCTGATTGTACACATGGGTTTTCCAGGCCGGTTCGTGCTGTCCGTGTCTGCTGTCGGCTATTCTTCCTGTTTGCTTGTCGAACAGATTCTCTACACCCCAGTCGTAAATTTCTTTTGCTTTGGCCAGATACTGTTCGCGTGTCTGATACAGAGGAATTTTGTCTGCTGATGGCTTTCTGTTTTTAGGTACACTGTTGTAAAGTGTCATCGCAGCTACGACTGTCGGGAAATTGATACATGCCATTTTTCCGTCACGGTCACTGTCGTTTGGCTTTGGATGCTGTATCGGCTGCCATTGCCAGAACATCCCGCCTTTCTTCGGGTCGTATGAACCGGTATCTCCGACTTTTTCTGAGCCATACCATACACGGCTGAAGCTGGCTTCCGAGAGTTTCAGATATTCATCGTCGCCGAACAACTGGTAAGCACGTGCCAGTGTGATGGTCCACCACTGGATATCGTCGTAAATAAACCAGCCGGTATTTTCATTGTTGTCATGAAAGTTGAATCCGGCATATTGTGCTTTATTTCCTTCAAATATTTTACGGCTTAATTCCTTGAATTCCTTTTTACGCTTTTTATCTCCCTGTTTGCAAGCCAGGCGATAAGCGTTCATCGACATGTCCCAGTACATCGGCTGGCACCAGATTGCAGCAGCTCCTTTCCAGCGGTCTACTGCTTCTGGAAAGGAAGTATCGGTCTTGTAAATGTATTTTTTACTGTCAAGAAAAGTCTTGTTGAAGCCCTCATAAGCACTCCATACGTCCTGATTGGTATATCCGTCATTTACGGCAGATGCGGACAATACCGTACAGCAACCTATTACTGAAATATATTTTCTAAGATTCATGATGGCTTATTATTCTACAACAAATTTAAAGATTGTATGGCTTGTATATTTTTCTCCCGGACGTAATACGCATGAAGGCCATTCAGGCTTGTTGGGCGTATCCGGATATTTCTGAGTCTCCAGACATACAGAAGCGCGGAAGTTGTATTTGGTATTTTTCTTTCCGGTTTGTGTGCCATCCAGGAAGTTTCCGGTGTAAATCTGGATTCCCGGTTCGTCTGTATAAACTTCCAGTTTGATACCGCTCTGTTCCGATTTCAGAGAAGCACATACTTCGTTGATGTTCCCTTTGGTATCGAGTACCCAGTTGTGGTCAATACCGTGACCGTTTTTCAGTTGTTCTGTTTCTTCATTCAGACGTTCTCCAAGTACGGCGGGCTGGCGGAAATCCATCGGAGTTCCTTCTACCGGAAGAATTTCACCAGTTGTCATGAATGTACTGTCTACCGGTGTGAAGTGGCTGGCATTTACCATTAATAAATAATCAGCATTTCCTTTGGCTGGATCTCCGTCCAGATTGAAATAAGAATGGTTGGTCATGTTGATGATAGTCGGTTTGTCTGTTTCCGCTTCGTACTTCAGATCGATGGCATTGTCGTCTGTCAGTCGCATGGTAACCGTACAGTTCACGTTTCCAGGGAAACCTTGTTCCATATCTTTGGCGTAGTAAGACAGTTTCACCTCACTGCTGTCTGTCTGGGTAGCGTCATATACTACATACTGGAATCCCTTAGGACCACCGTGCAGACAATGCCCGTAATTGTTCTGTGGCAATTGATAAGCTGTACCGTCCAGTGTAAAACGTCCGTTTGCAATTCTGTTTGCATACCGGCCGATACTTGCTCCGTAGTCGGAAGGATATTTTATATAATCCTGAATAGAGTCGAATCCTAATACCACATCGCGCATTACTCCGTTACGGTCTGGAGCCATCACCGAAACGATTCGTCCGCCGAAGTTGGTAACACACACTTCCATGTTGTTTTTGTTCTTCAAAACAAATAGACCAGTCTTTTTTCCGTTTATGTCAGTAACGAAGTTCTGAGGGTTCAGACCGGAGTCTGTGAGAACAGCAGAATTATCTTGTTTGTTCCCTACGCATGCAGTTAAGAATAATGTTGATAAGATAGATGCAATTAATGTTTTTTTCATAAGCTTATTAGTTTGTTTATACAAAAGATACCTGTCCCTTAGAACAGACTAAGCAAAGAAAGGCTTTTTACATTAATTTAAACAAAAATCTTTATTCAATGAATAATAATATCTGCTCAAATTACCGTTCATCCCCGTTCCTACCCTTTCTGAGACCTTTTCTCAATGTTTTTTCTCATTGTCAGGAGTATTTTCATACGTCCGCACAGATGCCAGATTGCCAGTATGCCGAACAGGATACCTGCCTGATAATGCAGTATTCCTAAATGAGTGCCGGCATTTTCCCGATGCAATATCAGGATGAGGCCTGTCGCACTTGTCAGTAAATAAACGGCCGACAGACAAACCGTAACCTTGCTGCGTTGCCTGAATCTTTCGGGCAAGCTTTTATACCATCCCCGGTGAGCCCTTATGTGTCCAGTGGGCAGGATGAGAAACAATACTCCCCATACGATATGTGTAACTCTCCAGATTTTTACATTTGACTGTACGATACCATGACCTGCCGCATGGATAATCAGACCGGTAATAAGAGTGAGCAGACATATAGCTGCCAGAACGAGGTCGATGTAGAATGTTCTTTGTTTCTTCATGATTATTATTTGTTAGGGTTAGCCGGTACAGTTCGGGGTATGTCCGGCATACATACTTCGTGTTGTTCCGGATGCAAAGTTAGCCCGATGAAGAAACGGAGGCAATGGATAAGATAGGGGAGTACTTGGACTATTTATGGTTTTTGCGGAAGTCTGTTGGAGATATTCCTGCTGTTTTCGAAAAGAGCCGGGTAAAGTAAGCGTAATCTTCAAATCCGAGTTCCTGAGCTATTTCCTTTACGCTTTTACTGGTATATATCAGGCTCCGTTTGGCTCTTGTCACAATTTCATATTGTATGTTCTGGCTGACACTGAACCCCGTCGTCCCTTTAACCGCTTCGTTGAGATACATGAGCGAGATATTCATCATGCGTGCATAGTAACTGGGACTGTGGCTGTGCTCTACATGCTGTTTGAGCAGGTTTCTGAAGGTGATGGTATGCTCCACATAACGTTGGGGCAGGCTATGAGCCGTTTGCTTGGAGGTGATAGCTTCTCCGATGATGTCGATGATGGCAAGCGACAGGTGCAGTGCCAGTGTCTGTGGATGTTTGCTGGTCTGTGCCAGTTTGCCGGCCAGGATGGTAAACAGCGATGTAAGTTCAGTCTGCTGTTCCGGTGACAGTTCTACCGTCTGTGTGCCAAGTGTATATTGTTCGAAGGATCTTTTGGAATTTTCTTCAATGAATGCGCTGTCAATCATCAGTATATACGCATTCAGTCCGGTAGCCTGTACAAAGCTGTGTACCTGTCCGGGTAATACCAGAGCGGCACAATGCGCCGTCAGCCTGTAGCTGTTGAAGTCTATATGGATGTCACATTCACCCGATTCGATGAAGCCGAACATATAGTAGTCATCCTGATGCGCATAGTCGACAGGGGTATGCTGTATGCCGTCTGCTGAAAATACACGAAGATGTATGCCAGTATCGGAGATATCGGAAGCTCTGTGTTTGGGCAGTTTTTTCATCGGAATATATAAAAAAGAAAAACCACCGATAATTTAGTTATCGATGGTTTTCTTTTGGTGATCCGCCTGGGGCTCGAACCCAGGACCCCAACATTAAAAGTGTTGTGCTCTACCTGCTGAGCTAGCGAATCAAACCTGTGTTGCATTCATTTTCTGATTGCGAGTGCAAAGGTAGGTGTTTTGAGTGAAACTGCCAAATGTTTTGGCAAGTTTTTTTCAAATAAATTTTCCTTTACGTTTTATCTTGCTGATTTATAGCGTATTTTGCTTTCGAAAAAATAAGCCTTTACAAACCGGTTTTCCTGAAATCTTGTAGATTCCCGTTCCTGCCGGGGGTCTTACATACGGACAGCCTGATTTTTTACATGCCGGCAACCGCTTTTTATCTCCTTATTTATTCTTGAGTGCCGGTCTGCTGTTCCATTCTGGCCGGCCGGATCTTTACGAATGGCTTGCCTGAGCCTTTTGTTCCTCTTCTACCGCTTTCCGGTAACAACATCTGCACAGAGGCTCGTATTCTTCCTTTTCTCCCAGCAACACCCGTTTGTCGTTGGCTACGGTACGGTGTGAAACATAGGCCAGATCTCCGCACTTCACGCAGATGGCATGCACCTTGGTCACCTCGTCGGCGATGGCACACAGGGCAGGCATCGGACCGAAAGGTACACCTTTAAAGTCCATGTCCAGTCCGGCAATGATTACTCTCACCCCTCTGTCGGCAAGTTCGTTGCATACGTTCACCAGTCCGTCGTCGAAGAATTGCGCTTCGTCTATGCCCACTACATCGATTTCCGAGCTGAACAGCAGGATGCTTGCCGACGAGTCTACCGGAGTAGAAGGAATCGAATTGTTGTCGTGCGAAACCACTTCCGCTTCCGAGTAGCGCGTATCGATGGCCGGCTTGAATATTTCTACCCGCTGGCGGGCAAAGGTAGCACGCTTCAGGCGGCGGATCAGTTCTTCTGTCTTGCCCGAAAACATCGAACCGCAGACAACTTCTATTCTTCCTCTGCGGCACGTTTCATGTGTATGATCTTCTGAAAAAACAACCATTGGTTCAAAAATTTGGTGCAAAAATACAATTTGTGTCGTTAATTTGCCTTATCTTCTATCTGAAATTTCATTTTTCGGCTATTTTATACACAACAACTGTTAAATATTGAATGAAATTAACTAGTGAGATTAAAAACTTTCTATCTTTGCTATATTAACAGTTGAAATATTGTATGGGAAGATTATATGTTGTTCCTACTCCTGTGGGTAATTTGGAAGATATGACCTTTCGTGCCATCCGTATCTTGAAGGAAGCCGACCTGATTCTGGCGGAAGATACACGCACGTCGGGCATTTTGCTGAAACATTTCGAAATCAAGAATGCGATGCAGTCTTATCATAAGTTCAATGAGCATAAGACGGTAGAGGGGATTATCAACCGGTTGAAGGCAGGCGAAACCATTGCACTGGTTTCCGATGCGGGAACTCCGGGCATATCCGATCCCGGCTTCCTGGTGGTACGCGAATGTGTGAAAAACGATATCGAGGTACAGTGTCTTCCGGGAGCTACGGCTTTCGTTCCGGCGCTGGTGGCTTCAGGTCTGCCCGACGAACGTTTCTGCTTCGAAGGCTTCCTGCCTCAGAAGAAAGGACGCATGACCCGTCTGAACGGTCTGGTAGAAGAAACGCGCACGATGATTTTCTACGAGTCACCCTACCGGCTGGTGAAAACGCTTACCCAGTTTGCCGAGATATTCGGTCCCGAACGTCAGGTTTCTGTCTGCCGTGAGATATCCAAGATACACGAGGAAAGCGTGCGGGGAACCTTGCAGGAAGTCATTGCACACTTCACGGCTACCGAGCCGAGAGGAGAGATTGTCATTATACTGGCAGGAAAAGAAGATTGAAGTTATAAATTCTAAACAGATAAAAAACTATGAAGAAAGTTGTTTTATTTTCATTATGTGCTGCGGCCGTGCTTGCTTCTTGTAACAATGCAGGTCAGAATAAAGATGCGTTGAAACTTCAGAACGACTCGCTGATGATTGAATTGTCTAACCGCGATGCCGAACTGGATGAAATAATGGGAGCATTCAATGAAATTCAGGAAGGCTTCCGCGAAATCAATGAAGCTGAAAACCGTGTGGATCTTACCGGCGATGCTATCGAAAACAAATCGAGCGCCGACAAGATCAAGGAAGATATCCGCTTTATCAGCGAAAAACTGAAATCAAACCGTGAACAGATTGCCAAACTGGAAGAACAGCTTAAGAACAGCAACTACCAGTCGGCACAGCTTAAAAAGGCTGTCAAGAATCTGACTGCCCAGCTGGAAAAAAAACAACGCCAGATTGAAACCCTTCAGGCTGAACTGGCTTCGAAGAATATCCGTATCGCCGAACTTGATGAGGCTGTTTCCGATCTGAACAAGAACGTCGACCAGCTGACTGCCGAAAACGAGGCTAAGACAAAGACCGTTGCTGCTCAGGACAAGGCCCTCAACACTGCATGGTATGTATTCGGTACGAAGTCGGAACTGAAAGACCAGAAGATTCTGAACCGTGGTGATGTGCTGAAAGACAATGAGTTCAATAAAGACTACTTTACAGAAATCGATATCCGTAAGGATAAAGAAATCAAGTTGTACTCTAAGCGTGCTACGCTGCTGACTACTCATCCTGCCGGTTCATACGAACTTGCTAAGGACGACAAGGAACAGCTTACTTTGAAGATTACTAACCCTAACCAGTTCTGGAGCGTATCACGCTATCTGGTTATTCAGGTTCGATAATTATAAATAATGCCAATCAGCAGTTGGCTTTCTGATTCAAAAATTAAAAATTAACAAATGTAAGTAGAGCAATAGCCAACTTTCCAAAGGT
>ENA-UEYD01002210-UEYD01002210.1-human-gut-metagenome-genome-assembly--contig:-NODE-2210-length-11221-cov-87.410714_pt1 | contig 11221 bp, 7 predicted proteins | sample MGYA00242907_ERZ507875 | MGnify/ENA primary metagenome ERZ507875 (study PRJEB26167, sample SAMN06115506) | human gut metagenome | host: Homo sapiens | place: China:Shandong | collected 2015-08-07...
ACCTGATCTCCGTATGCGTGGAAAAAGGATTCGCGGCAAGCAGCAGCATCGAACCGGGAACCGACGGCGGTGAGCTGGGCGGAACCAGGTCGCTCTCTTACGATGACTACGAATAGCGACGCATCCATTGGGAATTAACGACAAAAACAGAAAATGCACCATGAAAAAATTATTCGTTATAGCAATGCTCGCAACGGTCGGTATGGCCGCGTGCAGCAAGGACGATACGGCTCCGGCCGCCGGCCCGAAAAAGTATGTTCAGGTGACCATCCCCGAGGATATGGTTTCCGGGGAGACCCGTACTTCCATCGACGGCACCACGACCAACTGGGTGGCCGGCGATAAAGTCGCCGTGCTCCTCTACGACGGAGCCGCGACGATGACATGCCAGTTCACGGCCGACAAGTCGGGCCCGACCACGACGTTCTCGGGCGACGTGCCCATCGGTTCCTATTCGCTGGCGGCGGCTTACTACCCGTACGACTGCAACGCCACGTTCGACGCCGTGAACAAGACCTTCAAGCACACCTGGGGATCGGAATACTGCACGGACAACCTGGCTGCCTATGACTTCATGTATACGAACATCTGGGAGGAGCCGTTCGAAATCAACGAGGCGACGACCCAACTGCCCGTACACTTCACGTTCAAACCGCTGATGGCCCGCATCAAGATCTCGCTCGGACTGGGTGCGAACGAAACGCCCAAGAAAGTCATCCTGGAGACCGACAGCAACGTATTGCCGACCTCCGGTACGATCGACGCCCTGGAGAACTTCACGGCATCGTCCGTAACCAATTCGATCGCAGTTCCCACGAACCGGAAAGAGTTCGTAGTGGGCCTGCTCCCCGTGGGCATCCACTCGACCATGACCGTGAAGGTAATGACTACCGACGGGCTGACCTACTCGGACAAGTCGTTCACGCTGGCCGGCCTGAAGCGCAACCACCACTACACGATGAGCGTACCCTGCAACAAGAAAACGGTGACGATCACCGTACCCGATGCCATCGACCAGAAGTACGGTACGCATACCTATCAGGACAACGGATTCTACACGGTCGATTCCCAATACGACCCGGAAGGAATTTTCAATGACTGGTATTTTTACCAGGCAGAGATCAAGAGCGACAAGAACGGCGACGACAAACTCAAGAAGAACCGCATCCAGCTGCAGATTCCTGCGGGCTTCAACAACGCAAACAACGGCGCTTTCGTGACGGCCCCGATCCAGTGCGATGGTTCGAAAACCGTGAAGGTATCCTTCGAGGTAGCGACCAACCGTATAGGCAATATTGAGTACAGGATCGGCGTAACGGGCAACGGCCCGATCACCGAATCGTGGCTCCGCGACAGGAACAACATCCTGAACGGCAACGACCAAAAGTGCAAATCCGGTACGCAGACCCATACGTTTACGGTCACCAACGGACAGCGTCTCATGATCAAGATACTATCTACCGCAGGATCTTACCACGTAGAGTTCGCGGACTTCACCTATACGGTCGAATAATTTCGATATAATAATTTTTCAGATCGGGACGGAGCAGGATACCGTCCCGATTTATCTATAAACCGAATCTGATGAAAGCAGCATACATAAAGCCGGAATTGGAGATACTCGTAATTGCGGCCGAAGCAGGATTCGCGATTTCACAGCCGCACGGCGGCGAACTCGGGCCGGGCCCGGTGGATTATGCGGACGACGAGTATTGAATTACAAACAGCCAATTCGAACCTGACGTTATGAAACACAAACCTATTTTCCGACTCGCGCTGCTCGCGCTCCTGCTGGCCGGTTGCGGAAAGGATACGACAGAACTGCCCGAAGGGCCCGAAACACCCGCGACAGGGGGCGATGCCATCGTCTGCCGGTTGTCGATCGGCAATGAAGCGCCCGACCCCACGGACGAAACCCGTACGGCTTACGGCCCGCTACAGGACGGTTATTACCCGATCTATTGGCGCAATGCCGACCGCGTGGGAATCATCTGTCCGCAGACGACCCCGCAATGGGCGGAGGTCGAAGTCAGCGTCTCCGGGGCGACCGAAAGCGAAGCCGACCTGAGCGACACGGGAATGCAGTGGGGGAGCAGTCCCAGCTACGATTTTTACGCCTTCTATCCGGCAGACGCCGTCCAGGCCAACAGCGGCTCGATCGTCGCGACGGCAATCCCGGCCGTACAGACCTACCACAACGGCGAATGCAACATGCAGTATGCCTATATGGCGGCATGCACCCAAGGGGTGGAACGCGGAGGGGAGGTGCCCTTCAGGTTCCGCCCGCTGATGACCACGGTTACGATCCAGGTGGGATTCTCGGAGGCCGCGGAGGTACAGAAGCTCGTGCTGTCGAGCGAGAACGGCCCCATAGCGGGCGGCTTCACGTTCGACATCGAAACCGACCGGTGCACGGTCATCCCGGGCAAAGGATCGAACGTGCTGGCCCTGCACCTGATGTCGGGGGACGTCCCCTACATTCAGCTCAGCGCAGGGTCGAAGGTCGCGGTCACGGCGTTCATGCTGCCGCAGGACATCGAGGGGCTCACGCTCTCCGCCGTCACCACGCAGGGCAGAACATACAGCTACACAACCCCGGCAACGCTCAGGGCCGGGCACCGTTATTCGTTCACGATCGGCGACATGCAGGCACAGGCGCAACAGACCTCGGAAGATTATTCCGACTGGATGGCCTACCTGCCCGACAACACCTACCTGTCGCAGGTTTCCATCCCCGGGTCGCACGACGCCTGCACGATCTACGGTTCGCACTACGAGTACAAAGGCGGGATGCCCAGCGAAAGATACCACTTCAAATGGTTGCAGAACGTCGTATTCGGCTATATGAACACGACCAAGATCATCAAGGCACAGGAGCTCTCCATCGAAGAGCAGCTTGCGGCCGGGGTTCGCATGTTCGACCTGCGCCCCTCCTCGTCGAGCTCCTCGGTGCGCGACCTCCCAATCCATCACGGCATAGCCCCGCTGGGCGACCCGACGCTGGGCGGCTACGCCCCGGGCAGCTCCGGCCGCCAGGAACTTTCGCCCTTCATGCTTTCGCACCTGCTCGACCGTTTCGTGCGGTTCCTCGACGAACATCCGGGCGAGACGGTGCTCGTGCATATGAAATACGAGAACACGAGCACCAGCGCCAATAAGACGGGATGGGAGAAAAGCGTGGCCAGCCTGATCAACTCGCATTGCAGCGGCTATGTGGCCGACTTCCACCCCCTGATGACGCTGGCCGACGCCCGCGGCAAGATACTCTTCGTGATCCGCGAGGATTACAAATCGTCGAACAACGGCCGGTATTTCGGCGCCTACCTGAACTGGACGCACGACAAGGTGGTCTTCGACACGACGCTCAGCGGCAACGGCGTGGGGCAGGCCCCGATCCGCGTGAACGACCTCTACAACATCAAGAACGGGGCATCGGACGGCAAGACCAAGTATGCGGCCATCGACGAGTGCATCGCCTATACCTATAATACGGACGACCCGACGCGGTGGTGCATGAATTATGTCAGCTGCTACGACACGGCCCATTGCAGCGTGTCGGGGATCAGCCTGTTCGGCGCCGTGGGCGACTACGACTACTGCGCGAACAAGTACAACAGGTATACGGCTGACAAGATCGACAGCTACGATTTCCGCGGGAACGTCGGCATCGTGCTGATGGACTTCGCGGCGGCATCGCACGCCACGATGACCTTCGGGCAGACCTACTCGAACATGCAGGTCTACGGCGACGACCTGGTCAGGGCCGTGATCTGCAACAACAACAAGTGGAACCTGCGGCGCAACGAATAACCCCCGGAGGCTCCCGCCGCCGGCACGCGCCCCGGCAGGACGCCGGAACGACACCGAAGAAAAACCTCCCGGGCTTCCCGGGAGGTTTTTGCACACACAAACATTAACAATACAAACAACGCAATGGCTGAATAGATCTGTTGTTCTGGATACAAAGGTGGGGGTAATTTCCGGGTTGCACAATCGCCATAAATGAGTATTTTACGTCCGGGCACTCCCAATTTATGGTGAAAGCCCCGGCGGAAGGGCGTGATCTGCAATTTTTTATTTTGAATTTCGAAATAATGCACTATCTTTGCAGACAAATTCCAACGTCCCGGCGCCCGCCGGGGTTCTGAAAATCATTTTGAAATAGAAATATATGCAGGATTTGAAAGCGCTCGAAGGGAAAAGTCTCGTCGAACTGCGTGAAATAGCAAAAGCTATCGGTATCGGGGACACCACATTGAAGAAGCGCGAACTGATTGAGAAAATCGCCGGGAGCTCCGCTTCCGAAGGCGTCCCCGCAGAAAATAAAGAGAAGAGAGGACGGGGCAGAAAAAAGGAAGCTCCCGCAACGGAAATGCAACAGACGGCACCCGCAGCCGAACCTGCCGCCGCAAAGGCGGAAACCGCTCCCGAAACCGTTCCCCAGGCCCCGCGCAGCCGCCGGCCGCGCATCACCAATACGAAGACCGAAAACACCGCTCCTGCACAGCGTCCGCCCGTAACGGTCACCGAAACCCCCGCCGAGCCGGAGCTCCCGATGGAAAGCGCCCCGGCACCTGCACCAGCGGCAGAAGCCGTACAGGCACCCCGCGAGGAGAAGGCGGAGCCCAAGCGCCGCGGCCGCAAGCCCAAGGCACAGGCACAGGCACAGGAAGAGGAAGAGGCAGCAGAACCCGCCGCCGCGACACCCCCGGCTGCCCAAGCAGCCCAGGCTACCCCGGCAGCAGCAGCCGATGCGCAATCCTTCGACGGCGAGGTGATCACCAAGGACGATTTCGCCGGGGAGATCGAGGGCGAAGGCGTGCTGGAGATCATGCCCGACGGATACGGGTTCCTGCGTTCGGCCGACTACAACTACCTGAACTCGCCCGACGACATTTACGTTTCGCCGTCGCAGATCAAACTCTTCGGACTGAAGCCCGGCGACACGGTGAACGGCGCCATACGCCCGCCGAAGGAGGGGGAGAAATATTTTCCGCTGGTACGCGTGAACGAGATCAACGGCCTGGCGCCGGAGTTCATCCGCGACCGCGTACAGTTCGAATTCATGACGCCGCTCTTCCCGAGCGAGAAGTTCTGCCTCACGGGCAACGGACACAACAACATGTCGACGCGCGTGGTCGACCTCTTTTCGCCCATCGGCAAGGGACAGCGCGCGCTGATCGTAGCACAGCCCAAGACGGGTAAGACGGTGCTCATGCAGTCGATCATCAACGCCATCGCCGACAACCATCCCGAAGTATACATCATCGTGCTGCTGATCGACGAGCGCCCGGAGGAGGTGACCGAGATGGCCCGCAACTCCAAGGCCGAGGTCGTGGCATCGACCTTCGACGAACAGGCGTCGCGCCATGTGAAAGTCGCGGAAATGGTACTCGACAAGGCCAAGCGCATGGTCGAATGCGGACACGACGTGGTGATCTTCCTCGACTCGATCACCCGCCTGGCACGTGCCTACAACTCCGTCCAGCCCGCATCGGGCAAGGTGCTCTCGGGCGGTGTGGATGCCAACGCGCTCCACAAACCCAAGCGTTTCTTCGGTGCAGCCCGCAACACGGAGGAGAAAGGGTCGCTGACGATCATCGCCACGGCACTGATCGACACCGGTTCGAAGATGGACGAGGTGATTTTCGAAGAGTTCAAGGGCACGGGCAACATGGAGCTCCAGCTCGACCGCAAGCTCGCCAACAAACGTGTCTACCCGGCGGTCGATGTCATCGCATCGGGTACGCGCCGCGAAGACCTGCTCCTGCCGCGCGACGTGATGAACCGCACGTGGGTGCTGCGCAAATACCTTTCCGACATGACGCCCGTCGAGGCCATGGAGTTCCTCCAGAAGCAGATGGGAATGACCAACACCAACGAGGAGTTCCTCGCCACGATGAACCATTAAACAACCACAAAACCCACTGATAGAATGAAAAACCTGATTATCCTGCTGTCATGCCTGCTGTTCGCCGGCAGCGTATACGGATGGGGACAAAAGGGGCACGACGTCACGGCCTACATCGCAGAGTGCCACCTCACGCCCGAAGCCGCCCAAAAGATCGACAAGGTGCTCAACGGCCATTCGCCCGTGTACTACTGCAACTGGATGGACATTGCCAGCCACACCCCCGAATACAATTACACCAAGACGTGGCACTACCTGAACATCGACGAGGGCCAAACCCTCGAAACGATGCCCCGGAACCCCAAAGGCGACGTGCTGACGGCCGTCACGACGCTCGTCGCCGAGCTCAAGGCCGGCGGGCTGGCACCCGAGGCGGAGACCGAGAAGCTCAAGATGCTGATCCACCTGGTCGGCGACATGCACTGCCCGATGCACACGGGGCGCCTGTCGGATATCGGAGGCAATCAGCGCCCGGTGCTGATGTTCGGACGCAGAACGAACCTCCACTCGGCCTGGGACTCGGCGATCCTCGAAGCCGGGCACAAGTGGAGCTACACCGAGTGGCAGGAACAGATCGACCGCTTGACGGACGACGAGGCGGCACTGGTACAGGCCGGGGAGCCGCAAGACTGGCTGAAGGAGACCCATGCGATCTGCGTCGGCATCTACGAGGACAGCCCCGAAGGGACGAAAATATCCTACGATTACGTGGACAAATACACGCCCGTCATCGAGCAACAGCTCGTCCGGGGCGGCTACCGGCTGGCACGCCTGCTGAACGAGATTTACCGCTGACCGTAGGTGCAAAATAAAAGGGAACGGGCTTGCAGTCGCTGCAAGCCCGTTTTCCGTCCTGCGGCAGTGCGGCAAAGATGTATTTCGGCCGTTTCGGCCGCACAAAAATCCGGGCTAAGCGCTAAGGGACAAGACCGGGGCATGCAGGGGAGCACTGCGTGCGGCGCAGGGCCCCGGCAACGGATCGGGGCGGATAATTTTATCCGGCAAAATACCCGCGGAAATAAAAGTTATATTAATTTTGCAGGCATGAGATACCTAACCGCCATACTCTTCGGCCTGCTTGCTGCCGGATGCGGCGACAAGGCCGCGGACAACCTGATGACCCAGGCTTCGGTGCTGATAGAGGAGCATCCCGACAGCGCCTTGCTGGCTCTCCGGCAGATAGACCCCTCGGCCATTTCACCGGCGGCCGACGCCCGGCGGCGCCTGCTGCTCGCGCAGACCTACTCCCGCACAGGTGCCGAGGCTGACAACGATTCGCTGACCGCCCCCGCACTGGATTATTACGAGCGCCACGGCTCCGGGGCCGAGCGTGCCTATGCCTGGTATTTCGACGCAAAGGTACACCACAATGCCGGCGACCTGGGACAGGCGATCAAAGGCTACACACAGGCGATGCTCTACGCCGAACGCAACCGCGACAAGGCGGGAACCACAAAACTGCTCATGGCTCTGTACCACACGCTGGGGCTGCTGTACCTCGAACAGGGATACGACACCGAGGCCGAAGAGGCATTCTCGAAAGCTGTCGCCGCGGCGCAGGAGACCGGCAGTGCGGAACTGGAGGGATACAGCCGCTACATGCTCTCGTCGGCACAATATGCCAACGGCCGCTATGCCGCGGCCATCGAAACACTCTCCCCGCTGGTCGGGGCACGCGACACGATGGCATTCCGTTTCTTCGCCCAGCAGATCACCCTGCAAAACCTGATATACCACACCTTCGCCGAAGACTGGAGCACCGGGCAGTTGCTCAAGGAGCGGGCGCGCATCGACATGCACGAACTATGGACAGCCCCGCTGACGCACGGCCACGCATCGGCCGACGACGATGCCCGCACACTTTACGACATCGCTTCGGCCATCATTTTTTACCGGGCGGAGCAGCCCGATTCGGCACAATACTACATAGACCGCTCGCTGGCGCACATCAAACGCTTCAACCAGAACAACATAGGGCTCTACACGATCGCCTCGGCCATACACCACCGCCGCGGGGAGGACGGCAAAGCCTATGCCTGTGCCATGCAGTACATCGGCAAGCGCGATTCGCTCGACAAGGCACGGCAGGGGGTATCGGTGGCCGAGCTGGAAAAGAGATACCGCACGGCCAACGAAACGGCGCTCCGCGAGGCGGGGCTGCGTTACCGGGCCTGGATCGCCACGCTGGCATGCCTCTTGCTGGCCGCGGCCGTCACGGGGGCGGTGGTGGGCTATCGGCGCAAACTCCGGCACCGGGACGCGCAGCTGAGCGAATACCTCACGCTGCTGGAATCCTACCGGGAATCGCACGACAGCCTCACCTCGCGGCTCGATGCCTCGAACGAGCGCGAGGCCGCCGTCAAGGCTTCGCTCGAGGGGCGATTCGCCCTGCTGCGCGACATCGCCGCAACCTATTACACCTATGGCGAAGGGGAACGGCTGGCGAGGAAGGTGAAGGAGCTGGCACTGAGCCCGGCGATGCTCGCAGACATCGTCCGCATGGCAGACCTCTACAACGACCGGGCGGTCACGCGCCTGCGCCGCCAACTGCCGGGGTGGACGCCGCGCAACTACGATTTCGCAGCGCTGGTCGTCGCCGGGTTCTCGGCGCAGGAGATCAGCGTGATGCTCGACATGACGCTGAACGGGGTCTACACGCTCAAATCGAAACTCAAACGCCGGATCGCCGAATCGGGGGCTCCGGACAGGGAGTTTTTCACCCGTTTTTTCGCATAGCAAGGGTGCCCGGCGCGCCGGCAAGAATCTGCGGGATCGTACCCTCTGTAAATCAACATTTTACACACAAACAAGCAAGAATTATTCCGTACCGGCAAGCCGCATCGGGGCTTAACTTTGCAGGGAAACCAAATGAAAAAACCAAGCAAAGTTATGAGACGGACATTTCTTTTACTCGTATGCGCCCTGGCGCTTTTTTCCGTGAAACAGACCTGCGGGCAAATTGTGCGGGGGAGGGTGGTCGACCAAGAGCGGCAACCCGTGGTCGGGGTCGCGGTAGTGATGCTCGACACCGACTCGACCTACCTCGCGGCCGCGGCATCGGATGCCGACGGGCGTTTCGCCATCGCATCGGAGGTACGCCCCTACCGGCTGCTGTTCCAGCACCTCGCCTATGAGATGCAAACGCTTACGTCGGAGCACGACGAAGCCGGCGAGGTCGTCCTGCATGAATATACGAATGCGCTCGACGCCGTGGTCGTAGAGGGCGAAAAACCCATCGTGCGGGTCGAAGAGGGGCGGCTGGCCTATGACCTGGAAGCCGTATCGAAAGGCAAGGCGGTGAACAATGCCTACGAAGCCCTCACCCAGCTGCCGGGCGTCAGCGAACAGGACGGCGGGCTGACGCTTGCCGGCGCCGGGGGTGTCACAGTGATCCTGAACGGGAAGCCCTCGACGATGAGCACCGAGCAGTTGGCATCGCTGCTGCGCTCGACACCCGTCGAACGGATCGAGAAGGCCGAAGTGATGTACAGCACGCCGCCGCAGTACCATGTGCGCGGCGCGGCGATCAACCTCGTCCTGCGGCGCAGCCACGACTACTCGTTTTCGGGGGAGGTACACGCCAACTATACCAACCGGTTTTACAGCAACTGGGATGCCGGGGGCAACTTCGCCTTCTCCTCGCCCGAGTGGTCGGCCGAGGTAACCTATTCGGCCGGGCAGGCCAAGACCAAACGGATCATCGACCTCTACTCGCGGCATACGCTCGCGGACGGGGAGCACGAGATCGCCCAGAGGCAGAACATCACCAGCAAAGGGACATGGCACCGGCTGAGGGCCGCCGCAGAATACGCCCCGCAGGGCAAAGGACGCCTGAGCATTGCCTATACGGGCGCATACACCCCGCATACGAGCGGCCTCGTACGTGCCGACGGCAACCTGGTCAACTCGGTCAGCTCGCCCGGGGGTGACAACACGATGCACAACGCTGCGCTGCGCTACACGTCGGCCTCCGGGCTCGACCTCTCGGCGGACTACACGCATTACAGCTCGTGGCAGCTGGCCGCCATGCGGAACAGGTACGCCGACGGCAACCGGACAGCGTTCGACGTGGTTTCGGGGCAGTCCGTCGACCGGGTAAATGTCAGCGCCGACCAGTCGCACGACCTGGGCAATGGCTGGGGCATGACCTACGGGGGCATCTTCAGCTGGGCGGGCGACCACGACTACCAGCGTTACAGGCTCCATGAGGGCGACATCGCCACCGTCGATACCGATTCGCACCTCGACGAATACACGGGCAACCTCTACGCCGGGGTGAGCAAACAGTTCGCCAAGGGGAGTTTCTCGCTGTCGCTGGCCGGGGAATACTACCGCGCGGGGGACTACGACAACTGGTCGCTCTACCCGCAGGCGACCCTGCTCCTGACACCCGCAGAGAAACATCTCGTACAGATTTCGCTCTCGTCGGACAAGACCTATCCCTCGTACTGGGAGATGCAGCAGTCGACCTCCTACATCGACGGCTATTCGGAGATCCGGGGCACGCCCGGACTGCGGCCGTCGAAAAGCTACAACGGCCAGGCAATGTACATGTATAAGCAGAAGTATATCTTCATGCTGTTCTGGAACGAGATGCCCGACTACTTCGACCAAACCGCATGGCAGGCCCCTGATCGCCTGGCATTGGTCTACCAGACGCTCAACTGGAACACCAACCGCCAGTGGGGCGCCAACGTCATCGTACCGCTGCGCCCGGGCAAATGGCTCGATTCCCGGCTGACGCTGACCGGGATGCGGATGACCCAGCGCTGCGACGCCTTTCACGACCTGGCGTTCGACCGCTCCAAATGGCTGGGGGTGGTGCGCATGGACAACACGATCCGTCTGAGCCGCAAACCCGACCTGACGCTCGACCTCTCGGGCTACTATCAGAGCGCGGCCATCCAGGGGACTTACGACGTCGCCCCTTCGTGGAGCGTCAACGCGGGTGTCAAGTGGACGTTCGACAAGAGCCGGGCGAGCCTCTCGGTGCGCTGCAACGACATTTTCGAAAGTTCGTTGCCGTTCGCCAAAGTCCGTTACAAGGGACAGTACCTCGACATGGATTCCGGCACGTACACCCGTTCGGTGACGGTGCATTTCTCCTACCGTTTCGGCACATACAAGGAGAAGCGGCACAAGACGGTCGACACGTCGAGGTTCGGGCATTGACCGGATCCCGCAGGGCACGAAAAAAGGCCGTCGCAAAGACGGCCCTGTACTCGGAGCGGGAATCGAACCCGCACGACCATTGCTGGTCACAGGATTTTAAGTCCGGCGTGTCTACCTATTCCACCATCCGAGCCACTG
>ENA-UEYD01002212-UEYD01002212.1-human-gut-metagenome-genome-assembly--contig:-NODE-2212-length-11217-cov-5.506732_pt1 | contig 11217 bp, 10 predicted proteins | sample MGYA00242907_ERZ507875 | MGnify/ENA primary metagenome ERZ507875 (study PRJEB26167, sample SAMN06115506) | human gut metagenome | host: Homo sapiens | place: China:Shandong | collected 2015-08-07...
ATGGACATGATTATGTAAGCAAAGCGGTTTCCAGAAAAGCAGCCGCGGTAATGGTTTCTGACCTTGCACTTTTGAAAGAGTGGGGGAACTTTGTCACTGTAATCTGTGTCAAGGATACTTTATCTGCACTGTTTTCGCTTGCACATTTTCATCGTATGAGATTCTCTGTTCCTGTTGTCGGAATAACCGGTTCCAATGGAAAAACGACGACAAAGGATATGCTTTCTGCAGTATTGTCATCTGTTTATAAAATAACGTCCACGCAGAAAAATTTTAATAATGAAATCGGCTTATCACAAACTTTGTTATCCATGACAGGAGAAACTGAAGTCTGTGTGACAGAAATGGGCATGAGAGGCTTAGGCCAGATCAATCAGTTATGCTCTATTGCAAGCCCTACTATGGGTATCGTCACCAATGTAGGTACTTCCCATATCGGCATTTTGGGAAGCCAGGAAAATATTGCATTGGCTAAAAGCGAATTGATCCGTAATCTGTCGGAAGATGGAACTGCCATCTTAAATGGCGATGATCCTTTTGTGCGCCGCATGGGAACCCTCTGCAATCACGTTGTTTACTATGGATTGGGGGAAACATGCAGCGTAAGAGGGAAGGATATCGTTTATGACGGGGAATCAACCTGCTATATCTGCGTATATCTGGATAAAGAATATCCGGTCAAATTAAACTTATTAGGAATCCATAATGTATATGATTCCCTGGCAGCAGCAGCGGCCGGGCTGTCTCTTGGCGTAGACATGGATCATATCGTTGAAGCCTTGAAAAATTTCAAACCGATAGGACAGCGGCAGACCATATTGAATATTCATGGGGTCACGGTTCTGGATGATTCCTATAATGCAAATCCATTATCCATGGAGATGGCATTTTCTTCGCTTGCCCAGATGAATGCAGAACACAGGTACCTGGTACTGGGCGATATGGGCGAATTGGGAAAGTTTGAAAAGCAGCTTCATTTCAAGACGGGTGCAAAGGCTGCACAATTTTCTTTTGACGGTTTAATTACCGTCGGACCGCTCTGCCATGAGCTGGCTCGGGGCGCCAAAGAAAATGGGATGGAAAATGTTTTCAGCTTTGAATCCTGCGAGGATGCGGCAGAATGCCTTATGGATATTGTAAAACCTGGCGATGCGGTCCTTGTCAAGGGATCACATTATATGCATATGGAAGAAATACCCAAAATAATTGATAGGAGCTACATAAAGTAATGGAACAGAATTATTTGATTTATCTTCTGGAAGCTGTAGTAACAACAATCGTATTGGGGACTATCGCTATTCCTTTGTTAAAGAAATTAAAGGCCCGTCAGTCTGTCAGAGAAGAAGGGCCTAAATCACACAGGTCTAAAAACGGTACACCAACTATGGGAGGGATTTTCATGATCCTTTCTGCTGTTTTAGTCCTGCTGTTCAATAAAATTCTGGATCCAGCCGCACTTTGGCTTCTCTTTTTAACGCTGGGGCATGGAATTCTGGGCTTTTTAGATGATTTTATAAAAGCGGAGAAGAAAAGGAATCTGGGGCTGACAGCTAAGCAGAAGATGCTCGGGCAGATTATTTTGGCAGTTCTGTTTTGCTGGGGAGTCGTAGATACACTTCATCTGCCCTTCTCTATAGCTATTCCTTTCACCAATATTGATATCTATATTGGAGCATTTTACTATATCTTTGTCATACTGGTCATTGTAGGCGCATCCAATGCCGTTAATTTGACTGACGGTCTGGATGGACTGGCATCCGGTTGCTGCGTCATTGCATTTTCTGCATATGCAGTCTATTGCTATTTGAGTGGAAATAATGATTTGGGGTATTTTATCATTATTCTCGCAGGAACATGTATCGGATTCTTATTCTTCAATTACCATCCTGCGAAGATTTTCATGGGTGATACCGGATCCCTGGCCCTTGGCGGTGCCATTGCAGGTATTTCCGTTATGACGCGGACAGAGCTGTTGCTTATCTTTATCGGCTTCATTTTTGTAATTGAAGCATTATCGGTTATTATACAGGTAGCTTCCTTCCAGCTGACGGGAAAGAGGGTATTCAAGATGAGCCCGCTTCACCATCATTTCTACCTGTCCGGATGGAGCGAAGCCCATGTAGTCTGGGCCTTCTGGCTTGTTGAAGGTATTGCTGCATGTTCAAGCCTGATATTATCTATTGCATCAAATGCTGTTTGATGTAAAATATCATATTGTCTTTAGCTTGAACGCATGGATGTATAATAAACCAGTGAGTAGAAAACATTTTCAGAGGGAGTTCGTTCTTTATCTTCTAACAGACTCTTTTTCTTGTCATGGCAGAAACTTCTGCCATCTGTAAAATGTAATGAACTATCAGGAGGAGAATTAGATGAGGAATGTTTTAATTCTTGGCGCAGGAATAAGCGGCCTGGGCGCGGCCCATGTTCTTTTAAAGCATGGAGTGTCCGTATTGATTTCTGATTTGAAAGATACGATTCAGGATAAAAAAGAGAAAGAAGCTCTGTCAGAACGCGGGGCAGTTTTTGTGTTCGGAACACAGACGGAGAGTTTATTGGATGGGATAGATACTGTCGTAGTATCTCCTGTCATACCGGCTGAAAATCCCATCGTTGCAGCTGCTGTAAAAAAGAGAATTCCCGTGATCAGCGAGATAGAGCTGGCCTATCGGGTCACCAAAGCTACGATTCTGGCAATTACCGGAACAAATGGCAAGACAACAACAACAACACTTCTGAGGAGTATGATAAGCCATTCCGGGAAACCTTTTGCTCTTGCAGGAAATCTTGGAATATCAATGAGCCGTGAGGCGGAACTGGTTCCTTCTGACGGGCTCATTGCAGCTGAAGTTTCCAGTTTTCAGCTGGAATTCATAGAATCATTTAAGCCTAAGGCCGCTGTCATATTGAACATAACGCCGGATCATCTTGAACGCCATCATACAATGGAAGCCTATATTGCCGCTAAAGCGCGCATCTTTGAAAATATGGACCAGTCGGACTGCCTTCTGCTGAACGCAGAATCTCCATTGGTGTACGGATTAAAAGATGAGGCAGAAAAGCATACACATGTCTGCCTTTTGTCAACAAAGCATGAGGTAGAAGAAGGCGCATTCATGGACGGGAATACCCTCGTGATCCGCCGTAATGGCAAGGATATTCGTCTTTGCTCTTCCGATAATCTGAAATTGAAGGGCGCCCAGAATATGGAAGACTGCCTGGCTGCCGCCTTTTTCTCCGGAGATCAACACCTGTGTAGTAGCTGTTGCTTCCGGGAAAGGATATTTTCCATGCATGTCGCTGACGAAGTATTTACGGAAAGGGATCAGGAATAGAATACCCAATACGCCACCCAATAAAGAGCTGATGAATACCTGCATGAAGGTAACCGTCATCTCGGGATATTTAGCTTGGAGAATATAAAGAGCGGGGAGGGTGAAGATCGCTCCGGCAACGATTACTCCGGAACAAGCTCCGATAGACTGGATAATCACATTTTCGCCCAACGCATTTTTTCTTTTGGCAGCTCCGGAAACTCCTACGGCAATGATCGCAATTGGAATAGCTGCTTCAAATACCTGTCCGACCTTCAACCCCAGATAGGCAGCGGCGGCTGAAAAAAGGATTGCCATGGCAATACCCCATGCTACTGACCAGATATTAACTTCCGGATAATTTTTAGAGGGACCCATCAACGGGTTGTACACTTCCCCAGGTTTCAACTCTCTGAACGCATTCTCGGGTAACCCGGTGAATTTGTCTTCTTCTTGTTTCATAGTTTTTATAATTTGCTAATGTGTTAATTTACATTTCCGTCCTCAAAGTAAACAAAAAAAAAGGAGAACCGAAAGATTCTCCTTTATGTAATAGTCTATTTTTTCCTACTTTGCATCTTTTGCCGTCATATCGCCTTCGATATACAATCTTACCATCTCTGTTTTGGCGTTGGTACGCAAGGTGATTGATTTTTTGAAATGTCCCGGATATTTGCCTGTTCCGTTATAAGTCACCTTGATTGTTCCTTTTTTGCCCGGCATGATGGGTTCCTTTGTATATTCGGGTACTGTACATCCGCAAGAGGCTACAGCCTGATGGATCACCAGCGGGGCATCGCCGATATTAGTAAAGGTAAATGTGCAACTGACAACCGGGCTGTTTTCAGAAAACTTACCGAAATCGTGAGTTGTTTTGTCAAACTTGATATCTGCATTTGTTTGTGCAAATGCAAAGCTTACGCCCATTACTAACAGGGTCATTAAAAAAAGTATCTTTTTCATTTTTCCTTCTCTTTTTGATTACAAACGACAAAGATAATGCTTTTCCCCTAAAATATACTTTATGGAGTGCGAAATAGTATTAAACGATTCTCTTTTGCTATTTTGAGAGCTGGAATCCGAGCATCATTCCATCGTAATTTTCGGCCAGTGAACTAACTGTTTTCAGTGCGGTACTGCTACTTTTGCTACCGATGAAAGCCATTAGTTTCAACAGTTTGTCCGAGTTGAACAGTAACTCCAGTGAGCTGGAACTGCAATTTACTTTAGCGTGCAGATTCAGAAGTTTCAAATACTTCAAATCAACTTGTTTGGTTGAAGCATTGTAGGAGTAAGTGCCTTTCAATGTTTTCTTGCCCACCGTGCTGGTGAAAGTACTGTCGGCATTGAAAGTGAAGCTCATTTGGCCGTCTTTAATACCTATTTTGCTTAATTGTTCGTTCAGCTTATTTTCAGCCATAGTGGCTGCGGCAGCTCCGCCTGCTTTCATTAGTAAGTTATCCGATTCGAACTCTACCGCCGAACCTTTGTAGCTCCATGTTCCGGTCATGTCGATAGATTCGGTGGTTCCGGTGATGGCATTTACTACTTTTGAAATGTTGTCCTTATTTAATAAGTCGGACCATGATTGCGCCTGGCTGTTAGTTGCCGTTAGCATAAATACTGCCAAAAAGGCAATAGATAAAAAACTCTTTTTCATTTTCATTCTTCTTTCATTTAACATTGAGATCCTTGTTTATGTTTTCTATGTAGTTGAGTATATCCATACGTCCTGTGCGGTCTTCCGAGGAAGATACGAAGTGAGGAGGGAGCTCTTCCCATTGTTTGCCCAACTCACGTAAATAGGCATTGATATTCATTTTTAAACGTCCACCTTTTAGCTTGTCGGCTTTGGTAAAGATGATAGAGAAGGGGATACCGTTCTCGCCCAGCCATTCCATAAACTCGAGGTCTATTTTTTGAGGTTCCAGCCGGCTGTCTATCAGGACAAAGAGGTTGGTCATTTGTTCCCGTTCCAAGATATAATCTTCGATTATGGTGCGTATCTGGTCTTTCCCTTTTTGTCCGCGTCGGGCATAGCCATATCCCGGAAGGTCGACGAGATACCAATTCTTATTGATAAGGAAGTGGTTGATTAACATCGTTTTTCCCGGAGTAGAAGAGGTCATGGCCAGACCTTTACGGCTGGTCAACATATTGATAAGACTCGATTTTCCCACATTCGAACGGCCTATAAAGGCATATTCCGGGAAAATGCCGGCCGGGCATTTCTTCACGTCCGTATTGCTAATCACAAATTCAGCACTTGTTATTTCCATTTTCTTGTCATTTATTTCTTTGTAAAATCGTTTATAATAAACTCGCTCATCATTTATAATAAACTCGCTCATCATTTATAATAAACTATTGCGCAGTTTATAATAAACTCTGCCATTATTTATTATAAACTTCGGAGTACCTGTTTTCATGGTACTTTCAGCGTTTTCCTTTTTTTAGACATACAAATTAACCCCGCAAAGGTAAGCGTTCCATTTAACATTAGCAATTCATAACCGAATTTATATCCGGTTTCTTTTCCAATCCACCAGTTGGCAAGATAGCAGAGCAGTGGTGAAAGGATGGCTATGAGAGGAACCCACCGGTCGTTCGTTTGCCTACGTGTAAAAAGTCCGAAAGCAAACATTCCGAGCAGGGGGCCGTATGTGTAGGAGGCGATGATATATATGGCGTCAATAACGCTCTTATTATTGAGTATTTCTACCAGGCAGATGAAGAATGCCAATAAGACTGATAACGATAAATGCACTTTGCCTCTTTTGCGACGTGCCGTTTCTTCTGTGTCTTTTTCCGTATTCAGCAGGTCTACGCATACACTGGTTGTCATGGCTGTCAGGGCGGAATCCGAGTTGCTGAAAGCTGCTGCGATAATGCCGATTGTAAAAAGTACCAATACGGATTGTCCCAGATAACCTTGGGCTGCAAACATGGGTAGTATATCATCATTCATGGCTGGCAGTTCGAGTTGCATCTGTCCCGCTAGCGCTATCAATAGAATTCCCAGGCATAGAAAAAGGAAATTTAGCGGAATGAATGAGAAACCGTAGCAGTACATGTTTTTTTGTGCTTCCTGGAGGTTCCGGCAAGAAAGATTCTTTTGCATCATATCCTGATCCAGTCCGGTCATTACGATGACAATGAAGATACCACTGAAAAACTGTTTGAAGAAGTTCTGTCGGGATATCCAGTCGTCAAATACAAAAATACGGCTGTGTTCGCTGTTTTGGATTGTTTGCACAATGCCGCTGAAGTTAAGGTCTAATCTTTGGATTGTAAAATAGATGATAAAAATCAGAGCGGCAATCAGGCAAAATGTTTGTAAGGTATCTGTCCACACGATGGTCTTTATTCCGCTTTTATGAGTATATATCCATACCAATGCAACCGAACCGACAGCAATCAGCCAAAAGGGGACGTGCATTTCCTGAAATACATACGTATGGAGAATGAGGCATACCAGATAAAGTTTGGCTGCGGTTCCCAACATGCGTGACAGCAGAAAGAAAAAGGAACCGGTGCGATAGGCACGCACTCCGATGCGGGTGCCGAGGTATCCGTAGATACTTGTCAGATTCAATTTATAATATAAAGGAAGTAAGATATGGGCTACGGCCATGTATCCGAAGAAAAATCCGAGTACCGTTTGCATATACGTCATATCCATTCCGCGCACCATTCCCGGTACAGAGACGAAAGTGACTCCGGAGATAGAGGCGCCAATCATTCCAAAAGAGACTATGTACCAAGGTGATTGGTTCTCTCCCTTGAAGAATGCTGCATTTGATCCTCCCTTACGTCCGGTGATACGGGCTATTAGTAATAATACCGCGAAGTAGCAAAGAATAGTGACTAGTATCATCATAACAGATGCAAAGGTAGCAATTTTTGTAGGTATTAAAAACAATAATCTGTATCTTTGCAAGGTTTTATCGATAGAACAGCAAATATTATCTATGAACCAACAATATCCTTCTATACTGCTTGAAAAGGCAGTCGGCGAATTTTCCAAACTTCCGGGTATCGGGCGTAAGACGGCTATGAGGCTTGTTCTGCATCTGCTCCGTCAGGATACGGCTACGGTGGAAGCTTTCGGAAATTCTATCATAACGTTGAAACGTGAGGTGAAATACTGCAAAGTGTGTCATAATATATCCGATACTGAAACTTGCCAGATTTGTGCTAATCCGCAACGGGATGCTTCCACTGTCTGTGTGGTGGAAAATATCCGTGATGTAATGGCGGTAGAGGCAACCCAGCAGTATCGCGGGCTTTATCACGTTTTGGGAGGAGTCATTTCTCCAATGGACGGAGTCGGACCGAGTGACCTTCAAATTGAAAGCCTGGTGCAGCGGGTGGCTGAAGGTGGAATCAAAGAAGTTATTTTGGCATTGAGCACTACGATGGAGGGGGATACTACCAACTTCTATATCTATCGCAAGCTGGATAAACTAGGGGTTAAACTAAGTGTGATAGCCCGTGGCATATCGGTTGGTGATGAACTTGAATATGCCGATGAAGTGACTTTAGGACGCAGCATTGTGAACCGGACGCTTTTTACCGGAACTGTATAATCATTATTAATCATTTAAGAACGAACATGGAAGAACAGATAAAACGTGCTGTCAGAAATTTAAATATTAGTTATATTTTCTTTTGGGTGCTCCCTGCGTTTCTGCTTGGAGCAGGGGAGTTTGAACTCCTTCCCGTAGGAAGTTTGGCAGACAATGCACAAGCCGTTTATTATTTTGAGACATTAGGGATTCTGCTAACGGCCTTGTGTATTCCCCTTTCTCTTAAATTATTCAGCCTGGTGCTTAAAAAGAAAATAGATCAAATGACGATCACGCTTGCTTTGAAATGTTATGTGCAATGGAGCATTGTCCGTCTCGGCATATTGGAAGTCGCTATCGTTACCAATCTTTTATGCTATTATCTGACGCTTAGTACCACAGGAAATCTTTGTATGTTGATTGGTCTCACTGCTTCTCTTTTCTGTCTGCCTGGTGAGAAAAGATTGCGTAACGAACTTCATATCACGAAAGACTAAAGCACTATGAAACAGTCCTTCTTAATAAACGACCGTATTTATCTCCGTGCTGTGGAGCCAGAGGATATGGATGTGATGTACGAAATGGAAAATGACCCGTCGATGTGGGATATCAGCAATTTCACCGTTCCGTATTCCCGTTACGTATTACGACAGTACATCGAAGGTTCTCAATGCGATGTTTTTGCCGACAAGCAGCTACGTCTGATGATCGTGAGAAAATCCGATCACTGCATACTTGGTACGATTGATATTACGGACTTTGTTCCCCTTCATTCGCGGGGGGAGGTGGGAATTGCTATTCATAAGGATTATCGTCAGCAAGGATATGCGGGCGATGCATTGAATTTACTTTGTGAGTATGCTTTTGACTTTCTTTCTTTAACGCAGCTTTATGCACACGTAGCTGTCGACAATGATGTTTGTATGAAGCTATTCACATCTTGCGGTTTTGTGCAATGCGGCTTGTTAAAGAATTGGTTGCAGATAGGAGGATGCTGCAAAGATGCAGCACTTTTCCAGTGTTTGAATCCTAAATTAATCTGCAAGTGATAAAAGACGAAGTGTGAACTAATGGCATATTATTTTATTTTTCGTTCACAGTTCATCATTATTTAAGTGTGGGGTCCTGTGGAAAACGTGACCACGTTTCATACTTGCTGCCTAACTTCTCTAAAGCTTTCCGCCACATATCTTTAATATTGTTTTTCATCAGATATGATTTCTCTTCCTCGGACACCAACCAAGTGTTTTCTCTGATTTCGTTGCTCAACTGTTCGCTATCCCAACCGGAATATCCCAAGAAGAAACGAATGCATTCACTGATTTTATTCCCTTGTAATATATATTTCTTTATTTCATCAAAATCTCCATTCAGATAAAGCCCTTTACTGATAGAAATGGATCCGGGGATATCAGATAATGTGTGGAGATAAAATAGGGTATCAGTGGCAATAGGTCCACCTTTGTATAGAGGAATCTCATCCAGGTATTTAAATTCCATGATGATATCGTTAAGGAACAATGGCAGTTGCTTGTTGATAACCAATCCCATACTTCCTTCATCCGTATGATCGACCAGTAAAATTACGGATCTGCCAAACGTTGCGTCACGTAGAAAAGGTTCTGATATTAAAATCCTTCCTCTCGATGGCAACACATTATTCGATTGAATCTTAAATATGTCAGAGTCGATATTCATGCCACTAAAGTAAGAAAAAAAACGGAATAACAATCGTTCTTTCCGTTTTTTTTCATTTTAAGAATGGCTTTTATGAATATCTTATGTCAAATAATCAGGCTATCGGATGATTTTCAGCAAATAGTTTCATTCTTTCATCCAGTTGAGCATATTGGTGGTCTTTAATGAAAGAGGTACACGCGCGCAATCCTTCCTGATGGCTTCCTGTAGTTACTAATGAGATAGCGCTGACTCCGTAGTACATCAATTCTTTCGCCAGTTCGCCACTGGTCATTCCCGGATAACCGATGGTGAAATAAAATCCGTCTGCAATCGGCTCGCCCAGATCGTTGTCATATACCAGATGAAAACCGTGACGGAGGAAGATTTCTTTTAATTTCCGTGCTCTTTCACCGTATATCTTCACTTCGTTAAGGAAATTATATTGTCCTTCGTTGGCAGCTTTCAGCATGGCGGCCATGGCGAACTGTGCAGAATGACTAGTTCCTGAAGAAAGCGCATAAAGCACACGGTGAATGAAAACCGTTCCGAAAGTTCCGCCACCATATCGTTTGGTCAGTCCCGGATAGCTTCGGTGGTATAGTTTATCAGAGATACAACTTACCCCAATACGTTGCCCGGCGTAGCTGAATGCTTTTGAGCCGGAAATCAGCAATACGTAATTGTCCGTATAATGGGCAACTGATGGCTGGAAAGGAGGTTGATACGGTTTACTTAAATCTTGGCGGAAGTCCATGGCAAAATAAGCCAAATCCTCCAGAACAATCACATCATACAGTGTTGCCAATTCACCGATAATCCTCAATTCTTCTTCTTTCAGGCAAATCCAGCTGGGATTATTGGGATTTGAATAAATGATGGCTGATATATTTCCTTTTTTCAGATAGCTTTCCAGTTTCTCTTTCAGTTTTTCTCCGCGGTAGTCATACACATCAAATGTTTCAAACTTTTGCCCCATTACAACCAACTGCTGTTTCTGTACCGGAAACCCTGGATCGATAAACAAAATCGTATCTTTCTTTTCGTCACATTGGCTGCAAGTAAGAAATGAAGCGAATGTACCTTGCATGGAACCAGTGACAGGCACACAACCTTCCGGACTTAAATCTACGTTGATGAATGCTTTGATAAAGTTGGATGCCTCTTTCTTTAGTTCCGGCAATCCGTTGATGTCGGGATATAGACTGGCAATGCCATTTTGTAATGCTTCAATTTCCGCTTTCACGCCTACAGCGGAAGGAGGAAGTCCCGGAACACCCATTTCCATTTTGATAAATTCAACTCCCGATGCTGTTTCTGCTTTTGAAGCAATAGCTTTCACTTCACGAATGGTAGCTTTGGAAAAATCGACAATTTGAAACTCATTGATGGTTTCGTCAATCAGATGTCGTTCAATTGGTGTATTTTTCATTCTATTTTCTATTTTATTAGTAGCTGCAAATGTACACGATAATTCTTAATAAACCCACTTTTTCAGAAAAAAGATACTGAAGCTATTGCAGGTTTCAAAAAAATATCTACCTTTGCATCCGCAATCGAGAGAGATGCTAAAGTGAATATTTTGGTGCGTTAGTTCAGTTGGTTAGAATACATGCCTGTCACGCATGGGGTCACGGGTTCGAGTCCCGTACGCACCG
>ENA-UEYD01002219-UEYD01002219.1-human-gut-metagenome-genome-assembly--contig:-NODE-2219-length-11175-cov-6.253920_pt1 | contig 11175 bp, 9 predicted proteins | sample MGYA00242907_ERZ507875 | MGnify/ENA primary metagenome ERZ507875 (study PRJEB26167, sample SAMN06115506) | human gut metagenome | host: Homo sapiens | place: China:Shandong | collected 2015-08-07...
CACAACGGTCATGCCCTGCGCCTGCCAGTAATTCTGCCAGACGTCCGTAGCGGTCGGATCGGCCAGATCGATGCGGTTGAGGATCATCATGCGGGGCTTCTGCCCGCAGATAGCGTCAATGTCCGGGTTCCGGCTGGAAAACGGGATGCGTGCGTCCACGATCTCGCAGACGGCGTCCACGAGCTTGAGGTCAGCCTCCATATTCCGCCGGGTCTTGGTCATGTGGCCCGGATACCACTGGATATTCATGCGTTCATCCATTGTCCACCGCTCCGATCCGTCCAAAGTCCCGCGAGCTGCTCTCACCGCAGCCTGGGAACAGAATGCACAGCACCTTGCCGATGACCTGTGATTCCTCGATCTGCCCAATGGAGGCATAGCGGCTGTCAGCAGAGCGGTTGCGGTTATCGCCCATCACGACGAGGCAGCCCTCGTCCACGGTCAGGGGGAAGCTCGTGCGGTCATAGTAGGGCAGCACCATCGGTTCCAAGATATAGGGCTCGTCCAGCGGCTCGCCGTCGACGTAGACCGTGCCATAGCCGTTGCCGTCGTAGAGGATATCCACAGTCTGACCCTCCGTGGCGATGACGCGCTTGACGATCGGCTCGCCGTTTTCAAAGCTCTCCTTGCGCGCGACGATGACGTCGCCCTGCTCGAGGTCGCCCATAAACAGATTGCTCAGCAGTGCCACATAGTCGCCGTCCTGCAGCGTCGGCATCATGGACGGTCCGTCCACGCCGACGAGACGGACGAAAAACACAAACACGATCGTGATCGCGGCCAGAATATAGACAAGGTCATGCAAAAGCGAGTAGCAGTCATAGAGCGGATTTTTCGGTTCCTTCTTCGGAGTCTGCTCCTGCAGGTCCTCCATCGGCTGCTCCGCGTCGAAATTCTCCATCAAAGTCATCCTTCCTGTCTGGCGGCAGGCCGCCATTCATTCAGGATAAATTATACACCAACTCGTTCCAGAAATAAAGCCCAAAAAACGGAGCTGCCGCAAATCCATGCGGCAGCCCCGAAATGGCGGTCGATAAAAATCAGAGATCCTTCAGCCGTGCTTCGCTCTCCTCGAGCTGACGCAGCAGGGCGGCATACTTTTCGGCCTTCTCCTGCTCTGCGCGGACGACCTGCTCCGGTGCCTTTGCGGCAAAGCCCGGATTGCCAAGCTTAGCCTGCACACCGGCAAGGCCCTTCTGAACCTTCTCCTTCTCTTTGGCGATGCGGGCAAGCTCCTTGTCCACATCCACAAGCTCCTCCATCGGCAGGAACAGCTTGGCGTCGTGCGTCACGCAGGACACCATGGAGCCATGCCCCTCCGGCTCCTCAGCCAGGACGACAACTCGCTCGGCATAGGCCAGACGGGTGATGAACGGGATACCGGCAGAGAACAGGTCCTGCTTCTCCGTGACGATATAGAGTGTCGTGCGGCGCGCGGGCGGCACGTTCATCTCGGCACGGCGGTTGCGCACGGCGCGGATGGCCTGCATGATGCTCTCCATGCCGTCCTCCTCCGCCTGGAAGCAGAGATCCTCGCGGAACTTCGGCCAAGCGGCGACGATCAGCGCCTCACCCTCGTGCGGGATGGCCTGCCAGATTTCCTCTGTGATGAACGGCATGAACGGGTGCATCAGGCGCAGGATCTGGTCGAGCACATACAGCAGCACCTGCTGGGCAGAGCGCTTCTGAGCCTCGTCCTCGCCATAGAGGCGGGCCTTCGTCAGCTCGATATACCAGTCGCAGTAGCTGTCCCAGATGAAGTCATAGATCTTCTGGACGGCGACGCCGAGCTCATACTTGTCGAGGTTCTCCGTGACGTCGGCAATGAGCGTATTGAGCTTCGAGAGGATCCACTTGTCGGACGTCTCGAGCTCGGACAGGGCGGGCAGCTCGTTTTTGTCGATGCTGAGGTTCATCATGACATAGCGGCTGGCGTTCCAGAGCTTATTGGCAAGGTTGCGCATGGCCTCGCAGCGCTCGATATAGAAGCGCATGTCGTTGCCGGGCGAATTGGACGTGAGCATGTTCATGCGCAGGGCGTCCGAGCCGTAGCGGTCGATCATCTCGAGCGGATCGATGCCGTTGCCGAGGGACTTGGACATCTTGCGGCCCTTGTCGTCGCGGACAAGGCCGTGAATCAGCACGGTGTGGAACGGCGGGCGGCCCGTCTGCTTGCAGGCCGAGAAGATCATGCGCGCGACCCAGAAGAAGATGATGTCATAGCCCGTCACAAGCACATCCGTCGGATAGAAGTACCGGAAGTCCTCCGCATTCGTGTCCGGCCAACCGAGGGTCTCGAACGGCCAAAGCGCCGAGGAGAACCAGGTGTCAAGCACGTCCTCATCGCGGGTGATATGCTTGCTGCCACACTTTTCGCAGCAGGTCGCATCCTCGCGGGAGACGGTCATATGGCCGCAGTCGGCGCAGTACCACGCCGGGATCTGATGGCCCCACCACAGCTGACGGGAGATGCACCAGTCGCGGACGTTCTCCATCCAGTTCGTATAAATTTTCGTGAAGCGCTCCGGCACGAACTTCGTCTCGCCGTCGTTCACGACGCGCAGCGCCTCTTCGGCCAGCGGCTTCATCTTTACGAACCACTGAGCGGAGATGATCGGCTCGACGTCGCGGTGGCAGCGGTAGCAGGTGCCGACATTGTGGTTATACGGCTCGACCTTCACGAGGTAGCCCTGCGCCTCGAGGTCGGCGACGATCTGCTTGCGCGCCTCATAGCGGTCGAGGCCCTGATATTTGCCGCCGTTCTCGTTGACGACACCCTTGTCGTCGAGGACGCGGATGACCTCAAGGTTGTGGCGCAGGCCGACCTCGAAGTCGTTCGGGTCGTGGGCGGGGGTCATCTTGACCGCGCCCGTGCCGAAGCCGATCTCGCAGTATTCGTCGCCCACGATGGGAATTTCGCGGTTCATAATGGGCAGGATGCAGGTCTTGCCGATCAGGTGCTTGAACTTCTCGTCCTCAGGGTTGACCGCAACGCCCGTATCGCCCATCATCGTCTCAGGACGGGTGGTGGCGACGACGATATCGCCGCTGCCGTCGGAGAGCGGATAGCGGATATACCAGAGGTGACCGGGCTTATCGACATACTCGACCTCCGCGTCGGAGAGCGCCGTCAGGCAGTGAGGGCACCAGTTGATGATGCGGCTGCCCTTGTAGATCAGGCCCTTATCGTAGAGCTCGCAGAACGTCTCGCGCACGGCCTTGGAGCAGCCCTCGTCCATCGTGAAGCGGGAGCGGGACCAGTCACAGCTCGCGCCCATCTTCTTCTGCTGCTCGACGATGCGGTTGCCGTACTTTTCCTTCCACTGCCACACGCGCTGTAAAAACTTCTCGCGGCCGAGGTCGTAGCGCGTCAGGCCCTCCTTGGTGCGCAGCTCCTCTTCGACCTTGATCTGCGTGGCGATGCCCGCGTGGTCAGTGCCGGGGAGCCACAGGGCGGAGTAGCCCTGCATGCGCTTAAAGCGCGTCAGGATGTCCTGCAGCGTCGAGTCCATTGCATGGCCCATGTGCAGCTGGCCAGTGACGTTCGGCGGCGGCATGACGATGGAAAACGGCTTTTTGTCCGGGTCGGGCTCGGCCTTGAAGCAGTCGTGGTCCATCCACATCTGATAGATGCGGCCCTCGACCTGCTGGGGCTCATAGATCTTGGGTAATTCTTTCATTGGTTTTCTCCTATCTTTTGAACAATATTGCTCTTATTTGATATCTTCGACGAGCTTTCCCGTCTTTTCGGCAATAAACGCGCGGAAGTCCTCGACACTCCCGCCGCGGATAGTTCTCTTGTCATACGCCTGCGTATGGTGCGAGGACAGAGCGAAGACGAAGTAGCGCGCCGTCTCGGCGACGGCCACGATCTGGGCATAGGAAAACCGGCTTTCCGTCACACCCGTTGCCGAAACGTAGCCGTCCTCTTCAAACGTGGCAACAGCGTGCTCCGTGCCCGGCAGCAGGCGCTTTCTCGCAAACCAGGCGTTCAGCTTGTCCTCGAAAAGGCTCACCAGAATGACCACCAGCATCGCCAGCAGCGTCACGACGCCGCTCGCGCCGAGCGGCTCGCCACCTGCGGTCGTGGCAAGAATTGTCAAAAGGCCGAGGATCAGCACGACTGCCGCAAAAATGTGCACGCGGCGGCTGCGCTTTTTGCGCACGGTTTTGCGCAGGCTCTTAGCCATGGCCGTCAGTGTTTCCATATTGTAGTCGGTCTCAAACTGTATGCCCATATTCGCTTACTTTCATTAAAAAACGCCCTGAGCAGCTTTGACTGCTCAGGGCGATCAATGACCGTGGTACCACCTGGATTCCCGCATTGTGCGGACACTCATGCCTCTGTAACGGGAGTTCCCGTCCGGCTTACTCTCTTTTCAGCGCGGCAGCTCCAAGGCGACTTCCCCACATCCTGCACAAGGGCTTACACCGGCCGCCCTCTCTCTTCGCTTTCAGATGCGGATACTGCTCCTCTTCTTCGCATTTGTCACGCTGAATCATACCGTTTTTTGCGCCGCTTGTCAACTCATTTTGAGGATTTCCTTCTTCAGCCGCACGATGATCCGCTTCTCAAGGCGCGAGATATAGCTCTGCGAAATGCCCATCAGATCGGCGACCTCCTTCTGCGTCTTTTCCTCCCGTCCACCGAGGCCAAAGCGCAGCGTGATGATTGTTCTCTCCCTCGCGGTCAGCTTGTCGACCGCGTCCATCAGGAGTTGGCGGTCGACATCGTCCTCAATGGGCTTCAAGACAAGGTCCTCGTCGGTGCCGAGAATGTCGGAGAGCAACAGCTCGTTTCCGTCCCAGTCGGTGTTGAGCGGCTCGTCAAAGCTGACCTCGGACTTCTGCGGCGCGGTCTTGCGCAGGTGCATGAGTATCTCATTTTCAATGCAGCGCGAGGCGTAGGTCGCGAGCTTGATGTTCTTGTCGCTGCGGTACGTGTTCACTGCCTTGATGAGCCCGATCGTACCGATGGAGATGAGGTCTTCGATGTTGATGCCGGTATTTTCAAACCGGCGCGCGATGTAGGCGACAAGCCGGATGCTTTTTTCAGGGGTGATAACGGCCACCTTATGGACGGCCATATCGATGACTTTGAGTGAGCGAGTTCTCATTTGTGCGTGTTTTGGTGGTTGGTTTCGTCGGTGATTTTAGCCGAGTATTTTCAGCGGACATTCCGGTCTGAAGCTTGAGTTTATTCATCTTCGCTTTCGCCTGACGCCTCTGATCCAGGGGCACCGTATATCGGGGCGAAATTTGTGAAGTCGTAGATGCTTCGATCCAACAGATGCGATGGGGAGACGCGAGTAAGACTCATGAAGATGTTGTAAATGCGGCCGGGAAATTCTCGGTCCCAACGTTGCATTAATTCTTTGATCTCTTTGCGTTTCAAATTCTCTCCAGCGCCGCAGATGCCTTTAGCTGCGAGGGGATAGCCTCGAATCTTGGCCATTTTGGCAGTTTCTGCTTCACGCACATACGCAAGCGGACGGATGACGACGCAGTCACCTCGATCATTCTTCAGCGCTGGTGGCATGGATTTCAAACGTCCACCATAAAAGAGATTGAGGAGCAGTGTGCTGACGATGTCGTCCATATGATGGCCGAGCGCAATGCGGTTGCAGCCTGTTTCCCGGGCTACCCGGTATAGGATGCCGCGGCGCAGACGAGCACAGAGCGAGCATACATTTTTGCCTTCCGGAATGAGTTTCTGGATAAGCGAGTTCGTGTCTTGATCCTCAATGTGAAAAGGTACCCCTGAATTTTCCAGATGCTTTTTCAAGGCTTCAAGCGGGAATTCCGGGATGTGCTGATGCACATTGACGGCCAAAGGATCAAAGTGTATTGGCGCACGTGCCTGCAGGGTCCTTAACGTATCGAGCAGTACATAGCTGTCTTTGCCGCCGCTCATGGCTACCATGATCTTGTCGCCTTCTCGAATCATGTCAAAGTCAGTGACGGCTTGACCGGTAAGGCGCACGATACGTTTTTCAAGCTTCTTTTGTGAGACGGATTTGCGGTTGCGTTCGTTGGGAGGTGTTTCGCCCTGAGCAGCAAGTGCGCCAATGTCGGCAGCATCATCTGCAAAAGTAGCAGGCGCTTCAGGAATCAGAGGAATCACATCAGTCATGTTGAAAAAGCTTAGGTAAGAAGAGGGGACCCGCTGCGCCAGACTTCTACGCCGATCGCATCGGCATCGTCATAGGCTTCGGTTTTTTCGGAGGAAATGCGGATAAGCTCGACGCCAGGAAGATTCGACAGACGTTCTGCAATGCGGTCGACCAGTGTTTCCTGCAGATCGATGTGACCCCGAGAGGATTCCTCACGAAAGATTTCAACGGCAAGATCGTAGTTGAGAACATCTTCAAGGGCATCGCGTTGGCTTGAACTTGCGGAAAAGCGCACCCAAATGTCAGCGTTGAATACTACCGACTGAGGGGCGCTGCGTTCAGTTTCATAGGCGCCAATGCGGCAAGCAAGTCGTAAATTTTTTAGAAAGATCCTGCGGCAGGAAAAGCGCAGTGATTCAGGACTAGGAAGCGTCGACATGCTGGAAGAACCCCTGAAGATGTAGCTGGGTTTCGCATTGTAGGCGAGCCTGCGTCCGATAAAATAATTCAACTATGCGCTGGGCTCTTGTTATCTTCATTATTCTGCTGCTTCTTATTACGGCAATGCCGTCATTGAAGCGCTTTGGTCTCGGGCGACTCCCCGGGGACATTCACTTTCGGATCCTAGGTCGCGAAATTGAGCTTCCCTTTATGAGCACGATTCTTTTGGCCGTCTTCGCACTCGTTCTTGGAAAGCTCCTTTTCTAACCTCACGCCTCAGCACGCCAAGCGTCTGCTGCCGCCTGTACGCGAGCAGTGAGTACTTTTTGTGCAATTTCTTTGGGGCTCGCTGCTGTCTGAGCTACTGCACCTGCATCCACACTTGTCCAAGCCCGCATAGTCTGAGCAAGTTTTATTGTGTCAGCGCTGCCTTCAGGAGGCTGCAGTACAGCGTTTCTTAAAGCGAGAAGGAGTTTTGCGCGCTCAGGTTTACGCAGCGCATCAACTTGACGGAGGAATTCGATTGTGTCCTCAAACGTTGTGATATTGCGAAGTTTTTCTATTCCGCCGGTCGTTCCGCCCGTCAGGATTTGAGCAAATTCCTGCGCTTGAGCACTGGCTCGAATACGCGCAAGAAATTGCCGCCCAGGTGTTGGTGCCTTAGGACTCTTCTTTTCGCCTTCAATGCCGGACGCAAGAACGGCGAGCAGTAAGTCCACCGGGAAGTTTGCTAGACGGGCTCGATGCAGGCGGCCGCGAAGCTGTGCTGAGAGCCTTAGCTCAGGATAGAGACGTTGACAAAACCCGCATTCGGTAAGAATGTCAAGCATTCGACACGGAGTGGCAGTTCTCAACCCTTTAGTGAATTCTGCGAGCACTCGTTCTGGTACGAGGGCATCCGCTTCACCGGAGTCGACCATTCGGCGCATTAATGCCATCGTTTCAGGAGCGATGGAGAAAGACGGCAGGCGCGCAGCAAAGCGGGCGATGCGCAGGATACGAACGGGATCTTCAGCAAAGGCAGGGCTCACATGCCGCAGGATGCCGGCAGCGAGATCGTGCTGTCCCCCGAAGGGATCTATGATGAATCCGTCGGGAGCGAGCGCCATGGCGTTGATTGTTAAATCGCGTCGAGCAAGATCTTCTTCAAGCGTCACATCCGGCGACGCATGGAAGATAAAGCCGTGATAGCCCGGAGCGGTCTTGCGTTCAGTACGCGCCAATGCATATTCTTCGTGGCTTCGGGGATGGAGGAAGACAGGAAAGTCGCCGCCCACTGACAGATAGCCGCGCTTGATCATCGCTTCGGGAGTTTCGCCAATCACAACCCAGTCGCGATCGCCCTCGGGAAGTTTAAAGCCTCGCTTTCGGAGCAGCATGTCGCGGACGTAACCGCCGACGGGAAAAATCTTCATTTTTCAACCCAAAATGATTATTTACGGGAGATCGGCTGCTTTGCTTCGTCCTGGCTCCACACGGCCGAGCAGTTTCGCAAAGCGTCCATCCAGTTCGCCAGTCAGCATTGCGTAGGTGTGCATATTGGCAAGAACATTTTTGACATACTCCCGTGTTTCAAAATAGGGAATCGTTTCGATGAAGGCTGCCGCTTCCATTGAGTTTCTGACAGCAGCACGCCAGATACGGGCTCGGTTTGGACCTGCGTTATAGGCAGCAGTAGCGAGCACGTAGCTTTCCTCCATATCGAGGTAGAGCATACGGAGATAGGCGGTGCCCAGAACAAGATTCATCTCGAGCTCGGTGAGGCTTTTTTGCTCGAATGAGTCGATGCCAAGGTGCCGTGCCATCCATTTAGCTGTAGCCGGCATGATCTGCATAAGGCCGCGAGCACCGACGGCAGAGCTGACTGCAGGAATGAAGCGTGACTCCTGACGGATCAAACCATAGACCCAGGCAGATGGCAGAGACTGTGCCTCACTCACAATCCGGACCAAAGCTGCATGAGGCCGCGGAAAGCGTTGTTCAATAACGACGGTCTGATCACCGCTTTTGAGGCTTGTGTTAATCATGCGGTGAATGAGCCGCGTCTGCCGAGCGTAGGCTGCCAGTGCAAGACTCTCCTGCGGAGTGATGCCGCGCATTGCCCAGTTCCATTCACGGTGTCCCTCGCGGTAAAGACTCATGCGATAGAGGCTGCGTGCCCGTTGGATGGCGGTGTTTCCCGCCCACTTATCGATCTCGACCTGCCGCGGCATGGCTTTGGGAGGCTTAGAAAAACCGTAGGAACGGCCGAGTTCGTCGGCGGCAAGCTTCCCGTAGAAAGTCGTGCGATGCGCTATCGAAGTGAAGGCCGTTTGTGCATCGGTCTTAAGACCGCGAGAGGCGAGTGCTCGTCCGCGCCAATAAGTCCAGACTTCTTCACGCTTTAATTCTGCAGGCATGGCGTCAATGACTTTGCTCAGACCGTACCAGCTGCCGTCGCGGATAAGCGCACGAGCATGCCAGGCGGCAAGTTGTTGGGCGTCTACTACGGCTAGAGGAAATTGCTGCAGCGCACTGCCAGCTTTGGCGTACCAGTTGCTGGCCTTGGGGTTGAGCTGGGTAGTGGCTGTGAAGCCAATGCGGGACCAAACAAGCGAACGCCAGAAGGCATTGGCCTTGGGATCAACTGCGGCTTGTGCAATGCGGGCGGCATCTGCCGGGCGGAGATGGGCAATGCGTACAGACGCAAAGACCGCGAGGCGTGCAGGAAGATTCCCAAGATTTTTTTGACGACGCAGCCATAAAGTAGGTTCGTCAATGATGGAACGGAGCTCCTTCATGGGGGCAGGCAGTTCCGGGCGCGGGAGCGTTTCAAGTACGCGCTTGGTTTCCGTCATCCGATTCTTCTGCAGGAGGATCATGACGCGAGTCCACAGCCAAGTACGATCTGCTTCGGCAATTCGGTCTCCGAGCTTCATCAGTGCTGGATCAGTGACGGCTTTGGAGTCTCGATAAAGCACTTTAGCCTTAAGAAGTGCAGCGGCGATCTTTGACTGATTATTTTCGGCCTGAGCGCTTTCAAGGGTGTAGTAAGCCTGCCAAGCTTCGATTACAGGGTCAGTCTGATTCCAAACGAGTCCTTTGAAGAACAAATCAAAATCGGCAGCATTGAGTTTTTCTCCGCGCAGCTTCAAATACTGTGTACGGGCGTTTTCAGCCAGATATTCGCCTTCATGAAGATCAATGAAGCGACGAAAATCCTGATCAACTACAGGATCATCTGGGAATTTCTTCAATTTGAGAATGAGTGCCCAAAGTGCAGGGTAGCCGCTTAGCTCATGATGCTCAAAAAGCGGGAGCATTTCTTCGAGATCGTCAAGGCGTCCCTGATCGAAGCAGAGTTTGGCTTCCAAAAATACATAGTCCAAAGGTTCCGGAGGCGGCGCCAGCAGGGCATCGTCCAAAGGATCTTTCACCGGAGCCGCAATAAGTTCGGCTGCTGCACGTCCAGCAGCATCGGCGGCTTCGCCTGCGGATGGAGCGTTCTCTTCAGGAATTAAGGATGGAGAGGCAACAGCATCAAGCGCAGCTTCAACGTTACGCATAAGAACTGCGGGATCTACAGAGCCTACGGAGGATTCTTCCTCCAAGGGGATGCCGTTTTCGGCATCTTGTGAGGCGCGCAGCGCCTGCAGTCGTTCATCGATAGAAATCGTGACAAGCCCATGGGGAATTAGCTGAATGCGTGGAGAAGTCGTCTGTTTGCGCTGCGCTGTTTCAAATGCTGCCGCTGCCAGTATAGCCTTGTCGGCTCCATCTCTCAAAGGCGTCCACGAGTGCTCATCCTCCGCAGCATGCAGGGCTGCAGCGAAACTCAGAGCTAGGCAAGGAAGGGCAAAGCGGCGCATGGATAGGTCCAGAAATAAGCGCAGAAAATGGAAGCTTCTAATATAGCGAAGCAACGAGAACGTACAGGAGGCATGATGACGAAAGTGGGCGACAAAAAGGCAGCGCGAAAGTTTTGCGGGGCATTGCGTCGTGCGGCTGATCCCAAGGCCTACGAAGGGCTGATGTATCAGTTGGCGGAAAAGCTTCGCCGCTTGCCCGGGAAGGTCCTGGGTGTTTATCAGCCGATCGCTAGTGAACCAGATCCAATGCCAGCTGTACGCTCATGGTTGTCTGAAGGGATGAACCGTACTTTGGCATTGCCGTGGTGTCTCGACTCGTCGGCGTCGGTGATGGTTTACCGTATTTGGCATCCGGGGGAGGCGCTTGTTCCAGATGCTGCTGGTATTCCTGCTGCAGCAGGACAGCAAGTGATTCCCGACATTCTTCTGGTGCCTTGCCTTGGGTGGTCGGCCAAGCATTTTCGATTGGGGTATGGAGGCGGCTATTTTGATCGATATCTGGCGGCTCTCGCGAAAAATGGCATTCATCCTCAAGTTGTGGGGATTGCTTATGCTGCTTGCAAAGTGGACGATGCACTTTTTGACAGTCTTGACTTGCCAATGGACTTCGTTATTACGGAGTGCGGAGAGATGGAGTAAAGCGTCAAAAGATAAAGCCCGCGGGTGTTTGGTAATACGCCCACGGGCCTTAATAAACTGAACTGGAAGGTTCAGACTCGATTAATAGCGATAGTTGTCTGGCTTGTAGGGGCCTTCCTTCTTCACGCCAATAT
>ENA-UEYD01002220-UEYD01002220.1-human-gut-metagenome-genome-assembly--contig:-NODE-2220-length-11166-cov-4.937506_pt1 | contig 11166 bp, 11 predicted proteins | sample MGYA00242907_ERZ507875 | MGnify/ENA primary metagenome ERZ507875 (study PRJEB26167, sample SAMN06115506) | human gut metagenome | host: Homo sapiens | place: China:Shandong | collected 2015-08-07...
CTCCCACGGATGACAACAGCATCCTTTACGGCGGCGCGTGGACACGCTTCAACACCACCGACGCGGACTTCTACCCCTCGTCGGCACAGACGGAGCAGATACTCTCCAACTCGGAGAACTACGCCGGATGGTCGAGGAACAAAGTCAGGCAGATGAACGCATCGGGCGACGGCTTCCATTATTCCATCTCCTATTCCCGCTACGCATACATCCTGTCAAAGAAGAACAGGCAGTACGCCAAGTCCTACGCCTATTCCATCCGTGTCACCAAGAGCTGGAACCGGACGGAAGAGATATATGAGGATGTGTTCGATTCCTATTCGATGGACCTCGGCACCTTCCAGCGGCAGATGCAGGCACGGCTGTCGGAGTTCAACGACAACGAGGAAGGGTATGTCTATTACATCGGTTCGGATGCCAAGAACTATTACCAGGCGACCGACGAAGCCAAGATGAAAGGCACGGAGAGCATGATAATCTCCGTGACCTGCCATGACGGGTTCACCATATCGCAGGGCAACACGCAGTACAAATGCCGTAGCTGCGGCGGTTCGCTCAACGGTCACTCCAAAGAATGCGCCATGCAGACCACGCTGACGGACAACAGCCTCGACCTGTCGGAGTTTGACCGTCTGGAAACGGAATACAACAACCGTATAGCGGAGCTTCAGGCACAGATAGACATCCTGAATGCCGAGAACAGGTCGCTGATAAGCCGGATAGCCAATGCCACCGTGGAGGAAGCGGCGGCACTGCGCCAGCAGTACAACGCCAACAAGAGCCGGATAGAGGAACTGACACGCCAGCAGGAGGACTTCAGACAGAAACTCACCGACCTGCGGGCTGCGCGTGAGGAAGCCGCCGGCGGCGAGGATGTGCCCACCGATGACTACTACCGCATCCCCGCCATCATGAACGACTGCAAGACCGCCTTCGACCTCACTTGGCAGGGAGAGGGACACTGGGAGGGCTACACCTATGTGCGCACCGCCACCTCCGGGAGCATGGATGCCGTGATTACGTTCAAGGCCACGCTGAGCATCGCCCGCAAGCCGAAATATTTTCTCGGCATCAAGATACACCGGGCCATCATGCAGATAGAATGGACGCTGACGGCGGATTACAGCGACACGCAGGTCGTGGACGTGCTGCAGCTCGACCCGAACAAAAGTGACAGGGAGAACGCCGCCACGGTGAACGCCCGCATCTCGGAGATAGCGAGGGACTATCCCTCCTGTACCGTCAGCACCGAATATATCAGGAACGAGCCGGTGGAGCAGGACAACAGCGGCGACACCTACCACCTGCTGTGGTCGTCTGACCGACTGGAGATAGCGCGTGAGGTGGACAGCCGCCTGACACGCATCTATGCCGACCTCGTGTGCCTTGAGAAGATGATGCACTACAAGCTGTCTATCATCGACGTGCTGAAGAATGCCGCCCCCTACATCAACGACGAGCAGGGACGCAGGCGCACGATTCTTGACGAGAGCTTCGCCCGTTGGATGAACGGGGCCGGAAGCCGCAATTACAGATATATGGAGGAACCGACCGAATGAAAATGCAAATCCACATACTGCTTACGCTTATGATGCTGGCGATGCCGGCCGTCGTCAGGGCGCAATGGGGCTTCGATGTGACCTCCGTGGAAGCGTATATTGCCGACCACAAGAACCAGCGCAGCCTGCTTCTCGCCCGCGCCACGCTGGAACAGAGCAACAACCTGCTGCACGAGTACAGCGCGAAGGCGGCGGAAGACTACAAGGTGCTGAACTTCGACCTTGACAAATACACCAGGGCTTTCGATGTGATAGACGTGCTGTACCAGTCGCTCCGCACCTCCATGAACGTGTATTCCACCTATCAGACGGTGAGCGACCGCATCGGCGACTACAAGAAGCTGCTCGAAGACTACAACTCCAAGGTGCTGAAACGCAACAGGCTCGCCCTGCAGGACACCGTCATCATACGGATAAGCCTGAGGTGCATCGACCGCATATCGGCCGAGGGCAAGGGGCTGTACCGCTCGGTCAGCGACCTTGTGCTGTATGCCACGGGAGCCGCCGCGTGCTCGACATCCGACCTCATGCTTGTGCTGGAGAGCATCAACACGAGCCTTGACAACATCAAGAAACTGCTCAATGCGGCCTATTTCGACACATGGAGGTATATCCAGGTTCGGATAGGCTATTGGAAAGAAAGTATTTACACACCCCGTTCACGGTCGCTCATCATAGAGGACGCCTTCGGGCGGTGGCGGCAGAGCGGGCTTAACCCATACAGGAACAGGAAATGAGACGACTGATGCTATATCTGATGACAGGTATGTGCGTGGCTTCGGCCACGGCACAGAACGTGACCTACAACCATGATTCCGCCAAGCAGAACCAGTTTACCGTAGCGGAAATCGGCTCCGGCTCCCTTACGCCGGACCTGTATTACACCCTCCTGCACAACAGTTACCGGAAGACCGCCTCGGCGAAGAACAAGCTGTCGTTCCGCACCACGGCGGGAATCGCCGGATACTGGCAGGTGGACGATGCTGAGAAACTGGACTCTGCCATGACCAAACGCGCCGAGATAGAGGCGTTGAACGTGGCCGACCGCACAGGCGGCGCACTGGATGTGGCATGGCTGGCGGAGGGAGACAAGCTCAACTCCAAAATGGCGGACTTCAAGAAGAACATCGACCGCATCCTGCAGCTCGGCGGTTCCCCCGGCCAGCAGACGGTGTGGAAGGAATACTATAATGTGTTCAAGTCAGCCATCAAAGCGACACAGGATGCGTATATGCCCAACTCGCAGCGCAAGAAGCAGTACCTGGGCATCTATGCCGACGTGTCGCGCAAGAACGAGGAACTGGTACGCTATCTCGTCTATCTGTCCAACAGCAAGACGACCGCCTCGCTGCTGGCATCGAGCTATGAAAGGGAAAACAAGAACGCCGTGTATGCGGCGGAGGCACTTGCCCGATGGCGCGATGCGTGCTGGAGCGCTACAGGAAACAGTGTCAACCAGCCATAAATAAGGGCTACAGATTCAGAAATAAAGAACTAATAAACAAAATTCAATGGCAGACAATATTCTTAGCGATTTTGGTATCAACCTGCTTGAAGAAGAGGTGGATGACGTGATTTTTCAGACCAACGAGTTCTTGTGTGACGCTACTTTTACCGGTTCACAAGGTCCATTCTGGTGGATATTGCAGATGTGCATGGCACTGGCGGCATTATTCGCCATCATCATGGCGGCAGGCATGGCGTACAAGATGATGGTGAAGAACGAGCCGCTCGATGTGATGAAGCTGTTCCGTCCTTTGGCGGTGGCCATCGTGATGACATGGTGGTATCCTCCTGCGGACACGGGGATGCACAACAGCGGCAGCAGCTGGTGTGTGCTCGATTTCCTTTCGTACATCCCCAATGCCATCGGCTCATACACCCATGACCTGTATCAGGCGGAAGCCGCCCAGATTGGGGATAAGTTCGAGGAAGTGCAGCAGCTCATCTTTGTCCGTGACACGCTCTATACCAGCCTGCAGGCACAGGCGGACGTAGCCCGTGCCGGTACGATGGATCCTGCCCTGATAGAATCGACGATGGAGCAGACCGGAGTCGATGAAGTCACCAATATGGAGAAGGATGCCAGCAAGCTGTGGTTCACCAGTCTTGTCTCCGGTGCGACCGTCTGTATAGACAAGATCGTGATGGTTATTGCGCTGATTGTCTTTAGAATAGGTTGGTGGGCTACGATCTATTGCCAGCAAATCCTACTTGGCATGCTGACGATTTTCGGCCCGATACAGTGGGCTTTCTCTCTGTTGCCTAAATGGGAAGGAGCCTGGGCGAAATGGATGATACGCTATCTGACGGTACATTTCTACGGAGCCATGCTGTACTTCGTAGGATTTTATGTCCTGCTCCTGTTTGATATTGTCTTGTGCATACAGGTGGAAAACCTGACAGCCATCACACAGAGCGAGGCGACGATGGCAGCCTACCTGCAAAACTCCTTCTTCTCGGCGGGCTATCTGATGGCGGCAAGCATCGTGGCTCTCAAGTGTCTGAACCTCGTGCCGGACCTTGCCGCATGGATGATACCTGAAGGCGATACGGCTTTCTCTACGCGAAACTTCGGCGAGGGCGTGGCACAGCAGGCGAAGATGTCAACGACCGGCGCGATTTCATCCATGATGCGATGATATATATAATATATAATAAGGTGTAGGAATCCTATAAAATAATATAAACAATGGTCATAAAGAATTTGGAAAACAAGATCAAGCTCGTGATGATAATCTGCGCCCTGTTCCTTGCCGGGTGCATCGTAATCAGTCTGTCGAGCATCTGGACGGCCCGCTCTATGGTGGTGGACGCCCAGCAGAAAATCTATGTACTGGACGGCAACGTACCCATCCTCGTGCAACGCACCACCATGGAGGAGACCCTTGATGTGGAAGCGAAGTCCCATGTAGAAATGTTTCACCACTACTTCTTCACGCTGGCTCCCGATGACAAATACATCAAGTACACGCTTGACAAAGCCATGTATCTGGTGGACGAGACGGGACTTGCCCAGTACAATACCCTGAAAGAAAAGGGATTCTACAACAACATCATGGGTACATCTGCTGTCTGCTCGATATTCTGTGACAGCATCAGCTTCAACAAGAAAAAGATGGAATTCACCTACTACGGCAGGCAGCGCATCGAACGCCGCACCTCCATCCTTACCAGGGAACTGGTGACGGCAGGACAGCTGAAGCGTGTGCCGCGTACCGACAACAACCCTCACGGGCTGCTTATCGTGAACTGGCGCACCCTGCTTAACAAGGACATCGAACAGAAAACCAAAAACAGCTACTGATTATGGGATGGAAGAAACTTATACTCGGAGAGAAGATGCCGGACAAAAACGACCCCCGGTATGCCGAAAGGTACGAGAAAGAGGTCGGTGCAGGCCGCAAGTGGGCCAAGTTGCTGAAAATAGACAAAGCCGCCGGATATGCGCAGTGCTTCGCCTGCCAACATCCCAAGATGTTCCTCACGCTTGTGTTCGGCATCGTCATCGGTTGCCTGACGCTGAACATCTGCCACATGGTGGAGATATACAACCGTCCGAAAACCGAGCAGACGGTCACGGCCACGCAGCACCAGGAAGAGCTGCTGAGACAGAAACGTAACAAACCAATCATAAAAACAGAGAGCAATGACCCTGAAAGAACTTACAAGCAGGATTAACTGGCGTGCGCCGAAATACATGCTCCCGGCCATCCTTTACCCCCTGCTGCTGGGAGCCGGCTACCTCATCTTCGATGTCTTCGACGTGAAGCTGGCGGAGAAGCCGTCCGGCATGCAGACCACGGAGTACCTGAACCCGGAACTGCCGCAGGCGCAGCTCCGCACCGACGAGATAGGCGGCAAGTATGAGAACATGGCAAAGTCCTACGGCAAGATACAGGACTACTCGGCCGTGGAGAACATCGACAGGGAGTCGGGAGCCGGAACGGAGGCATACGATTCCAAATATACGGAACAGGACCTTGCCTTGCTCGACGAAGAGGCGGAACGCCGGCTTCAGGAGATGCAGTCGCGTCTTGACCTGAGCCGGGAGCGTGGCATGGCGATGGCAAATGACTCCGTTACGGAACCCATGAGCGAGGATGAACGCCTCCGGCGCGGCGCACAACGCCAGCAGGAAGCCCTCGACGAGCTGAACAAGGCACTCGCCGAAGCCCGCCTGAACGGTCAGAAAGGCATGGAGGAAGTGCAGCAACCGCAGCCGGCCGCCAATGACACGCTCAAGACGGCAGGCACGGTAACGGAGAATGCGGATGCCGTCACCCAGCCACCCGAAGATGCCGCCACACAGACCGTGGTGAAAGCCAAGAAGCCCAACTCCGCCTATTTCAACACCCTTGCCGAGAACGAGCCGGAGCCGAACCTTATCAAGGCGATCATCGACGAGGATGTGAAAGCCGTTGACGGCTCGCGTGTAAGGCTGCGCCTGCTCGATGAAGTGGAGATAAACGGTGTCGTCCTCGCAAAAGGCTCGTACATGTACGCCACCATGAGCGGATTCGGGCAGCAGCGCGTGAAGGGCACCGTCAAGAGCCTGATGGTGGATGACGAACTCCTGAAGGTGAGCCTGACCCTCTACGACACCGACGGCATGGAGGGGCTTTATGTGCCCAATTCCTCTTTCCGCGAGACCACCAAGGATATCGCGTCCGGGGCTATGAGCAGCAACATGAGCATCAACAACGGCAGCTACGGCAACAACGTGGCACAGTGGGGCATGCAGGCCATACAGAACGCCTACCAGCAGACCACCGGAGCCATAGCGAAAGCCATACGCAAGAACAAGGTGAAGCTCAAGTACGGCACCTTCGTCTATCTGGTAAACAGCAGGGAAAACAACAAAAACAGGTAGGACGATGATACGCATTGACGAAATATACAATGAGGACTGCCTGGAAGGGATGAAACGGATTGCCGACAGGAGCGTCGATGCCGTCGTGTGCGACCTGCCTTACGGCATACTGAACCGCAGGAACCGGGAAGCCCGTTGGGACAGGCCGATACCGCTTGTCCCCTTGTGGGAGCAGTACCGGCGCATCATCAAGCCGGACAGCCCCGTCATCCTTTTCGGGCAGGGAATGTTCACGGCCAAGCTGCTGATGTCCCAGCCACAACTGTGGCGGTATAATCTTGTCTGGTACAAGGACAGAGCCAGCGGCCACCTGAACGCCAACCGTATGCCGCTAAGGAAGCATGAGGACATCCTTGTGTTTTACGAGCACCTGCCCGTGTACCATCCGCAGATGATACCCTGCGACAAATCGCAGCGCAACCACGGCCGGCGCACCAGCCAAACATTCACCAACCGGTGCTACGGCGACATGAGGATGACCGACGTCCGCATCGCCGATGACAAATATCCGACCTCCGTCATACAGATAGCGAAGGAACACAAGACCGGTGCCTTCTACCATCCCACGCAGAAGCCCGTCGCCCTTGTGGAGTACCTGATAAGGACATACACCGACGAAGGGGACGTGGTGCTTGACAACTGCATGGGTTCAGGAACCACCGCCATAGCCGCCATCCGAAGCGGACGGCACTATATCGGTTTCGAGACCGATGCTGGTTATTGCCGGATAGCCGGGGAACGGATAAAGGCAGAGAAACTCACGGAAACAGAAAACGAAAACAACAATATCAACAATGAGAACAACGCTTAAAAAGATTCTTGCGGCCGTCATGCTCACCGCCGCATTCCACTCCATCCAGGCGCAGACCACCTGCCGGGAAATGGAGCAGCTTACCGTCAACGAACAGGTGACGACCGTCATCACCGCCTCCGAGCCGATACGCTTTGTGGACATATCCACAGACATGGTGGCCGGCGACCAGCCCATCAACAACACCGTCCGCCTGAAGCCGAAGGAGGCCGGGCATGAGGACGGCGAGGTGCTTGCCATCGTCACCATCGTCACGGAACGCTATCGCACGCAGTACGCCCTGCTGTACACGACACGGCTGACTGAGGCCGTCACCAGCAAGGAGGTGGAGCTGTCGGAGCGCACCGCCTACCACAATCCCGCCGTGTCGATGTCAACGGAGGACATGTACCGTTATGCGCGTCAGATATGGACATCGCCAGCAAGATTCCGCAACGTGAGCAGCAAGAAGCACCGCATGACCATGCGGCTGAACAACATCTATTCGGCGGGGGACTATTTTTTCCTCGACTTCTCGGTGGACAACCGCACCAATATCCGCTTCGACATCGACGAGGTAAGACTCAAACTCTCCGACAAGAAGGTGTCGAAAGCCACGAACTCGCAGGTCGTGGAGCTGAAGCCGGAGTTGGTACTGGAGCAGTCCCGGTCGTTCCTGCACGGCTACCGCAACGTGATCGTGGTGAAGAAGCTGACCTTCCCCAACGACAAGGTGCTGACGGTGGAGCTGACCGAGAAGCAGATTTCCGGGCGCACCATATCCGTGAACATAGATTATGAGGACGTGCTGTCGGCCGACGGCTTCAGCAGCGCATTACTGACGGAGGAATAAGCCATGAGGAAGATACTGATGATTCTTGTCGCTGTGCTGGCGGTGTCAGCCACAGCGTTTGCCGGAGACCGTGACGGGCGGGTGTCCTTCGGCATCGGACTCCTGTATGAGAACGGGCTGGACGCCACACTCAGCTATGAGCGTGAGAACGCCTACCACAACGCCTGGGAGTTTTTCGCCAACGGGTATCTCAAGTGGGACAAATGCGCATCGTGCGGCCATGTCTGCCCGGATTCGTTCTGGAAGAACTATCGTTCGTGGAGCATCGGAGCCGCCTACAAGCCGTGCGTGGTACGCGGTCGTAACCATTACGGTAGCTTCCGTTTCGGCGGTTCGCTCGGCTCGGACACCCACAGGGTGCTGGGAGGCGTACATGCCGGCTACGAGCACAACTACCGTCTGCGTGGCGGCTGGCAGGTGTACTGGCAGGTGAAGTCAGACCTGATGATAAAGGGCAAGGACCTGTTCCGCACAGGCATCGTGTTAGGCGTGAAATTACCTGTAAAATAAGAAGCCATGAAAACAAATTATGTAAAAATACTGAACCGTATGAACAAGATTATCAACCGCGCCAATGCCCGCAGGCAGACGGACAGCCGTTCCAAAAGCAAAGGGTTGAAGGTGAAATGGCACAGAACGTGGAAAATGCTGAAGTGCAACTACTTCGGTCTGTTCGCCCTTACGCTGACCGTGGCTCTCACGTCATGCGACGGGCATCACGAGTTTCCCGACACCTCGATGAAAGTCGGGCATGTACTCTGCACCGACGGCCGTGTCATGGCCTTGGAGGACTGTGACCGTCAGGGCAAGGAACCTATAGCCGTGGTGTTCCATCTCCACAATAATGAAAAGATGGAAGGGAACGGATATGCCGTGTACTTCCGTGACCTGCCCGATGAAGCCTTCGCCGACAGCGTGGGTGTGGCACAGGGGACATCCGCCGACTTGTACGCGCATGACGGCAACGCCAACACCTATGAGATGTATGCCAACAGCGGCTGCGGTTCGCCGGCGGCCAATGCCGTGTTCTCCATGTGGCGTTACGGGCAGAGTGCCTATATCCCCTCGGTTGCACAGATGCGACTGCTGTATGTGGCCAAGCCGTACATTAACCATATAATTGAAAGATGCGGCGGAGAACCGTTACCCGACGATGCGGACGAGGTATGGTACTGGACATCCACGGAAGTAGCCGGTCAGGAGACCTCGAAAGCATGGCTGTACTCGCTCGGCAGCGGTGCCGTGCAAGAGACACCGAAGCTCCAGTCACACAAAGTGAGACCCATTGTAACATTGAACGATTAGAATGAAGAACGACATGAACATTATACATATCCTTTTCGGCATTGTGCTGATATTGCTGGTGCTGATACAGACCTACAACTCCGTGAAGGCGGAATCCCACCGTCAAGAACTGCAGCAGCTCTGTGATTTCCTGCAATCACGGAAAGACACGATGGATTCCCTGCTCAACCGCTTTGACGGCATTCTTGGCGACATGGCATCCGACAACGAGAGAAACACCGTCCTGAAAAACCATGCGATAGAGCTGGACAAACTTGTTAAAGGACTCAAATATGAACAGGATTGTCTTGAATCCGGGAATCGGTCGATGAAAACGAAACGGAAAAGGATGCTGACCCAAAAGGAGAAGCTCATCAACGAGACTAACGAAATAAAGAAAACCATCCGTCAGAGAATGGACACGATAGCGCAGCTTGAAATCCGGATTGACTCGCTGAAAAGAATCAAGGCCGGGCTGGACATCGACACGGGCCTGACACAGGCGGAAGAGGCAACCAATCTCTCGGAGCCGGTGTCGGTTCTGAATATTCCGCCGTCAGTCAAGTCAATTCTGGAAGACCATAACATCACGTGCATCGGAGAGCTTGCCTGTCTTGACAGGGATTACCTGCAAGGCATCAGCGGTATTGGCCCGGTAAGCGTCGAGCGTATAGATGCCGCCCTGCAGGAAAAAGGCGCATATCTCGGCATGGAAGCGGTCAAGGTCAACGACCGCTGGTACAGATTTGGAGCAGAGGAGACAGAAGAACAGGCGGTAGAGCATACACAGGAACAGATAACAGAATAACTTATGGAAGAAACGAAAGAGATACAGGGACTTTACAAGATATTCCGTGCGGCGGTCTATGTGTCGCTGCTGTTGGAATTTTTCGAGTACGCCGTCGATCCGGAGACCCTCGACCACTGGAACGGGGTGCTCGTGGACATCCATGACCGCATCAAGACATGGTTCATCTACCATGACGGAAACCTGATATATGCCAAGGTAACGACCTTCCTGCTCATCTGCATAACCTGCGTGGGAACGCGCAACAAGAAGCACCTTGAGATGGATGCGCAGAAGCAGGTGCTCTATCCGTTGCTCGGCGGTGTCGGACTGGTCATACTGTCCGTGTGGTTCTTCGGTTTCTCCATCATGCCGCGCATCTACACGCTGAAGGTCAATATCTGGCTCTACATGATACTGTCCGTCATCGGGGCGGTGCTTATCCATGTTGCTCTCGACAATATCTCGAAGTTCCTGAAGGACGGTCTTCTCAAGGACCGCTTCAACTTTGAGAACGAGAGCTTCGAGCAGGCCACCGAAGCGGTGGAGAACAAGTATTCGGTGAACATCCCCATGCGCTTCTATTATAAGGGGAAATTCCGTCGGGGGTGCGTGTCGGTCTCCAATCCGTTCCGAGGTACCTGGGTCGTGGGTACTCCCGGTTCGGGTAAGACTTTCAGCATCATCGAGCCGTTCATACGCCAACACTCCGCCAAAGGTTTCGCTATGGTTGTATATGATTACAAGTTCCCTACCTTAGCCACCAAACTATACTACCATTATTTGAAAAACAGGCGATTGGGTAAGACACCACCAAACTGCCAGTTCAATATAATCAACTTTGTTGATGTGGAATACAGCCGGCGTGTGAACCCGATACAGGCGAAATACATCCCGAACCTTGCCGCCGCCAGCGAGACCGCAGAGACCCTGCTGGAATCCCTGCAGAAAGGCAAGAAAGAGGGAGGCGGCGGTTCCGACCAGTTTTTTCATACATCGGCTGTGAACTTCCTCGCCGCC
>ENA-UEYD01002223-UEYD01002223.1-human-gut-metagenome-genome-assembly--contig:-NODE-2223-length-11161-cov-5.845002_pt1 | contig 11161 bp, 7 predicted proteins | sample MGYA00242907_ERZ507875 | MGnify/ENA primary metagenome ERZ507875 (study PRJEB26167, sample SAMN06115506) | human gut metagenome | host: Homo sapiens | place: China:Shandong | collected 2015-08-07...
GATGCTACGGGCAGGATTTACAGAAGTTCCTGTGATAGGGATACAAACGATATGTACCAACACTAACGTCAGTCCGATCGCCAAACCACACATCACCGGTGTTCCCTTCTTGTCATCGGTTACACCCAAAACAACCAGTACAAAGATGAAAGTAAAGATCATTTCAGAAATGTACTTTTTCATAACCACGCTATTTAAAAACACTTCCTCAAAAGTAGTGAATTTATTTTAATTTATCACAATATTTCCCAACCGAAACCGGTTCCTGAACCGGTTTCGGCAACAATACCGATTCTTACCGGCTCACCCGATCGGACCGGAATATCAATGACAATCAAAACGTGATGACGAGATATAATTTCATCTCTAACCAGAAAACAATCCGAATCCGGAAAAGAAAGTCGGTTTTCTGAATTTCTGCCTTATGAAACGATTTAAAAAGTCAAACTAGATTTTCGTACACAATTCGGCAATCCGTATAATCAGCTGTACGGCTTTTTCCATTGCATAAACGGGTATATATTCATAGCGCCCGTGAAAATTATGTCCTCCCGTAAAAAGATTCGGAGTAGGTAACCCCATAAACGACAACCGTGCCCCATCCGTACCTCCCCGGATCGGCACGATCAACGGCTTGATATTCAACTCCTGCATGGCTTGCTTTGCAATATCGATAATGTAGTGAACCGGTTCGATCTTTTCACGCATATTGCTATACTGATCCTTCAATTCCAACTCGATTTTCAACCCAAAACGTTTGGAAAATTCACGCACCCCGTTCTCGATCGTATTTTTGCGCCATTCAAAACGTTCCCGGTCAAAATCACGGATCAGGATTTCGATCTCGGTAGTTTCCACATCTCCCTTTATCGAATACACATGGAAAAAACCTTCGTAACCGGAAGTATTTTCAGGCACTTCTTTTTTAGGCAGACTAGCCATAAACTCATTGGCTAAAGCAATCGAATTGACCATTTTATTCTTCGCATACCCGGGATGAATATTCCGTCCTTTGAAAACGATCCGGGCATTAGCGGCATTAAAATTCTCAAATTCCAATTCTCCGATCTCTCCTCCATCCATCGTATAGGCAAACTTAGCCCCGAATTTTTTTACATTAAAATGATCGGGCCCTTCCCCTATTTCCTCATCGGGAGTGAAACAGATGCATATTTTACCGTGTTTAACTTCGGGGTGTCCGATCAAATATTCGGCTGCGGTCAAAATCTCGGCGATTCCGGCTTTATCGTCAGCACCCAACAAGGTATTCCCATCTGTAGTGATCAATGTTTGCCCCACATAATTCATCAATTCCGGAAATTCCTCCGTCGAAAGTACGATTCCCTTCTCTTTATTCAGCACAATATCATTGCCCGCATAATTCTCGATAATCCGGGGATTCACATGCCTGCCACTCATTTCGGGGCTGGTATCCATATGGGCGATAAACCCGATAGCCGGTGTTTCCCGTTCCACAGTAGAAGGTATAACTCCCATCACATAGCCGAATTCATCCAATTCCACCTCCTGGATACCTATAGCTTCCATCTCTTCCTTCAATACATGGGCAAACTCCATCTGTCCCGGTGTACTGGGATTCAATCCCGTATTCGGGTCTGACTGAGTACCATAACCTACATACTTCAAAAAACGGTCAGTAACATTCATCATAAAAAGCAAAAAAGCTAAAAGTAAAAAGCTATAAGCTAAAAACAGCAAACTTACCTGCCAGCTTTTAGCTTTTTACATATTACATTAATAGGCTTTCGCAATCAACACTCTCCGATGAGACGGTTTACCGGTCACCATATCTTTTCCTTCTTCTTCAGGGCTATCGAAAGGAATACAACGGATCGTCGCTTTGGTATCGGCTTTTATCTTTTCTTCAGTTTCTGCAGTACCATCCCAATGACAAAGGAAAAATCCGCCTTTACTTTCCAGCAGATTTTTAAATTCATCGTACGAATCCACTTTAGTGATCATACTATTGCGGAAATCCAATGCTTTCTTATAAATATTTTCCTGGATATCCTCTAACAATTTTTCTATATGTCCGACAATACCCTCCAAAGGCAAAGTTTCTTTCGTCAAAGTATCGCGGCGAGCCACTTCGATGGTACCGTTTTCCAAATCCCGTTCTCCCATCGCTAAACGCACAGGCACACCTTTCAATTCGTAATCGGCAAATTTCCAACCCGGTTTCTGGGTATCGCGATCGTCATATTTTACGGAGATTCCTTTAGCTCTCAGTTTTTCGATCAGCCCCTGTACTTTATCGCTGATTTTTTTCAATCCTTCGGCCCCTTTATAGATCGGCACGATAACCACCTGCAAAGGTGCTAATTTCGGAGGCAATACCAAACCGTTATCATCCGAATGAGCCATGATCAGAGCGCCCATCAAACGGGTCGATACCCCCCACGAAGTTGCCCACACGTATTCGAGTTTTCCCTCAGCATTGGTGAACTGTACATCGAAAGCTTTGGCAAAATTCTGTCCGAGGAAGTGCGAAGTTCCGGCTTGTAAAGCTTTTCCATCCTGCATCAGAGCTTCGATCGTAAAGGTTTCCAGGGCACCTGCAAACCGCTCGCTCTCACTCTTCGAGCCCATAATGACGGGAACAGCCATCCAATTTTGTGCAAAATCGGCATACACCCTCACCATCTTATTGGCCTCTTCCAACGCCTCTTCTTTCGTAGCATGGGCTGTATGTCCTTCCTGCCACAAAAATTCAGCCGTACGCAAAAACATCCGGGTACGCATTTCCCAACGCATCACATTAGCCCACTGATTACACAAAATCGGCAGATCCCGATAGGATTGTATCCAGTTTTTATAAGTATTCCAGATGATGGTCTCCGAAGTCGGACGAATGATATACTCTTCTTCCAATTTTGCTGCCGGATCGACAACAACTCCTCCTCCGTTCGGGTCATTTTTCAAGCGATAATGCGTCACAACAGCACATTCTTTTGCAAACCCCTCGACATGATCGGCTTCCTTAGAGAAAAAAGATTTGGGAATCAACAACGGGAAATAAGCATTGACATGCCCTGTTTGTTTAAACATATCGTCCAACTGACGCTGGATCTTCTCCCAGATCGCATATCCGTAAGGCTTGATCACCATACATCCTCTCACTACGGATTGTTCGGCCAAACCGGCTTTTACCACTAATTCATTATACCATTGTGAGTAATCTTCGCTTCTTGATGTTAAAAACTTGCCCATCTTCTTATTATTTGATAAAACGGGAGCAAATTTAAAGAAAAAAATAGTAGATGTGACCGAATTTGATTATTTTTATTCCATGATCGGCAACAGGTTAAAAAAGAATTATAAAAACAATAGCAAATTTTTTCTTGGTATACTTTTTGATATTAATAATAAAACGAATAAATAAAACAACATGAAATTTTCTTTATACATAGCAGGTCTTGCTTTTATAATAGTATCCTGTTCCACTACCCGGAATTTCAGCTCTATCATGGAGGACGATATCTATTACGTCCCCGGGAAAAAAGCGCTGGCTATCCGGGAAGTAGAAAATCTTACCGGACATGATATCGGGACCGAACAACCGGTCGATCCGACTGTCTTAGCCGGGGAAATCTCCCGTTCAGCAGGTAGCAGTACACCGCCTGCCACCTTCTCGAGTAGTAACAACACGAAGATCAATGCCCGTAGCGGGCAATTGGAGCAAGTGAATATCCAAAGCTTGACCCGGGAAGCAGAAGAGAAGCTTGCCAACAATGAAGAGATCGATATGACCTTGTACGAAAATACCGGATACTGGATCGGAGGCTACCGGGGCCCGGCCAGCGATTTGGCAGAAATACAACGGATCATCAACATGTATCCCGAAGGATTCGCCAATTTCAGCAATGGGCAGGAAATAGCCCTCAACCTTTCGTTCGATTCGGATTGGAATGTCTATACAGATAACGGACGTTACTGGTGGTTTCCGTCCAATACGAATATCAATTTATATTCTTCCCTGCTTTTCGGTACTTATCCGAAATATATCTGGACCATCGTATGGAACAATCCCCGCTTCGACAGTTGGGCTTTCGACGCTACTTTCAACAACCGTTTCAACTGGAGTCTGAATCTGGGTTGGGGCGGTCCGGGCTGGAGCATCGGATTCGGATGGAATTCAGGTTGGTACGATCCTTGGTACGGAGGTTGGTACGATCCCTGGTATCGCCCCTGGTACGGTGGTTACTATCCGGGATGGGGTTATCCACACTGGCATCACCCACATTGGGGACATCCCGGTTGGGATTATCCGCACTGGGGCGGTGGAAGCGGTCATTATCCCAACAGGCCCAACCGGCCTCATTGGGCAGGACAACGGCCTGGATTCGGAGGCGGAGTAAGCGGCATACGCCCAAACGGAAATCGGCCCAACAGCAACAATGGGTTGAACCGCCCGAACAGCACCCGTCCGGGTACAGGAAGTGCGTTACGCCCGGGCACCAGCAACTCTTTACGGCCAGGAACAGGAACAACCACCCGTCCGGGCAGTTCAACCGGAACGATTAACCGTCCGGGCACAACACGCCCCAATACTTCCGGTATCAACCGGCCGACAGGTACGACACGTCCGAATACGACAACTACCCGTCCAGGAACGATCACCCGGCCGAATACAGGCTCGAATATACGCCCGGGAACCAATACGTCCAGTCCCTCACAAGGGGGAACACGTCCGGTAACCCGGCCGTCGACAACGACGAATCGCCCGACAACGACAACGCGGCCATCAACGACGACTAACCGGCCATCTACCACAACCCGGCCTTCAACCACTACGAACAACCGGTATACCCGTCCGTCCGGTAGCGGTTCAGGTAATGTAAAAACTTATAATCGTCCTCAAAATAGTTACAGACCGACTTATAATAACAACAGTTCTTCGAATTATGTTCCCCGGAGATCTTCATCGGCCTCCCGGAGTTCGGGTAGCAGTTATACCCCTTCCCGGAGTTCATCGCCTTCCCGGAGTTCAGGCAGTAGTTACAGCCCTTCCCGGAGTTCGGGTGGTTCCTCCCGGGGCACAGTAAATCGTCCAACTAGAAGATAAACTTAAACCAGCACATCATGAAAAAAGTAATCATATTATCCGTTCTTCTGGGATTCACATTTGCTTCACAAGCCCAGACTTTCGAGGATGCCGTACAATTTTCAAGGATACAGAACTGGGGAACAGCCCGTTCGGCAGGTATGGCGGGTGCCTTCGGAGCTTTGGGGGGTGATCTGTCAACCCTAAGTGCTAACCCGGCCGGTATCGGCGTTTTCAGGAAATCGGAAATCTCCATTACGCCCAGTTTAAATTTTGCCAACACCAAGGCTACCGACTATAGTCCTAAAGATAATTCTTTCCAATTGGGAGATCTGGGAGCTGTATTCGCTTTTTATTCTCCCAACTTCGACTGGAAAGGCATCAATTTCGGTATCAATTATACCAATTTGAATAATTTCAACCGAAAAACCGATCAGGTGATCTGGAACTCCTCCACCTCTTTGCTGGACGTATTGGCCGCAAGCAGCGGAGATTATCCCTCCGACGGATTGAATTCTTTCAGCAACTATCTGGCTTATCAATGTTACCTGATCAACCGGAACGAGGATGAAGAAGATCCTAATTTCGGCTACTATCACTCTATCCTCCATAATGGAGAAATTGTGGCCCAGACCAAACGCATGAAAGAAGACGGTAACCAGGGAGAATATGCTTTTTCTTTCGGTACCAATTATAAAGACAAATTGTACCTGGGATTGACCATCGGTATTCAGTCCATCTGGTATAAAATGCATTCCGGGTATACGGAAGCTCCCTCCGAAAATTCACCCAGTGGATTAGATTATTATACTTATTATGAATATAAGAAAATGAATGGAGTGGGTACCAATCTGAAATTCGGTGTAATTTATCGTCCTATCCCGGAAATCCGGTTAGGAGCTGCCATCCATACCCCGACCTGGTACAATATGAATTACAGCATGGCCACTTCGATATACTCGTCTTTCTATACGTCACAAGATCCGTCAAATGGCAGAGAGGGCTACGAGTTCGATTTTTACAGTCCGGACTATTCGATAGACTTTAATATGCGTACCCCCTGGCGGGCTATGTTAAGCATGGCCACGGTACTCAACCAAAAGGCTATCGTCAGTGTCGATTACGAATATGTCAATTACCAGAATGCCAATATCAGCGAGATTGAAGACGATTATAACGGTTCTATGGAACAAACCACCAACCAGGACATCGAAGATTATCTTCGTGCTACCCATAATTTCAGGGTTGGTGCCGAATATCGTTTCAACAGTCTGTTCAGCCTGCGGGCCGGTTATGCATTCTGGGATTCCCCCTACCACAACGAAACTCATAAAAATTATAACCGCATTCAGGCTTTTACTGCAGGAGCCGGCCTCAATTTCGGTATGTTCTATTGTGATGCAGCATTTATTCATAAGTTCTCGGAGAATGAAACCGTATTTTATTCCTACTACGACATTCAAGCCGAACCTGTAAAAAACAAATACCTAAGTAATGAAGCCCGAATCACGTTGGGAATCAGATTCTAAAAACAAGATCAAAGCGCTTTTAAGCAACAAGGGTTACAGCGGTTAGAATCAACATCTGTAACCCTCGGTATTTTCGATACTGTCTGGAAGTCAGACAGGAACAATATTCCTTTCGAAAGTTTTACAATACCGATATTATTACCGGAAGGATAAATTAATTCTTTTTCTGAAATAAAAGGAAGTGGTTTATTCAGCTAATATATACTTGTTCATCATGTGATATGCGGAAAATGATTAATTTTGTAACTGCCAAATGAAAGAACTCAAATGATATGGTATTACATAATTCCCTATTCCGTTCAGGAACCATTTACGATGTCCCCGATATTATCGGACTTATAGAACGCCGTATTGAATGGATGGATTGTAACGGTATAAATCAATGGAATAAAAGCCATTATCGTGAACGTTATCCTGACGGTTATTATATTCAGGCTGCTGAAAAAGGATTGCTGTATGTATTGACTGCTAAAGACAGCAATCGGATTATAGCAGGTGCTGTATTGTTAACGCAAGATGTCCGTTGTGGACAATCGAATGGCAAAGCATATTATGTTCATAACCTTGTAGCTGCTATCGGAGAAAAGAATGCCGGAAAAGAGATTCTCCAACGAATAGAGGAGTATACACGATTGCAGGGTATGCACTTTGTGAGGCTCGATTGTATAGTAGGCAATCAAAAACTGAATTCATGGTATGAAAAATTAGGGTATGAATATGTTAGAACGATAACAGATGGAGAATATCAGGGCAATTTGAGAGAAAAAAAGCTACAAGTATCGACAACGTAATTTTGGTTGCTGGCGAACAATCTGTCACTTCATCAGAGCTATGCGCCTTTCCCATATGTAAAACTACCATTGTTTCATCACACGATTATTTGATAAACCCTTGTTTTCTCGCCCCGAAGATCATAGCAGCAACCCATATGATTACCCCCAAACCATTCACCATATCCGATATTGTAGTGCATAAATTCAAAGTTTTGAATCCGGAAGAGACGGCTGCTGTAAATGTATAATAGGGAAAGATTTACCGAAAGAATCAAATTCATCCCGTCCTATAACCTTATAACCCATATGCAAATAAAATCGGTAAGCCTGTGTGTTATCTTCATTAACATTCCATCTAAAACTTGCCAACACTCACAAGAAGCAATCATTTCCCCGCTTCCTACTGACCCTTACGGTAGATGGCAACAAAGCGGTTAGCGATATTGATGAGTTTCTGCCGGGCGTTAGGATCACTTACATCATCAAAACTCCAGTTGGGAAATTCGCCACGCATCTTGGAGAAACGCTTGGAGATGACACTGGCATTGGTCAGGTCGGAAGGCAATTTCAGCTGCTCTGTAAGATACTTGCAGAAAGATGCGCCATTATCAAATTTGCCTTCAAAATCTTTGATATCAGAGAGCGCCACCATAATCAGGGCATAGTCTTTCTTCAAAGGAATAGCCTTCTCGTCTATCATCTTCTGCAAGGCTCGCTTTACTCTTTCTCCCTGGCTCAAGTCGCCCCATTTCCTCTCATTATCTTCTTCCGTTTTTTCCTGCCCGCCGTTTTCCTGATGCTCATCGTCTGTCACTTCCAATTCCAATGCCCTCTGCGGTTCAGGCTCGAATCCGTGCAGATAATCTTCATCATTGTTCTGGCGCATCAGTTCATTGATCTGAGATGAAACGAAGAAACCATCCTCGCCATAATAACCGATTTTGGCTGCCAGCTGTTCAACCACATCCCGGTTCTTCTCCAGCGATTCCAGGCATCGGTTAGAAAACTCATAAGCCACATAACCTCTCCATTGCGCCATAATCATTACCGAAAATTGAGACAATTTCGACTCCAAAGGCATCATCTGAAGTATCACAGCTGCCATATACAGGATGACAAATACGATTCTCTGCCGCTCGTCCTGAGCTGTAGCATACTCATCCTCGTCAACATAGTTTTTTTCATATTGCCCTATTCCTTCCACAAAGGCCAGGCGGCTCTCCGTATCGGTATGCGAAAACATCATTTTGTCTACGATGCAGAATACCTCATAAAAAACATCCTCGCATGAACATCTGGACGTAGGAAACCAAGTCTTGTCATTGAAAATGTCATGAGATTCTGTGGATGAACATCTCGGTTAATAAATCCTGAGATATTCATCACACAGAATTTGGGTATTGCATTTTAGAGGTTGATTTGAAAACCAATACTTTTCTAAAAACGATTAATCTCATCCTCAGCAGAACCGCTTCCGTTGTATTTATCTTTGAAACTATTGAAGTTGTAACTAATGGAAGCTATGATGCAGCGATTGAAGTTATTCACCTTTCTGTTCTGCACCACAAAATTAACCCTCTTTACATCGTTCAACTTCGAGCTATCAAACAAGTCCTCTGCTTTCAATGTTATCGTCAATTTCTTTTTAAGTAACTGTTTCTGTACCATCATATTGAATGACGAATAACCGTTTTGCTCGTAGATGCCATGATGTCCCTTAATGTTCCAAAAGAAATCACATCGAAAAAGCCAATCGTTCCTTAGTGCCACTACATTTTGGAAAGCGAAGAGACCGTATGGATGATTGTAGTCTAATTGCTCTCCATTATATGATAGCGTGAAATAAGGTTTATAAACACCCACCGTCAAAGTAGGTCGCCAACAACCAAAAACAGGTGAAACAACACATTGCGCTCCTAGTTGCTGGAAATCCTTGGCGTTGGTTGACATCCAAGTTACCGTTCCAGGTTTGCCGGATACAGCAACGACAGTCGGATGGATGTAATCCTTGATATACTGATAATCCAACTTGAAGTCGAATATGCTATAATTCACACTAAGTTCTGTATCATACACGTATTGCGGTTTCAGATAAATGTTGCCTTGCTCATAATGGTATTGATTGTTGTAGCTCACACTGTTGTTCAACTGACGAAACGAAGGACGGTTGACCCTGCTACTGAAATCAAGATTCATCCCCACTCTCCCAAACATAGTGGAAAGAGAAAGGGATGGAAGTAAGTCCGAATAATTGGTCTTGTTCTTTACTTCTCCTTGGTCTGTGTTGATGGCATGAATGTACTCATAGCGAAGCCCGATGCTTCCTTTCCATTTGGAGGCAGACAAACTAAAGGTGGCAAATCCTGCATACTTGGTTTCCTTATTCTTGAATTGGTCATCGGCTATCTTCCCTTCTTCGTTTACAGACATACCCCATGAACTGATTTTACTGAAATCCGTTCCGAAATCAAGCCTATTATTCTTATTCATGTTCCAAGCAAATACCCCTTTGAGTGCAGTCGCACGATTTCGCTGGTCGTTTTGCATATGCGTGATTTCTGAGACAGCATCTATTCTACTTGTCTCGCTCACTTGTTGCTTATGTTTCAGTTGAGCATAAACATAGTCGGCATCCAAGTTGAGCTGTAGGTTGTCTGTTAGTTTGCCGATATAATACAGATTGACATTGTGAAACCTTTCCTTTTCAGATTCTTCAGTCTTGTTGTCTGTAGATGTCAGCAGTTCATCATTCTTGTACGTCTGCATATAGTCGAAAGGAGAGTCGAGCATCTTGTAGTTGGAGATGCTTCCCAAATATCTTCCGCCGATAGTGTGATTCTTGTTTATGGCATAATTCATACCAACATTATAGTCATGAGAGTGAGAGCGGTCGGAATATTCAGAAGCAGAAATCTCATGAAATGTATCTTGCTCGTAATTGAACTGGTTAACATCATATCTGATGTCACTTCTCGTATTGTCATATTGATATGCGAGGAATACATCCAAAGCTCCCTTGTGGATGTTGAGGTTAACCTCCTCGTTGTTAGACAAATTCTTATGTTTGGATATTTCCGCACCCACAATACCAGAAAGTCCATCCAAGGAATGGTGTACGGTAGTGATGTTTATGACACTCCTTGTTTCTGCATCGTATTCTGCCCCAGGGTTTGTTATGAGCTGTACAGACTTCACGTTGGTAGAAGAAAGGAGTGACAACCCTGAAGTATTAGTCTGCTTTCTTCCATCTATATAGATGACAGGCTCACCCTTACCAAACACCTCATACTTTCCATTTGTATAGAGCATCCCAGGAATATATTTGATAACATCTGTTGCCTTGCCAATATTTTTCAAATTGGAATTTTGAACGTCAAGCGTAAGTTTACCGTTTTCTCTTGATATGTATTTGCGATGCCCTTTAATCACAACTTTTTGCAGATTAATTGTTGCATCCTCCAAGGTTATGGCACCAACCTCACCGGTACGATATGCATTACAATAAGTTTTGTAGCCCATACAACTCACTTTCACAATCGCCTTTTTCACCTCGCAAGGAATTACGAACTGACCATTCTCATTTGTTACACCACCCGTGATTAAACTGGAATCACTAACATTGAGCAAAGCGACATTGGCGAAATCGACTGGTTGATGGTGAGTGTCTACAATGCGCCCCATCATTCTGTTAGAAGTCTTTTGGATACATTCAACGATAATAACATTATCCACTTGTTTCATCTTGATAGGATAAAAGCCTATCAAGTTCATGATGGCATCTGGAACACTTTCAT
>ENA-UEYD01002224-UEYD01002224.1-human-gut-metagenome-genome-assembly--contig:-NODE-2224-length-11157-cov-4.693773_pt1 | contig 11157 bp, 9 predicted proteins | sample MGYA00242907_ERZ507875 | MGnify/ENA primary metagenome ERZ507875 (study PRJEB26167, sample SAMN06115506) | human gut metagenome | host: Homo sapiens | place: China:Shandong | collected 2015-08-07...
AGTTAATTCAATATTTCAGGACGGAAAAATGGATCATTTCACGCCTCATGAAGATCTTCTTGATGTGAAATTGCGGGATCTTCTGTTTTTCCTCCTGATTTTTGAGCACAGAAAACTCATTGATGCTGCAAAGGCAATGAAGATTTCCATGCCCACGGCGGAACGCAAACTTAAGAGTTTACGGTCGGCCTTCGGTGATTCTCTTTTCACGCGCGGCGGTACCAAAGGCTTCTTTATGGTTCCGACCCAGCGTGCTGCAGATCTCTATCCGAAGATCAAGACAATCGTTCAAACATACCAAGCTGCACGTATTGAAAAGCCATTTGAGCCATTGGAAATTCGGAACACCTTTCATCTCGCAGTGAACAGCCACGGCCTCTTTTTCATCCCTGAGGCATTCTTTCAGAATTTTTGTGAGCGTTGCCCAAACGCGAAACTTCGGATTGTCAGGCCAACGTCCGATATTTTCGAAATGCTGAGATCTGGCGAGGCAGATTTTGGATTCTCATACCGAGCAGCCGAGCCCGAGGACTCGGGTATTCATTCATATCCTATCTATACAGGGAAAGCTATTGTCGCGGTGAGAAAAGGGCACCCACTCGAGGAAGTAAATGCCAGCAGAATGCTTTCTATCGGTGATCTTCGTCCGTTTACGTATGTTCGTCTTTATTCGAAGTCACGAAAGTTCGCCAATGTTCGTTACCTTGACGAATGCTTGTCATCTGAGCCATTAAATTTTCAAGGTCATATTGATTCACCTTTCTTTCTGAGCGGGCCTTTGATTACGCGCTGTACTGACGCTGTATGCATCTGTCCAGAAATAATCGCGGAGCCGTGGCGTCAGGCAGGATTGATTTCTTGTCTGGATGCAGATTTCCTTCAGCAAACCTTTACGCTGCATCTTGTTTGGCATGAACGAACTCACGTACTTCCGGAGTTTCAATTTATGCGCTCTCTCCTATTGTCCAAATAGAGAACCAAACTCAAGCCGGGGATGAGGTTTCGAGTCAGAAGTCTGAGGAAGGTGACGAAGAAATATTTAGATGAGTTTTGATCTGTAGGGATCGGTATGCCTGTCACGGGGATGTATGAACTTTGCATGAATGGGACAAAGGTGGAGAAGTTATCCTCGGATTGCGTGTTGCTGTGGAGCCCTTCGGCAGCATGCACGTATGCGGTCTCGGCTTACATGACAGGTACTGTGTTAGCGTTGCCCTCGCATATAGCTGCATTGCCGCTAGAACCGTCGCGAGTTGATTACTCGCCAGAGTTGCCCGGTCAATCTGCAATTTCTGTAAATATGGATCGAGCGTTTTGTTCCAAAAAAACAGCCCGAAGCACAAGAAGTCCTTCGGGCTGGTTTTCGTTAAGGGCACTCTCTACCCGATAGATGCTTATTAAGTCAATGTGACTTTATTTCGCCTCAGCTTCATCAGGCAGTCTGGCGCCGCATACTGAACAGAAGAGCGATTCGCGTGAGACCGCGGGTGTGCCGCAGGCCGTGCAGCGCTTAGGCACCGGGGCGAGTTCGACAATCAGTTCGCCTTCCTCCACCGGGACCATGCGGCGGGTCTGAGCGAAGTCGGCGCGCTTAAGCACGCGCTTGACGATCCCGTCGACGGCTGCACAGACAGCCTTTTCCTGCTTCATGATTGAGACATTGAAAAGCTCCTGACCGGCTTTGACAATGTCGCCTTCGGCCACGTGAACGATCCAAAGGTCGGCCTTGCGCGGGCTGGGCACCTGATAAACGTTGCCGGGTTCTGCGCGCAGCACGGTCGACTTCGGTCCCGTGCCTTCCTTCACCTTCACGGCACAGGTGAGAATTTCGCTGTCGAGCACATAGCGCACCGTGGAGAAACCCTCTTCGGTCACCGAATCAATCGACAAAATGTGCATCTGGTGGGGTTTGCCGTCTGAGCTCGAAAAGTTGAGCGTTTCACCCGAACGGAGCCCCTCAAACCACACGTCGAGCGGCAGCGCGTTGGGGTCGCCGAAACGGCGGCGGAATTCGATGGTCTTGAGCGCGTCGGCCGGATGATTCATGTACATCACGAATTCTTCTTCGGTGGCCGGACGTTTGATCAGACTTTCGAGCTTCACGCGCTCGCCGGCAAGGTCGGCGGGTGCTAGCGTCAGGAGCGGCGACTCCGCACGGCGATCACGCAGGGCTTCGCGCCACTTTGCCCCGAAGGCGCTTTCATAGACCCAATCCTCGGGGAAGCCAAGCGGAAGCCGGCCGAATTTGCCTAGCAGCAGATTGCGGAACGCTTCGTTGCAGTCCATGTAGATGATCAGGCGTTCGTCGCGCTCGGCCTGAGTGAGGTTCGTGCGCTTGCTCCCCGCCGTGCGCACGGCGTTGAGGAGCCGCTCCACTTCAGGCATTCCGCCGCGCTTCCAGGCCCCGGTAACGGCCAGGAAAGCGGTGTTCCAGGTGATTTGCGAGCCCGGCGTGACGTCGTGGTAGCGCACGATGCGGCGTGAGCACTCGAGGAATTCAAGCATGAAGGGCAGCAGCTGAATGTAGCCCTGCTTAACAGCGCCTTCCTGCGAAGATGAGGTGGCTCCGCCGGGCATTTGGTAGCGCGTGACGTCATAGTCGACGCCCTGGAAAAAGGGCGAGCAGTAGCGGTCAAACCACGGCATCACCTGCTTGGCGGCAAAGTTGGCTTTGGCCACGGCCTCGCGGTCCAAGAGCGTCTTCATGCCGAGTTCGTCTTCAAGATAGGCAGCGAGCGACAAGAGGTCGCCCTGGCCGTAGCTGCGCACCGAGGCGCCCAGCCCAGCGTCGAGAATTTCGCAGCCCGCAGCAGCCGCGGCAGCACAGGCCGGCAGGAAGAGACCGTCGACGGCATGACGGTGGTAGTGGAGAACAAGTTCGGGCCAGCGTTTTTTGAGCGCTGTTACCAAGGCCGTCATGAAGGCGGGCGAACAGACGCCCGCCATGTCTTTGAGACCGAGCGTGATGCGGCGGACAGCGGTCTGTTCGGGCACGCCCATGATCTTTGCGGTCATGTCGACCACGGCCTCGGCGGACTGCAGACAGTAGTTGACGTCAAACCACGGCGCGCGCGAAAGCGCAATGGCGGGCTCAAAGAGCTTATCGGGACGGCTGAGAACCACTTCGGCGATCGGCGCCATATTGTCGGCTTCATTGAGGAAGTCAAAGCACCGTACGACGTCGTAGTGCTCGCAGATCATCTCGCCCGTGAGCTGCATGAGGTTGCGCGGCTGCGGGGTGTAGCCCAGCACATTGGTCGAGCGCACGAGGAGCTGCTTCAAAGTCTTCGGCGCAAAAGCGTTCCACTCGCGGGCTTCCTCGAAGGGATAGGTCATGTTGGCGAGCATCGCCACATGAAAGTGCGCCCCGCCGCCGTTCTCAATGGAAAAGAGCCCTGCGCTGTCCAGATAGGGGCCTACCAGGCGGTCCTCAGCAAGACGCATGCGGTTGCCGTGGTTGGACTGGGTCATGTCGCGCGTGGTCGTGTCCGTAAAGTGGATGCGACCCGTGTCGCGGATGAAGGCGAGGAGGTCTTCTCGGTCTCCCTGCGGATAGGGCGAGGGGCGGCTTCGCGCCGCTTCAGAGAGCTCGGGCGAGAAGGGCTGAAAGTGTGCCAGTTTGGGCGTGGTCTTCGAGCGGTATTCGCCGAGCGAAACGTAGGGGTTGAAGCCGCGCGCAGAAATTTCCGCGACGAGCTTGGCGAGCCGTTCGCTTTCAGGCTCCAAATCCGTGTAGCGCAGAATCTCCGGGTGCTCTTTGATGAAGGTGGTGGTCACTTCACCCGCGCGGAAGCTCGGATGGGCCACGACCCGGCGCAGGAAGGGAATGGTGGTCTTCGGGCCGCCGATCACGTACTCCTGCAGCGCTCGGTCCATGATCCCGAGCGTCTTTTGCCAGTCACGGGCATAGGTGATGAGGAGCGCGCCGGCGGAATCGTAGTTGGAGGGGAATTCATAGCCGGCGGAGAGGTTCGAGTCGAGGCGCACGCCCGGTCCGCCCGGAGAGACGTAGCGGGTGATGAGGCCGGAATTGGGGGTGAAACCTTCCTGAGGATCCTCCAGATTCACGCGGACCTGAAGGGCATGGAAGGAGGCTCGCGTGTTTTCTTCGGTAAAGCGCAGGGTGCTCCCGAAGGCGATGGCGATCATTTCTTCGACCAAGTCGACGCCGTAGCGGCTTTCGGTAATGCCGTGCTCGACCTGCAGACGCGTGTTCACCTCGATCATGTAGGGTTCGCCCGCTTCGGTCACGAGGAACTCCACGGTGGCAACCGAGTGATACCCCACAGCCAGCACGAGCCGACGGGCATAGTCTTTGAGCTCTGCGCGCAGTTTGGGCGTCATGCCGCGCCAGGGCGACGGCGTGACTTCAAGGAGTTTCTGGTTGTTGCGCTGAACCGTGCAGTCGCGTTCGTCAAAGGCAAACACATTGCCCCAGCGGTCAGCGATCACCTGAATTTCGATGTGGTGGACCTTGGGAAGGTATTTTTCAACGAAGAGCCGAGGGTTGCCAAAGGAGGCCTCCGCCATGGCTGAAGCCTTTTCAAAGGCGTCTTCAAGTTCATCCTCGTTGGTCACGAGGAAAATGCCGCGTCCGCCGCCGCCGCCCTCGGCTTTAAGCATGATCGGAAGACCAATTTCATGAACGATCTTTCGCGCGCCCGGAACGTCGACGGATTCGTCGGAACCCGGGACCACCGGAATGCCAAGGCTGCGGGCCACGCGGCGTGCTTCGACCTTATTGCCGAGGAGGTGCATCGCTTCGGCCGTAGCGCCGATGAAGGTGATGCCGGCTTCGGCGCAGAGCTTCGGAAAGTTGTTGTCTTCGCTCGCAAAACCCCAGCCCGGATGGATGGCGACGCAGCCGCGTTCGCGGGCAAGGCGGATGATGCGCGGAAGGTCAAGATAGGCGCGCGGGTCCGCTCCGAGCAGAATCAGTTCCTGTGCGGAGGCGGCAGCCGGTTCGGTTTTGTCGATGTCGGTCGCGGTAATGGCGGCAATCGCCTCAAATCGCTCGCGAATCGAGCGGCTGATGCGGCGTGCGGGGATGCCGCGGTTGGCGACCAAAATCACCTTGCCGCGCAGACTCTCGCGTACTTCCTCAAAAGTTCGTTGCTGCATGGATGGAATTCCTTCCCTTGAGTTGTTTAAAGGCTTGCGTTGATTTTGTGCTGCGTATGAGACTTTATTTTTAAAGCGTGTCTCACACGCTGCTCTTTTGAGGATCAAGTTTCCGAGACTTTTCAATCCCCTTAGAAGAATTCATGCCGCCCGGGGCGGGAGCGTTCAATGCGTCTCCGGCGCCCGGGCACTCAATTTCGCGGTGCCGCTTCTGCGGCATGCGGCGCAGGCGCCGCTTTGATGAGACTGCCGCGATCGAGTGTGACTATTTCGCCCGACGGGGTCTCGAGGAGGAGCTCTCCGTCGGGAGCGAGACCAATGAATCGGCCCGCGGTCAGGGCGCCCTCAGCGCTCTCAACCGCCACGTCGCTTCCGAGCCAAAGGAGGTGAGCCTGCGCGAGCGCTCGCCAGGAGGCGATGAGCCGGGCGGGGTCGGCTTCGCGCAGATGACGGAGAATGCGCCGCCAAAGTTCATAGGGATCCATTGCGGCTCCCCCGCGGGGCACCAGACGCCCGGGCGGGAGCGCAGCGCCCTCTCGGAGCGACGACACTTCGGGTGACCAGTTGACATTAAGGCCGATGCCTGCGGTGAGGAGCCCGTCAGTTTCTTCGAGCAGAATGCCGCCCACTTTGGCCGGCCCATTGGGCGAAAGACAGATGATGTCGTTAGGCCACTTCATGAGCACCGGGAAGCCGAGACTGCGCAGTGCTTCAGCGGTCAAAGCCGCCGTCGCTGCGGCGGATGCCCGCGTGGCATAAACCCCTTCAAGCGGCAGTCTGATGCCGGCATGAAGATTCCCGCGGGCGCTCTCCCATGCGCGGCCGTACTGTCCGCGTCCTGCTGTCTGCAGGTTTGCAAAGATCGAGCCGTAGACCGGCAGGCGGTCTGCAGCATAGAGCGAGCGGGCGAGCGTGAGAACCGAATCCGTTTCGTCAATACGGTAAATGCCGTCAGGATCAGGTTCACCGAGCGCAGACGCCGGATCGGTCGATTGATGCAATGGTGCTGGAATCATGAAGCGGAGGTCCAAAAGGGATCGGAAGTTGTTTTCTTTGAGCCTATCAGCCTCATTGGCTGTTGGCGGCGCTCATTGCGCCAAACCTGCGCCGGCGTGCACGGCTTTTGCGCCTTTCCTGCACGTGTTGGGAGATATGCCGTACAGACTAAATGCTTAGTTCGGGGTTTCGGACGGCTGCTTTCGATTCGCCGGATCGGCGTACGTCCATGGGAACGATGTTGTGCTGAGCACCGCCTTCAGGGCAAGGTATTTGGCGGATATGCCTGCAAAAACCTCCTTTAAACAGTATATCTATATGATTAATAAAGAAACATATACGCAATTATTAGAAAATTGCAATGAATGTCAGGGAAATTTGAGAAATATCCCGTTCTCCTAAGCGGATGTGCTTAGATGCGGCAAACAAAACCATCGAGGAAAAGTGCACTATTACTGCACTAGAGATGGAAACGAAAAGAAGTTTCCTTAAAGCTCAATCAACTACGTCTTTTATTTTGGAGATTCTGCGATGAAATTCACTGTCTTGCATTTGACTGATGCCGCTTCGGCAGCATCTGCTGCAGGCGGGCAGAGTCTCCGGCTTCCGCCCCTGCACCGAGGGCTGCGACTGCCGCCGCGGTCGGCGCTGCACCTTAGGGTGGAGGACGGTTTCTGCTGAAGCCTTGTGCTTCAAGCTTTTCGAGGCCGCCCTCCCGCCCCGCCCCAACGCGCAGAGGGTTGACCTGACTGCATGACTGCATTAACGGCGGTCTGCGCTGAGCGCATCCCGATGCCTGCAGTCTTTCTGTTGAAAGACCGCATCAAACGATTTCCAGCTCTTTTCCTGAGGATGCCGTCATGTTCCAGTCCTTTGCCTTCATGTCCCGCCGAGATTTTATTGCCGCTGCCGCTATGGCCGCGGCCGGGATCGTCTGCTCGTCGCCCCGCGGCGTTTTTGCCGCCGAACCTGAAAAGCGCTCGGTGACCATTGCCGTCGGCGGCAAGAATCTCTACTACTACCTGCCGATGGCGCTCGCCGATTGGATGGGCTTTTATAAGGACGAAGGACTTGACGTCAAAGTCGTGGATTTTCAGGGCGGATCGAAATCCCTTCAGGCTGTAGTAGGGGGCTCAGCGGATGTGGTTTCGGGAGCGTTTGAGCACACGCTTTCGATGCAGACCAAGCGCCAGTCCATGCAGGCCTTTGTGCTTCAGGATCGTGCGCCGCAGTGCGTTTTTGCCATTAACCGCCGCACCATGAAGGGTGTCAAGGATCCCGCTGCGCTCAAAGGCCGCCGCATCGGCGTGACGGCGCCGGGGTCGCATTCGCACGTGATGGCCAACTTCGTGATGGCGCGTGCGGGCGTGAAGTCTAATGAATACTCGGCCATCGGCATTGGTTCAGGCGCAGGCGCTGTGGCTGCGGTCCGTTCCGGACAGGTGGATGCTTTCGTCGGGCTCGATCCGGTCGTCACGCAGCTCGAAGAAGCCGATGCCATTGACATTGTGGTCGACACCCGCCGCGTGGAAGAAGGCGACGCACTCTATAACGGCCCGATGGTCGCGGGCTGCCTCTACGCGCCTCAGACCTTCATTGACCGCAATCCGGAAACGGTTCAGCGCATGACGAATGCGGTTATTCGTTCGCTCAAAACCATCGCCGCGATTACGCCCGAGGAGCTCATGAAGTCCGTGCCGAAGGCCGCCTTCCTCGGCAATCCGAAGCTCTACGCCGAATGCTTCCTGCGCAATCGCCCGGCCATGTCGATTGACGGCCGGTTCCCGGAAGGGTGCGTTGAGACCGCCGCCAAAGCGCTCGCATCGGTGAAGCCCGAACTCGCCGACTTCAAGTTTGATGCCGCGGCTGCGTACACCAACCGCTTCGTGGATGCCGCGAAGAAGGCCTGATTTCGAACCCCATTATCAACACTTTCAACACTTCGCCCGGGGGAATAACCCCCCGGGCCGCGCCCATAATCCAAAGCCGCTCTCATGAAAGCGCGGCAGAGGCGCAAAACCCTAAAACAAAAAAGAAATTCATAGAGGAAGCGGTCTGATGTCGAGCGAGACAAATGAACCGATTGGAGCGGCTCGAAACCCTGCGCCGGCCATAGCATTTGAAAATGTCACCTGCAGTTTTGAAACGCCCGAGGGCGTTTATACCGCCACGAAGGATGTGTCCTTTTCGATCGGCGACGGCGAGTTTGTGAGCGTCGTCGGACCGACGGGCTGCGGAAAGTCGACGCTGCTTAACGCTGCGGCTGGGCTTTTAAAGCCCGCTGCCGGGCGCGTCCTGATTTACGGCGAAGCCCTGAACGGCATCAACCATCGGGCCGGCTACATGTTTCAGGCCGAAAGCCTGATGCCCTGGGCGACGGCGATTGACAACGTCATGATGAGTCTGAAATTCCGCGGCGTCCCGGAAAATGAGGCGCGTGAGGCGGGCTTTGACTGGCTCGAACGCGTGGGGCTCGAGCGTTTTGCCGACCGCTATCCGCATGAACTTTCGGGCGGCATGCGTAAGCGCGTTGCCATGGCCCAGACCATGATTGCCGACCCGGACATTCTTCTCATGGATGAATCCTTCTCAGCGCTTGACATTCAGACGCGGCAGCTGATGGAAAACGAACTGCTTGAACTCTGGCAGGCGAAGAAAAAGGCTGTGCTCTTTATTACCCACGATTTGGATGAGGCCATTGCCATGTCCGACCGCGTGGTCGTGATGTCGGCAGGGCCCGCTTCGCACCCCTTGGGGAGTTTTCCCATTGCCATTCCGCGTCCGCGCAACGTTGCCGAAATCCGCACCCGTGCGGACTTTAACGAATGCTATTCGGCCATTTGGGAGGTACTCCGCGAAGAGGTACTGAAGAGCTACCGCGAACACCGCGCGCACGTCGGCACACTGGCGAGCTGATAGGAGAGAGGGAGACACATCATGCAGCGCAAAGGTTTTCAGATTCGAATTTGGCAGTGGGGGCTCCTCGCAGCGATTTTCGTCTTTTGGTGGGCGATGACAAAGCCCGGATTTATTCCGGCGTTTTTCTTCTCCGACGACAGTCAAGCCGCCTTCTTTTTCGGCGAACCGGTGATCATTCTTCAGCGTATTTGGGAGTGGTTTGCGGGCGGCGAAATCTACAGCCACCTCGGCGTTACGCTTTATGAAACTGTCATGGCCTTTGTGATCGGCACGGTTGCAGGGCTCGCAGTCGGTCTATGGCTCGCGCTCTCGCCGGTGGCGGCAGCCGTGGCGGACCCCTTCATCAAGGGGTTCAATTCCATGCCCCGCGTCATCCTTGCGCCGATTTTCGCCGTGTGGTTCGGACTTGGGCCGGCCTCCAAGATTGCGCTCGGCTTCACGCTCGTCTTCTTCATTGTTTTTTTCAATGTCTATCAGGGCGTTCGCGAAGTGAATCCCAATGTTCTCGCAAGCGCCAAGATGCTCGGCGCCACGCGCCGGCAGCTCCTGCGCTACGTCTATCTGCCGAGCGCCATGAGCTGGGTCTTTTCGAGCCTGCATACCTCGGTGGGCATGGCGTTTGTCGCAGCCGTGATCGGTGAATATTTGGGATCGGCAGAAGGCGTGGGCTATCTGATTCTGCAGGCCGAAACGACCTTTGACATGAATACCGTGATGGCCGGCATTTTGGTGCTGACAGCCTGTGCGCTGATCCTCGACCGCATCGTGACGGAAGTTGAAAAGCGCCTGATGCGCTGGCAGCCGACGGTTTGATGGGTGAGCGGGTTCCAACCGCTTAACACAGCATTTTTAAATTCTTCCTCTTTGGGCTCTCTAGGATCAGCAGATCGCGAGAGCCCTCTTTTTTTTGTGCTGGTCCACCCTGATCTGAACTCCCAAATGACTAGATCTTAACTAAACGGAAAACAGGATTCGGGAGTTTTGTTAATTTCAACAGAGCCAGCAAATTTCGATGGCGTTTAGCGACAGAGTCCAGAACAAAGGCATTGGTTGTCGGATGTTTATATGCCTGCATGCACAGAAGTTGGGTAAGGAGATTATGCATTGTTTCTTCTGTATTTTCAGCTTAGGATGGGGTGCATGCATTTTTCTTCTTTGTAAAGCATATTCATACGTAGAGCCATAAACAAATAGTTTTCATCAGTGCGCTGCTTCTGTCGCTTCGAATCGTGAACCGCCGATTTCATTCTTGAGGTCAAGTGCTTTCAGAACATCTGGATACAGTTCATTGATCTGCAGCTCAGCCATTACGGCATCACGATACAAATGCAGATAAGCCTTGATCGGAATAGGACCGGCATCCGTGTTCTCCATTCATTCGTCCGGAACTGCATTCGCAGAGATCCCCAAGACAGGATCTTTATGTGCAATCGAATCGCACAGAGCCTGTTTGTGCCGCTGCAGATAGATGAGCTTTGACAGCTCCTTCTTTAAGGCTCAGAAACTGGATGTACTTCAAGTTGAGGTTGATGGCCGTCTGTGTGTTGTAAATGCTCTGAAAGCCGTGGTCTGTCACCAGAATGTTGTTGGTTAGATCCAAACCGGCAAACTTCATGCGCAGATAAATCTCCGGGAGGATTGTCTGATCGTTGATGGATCCGTCGAAGCTGCAGGCAAAGACCACATCTCCTGTGGCATGGTCGCATACCGTCATATAGTTGACCTGTCGGAGCTCCGGATTCTGTCTGGCATGGCCCAAGCTTGCCGCATTGATGGTGTACAGAGTGACAGCCGAGTCACTTTATTTGCAGTGATAGAAGCAACTTGTAGTAACGTCAACCTGCGGCTGAGTGATGCTTGAGAGCATTTCTGCTATTGGCCGGCCTTCAAGCGGTTGAACCTCAGGTAGCCAGACTTGTGGTAGTCAATCCTTGAACGTCAGCAAGTATTTTGCAGGACAACCGAGCGTGGGCAGAAGGTCGAAAAACTGGCGGAGCTGGTGCGGACAACTTCAATCACCTAGACATGCGGCCAAGTAAATGATGTTAGGGTTGCATATAACAAAACAAGACTGAGTTCCGCGAGCAGCCATATTACAGAACTGAGCGGACATGACTGATG
>ENA-UEYD01002226-UEYD01002226.1-human-gut-metagenome-genome-assembly--contig:-NODE-2226-length-11135-cov-18.957768_pt1 | contig 11135 bp, 9 predicted proteins | sample MGYA00242907_ERZ507875 | MGnify/ENA primary metagenome ERZ507875 (study PRJEB26167, sample SAMN06115506) | human gut metagenome | host: Homo sapiens | place: China:Shandong | collected 2015-08-07...
CATGCTCATAGGTTACATAAGCACAAGGCGGATACATTCCCGATCCCATGAATTTATTGGGAGCATTAGTTGGTTTGTGCCAATGAATGTCTGGAAGAACATCATATCCCATACTCAAGAACTTGTTAATAATTCTTGTGTGATTAGAAAACAGTTTAAATTGCCCATCGCAATTTTTGGTAGCGTCTCCAATGTTAATACAGACAACTCCACCATCAATCAAGACTCTATCAACATCTTCCCATATCTGATCCAACACTCGTTGCATCTCTTCAAATGCATCTTCAAATCTGCTTTCGGTAAGTGCAAGATTCACTTCTTTGCTCTGATTAGAGAAACATTCATCCCACATTTCTATCATTGGATACGGCGGTGATGTAACCACCAATCCAACGGTTTTATCTCTAATGTAATCCTGTGTGTTCTTTGAGTTGCAATTAATAATTCTATGCTTTGTGTTCACATTCCACCTCATATATGTTCTAGTACATCTTCAATCTTGCAATTGAACAAGGTGCATATTCTATCAAGAATTTCCAGTGACACTTGTTCGCCTCTACCCATTTTATCCATAGTAGATTTAGATATATTTGCAGCTTCCATCAATTGCTTCTTTGTCATTTCCTTGTCTATAAGCAATTTCCACAAAGGTTTGTAATCAAACGCCACGCCCTTCACCTCCACTTGTAAGTGTAGCATAAAAGTATTGAGATGTCAATACTTTCGCATTGCGAATATACCATTAATTCCAAAGGTATGATATCTTGTCGCCTTCTCTTTCCTTAGAGTGTGTTTCTAAATTCGCCCGGCAGCATTTTCGGCATCTTTTCATGCACGTCTGCGTCTTCAAACTTCGATTACCGCCAGTAAACATTCGGTTTTCATCCTTGAACTGCAAGAAAATCTGCTCGAAACTGCACTGGTCTCATTTTAGAAACACACTATAGCATGAATCGCGCAAAAGGGTCAAGGGAGGAACTCCCTTGTGGGGTCAAGGGGCAAAGCCACTTGCGGAGTCCAGAGGCAGAGCCTCTGGCGTTCCCCATCAGAATATCAAGTCCATGCTCCGCAGTTTTTCGCGAAGCCAGCTTTCGGATAGGCCGGATTTCTGCGACATTTCGCGAATTGTTAAGCCCGATAGGTATGCGTCAGACAGTACCTCCGGGTCGCTCAGGTTGTCCCAGTCGATGTCCGGGATGACCGGCGCGGACGGGGGCGTGTAGACGGGCTTGGGCGGCATCGGCTTGGGGGCGGTGCGCACCGGGTTGCGGAACGCGGCGGACTGCGCACGTTCCGCCAGCAGCTTCACATTCGCCTTCATCTTCCGCTCCTGCGCCACATACGGGCGAATCACCCCCAGAAACGCTTCGCCGTAGCGCGCGGTCTTGATTTCGCCCATGCCGCTGACGCTCCGCATTCCGTCCAGCGTCTCCGGCTTGCGCCGCGCCATCTCCGTCAGCGTCGCGTCGTTGCAGATGATGTAGGGCGGGACGTGGTGCAGCTTCGCCAGTGCCATCCGCACCTGCCGCAGCTGCTCGAACAAATCGCCGCCTGCCGGGGCTTCGATTTTCCCGATGCTGCCGATTTTCTCCGCCGTCGCCTGCTGCCCCAGATGCGCGCCGTCTGCTCCTCGCCGCCGCTGACGGGCGATTTCCTCCGCCTCGCCGTAGCGCGCGCCGCAGCAGGCACTGCAATGTCCGCAATCCTGCGCCGCGTTCTCCCCGAAGTACCGCAGGATAAACGCCCGCAGGCAGCCGGGCTTCGTGCAGTAATCCACCATTCGGTTCAGGCGGTTCATGTCCTGATAGCGCACTGCCGACTGCTCCGCCGCCGTCATGTTCTCGTTTGGCTCGGTGTGCTCAATCATCCACTTCGCGGTGAAAATGTCCGACCCGTTGTACAGCAGGATGCACTCCGCCGCCTCGCCGTCGCGTCCGGCGCGCCCGGCTTCCTGATAGTACGCCTCCATCGAGCGCGGCATTTGGTAGTGAATGACAAACCGCACGTTGGATTTGTCGATGCCCATGCCGAACGCGTTCGTCGCGACCATCACCGGGCAGGTGTCGTACTGAAATTTCTCCTGATTCTCCTTGCGCTCCTCGTCGCTCAATCCCGCGTGATAGCGCGTCGCGTCGATGCCCGCGCGAATCAGCTTGTCGCAGACCTGCTCGACCGCCTTGCGCGTTGCGCAGTAGACGATGCCGCTTTCGCCGCGTTTCCGGCGGAGAATATCCATGAGGGCAGCATCGCGGTTCTTGGGGCGGATGACCTCGAAGTAGAGGTTCGGACGGTCGAAGCCGGTCGTGACCGTTTCCGGGTTTTGCAGGCGCAATAAGCGGATGATGTCCTGCCGGACGCGCTCGGTTGCGGTCGCGGTGAACGCGCCCAGCACCGGGCGGGTGGGCAGCGAATCGACGAAATCCGCGATGCGCAGATACACCGGGCGAAAATCCTGCCCCCATTGGGAGACGCAGTGCGCCTCGTCCACGGCAAGCAGGGAAATCGGCATGGATTGCGCCATCGCCTGAAACGAGGGTGTTTCGAGGCGCTCTGGGGCGACGTAGATGATTTTGTACGCGCCCTGCCGCGCCCGCTGCATGGCGAGATCCATCTGACGCGGGGTGAGCGAACTGTTGAGGTACGCCGCCGGAACGCCCGCGCTCTTGAGTGCCGCCACCTGATCTGCCATCAGCGAAATCAGCGGCGAAATAACAATCGCGACCCCCGGCATCATCAGCGCCGGCACTTGATAGCACATGGATTTTCCTGCGCCCGTTGGCATGACGCCCAGTGCGTCCCGGTGGTGCGTCAGCGCATTCACCATCACTTCCTGCCCCGGCCGAAACGCCTCATGACCAAAGTACTTCCGCAGGGTTTCCTGTGCTTGCATCCGTTTTTTTCCTTTCTTATGGGAGGACGTGGGGAGGCGCCAGAGGCTCTGCCTCTGGACTCCGGCAGGGCTCTGCCCTGCACCCGCGAAGGGTCTTCGACCCTCTCGACACCCTTTTCGCGATTGAGTTGGTGCCACTCTCATACTGGTTCCGCGTGTTTATTGGGGGGACGCAAGGGGCGCTGCCCCTTGACTCCGCCAAAGGGTCTTCGACCCTCTGGACTCCCTTTCGCGCGATTCAGTTGGTGACAACTGCATACAATGTCCGCGTGTTTATTGGGGTGAACCCGCGGCTTAGAGGTACTTCACCTTCACCGTCGGCGGAAGCATCTCCGGCACGTCCTGCCCCTTCGCCAGCACCAGCACTTCAATGCGGTACAGGCGCATCAGCTCCGGCAGCGTCAGCTTCTCCGTCTCCAATTCCAACACGCGGTCAACACACCGCAGCGCCAGCAGCGAACTTTTCCGCATATCCTGCGCACATCCGGTCAGCGCGACCGTCAGGTGTCCGCCCTCGTCCTTCGCGCGGGTCAGGAACGCAATCGCCTCGTGCGACAAGTCCGCAAATTCCCCGATGACCATCACGCGGCGCATGATGCCGCCGGAAATGTGGCGCATGAGGGCGCTCTCGAAGCGCACCGCCAATTCGCTCTGACGCACTTCGCTCGTCTTGTCGCGCGTCATGAGCGCCAGCGCCATGTCCTTCGCGCTGATTTCGCCCTTCACGACTGCGTTCACCGCCTTGGCAATCGGCATTTCCACCTGATAGCGCTCCATCAGCTGCATCGCGGCGGGCAGCGCGTTGATGCCCTCCACCGTGCCGACCTGCCGAACGGCTTCCTGCGGCGGAACACCCTGCCCGATGAGGATGCCGCAGCGGTTGTTGCGGCTGTGCATGGACGTCGCCGTCACGATGAGGTCGCCGATGCCCGCCAGTCCGCCGAACGTGTACTCCGCGCAGCCCATTTTCAGCCCCAGACGGCTGATTTCGGCAATGCCGCGCGTGATGAGGGCGGCGCGGGCGTTGTCGCCGTTGCCCAGCCCACTGGAAATGCCGACGGCGAGCGCCTCGATGTTCTTCATCGCGCCGCACAGCTCCACGCCGAGCACGTCCGTGTTCGTATAGGTACGCATACAGGTGTTCATGAACACATCCTGCACCGTTTCCGCCACCTGCATGTCCGTGCAGGCGGATACGATGGATGTCGGCATATCGAGCGCGACTTCCTCCGCGTGGGTCGGGCCGGACAGCGCGACGAGCTTCACATGGTCATGCTGCCCGTCCTTGCTCAATTCGTCGCGGATGACCTCGGTCATGGTCATGAGTGTGTCCGGCTCAATGCCCTTGGCAACATCCACGATAATCTGTCCGTCCGGGATGAACGGGCGCGCGCTTTCCGCCGTCTGCCGAATGGCGATAGACGGCACGGCGAAAAGCAGAATATCCTTGCCGCTTGCCACTGTCTGCAAATCGCAGGTGAAATGCACCGTTTCGGGGATGACCAGCCCCGGCAGCGCGGGATGCGTGCGCGTAGCAGACAGATTTTCGATTTCCTTCGGGAATTTTGACCACACGGTCACATCGTGCCCGTTGCGGTGCAGCAGCCGTGCCAGCGCAATGCCCCATGTGCCGGAACCAAGAATGCCAATTGTCGTCTGGTTATTCATGCGATGTTTCTCCTTCTGCTGGATGATGAACGTTCAGCTCGCGCATCAGCATCTCGTAAAACTCCTTCTGATCGCGCCGCAGCCGAATGAAATGCCCTTCGGGATTCAAGAAGCAGTGTTCGGACGTGCCGGTGAACACACGCGTTCCGTCCTGCTTCGTCATGTCGTAGCCGATGGTCAGCACGACGCCGTTGAACGCCTCCACGCGCACATCCACCGTGATGCGGTCGTCGAACGTCGTCGTCGCCAGATACTTGCAGTTCACCGCCGTCACGGGCGAAATCACCCCGCGGCGCTCCAGCTCCGCATACGGGAAGCCGAGCTGTTCCAGATACGCCACGCGCGCTTCCTCCATGAAGCGGATATAATTCGAGTGGTGCGTCACGCCCATGCGGTCGGTTTCATAATACTGCACCCGATGTGTTAATGCTTGCATTGCTTACCAATTCAGGCGGCATCCGTCCGCGGAGCAGCCCGTTTCCTCCTGATTTTCTTCCGCCGGAATCACGCCGCGCAGCACGTCCGTCATTTCCGGCAGCGTGTACGCCCGCAAGCGGATGCGCTGCCCATTGACGAAGAGAATCGGCACGCCGCGCGGATGATAGGTGTCCAGCGTGTTTTGGATGGCGGCCTTCACGTCGTCCGCGTAGGTGCGGTTTTCCAGCGCCTGACGCATTTCGTTCGCGTTCAGCCCGATGTCCGCCGCCAGCACGCACAGCACGTCAATTTGCCCGATGTCGCGCCCCTCGACCCAATACGCGCGGTAAACCCGGTCACTCCACGCCTCGTGCCTGTCCGCCTTGTCCGCCAGCACCGCCCCTTCAAACGCCAGATACGTCATTGGGCGCGGGCGGATTTCCGGCGGCAGCTGCATATGCAGCCCGACCGTCTCCGCGGGTTCTTTCAGCCGCGCGAAATACGCCCGATGCTCCTCGTCGCAGATGTCGGTCGGCTCGCCGCCTTCGGGGGTCAGCGCATACGGATGCTCGATGATTTCCGCCTCTTGGTGCAGCGTTTTCAGCGCCGCGCGGAGGTTTTCTTTTGTGACAAGGCAGAACGGGCACACATAGTCTGTCAGAAAATCAATGGTCAGCATGGGGATTTCTCCTTTCGGGGGATCATCAGCCGTCGTCGTCGCGCCAGCACTCGTTTTTCGCGCTGCCGTCGCGGTACGTCGGTTCATAGGGCGACATGTCCTCGTCGTCCTCATCGGGGGACACGCGGTCGCTGTCGTCAGGAATTTTGCGGATGCGCTCCATCTTCGCCGCCTCCTTGCGTTCTGCCTTCTATCATACCACTTTCGCGGGAGGACTGCAAGGGGAAAGAAAAAGCGCCTTGCCCGGCGGGTGCGCGGAGCAAGGCGGCGAAAGGAATTTGATTGCGGGTTAGTTGTTCAGCCAGTCGTTGGCGTCGGGGTAGGTGTAGGGGATGTTGTTGGTTTTGGCGTACTCGGCAGCGTAGGAGCTGCGGGGGACGGTGAGGATGAGGTTGGGGCAGCCGGAGAACGCATTGTCACCAATGAAGGTGACAGAATCGGGGATGCTGACACTCGTCAGGGATTCGCAGAAGTCGAACGCACTGTCACCAATGAAGGTGACAGAATCGGGGATGGTGATGCTCGTCAGGGACTTGCAGCAGGAGAACGCACTGTCTCTAATGGAAATAACGGAATCGGGGATGGCGACGCTAATTAGGGAATCGCAGCAGAAGAACGCGCTGTTTCCAATAGCAGTAATCCCCTGAGGAATGTTATAAGTTGTGTACTCCCTTCCTTTAGGATAAGAAATCAAACAGCTATCTGCTTTACGGAATAAAACGCCATCAATGGCAAAAAAGTACGGATGTTCAGAAGAAACGAAAATACTTTTTAGTGTGCTGCAGTATGCAAAAGGATTAGCAGAAATTTTCGCAACGGAATCTGGGATGATGATGCTGATTAGAGAATCACACCGATAAAACGTTCTGTCATCAATAGAAGTAACCTTTTTCCCATTGAGCATATTGGGAATGGTGAGCTTTTCTGCTTTTCCATTGTACCCTGTAATCTCCACTGTTCCATCATCCAGCAGCGCATACTCATAGTCCCCAGACGTGAACGCCTCGCGTTCCACATCCTCCGCGAGTACACCCGTCCAGCAGGCACACATCATCACAACAACCATCAGCAGAGCTACGAAGCACTTCTTTTCCATTAGAACAACCTCCTTTATACCATTATCATACACAACAAGCCTTCATTTGTCAATGCGATTCCATAAAAATCCCCCAGCATATCCACGATACGAAAATATTTGTTCGTGTTCGCCTTGCATGGTAAGGACAAAATGTGCTATACTGTGTTCCTAAGCCAAGGAGGATTGCAACGATGAACGACCAAATCATCATTCGCGGCGCAAGGGAGCATAACCTGCGCAATGTCAGCTTGACCGTCCCGCGCGACAAGCTCGTTGTGTTTACGGGGCTGTCCGGGTCGGGCAAAAGCTCGCTGGCGTTCGATACCATTTATGCCGAGGGACAGCGGCGCTATGTGGAAAGCCTGTCCAGCTATGCGCGGCAGTTTCTGGGGCAGATGGAGAAGCCCGATGTTGACCAGATTGACGGCCTGTCCCCCGCCATCTCCATTGACCAGAAAACCACCAGCCGCAATCCGCGCTCGACCGTCGGCACGGTGACGGAAATCCACGATTATCTGCGCCTGCTTTATGCGCGGGTGGGTCATCCGCATTGCCCGAAGTGCGGCAAGGAAATCCGCCAGCAGACCGTTGACCAGATGGTGGACGCGATTGTCGCCTATCCCGAAGGCACGAAGCTGATGGTGCTGTCGCCCGTCATCCGCGGCAAAAAGGGCGAACATGTCAAAGTGTTCGAGGAGGCGCGCAAGAGCGGTTTCGCGCGCGTGCGGGTGGACGGCGAGCTGTACCGGCTGGAAGAAGTGCCGGCGCTGGACAAAAAGAAGAAGCACTCGATTGAAATCGTCGTTGACCGCCTGATAGTCCGCCCCGGCAAGGAGTTCCAGAGCCGTCTGGCGGATTCCATCGAGACGGCGACGAAGCGCTCCGGTGGCTTGGTCATCATGGACATGATGGACAAGGGCGAACTGCTCTTCTCCATGAATTACGCCTGCCCGGACTGCGGCATTTCCATCGAGGAACTCAGCCCGCGCATGTTCTCCTTCAACAGCCCCTATGGCGCGTGTCCGGCGTGCAGCGGTCTGGGCTACCGCATGGTGGTAAGCACGGACATTCTGTTCCCGGATAAGTCGCTGTCCCTGCGGCAGGGCGGGCTGAACGCGATGGGCTTCGGTTCGGCGGATGGCGACGGCGTGACGGCGCAGTATTTCCAAGCCTTATGTGACAAGTACGGCTTCACGATGGATACGCCGATTCAGGAGATTCCCGAAGCGGGCATCCATGCCCTGCTCTACGGCACGGGCAGCGAGAAGCTGACCATGACCTATGACACGCCCAGCGGCAGGGGAACGTATTCCACGACGTTCGAGGGCGTGATTCCGTCCTTGGAGCGCCGCTATGAGGAAACAGGCAGTGAAGCCATGAAAGCCGCCTATGAAGAGTACATGGCGGAAGAACCCTGCCCCGTCTGCCACGGCAAGCGATTGAAGCCGGAAGCGCTGGCGGTCACAGTCGGCGGCAAGAATTTGTATGAGGTGTCCAGCCTGTCCATCACGGACGCGCGGGCGTTCTTTCAGTCGCTGACGCTGACGGAGAAGGAAAGCATGATTGCCGCGCAGATTTTGAAGGAAATTAACGCGCGCATGGGCTTTCTGGAGGACGTCGGGCTGGGGTACCTGACATTGGCGCGCGCGGCAGGGTCGCTGTCCGGCGGCGAGGCGCAGCGAATCCGGCTGGCGACGCAGATTGGCTCAGCGCTTATGGGCGTATTGTACATTCTGGATGAACCGTCGATTGGCCTGCATCAGCGCGACAACATGAAGCTCATTAACACCTTGAAGAAGATGCGCGACTTGGGCAACACGCTGATTGTCGTCGAGCACGACGAGGACACGATGTACGCGGCGGACTGGATTGTGGACGTCGGGCCGGGCGCGGGCATCCACGGCGGCAACATCGTCGCGGAAGGCACGGTGGAGGATATCAAGCGCAATCCGAACAGCATCACCGGGCAGTACCTGTCGGGCAAGAAGCGCATCGAGATTCCCGACGTGCGCCGTCAGCCGAAAGGCTTCCTGACCATCCGCGGCGCGAAGGAGCATAATCTCAAGAACATTGACGTGAAAGTGCCGCTTGGCTGCCTTTGCTGCGTGACGGGCGTGTCGGGGTCGGGCAAATCCAGCTTGGTGAACGAAATCCTCTACAAGCACTTGGCGAAGGTGCTGAACCGCGCGAAAACCCGTCCCGGCGCGTTTGGCAGCATGGAGGGCGTGGAGCAGCTGGACAAAATCATCTGCATTGACCAAAGCCCCATCGGGCGCACGCCCCGGTCGAATCCGGCGACGTACACCGGGCTGTTTGACCAGATTCGCAAGATCTTTGCCGCCTCCCCCGAAGCGAAGGCGCGCGGCTACAAGGAAAACCGCTTCTCCTTCAACGTCAAGGGCGGGCGGTGCGAAAACTGCTGCGGCGACGGGATGCTGAAAATCGAAATGCACTTCCTGCCGGATATTTTCGTGCCGTGCGACGTGTGCAAGGGCAAGCGCTACAACCGCGAGACGCTGGAAGTGACCTACAAGGGCAAGAATATCTCCGACGTGCTGGACATGAACATCGAGGAAGCCATCACCTTCTTCGAGAACCACGAGAGCATCCGCCGCAAGCTCGAAACGCTCTACGACGTCGGCTTGGGATACATGAAGCTGGGGCAGGCATCGACGACCCTTTCCGGCGGCGAAGCGCAGCGCGTGAAGCTGGCGACGGAGCTCAGCCGCCGCGCGACAGGCAAGACGCTCTATGTCTTGGACGAGCCGACGACCGGGCTGCACATGGCAGACGTGGACAAGCTCATCGGCGTTTTGCAGCGCCTGACTGAAACGGGCAACAGCGTGCTGGTGATCGAGCACAATCTGGATGTCATCAAGGTGGCGGACTACCTGATTGACCTCGGCCCGGAAGGCGGCGACAAAGGCGGCGAAATCGTCTGCGAAGGCACGCCGGAGGAAGTCGCCGCGTGCGAAAAGTCGTACACGGGGCAGTTCCTCAAGAAGATGCTGGGGAAACGCTGATTTCTGCCGCGCAATGCGGATGCCGTCAGCGCGAATCCGATTCCGAAGCGAATCACCATTTGAAAAATTGACGAGGCGGATGTGCCTGCCATCAGCGGAGCGCACCCGCTTCCTGCTGTGCGAAGATGCAACATTCCCGGAAATATGTTGAAATTCATCGAAAAACGCGATATAATGGAACAAGTTAATCTGCCGGAAAGGGGTGAGCGGCTTGAAGAAACATGGAATCCGCGGCCTGCTGATACTGGCGCTGATTTGGGCGCTTATCGGCGCGGCATGGGCGGAGGAAATGCTGCCCGCCTCCATCCGCGAGGCGCAGTCCGCTGAAGAGGCAAACGCGCTGCTCATCCAGTCTGATACCGGCGAACGCTTGAATGTTGTGAGCGGGCAAGTCCGCCTGATTGTCCAGACGCGGCGCGATGACATGTTCTGTGCTGATTACTGGCGTTCGGGCGAGGAAAAAGGCGAATTTGACCTGACTGCGAAGGAAAACCGCTACGGCGCGCCTTATGCCTACTACATCGGCACCATGTGCACGCGTGCGGTGTACTCGATGGCGCTGTCCTACCTTGGCGTGGATATGACCCCGGTGGATATGAGCGTCCTTGCCCAGCGGCGCACGCTGAATGAGCCGTACGACGAAATCACGGCGCTGGTGGATGGTTTGGCGCGGCGTGGATTGACCGAAGCGACATTTGATGAAATGATGGCGCAGTATCTCAACGATGAGCGATATTCGCCGCTATATATATATATGAAGCGGACGAACGGTGTGGGCCATGCGCTGCTGATTGTGGGGTATAATGCGGAGCGGAAGCGGTTTGTGGCGGTTGATCCGTCGCCGCGCGGATTTCAAGGGGATACGGTGCGGACGTATGAATTGTCGTTTGCGCAGAATCGCCAGCGGGTGATGCGCTGCCCGTACGCGAAGGACTTGGAAGGCGCAAAGGTCTTGCAGGTGTATCAGTGGTATTGGATAGGGGAAGAAACAGAAAAAGAATAGGCGCGGCACAAAGGGGCTAAACACGCGGAAAAAGGATGGAGAAGAAGCCGTCTCCATCGCGCAGAGGGGTCAAAAGGGGAACTTCGCACGTCCGCAGACGCGCCCCCTAAGCCGCGCTATTACACCCTCGTCTGTCCTAAACACAGCCATGTAACCTTTTCTTCATGTTCCGCAACGTTCAAAGTAGCCTCTTCCGCAAATTGTATTCAAATTGTACACCACCTGTACTTCAACTGTTTTTTTTGCATTTTCCAGCCGAAAACAGCCTATTTTTTACATTCATCACTTTTCTTTTTCTCGCATCCGTGATAGAATAGAAGCGTGAATACTTCTTATTGTGCAGTCGGACGTCAGGCAGTAGCAATTTGAAAGTTCCG
>ENA-UEYD01002239-UEYD01002239.1-human-gut-metagenome-genome-assembly--contig:-NODE-2239-length-11086-cov-4.380779_pt1 | contig 11086 bp, 9 predicted proteins | sample MGYA00242907_ERZ507875 | MGnify/ENA primary metagenome ERZ507875 (study PRJEB26167, sample SAMN06115506) | human gut metagenome | host: Homo sapiens | place: China:Shandong | collected 2015-08-07...
TTGCTGAGAGTCTGAATCCGGGTGTAGAACATGTGTTGGGAATAAGAATTCCTGATTTGCGTAAACTTGCAGTACGGATTTCGCATACGGACTGGGAGGAGTATCTGCTTACTGCCGATACTTTCTATATGGAAGAACGTATGTTGCAGGGGATGGTATTAGGCTGTATCAAACCTGATGCGGATGTTGAATTCTACTTGCAGCGCGTTACTCGCTTTGTATGGATAATAAACAGCTGGTCGGTTTGTGATACCTTTAAATTTGGAGGAGGGAAAAGATTCGTGGCCGAAAACAAGGAGCGGTTGTGGCATTATTTAGTTGACTGGATGCACGCACAGGGAGAGTATGAAATTCGATTTGGGGTTGTGATGAGTATGCAACTTTTTATTGATGACGAACATATCGGACAACTGCTGGAAGAATATGATGCTATCCGTCACGATGGGTATTACGTGAAAATGGCAGTGGCATGGGCGCTGTCAGTCTGCTTTGTAAAGTTCCCTGAAATTACCATGCAATACCTGAAGCAGAATGCATTAGATGATTTTACGTACAACAAAACGTTGCAGAAAATAATCGAATCGTATCGGGTAGATACCGAAACCAAGAAGCTGATCAAGCAGATGAAAAGACCTGCTACCCGATAGACGGGAGCAGATAATAGTCGCACGAGTGTGTCTTACAGTACCAAAAGACGGATCGATTTATTTATAATTTTATAGGTTAAAGTACAAAATCCCCTGCTTTTAAGCACTTAATCGGAATGGATTAAGGCTAAAGCAGGGGATTTTGTTTGAAAGTATCGGTTATTTTACTTAAGTAATTCTATTTTAGTCCAGCCTTATACGATGTGTGATATGATGTTTTCATTCGTGGTGATACGGACCGTTGTTCAGGATAGTCATGGCACGATAGAGCTGTTCCACAAATATCAACCGAATCATCTGGTGTGAGAATGTCATTTTCGAAAGGGAAATTTTTTCTTGGGCGACTGCATATACGGCAGGAGAAAATCCATAAGGTCCGCCGATAATGAATACCAGCCGTTTGCTGACTGTATGCATTTTTCGTTCTACCCAAGAAGCGAACTCTACTGAGCGGAACTCCTTGCCATGTTCATCGAGCAACACAGGTACATCGCCCGGCTGTAGGGCTTTCAGAATCAGTTCTCCTTCTTTTTCCTTCTGCTGCTCCATGCTCAGACTTTTGGTGTTCTTAAGCTCCGGGATGACTTCTATGTCGAAAGAGATATAATGTTTCGTACGCTCTGCATAATCGTTAATGGCGGTGATGTAATGTTTCTCGACTGTCCGTCCGACAACTAGTAACGTAAATTTCATTTTCTGTCTTGTTTTAATTTATTCTTTTTGCAAAGATAAGGATTATCCTTACCTTTGCCAGTAAGAAAACGTATTTAAAACAAGAAATAAAATGGACGAAAAAGTTGTTAAGGATTTAATCGACCGCTTGATTGATTTATCGTTTGCAGAAGATATCGGCGATGGCGACCATACCACATTATCGTGTATCCCTGCCGATGCTATGGGAAAATCAAAACTTCTGATAAAGGAAGAAGGTATTCTTGCCGGTATTGAAGTGGCAAAAGAAGTATTCCACCGTTTTGATCCTGAAATGAAAGTGGAAGTTTTCATTGAAGACGGTACACATGTAAAGCCGGGTGACGTAGCTATGGTGGTAGAAGGAAAGATCCAGTCATTGCTTCAGACCGAACGACTGATGCTGAACATTATGCAGCGTATGAGTGGTATTGCTACGATGACATACCGTTATGTAGAACGTCTGCAAGGAACCAAGACTCGTGTGCTCGACACTAGAAAGACAACACCGGGTATGCGTATTCTTGAAAAAATGGCTGTTAAAATCGGTGGTGGTGTAAATCATCGTATCGGTCTGTTTGACATGATTCTGTTGAAAGACAATCATGTGGATTTTGCCGGTGGTATTGATAAGGCTATCACGCGTGCCCGTGAATACTGCAAGGCTAAAGGTAAGGATCTGAAAATTGAAATCGAGGTACGTAACTTCGACGAATTGCAGCAGGTTCTCGATTTGGGTGGAGTAGACCGTATCATGCTTGACAACTTTACTCCGGCAGATACACGTAAGGCTGTAGAAATGGTAAACGGACGTGTAGAGCTTGAGTCATCGGGTGGCATTACTTTCGATACACTACGCGATTACGCAGAATGTGGTGTTGATTTCATTTCCGTAGGTGCTTTGACACATTCTGTAAAAGGTCTTGATATGAGCTTTAAAGCATGCTGATAAAGTGTGATTAATTTGTACAAGGTTTCAGAAATGCCTTCCAAGTCTTTTTGAAGTTTTGTACTGAAAAATTTTTCTGCTGATGTTTTTTCAGAAATATGCTGACATTATTCTGAAAGAACAGGACGTTTCCTCCTTTTCCCGCTTTTGTCTTTTATATATGATATGAAAAGAATTAAAGCAGGAAAAGGGGGATTTTTTCTATTTTTTAAACCATTGATTCTGATTCCTTTTTCTGTATCTTTGATTGTTGTTCTAAATCGAAGATTATGAGTCACGACACCTATCAATTCCTTCTTTATGCTATGTCTGTGGCAGGCGCGGTAGTATTTGTGGCACTTTATTTTGTGAGGGCAGGATATGGTATGTTCCGTACATCCTCGTGGGGAATCTCTTTGCCTAATAAGTTAGCTTGGGTGCTGATGGAGGCTCCGGCTTTCGTTATTATGCTGTGGGGGTGGCTGTCTAGTGATATTGACGTTTTTGCTCCTCAGTTTGTCTTTGCCTGCCTGTTTTTGTTGCATTATTTTCAGCGTTCGTTTGTTTTCCCGCTGCTGATGAGAGGCAAAAGTCGTATGCCGGTTGCCATTGTAGCTATGGGGATTGTCTTTAATATACTGAACGGTATGCTGCTCATAACAAGTTTCTTTTCTTATCCGTCTGCTGAAGATTTGTATGCTGAAGGCTGCGGCTATTGGATGCACTCTTTCCCTTGGATAGGGCTGGCACTGTTTATCGCCGGAATGAGTATCAATCTTCATTCGGATTATGTAATCCGTCATTTGCGGAAGCCAGGCGATACGAAACATTATCTGCCGCAGAAAGGGTTTTACCGTTATGTTACGTCTGCCAATTATTTGGGTGAACTGATTGAGTGGACAGGTTTTGCCTTGTTGACAGCTTCGCCTGCTGCATGGGTTTTTGTGTGGTGGACAGCTGCCAATTTAGTACCTCGTGCTGATGCCATCTATCGGCGTTATCGTGAAGAGTTTGGATGTGAAGCCCTTAAAGACAAAAAGAGAATTATTCCTTATATATATTGAGAGTTCGCCTTAGAATTCTTGTTCATACGTTGAAAGATGAGCAGATCTCTTGAGATTTTATGAGGGCTTTCTCATCTGTGATGTTTATTTTAATCAGATTGTTATGAATTCAAAACTATTTACTCCGGTGAAATTGGGACCATTGACGTTGCGCAATCGTACCATCCGTTCAGCAGCTTTCGAAAGTATGTGCCCTGGAAATAAACCGTCGGAACAGCTACTCGATTATCATCGTTCGGTAGCTGCCGGAGGAGTGGGTATGACGACTGTAGCCTATGCAGCAGTTACTCGTAGTGGCTTGTCGTTCGACCGCCAGCTATGGATGCGTCCGGAGATTGTATCTGGTCTCCGTCGGCTCACCGATGCGGTTCATGTAGAAGGAGCAGCTGCCAGCATTCAGCTGGGGCATTGCGGAAATATGTCGCATAAAAGCATTTGTGGTTGTCTGCCCGTAGGAGCCAGCAGTGGGTTCAATCTTTATTCGCCCACGTTTGTGCGCGGGCTTCGTGCCGATGAGTTGCCGGAAATGGCTCGTGCGTATGGCAGAGCTGTTTGTCTGGCACGCGAGTCCGGATTCGATGCTGTGGAAATACATGCCGGACATGGCTACCTGATCAGTCAGTTTCTTTCTCCTGCCACCAATCATCGTAAAGATATCTTCGGAGGTTCATTAGAAAATCGGATGCGCTTTATGGATATGGTAATGGATGAAGTGATGACAGCGGCTGGTAATGACATGGCTGTACTGGTGAAGATGAACATGCGCGACGGTTTCCGTGGCGGAATGGAGTTGGAGGAATCGCTACAGGTGGCACGTAGATTACAGCAGTCGGGAACCCATGCTCTGGTCTTGAGTGGCGGTTTTGTAAGTAAAGCACCGATGTATGTAATGAGGGGAGAAATGCCTATCCGTAGCATGACACATTATATGACTTGCTGGTGGCTGAAATATGGTGTTCGTCTGGTGGGGAAATGGATGATTCCTTCAGTGCCTTTCCGCGAAGCTTATTTTCTGGATGATGCGTTGAAATTTAGAAAAGCGCTGGATATGCCGTTGGTATATGTAGGTGGTCTGGTTACCCGTCGGAAGATTGATGAGGTACTTAACGATGGTTTTGAAGCCGTACAAATGGGTCGTGCATTGCTTAATGAACCAGGATTTGTAAACCGTATGCGCATGGAAGAAAATGCCCGTTGCAGTTGTAAACATAGTAATTATTGCATAGCCCGTATGTATACACTTGATATGGCATGTCATCAACACCTGCAGGAAGAATTGCCGGATTGCTTGAAAAAAGAAATTGAACGCATAGAGAGTAGAGGTTGATATGAGAAAAGGACTAGCGATAATAACAGGAGCAGACGGTGGTATGGGAACGGAAATAACCCGTGCGGTAGCTTTGGCTGGATATTGTGTGGTAATGGCATGTTATAATGCTGAAAAAGCTGAGGTTAAGCGGAAGCTTTTGATAGAGGAAACAGGTAATGCTGATATTATGGTGATGTCGATAGATTTGTCCTCGCTGGCTTCTGTAAACGCTTTTGCCTGCCGGATGCTGGAGCGTGGAGACAGGCTGGATTTGCTGATGAATAATGCCGGGACGATGGAAACCGGACTCCATATAACGGAAGATGGGCTGGAGCGTACGGTAAGTGTTAATTATGTGGGACATTATTTACTGACTCGCAAATTATTGCCGCTGATGGGCAAGGGGAGCCGTATCCTCAATATGGTGTCTTGTACGTATGCGATAGGGAAACTGGATTTTCCTGATTTTTTCATAAAGGGGAAGAAGGGCAGCTTTTGGCGGATTCCTGTATATAGCAATACGAAACTGGCGCTTACACTCTTTACCTTCGAATTGGCTGAACGTCTGAAAGAGCGGGGAGTTGTAGTCAATGCTGCTGATCCGGGTATCGTTTCGACAGACATTATCACCATGCATATGTGGTTCGATCCGTTGACTGATATTTTCTTCCGCCCTTTTATCCGTACACCTCGGCAAGGAGCTGCTACAGCAATCTGCCTTTTACTCGATGAAGAGGCCGGTAAACGTACTGGTACGTTGAATGTCAGCTGTCGACCTAAGGTTTTATCGGAAAAGTACACTCATCATAGTCAGTCGCAGGAGCTTTGGAATCGAACGGAGGAGATTGTTGCAAAATGGTTATAACCGGATATTCAGAAGAAAGGGAGTGCTTCGATTTTTCATGCTGAGTATGGTTATTTTTATTTAGAGTAGAACTTATATTGTCTAGTAGAATTTTTCATTTGTTTATGTATGTCTGAAGGAGCGTGTTTTGTATTGTCGTACCAACCTGTTTTTTGCGTGATGGTTTTTTATAATCAAGTGATTAGGTGTATCTGTCAGACGCTAATAAATAAAAAAGGGATGTGGTGAAGTTAGAACTGTTTGCGTATATCATGCTTTGATTATAATTTACAGAAATAAAAAAGCCGAATCAAATTTTGTTTGAACAGAAGTGCCCTCAAAAGTTTTGTGTTTAACTTTTGAGGGCACTTCTGTTTCACTTTGATACGGCTTTAATGTTATAAGGTTTATTGTTAATATGCATTCTTTTCGCCATGAATAGCATTTCTGACAGTTTTATATATGATATAGATATCAAGCCAGAAACTCCAGTGCTCAATATACCAGATATCTCCTATTACACGGCCTTCCATATCTTTCAGCTCTTTTGTTTCTCCGCGATATCCTGTAACCTGACTCCAACCGGTAATTCCTGGTTTTACGAAGTGGCGTACCATGTATTTGTTTATCAGTTTAGAGTACTCTTCGGTATGTTTTAGCATATGAGGGCGTGGTCCTACTACACTCATGTCTCCCAGCAGTACATTAATAAACTGAGGAAGTTCATCGATGTTGGTCTTACGCATAATATTTCCCCAGCGTGTTTTTCGGGGGTCATCTTTTGTAGCTTGTAGTGTATCTGCTTCGGCATTGGCTTTCATCGAACGGAATTTATAGCAATAGAATTCTTTATCATTTAATCCGTTACGTTTTTGACGGAAGAAGATTGGTCCCGGCATGGTTAATTTTGTAATGATTGTTACAATAATTAATATGATTGGGAATAAAGTGCATAAGAATAACAGTGAGAAAACAATATCAAATGTACGTTTCAGTAATTTATTTTCCGTACGGCTTAATGGATCTTGACGTAAACTAAGATAAGGTACATTCCCCATCATATTAAAATATACACGATTATGTAAGTAATCATGTAGATTTGGTACGCTATAAAAATGTACTAAATGGTTTTCACAATAATTGATAATTGGTACAATAATTTCGCTACGGTGTGATGGAAGACAACAGAATAGATAATGTATATATGAGTTTTTTTTCAAATAATTTTGGACTTCCTCTGGACGTCCTAGATTTCAGAATGTTTTTGCGGGTGAAAAGTGATAAAAAGTTAAAGCCTGAAAGGTGCTACATGTGTCTGAAAGTAATTTTTATCAGCTGCTAAGTTGCACAAATCAATAGAAATCACGTTATTTGTTAAACAAATAAAGCTTAAACCTTGAAGCTATGCTCAGTAAGTTAAAATTAAACCAACTTTATTTTAAAGATACCCAGTTTGTCAGTTTAATGACTAAACGCATCTTTAATGTACTTCTTGTGGCAAATCCGTATGATGCTTTCATGCTCGAGGATGACGGTCGCATTGATGAAAAGATATTTATCGAATACATGAATCTCAGTCTTCGTTATCCCCCTCGCTTTACACAAGTGTCTACTGAGGAAGATGCATGGAAGCAACTGGGAAATACAATGTTCGACTTGGTTATCTGTATGCCCGGATCGGACAATAGTGATACGTTCGACATTGCTCGTCAGATAAAGGAAAAATATCCTCATATACCATTAGTTGTTCTGACACCTTTCTCTCATGGTATTAAAGAACGAATGGAACATGAAGACCTGAGTATTTTCGAGTACGTGTTCTGCTGGTTGGGAAATACAGATTTGCTGGTATCTATCATAAAGTTGATAGAAGACAAGATGAATCTGGAACACGATATAAAAGAGGTCGGTGTACAGATGATATTACTTGTAGAAGATTCCATCCGTTTTTATTCGTCTGTACTACCTAATCTGTATAAGTTCGTGCTTCGCCAAAGTCAGGAGTTTGCCACCGAAGCATTGAATGAGCACCAGCGTACGTTGCGTATGCGCGGGCGTCCTAAAATAGTACTGGCCCGCTCTTACGAAGAGGCGATGGACTTATACAATAAATACCAGAATAATACGTTGGGTATCATATCGGATGCCCGTTATCCGCGTGAGGATAAAATTGATCCGCATGCAGGTATTCGTTTTCTTACCGAAGTTAGAAGTCGTGATCCATTTATTCCATTGATTCTTCAATCGGCAGAAGTCAGCAACAAAGAGTTTGCCCTTAGTTGCGGTGCTCAGTTTATCGATAAGAACTCGAAGAAAATGAATATCGACCTGCGCGAAGCTGTTTCCGAAAATTTTGGTTTTGGTGATTTTATTTTCCGCAATCCGAATACGATGGAGGAAGTGGTACGTGTGCATAATTTGAAGGAACTTCAAAATGCCATTTTCTCTATACCGGCCGAATCATTCCTTTATCACATCAGTCGTAATCATATATCGCGTTGGTTATATTCGCGCGCCATATTCCCCGTTGCGGAGTTCTTGAAACAAATAACCTGGGAGTCTTTGCAAGACATCGATGCTCATCGCCAGATTATATTCGAGGCGATTGTGAAGTACCGCAAAATGAAAAATCAGGGAGTTGTAGCCGTTTTCCAGCGTGACCGTTTTGACCGTTATTCTAACTTTGCCCGTATCGGTGACGGTTCGCTGGGAGGAAAGGGACGAGGACTTGCCTTTATTGATAATATGGTAAAGAGGCATGCCGAATTCGAAGAGTTTGAAAATGCCTCAGTTGTGATTCCTAAGACGGTGGTACTTTGTACAGATATATTCGATGAATTCATGGATATGAACCAGCTGTATCAGGTGGCACTGAGTGATGCTGATGATGAAACCATATTACGTGCTTTTTTAAGAGCCAAGTTGCCCGACAGACTGGTTGAAGACTTTTTCGCCTTCTTCGATGTTGTGAAGTCACCTATTGCTATCCGTTCGTCTAGCTTGCTGGAGGATTCTCATTATCAGCCATTTGCTGGGATCTATTCTACTTATATGATTCCTTACCTTACAGATAAATATGAGATGCTGCGCATGCTGAGTGATGCGATAAAAGGTGTTTATGCATCGGTTTACTACAAAGACAGTAAGTCATATATGCAAGCTACCAGCAACGTTATCGATCAGGAAAAGATGGCTGTTATTTTACAGGAAGTGGTAGGTACTCAATACGGTGACCGTTTTTATCCTTCTATTTCAGGAGTAGCACGTTCTATCAATTATTATCCGATTAACGATGAACTGGCAGAAGAGGGAACTGTAAGTCTTGCTCTGGGATTAGGAAAATATATTGTCGATGGAGGACTTACGTTGAGAGTTTGTCCTTACCATCCCGATAAAGTGCTCCAGACAAGTGAGATGGAAATGGCTTTGCGTGAAACTCAGACGCGTTTTTATGCCCTCGATTTGAAAAATATGGGGCAAAATTTTTCACTCGATGATGGTTTTAACCTGTTAAAGCTTCCTGTGAAGGAAGCCGAAAACGATGGCTCTTTGAATTATATAGCTTCAACATACGATCCGTATGATATGGTAATACGCGACGGAATCTATCCGGGTGGACGTAAAGTGATAACTTTTGCCAATATTCTTCAGCACGATGTCTTTCCATTGGCACGTATTCTTCAATTGGTTCAAAAATATGGACAGGGAGAAATGCGTCGTCCCGTAGAGATTGAGTTTGCCGTAAATCTGAATGCAGCAGAGAAGAAAGGAGTATTCTATTTGTTACAGATACGTCCGATGGTAGATATGAAAGCCGATTTGAATGAAGATTTGGATGCTATCCCCGAAGACCAGCTCCTGCTGAAGAGTGTAAATTCTCTCGGACAAGGTATTATGGACGATATTCAAGACGTAATATATGTAAAGACCGAAGGATATTCCGCTTCCAATAATCAGCTGATTGCCTATGATATAGAGAAACTTAACAAACGCTTCCTGGATGAAGGAAAGCATTATATTCTTATTGGTCCGGGACGCTGGGGAAGCAGTGATACATGGCTGGGTATTCCGGTAAAATGGCCTAATATATCGGCTGCACGTGTCATTGTAGAGGCTGGACTCACCAATTATCGTGTCGATCCGAGTCAGGGTACTCATTTCTTCCAGAATCTGACATCCTTCGGTGTCGGTTATTTTACGATAAATGCTTATATGAACGACGGACTGTATAATCAGGAATTGCTGAACAGTATGCCGGCTGTGGAAGAAACCAAGTATTTACGCTGGGTACATTTCGATAAGCCGCTTGCTGTCAAGATGAATGGTAAGAAGAAAATAGGAGTGGTTAGTTTTGACTGATCGGACGAGAAGTGTAATACAGGTGTTCTGTGACGTAATAAAAATAATAGCCGTATCATAACTTAAAAACAAAGTCTGTGATACGGCTATTTCTAGATTTAATAACTAATATAACGTGAAATAAAATTAGAAAATAGACAGTTGCCTGTCATTAACAAAGTTTACTTCAATGGCGGGCTTCTTTTCAAACAAGCAGTATGTTGCTATAGCCGAAAGGAGTTGGCTATAAAGTTATTGAATGAACGATGTTTGGAGTGTTCTATCTGTGCTATGTTCTTCAGTTCATCATTGACTGTTTCAATCAAGGTTCTTTTTCTGAGTAGAATTTTGTCGGCAATACTCATCAGTGAATTCTTCATACTATTGTTTTTTAACTTTAGTGACAAGCTGTATGCCATTAAGGAAAAGGTTCTCAAACAGAGCCTGACCGATATATCCTTTGTCAGCACATAATTTTCCTTTGATGTTCTCTAGGAGCTTTCCCAGCCTCAAAGGTTCTCGGTCATCCACGTTTCCAAGAGTGAACATGAAATTGAGGACTCTCCTTTATCATTGATTATTAGATGCAGTTTGAATCCGAAGAACCATTCCATAGAACATTTTTCACGCTCGGCAAGCCCTTCAAATATCTTATGAATCAAGATTTTTGGGTTACGACACACATGTAAGAGAGTTGAATCAACAAAACTGATGCCTGTACAGGTCCCAGCAATGCTTTCTTGATAAAAATGGTCAAGGAAAGCATACCTCCTTCTCTAATTCTACTAAACGGTTATAGGATACCAAACGTGGAAAAAGTTTTTTCAGATATTTGCACACATATTCCTTGTAGTAATGCTTGAAACAGCGGAAACTACCAGAATGAAATAGGATAAGAATAACCATAATATCAACATTACTATACGGTTGGGCTTATTACGGTGATTGGTCTTATTATCCTTAAATCATATATTTTTCCTGTTGCAATGTAAATTCCTTATAAAAATCTTTGGATATACAATAATTTTTTGTAAATTTAAGTCACTTAGAAACATGACGGCAATCGTTTAAATGTAATGATTCAGCACTATAAATTTAATGCTTTTATTGATATATTTTTAATTATCAGTGAAATATATTTATTGTTATTTCGAATTCACGTTAATTATATATATTATGAAAAAATCGTTTATCTATTTGTGCTTATTTGCTTTTATTTCTTCTTGTTCCTCTAATATTTTAGAGGAGGTACAAAGTATACCCAAA
>ENA-UEYD01002244-UEYD01002244.1-human-gut-metagenome-genome-assembly--contig:-NODE-2244-length-11062-cov-78.082931_pt1 | contig 11062 bp, 8 predicted proteins | sample MGYA00242907_ERZ507875 | MGnify/ENA primary metagenome ERZ507875 (study PRJEB26167, sample SAMN06115506) | human gut metagenome | host: Homo sapiens | place: China:Shandong | collected 2015-08-07...
CCGGTGAGCCACATGTTGTTCGATAGTTGGACTCGAGTGGCGGATTCGCTGACACCGATCTGCAGGGCGGCAACGCCCACCGCATCGAACAGCACGAATAGCACGCCGTAGAGCCAGCCGGGGAACTCCTTGCCCGCTTTCTTGGCCATCGGGTCCACGGTAGCGATGTCGAGCTCCTCAATCGGCTCGTTTTTCGATGTTGCTTTGGTCACGCATAACCCCACTTAGTTCGTTTGCAATGCCCTATTGTCATATATGCGTCTGAAAAAGACAACGTCCAACGTTTTTTCTTTACGATTTTTACGATTGGATTGCGCCGATGGCGATACGATTCCAACGGAAATACGGCAGACAGCCGCTACTTGTCCGCCTTCCGGCAGTCCTCGCACAGGCCGAACACCTCCAGCGTGTGCCGTTCGATGGTGAAGCCGTACTTGTCGGAGATGCCTTTCAGCCAGCTTTCGGAAGGCGATTCAATTTCCACGGTTTTGCCGCAGCTCGTACAGACGAGGTGATGATGGTGCTCGTCATCGCCGCACAGGCGGAACAGCTGCTGCCCGTCGAGACGGACCGTGTCGGCGCGGCCGGCTTCAGCCAGGGCGTTGAGCTGCCGGTAGACCGTGGCGAGTCCGATATGTTCGCCACGGTCTTCCAGCTTGCGGTGCAGCTCCTGCGCGGAGATGAATTCGTCGCAGCCGTTCAGCGCGTCGCGGATGGCGTCTTTCTGGCGGGTCTGCCGCACGATATGTTCACTCATTACCTATGATGTCAGGCTTTCTTCAAGTCGTCCCAGCAGCCGGTGGCCTCAAGGTCGGCCACGGTTTTGGCGGTGTCGTCGGTCAGCACGGTGATGTGCCCCATCTTACGGTCGTGGCGCACTTCCGCCTTGCAGTAGTCGTGCACGTTCCATTCGGGATGGTCGGCGATGAGCGCACGGGTCGGCGCCACATGCTGGCCGAGCACGTTGACCATGACGGCGGGCTTGAGCAGCTGCGGCTGTTCGAGCGGCCAGCCGGCGATGCCGCGAATGTGCGCGTCGAACTGATCGAACGAGCAGGCCTCGATGGTGTAGTGGCCGGAATTGTGCGGACGTGGGGCCAGTTCGTTGACGATGACCTTGTTGTCTTTGGTGATGAACAGTTCGATGGCCAGAATACCGGCGAGTTCGAAGCCTTTGGCCAGTCGCAACGCCAGCTCGTGCGCCTCCTTGGCCACGGTTTCGTCCACTTCGGCCGGCGCGATGGTCATGTGCAGGATGTTGTTGCGATGCTCGTTGCGCACGATCGGGAAGGTCACGTAATCCTTGCCGTTGCCGGCGACGAGGATGCTCGCTTCGAACGCGAAATCGACGAAGCCTTCCAGAATGCTTGGCGGGAAGCTGCCGTCATGGTCGGCGCGGGCGCGCACCTGCTCCAAGTCGGCTTCGGACTTGAGCACGGTCTGGCCGTGGCCGTCGTAACCGCCGAAACGGGTTTTGAGCACAGCCGGATAGTGGATCTCATCAAGTGCCGCTTCAAGTTCCTCGACGCTGTTGACGGCCTTCCACGGCGCGGTGGGCGTGCCATGGTCGTTGATGAACCGCTTCTCGTTGACACGGTCCTGCGTGACGCGCAGCAGATCGGTGCCTTGCGGGGCCGCCGCGAGGGAACGCACTTGATCGATGGCGTCGGCGTCCACGTTCTCAAACTCGTAGGTGAGCACGTCGGACTTTTCAGCCAGTTCGCGGATGGCGGCGATGTCGTCGTATTCGGCGGTCACTTGGAAATCCGCGACCTGAGCGGTCGGACAGTCGGATGTCGGGTCGAGCACGCCGATGCGGAAGCCCATATAGCGTGCCGACAGGGCCATCATGCGCCCCAGCTGGCCGCCACCGATGATGCCGATGGTCGCGCCGGGCAGCAGTCGTTCGATACGGCCGTTGGTTTCCTCAGACAAGCTGGGCATTGGATTCAGCCACCTTTCCCTTCAGGGAGTCACGATAGTCCTGCAGCGCCTTGGCCAGTCGCTCGTCGGTGGTACTCAGAATGCTCACCGCGAGCAGGCCGGCGTTGGTTGCGCCGGAGTTGCCGACGGCGGTGGTGGCCACCGGAATGCCGCCCGGCATCTGCACGATGGACAGCAGCGAATCCCAGCCGGACAGCGCGTGGGAGCGCACCGGCACGCCGATGACCGGCAGTGTGGTCTGCGCCGCGACCATGCCCGGCAGGTGGGCCGCGCCGCCCGCGCCGGCGATGATGACCTTCAGCCCGTTGGCACGGGCGTTGTGCGCGAACTCACCCATCAGTTCCGGGGTGCGGTGCGCGGAAATCACCTGCTTCATGTACGGCACCTCGAACTGGTCGAGCATCTCGCATGCGTGCTTCATGGTCTCCCAATCGCTTGCCGATCCCATGATCACCGCGACTTCAGGCTTGTTGTCTGCCATCAAAACCTCCGAAGGATTTACGTAGACTTACGTGTTCCAGAACACCGCCTACTTTACTTACTTGGCTCGATGTGCAGCACGACCTTTCCGAAAACGTCGCCGTCGACCACTTTGCGGAACGCCGCGGGCGCGTCGGCAAGCGCGTAGGTGGAGTCGATGACGGGGTGCAGGTCGGCGTGTTCCACGAATTTGAGCAGTCGTGCGAAGTCGTCACGCGAACCCATGGTGTTGCCTTGCACGCGAATGTCCTGGAAGAAGATGCGGGTCAGTTCGGCTCCAGGCTGGTCTCCTGTGGTGGCTCCGCAGATGGCGATGGTGCCGCCGGGGCGTACGGATTTGACGGAATGGCTCCAAGTGGCCGCGCCGACCGATTCGATGACGGCGTCGACCTTATGCGGCAGTCGCGCGCCGGTTTCGAAGGCGGCGTCGGCTCCGATGGCGATCGCGCGGTCTCGTTTCTCTTCGCTGCGTGACGTGACGAACACTTCCAGTCCTGCCGCATGGGCGAGTTGGATGGCCGCTGTGGACACGCCGCCGCCCGCGCCTTGGATGAGCACGGTGTCTCCCGGTTTCACGTTGGCCGATGTGAACAGCAGTGAGTAGGCGGTCAGCCAGCTGGTGCCGAGCGCGGCAGCCTCATCGAGGGTCAGGTTGGCGGGTTTGGCGAACACGTTGGCGCTGGGCACTTGGGTGGTTTCGGCCATGGTGCCCGCGTATTTTTCGGATAGGATGGTGCGCCGCTCCCCCGGCATGACGCCGGCGCCGTCGGTGCCGACGAAGGTGTAGAGCACCACTTCGGCTCCGGCTTTCAGCCCTTTGCGAACAGGAATGTCCTCGTCGAGCACGCCTGACGCGTCGGTGCCGAGAATCATCGGCGTCTGTTCGGCGGAGAGTCCCACGCCCTGCAGGCTCCAGATGTCGTGGTGGTTCACGCTGGCTGCGGCCACGTGGATGGTACTCCAGAACGGCTTGGTTTCGGGCGTGTCCAGCTCCCCCACCTTGAGTTGCGACAGCGGATTGTCATAATCGGTTCCTGCTGCGTATACGGCTTTCATGGTCAACGCTCCTTCGCGGTTTTTCGGTGGTTCGATTCATTTCATCGTTTCCATTGTGCCGCAGTTGAGAAGACTTTGCAGGTATTTCACAACCGACACCCCGGCAGAGGCATACAGTGGGATAGGATTTTCCGCGGTAAAGAAGACAGGTTCAGGGAAGGACAGTTGCGCATAATGACCGCTGGCATACTGGGTTCGATTCATTCTCCGGCGGATGTGCATGCCCTTTCTTCGCAACAGTTGCGTGATCTGTGTCTGGAGATTCGTTCCACGCTGTTGAATTACGGCCGGAAGCATGGTGGCCACATCGGTTCGAATCTTGGCGTGGTGGAGCTTACCGTGGCGTTGCACCGCGTGTTCGGTTCTCCACGTGACCGTTTCGTTTTCGATGTCTCCCACCAGAGCTACGTGCACAAGATGCTTACCGGGCGCGCCGAGGCGTATCTGGACGAGTCGCGGTTCGGCGAGGTGACGGGTTTCACCAATCCGTTGGAAAGCGAGCATGATTCCTTCGTGCTGGGCCATACCGGCACGTCCATCTCCCTTGCCTGCGGTCTTGCCAAAACACGTGATATGCAACATACCGCTGCGGGAGCAAGCGAAATCGGCAACGTCATCGCCATCATCGGCGACGGTTCGTTGAGCTCGGCGATCGCTTTCGAAGGACTGAACAACGCTGCCGAACAGGGCGGTAATCTCATCATCGTCGTCAACGACAATGAGATGTCGATCGCCGAGGATTTCGGTGGCATGTACGGCAATCTTGCCCGTCTGCGCGCGTCGAACGGAACCGCGGAGCTGAATCTGTTCAAGGCGTTCGGACTTGACTACCGTTATGTGGAGCAGGGCAACGATGTGGACACGCTGGTCGCGGCGCTTGAAGACTTGAAGGATATCGACCATCCCGTCGTGCTGCATATCCACACCACCAAGGGCTTGGGTTTCAGCGATGAGACCGAGGCGCAGGATGGTTCCGACGGATGCAACCAGACCAATCCGCAGCCGCATGCCGGCCAATGCGAGGCGAATCATTGGCAGGATCCGGACAGCGCGCTCGGCAAGCCGCTTGACGCGCGCAAATACTACGGTCAGATGGCCATGGCTTCGTTGGAGTCCCGTTTCGAAAACGAGCCGGGACTGGTGGTCATCTCCCCCGCCACCCCTGGTTCGAATGGCATCACCCGTGATTTCCGTGAACGTGCCGGATCGCATTATGTGGACACCGGCATTACCGAGGAGCATGCGGCCGCGTTCGCCGCAGGCATCGCGAAGGCTGGAGGCCGGCCGGTTCTGGCGACTTCCGCCACGTTCTTCCAGCGTATTTACGACCAGTTGCAGCAGGAGCTGGCGTTGAATCATGTTCCGGCGACGCTGCTGATTTTCGGAGCGGGCATTTCCGGCGCGGACAATACACATTCCGGCACGTTCGATATGACGATGTTCGCCAACACGCCTGATGTGACCTGTCTGGCGCCGACCAGCGGAGAGCAGATGCTGGACATGCTTGCATGGGCCACAGGGCCGTCTGATCATGGTGTGACGGCTATCCGCATGCCCGGCGAGCAGATTCTTGCCATGGAACGTTCCGCCGATATGGCGTTCGACCCGGCCGAACGTGCCGACGCGCACGAGACGACGATCGATATTACCGGCGATTGCCCTTTCACGCGGTACCAGATCGTGCGTCCGGGACGTGAAGTGGCGATTCTCGGCTTGGGCAATACACTGCCGTTGGCGGCCGAGGTAGCGGCAACGCTCGAAAACGACGACGATATCAATGCGACACTTATCGACGCGCAGCAGTATTCCGCGATGGATGGCGAGCTGCTGGACGTGCTTGCCGACGGCCATCGTGTGGTCGTCACCTTGGAGGATGGCCAGCTGGAAGGCGGCTGGGGTGAGAAGGTGACCGCGTTCTACGCGAATTCCACTAATCCGAAAGCAGCCACTGTGCATGCGCTCAATTTCGGCGCATCGAAAGAATTCACCGATCGTGTGCCCCTTGCCGAGCTTAACGAACGTTACGGGCTGACTGTGGAAGCGGTGGCTGATCGCATTCGTCGCGTCTTGGCCCGTTAATCACGCAACTAGCCGGCACCGTCAAAAATCGACAGGGAACGTTGAACAATCGCGAAATGCCGGCCCACGCTGAACAGCACATGGCCGACCATAAGCATTATTGTCAATCGCAATCGCTATTGCTCGTTCTTGATGGCGTCCAACGCAGGAATCTTCACAGCCTTATTAGCTGGCCCAAAACCGGCGAGTATGCCCACCAGAATCGAAAACAACACGGCCACGACAAACAGCCACCATGGAATCACGGAGATTCGGTTCACGTCGTCACCGCCCATAATCGCTTTGCCTACGTTTTCCATGCTGAATCCACCAAACGACAGCAGATTGATGCTCAGCGACCCCAAGGCGGAAATCAGACAGGCGATAAGTCCACCGACCAGACCGATGGCACCTGCTTCACATAGGAACATCGTGCGAATATCATTCACATAGCAGCCGAGCGCCTTCATAATGCCGATTTCCCGAGTGCGTTCCGACACGGACATAATCATGGTGTTGGCGATGCCGATGGCCGCCACCAGGAATGACACCGCGCCAATGCCTCCCAATGCGAGCTGGATGCCACGACTCTGCTTTTCAATCTCCTTGCGGGTCTGTTCGAAGGACGTGGTTTGGTAGCCAGACATTTTGATCTGCGCTTCGATACCCGGCACATCCTTGATATTTTGAGCGTGCACCACCACTTGGTCGTAGTTTGTTTTGGTCCGGCTGGTGGTATTGGTTTTGCCGTCGATTTTGGCCTGCAATGTGTCCATATCCTCCAGCGACATGACTACACCGGAGCTGAATGCATCGTAATTATTGGTTGCAGCGTCCAACACACCGACCACGGTGAGAGGCATGGAAACCACAGGATTCTGCGAACTGGCAATACCATCGCCGTCGCCTGAATCGGTGGAACTCATCGAAGTGCTGCCTATTTTGCGGTAATCGTCAGGGCTTTGATAATCGGCTCCGGTAATCAAATTGAGTTTCGTGGTCAGTACGTCGAAGAACGGCTTCTCCCCCTCGCTCTCCTTGCAACCGTTCTCATCGCACTCATAATCACCGGGAGCGATACGCCTGGAGTCATCATCGGAACGATACTTATCCATAAACTGGTATGCCGCGTATTTGCCGAGCAATACTTCTCCGGCACGCCTCGGCATACGCCCTTGAACGAGCTTGTATCCCGATGCTTCAAGCTGGGTCATATCCGTACCCATCACAGAAGCATATTGAGCCACGTATCGGGATCCGGCTCCCGCAGTGAGATCCACGGTGCTCTGCGCCGACCGCTGTGGCATCACGGCTGCGACGCCTGAAATGCCACGGAACGTCTGTACCGCAGCATCGTCAAGCTTGGCCTGCTGATCCGATGATGTCATGTCCGACGAAGACAAACTCGACATACCGACGCCAGAGCTGTCGTACGCGCCCGAGCCGCCGGCAGCTGTGACGGTAATGTCGTTGAGATTGCCCATGCTCTTGAGCATCTGCTCATTCTGCTCGCTGATGCCTTGTCCAATCGAAATCATCAGGACGATGGAGCAGCAGCCGACGATCACGCCGAGCACCGTCAAAATCGTACGCGATTTGCGCCGCAGCAAATTCTGCGCGCAAGTATGTGCGATATCCGAAAATCGCATGCCTACTCCTTGACGGATGGAGTGGAAGATGACGTTGCGGATACGGAGGCAGCCGATGTGCCACCTGCCGTGGCGATTACCTGCGTCGGCGCATCGGCAGCCATGGCAGTAGATTTACCCTGCTTATCGGCTCCAAGATCGGCAGTCTCCCAATCCCAATCGTCATCATCGGCCACCTGCTTTGCCTTCTTACGGCGGCGACGGACCACCAATACGACCGTCAATACAATCACGACGAGTGCAACGGCCGCCGCCACTATCCACACCCAGACCGGCATGCTCTGATCCTGGACGTCAACATCCGTATCGGAATCATCCGGAACAGGAGCTTCAACGGCATTGATTTTCACCGGAAATTCCTTGGTCTGCGGCTGTCCATCGGAATTCTCATACGTCACCGTCAGTTTCGCCTCGGTTTCGCCGGGCTTGTCCGCAGTGAATGCGAATCCAATGGAGCCGGACGCGCCGGACGCCACATTGCCGACGTACTGCTTGGCCTGCGTGGCGGTGATACCGTCGCCTTCAACGCTCGCCTCGACATTGGAAACGTCGCCCTTGCCCTTGTTCACGTAATCCATGGTGATAGTAGTTTCCTCACCTGCGTTGACGATATTGGGCACCACTGGATCGTTCAATTCAAAACGATCAGGCTGCGAAACGGGTACGGAAATTTTGATGTCGGAAGTGTTGGAGCTGCGTGCGGCACCGTCCACGTACTCGTATTTGAAGCTGATGTCGATGCCCTGCGCGCCGTTTTTCGCACTGGCCAGTGTCTGCATCGGCACGGTCTGCGTCAACGCAGCTCCCGCATTCAGCGCATCGTAGTAGAACGTGTTCGTACCGCCGGAGATGGCAAAATTCTCACCGCCGTCCACGGTGACCACCATGTTGCTCACCGCCACTTTGCCCATGTTTTGGAAGGTGAAACCGAAGTTGAAGGTGCTGCCGACCGCCACCGACCCGTCGCCATAGGTGAAATTGGTGATAATGATGTTCGGCACCGGCCCAGCAATCTGCTCAACACTGTTGTCCGCTCCCGCACCCGGAGCATCGGAAGTATTGGCGCCATCTTCGGCGAACGCCGTCGGCACGATGCATACCAACGTGATGGCGACCACCGCCAATAGTGAGATTGCCCCGTTGAGCAGTGTTGCGATTCTTGTGTTGTTGCCCATGGAAGGCCCTTCTGTTGTCGTCATAGTTGTCGATATGCGTTGTCGTGAATGTTACGTAAGCCGGTCGCCGATGATGCGGCCGTCAAGAAGTGTGACGATGCGATCGGCGTATTGCGCCATATTGTCGTCATGTGTGACGAGCACGATGGTCTGGTTGAAATCGCGTGCGAACGAGCAAATCATATCCATCACTTCGGTTTTGGTTTTGGAATCGAGATTGCCGGTCGGCTCGTCGGCGAATACCACTTGCGGACGTGCCGCGAAAGCGCGGGCGATGCCGACGCGCTGCTGCTGACCGCCAGACATCTGGGCCGGATAATGGTTCATGCGTTTGCCAAGGCCGACCCGCTTGAGCATGGCACGCGCGATCATCTCGCGTTTACGCTTCGGCACGCCTCGGAACATCAGTGACATGGCCACATTCTCGATGGCATTGAGATTGGGCAGCAGATTGTACGACTGGAACACGAAGCCAAGGTGCTTCTGCCTGAATTCGGCCAGCTGCCGTTCGTCAAGCCTGCTGATGGGCACACCTGCAATACGTACACCACCTTTAGTTGGTTTTTCCATGCCGGCAAGCTGATTGAGCAGGGTGGATTTACCGGATCCGGACTCACCATAGATACAGCAAATCTGCCCTTGCGGAATGGCGAGATTGACACGTTCCAGCGCTACGACGGTCTCATCGAGCACTGGATATTCCTTGCGTAGGTTTTTAACCTCGATAATGGGACCGCGACCGGTTTTCCCAACGTTGGATGTGATACCTACCGGCACATTCACCTCCTCGTTTTCTGGGAATATGTTGATAATTGCTCCTAAGTCTAAAGTGTTTCACCGCGCTTCGCCACCCTTAAGGGAACACCCTGAAGCCACGGTCCGCGCGTGCCTGAAACTCGAAAACCGTTCAAGAAACCCCGCCTGAACGATATGGAACATGTTGTTTCGTGCCAGAAACCCTTGTTTCGTGCCAAATGACCTTTTCGACCAAAATGTCAAAAATAAAATGAAACCATCAGAAATAATCTTCAGATTGTGGAATGTCAAACGGTTTCACACCAAAGGGGAACAATATGAAACGTCATTTCACCCAGGCGGAAGTCTACTATCTCAACACCTTGCCCGCGGTAGAAAGGGCATCAATGGACCGTATCACCTATTCAAGGGAATTCCAAGTGCGTTGCATGGCGCAATACTTACGGGGCAACGGGCCGACCAGCATCTTCGCCAGCGCAGGTCTTAACCCGAAAATCGTTGGCAGTAAACGTATCGAACGCGCCATCGCACGGTGGAAAGCAGATCCGCAAATCATGACCGAAGCACAATCGTTTGCCAACGAAGCCGCAGCTGACCAGCGCGACCTGCTCGTCATCTCCCAATCCATGACCATCGCATGGTTGGAAAAGAAAGTCATGGATCTGCAAGACCAGCTCCGTTCCATGGAAGCGCATGCTGCTGAATGTCTCAACGCACCTTCTCCCGGGAAGCTTGTCACTCTGGCCTGACGTCCGAGCGAAGCCTTCCGTATAACAGACGTGTGTCGTGGTACGACGGCGCACTTGCAACACGAATCCCTTCTTTCATCGTTTCCGCACTCTCCGTCACATCTACGCGGCTCCCCGACGAAAGAAGGGATTCTTTTTTCGTTTTCGCTTTCCTGCGATTCACATGCCTGCGGCCAATCAACGTATGCCCGACGACTGCAGGCATCACCAAACATGTGTCAGATACGCGGCGTCGTCGGAGCGACGTGCGGCGGTGTCGGCACAGTCGAGTGCTGGCCGGCGGTTTCGTTGGCTGTCACCATCGCCTGCGTGATCTGGCTGTACATGTCCTGGTAGCCGCCAGGGGTGGATGCGGGCAGCACGACGGTCTTGGCGTTGTTGGATTCGCTCAAGGAGCGCAGCACGTCGAGGTACTGGTTAAACAGCACCACATTGTTCACATCGCCGATGTTCATGCCGACAGCCTGCAAGCTCTTGATCTGGTCGACGATACCGTTGGCGATCTCGCGACGGTAGTTGGCCTGGCCCTCGCCTTGAAGACGGGTCTTCTCCGCCTCGGCAGCGGCCTGGGTCTCGATCTGGATACGCTGGGCTTCGGCGCGGTTGCGGGTGGCTTCCTTCTCACGCTGGGCGGCGTTGATGGAGTCCATGGCGTTCTTGACCTGCGGGCTCGGGTCGATGGCGGTGATCAGCGTTTTGACAACGGTGAAACCGAAACGGGACATTTCGTTGCCGACGGTCTTCTGCACGTCGAAGGCCACGTCGTCCTTGCGGGCGAAGGCGTCATCGAGGCTCAACGCCGGAATGGCGGAACGCAGGGCATCCTCCATGTAGGAGCGCAGCTGCCCGGCCGGGTCGCGCAGCTCGTAGTAGGCGGTGGCCACGTTTTCCGGGTTCACACGGAACTGGGTGGAGGCGACGACCGTGACGAACACGTTGTCGAGGGTTTTGGTTTCCAGCTGCACGTTGAGCTGGTTGACGCGCATGTTGGTTTTCATGGCGATACGGTCCACGAACGGGATACGGATGTGGATGCCCGCGAACTGGACCTTGTTGAACTTGCCGAAACGTTCGATGATGTATGCCTGCTGCTGCGGCACGATGAACAACGTGGACAGGAACAGGAACGCGATGATCAGCGCAATGACAAGGAGCGCTACAAGGAACGGCATGGCATTACTCCCTTCTTTGGTTT
>ENA-UEYD01002267-UEYD01002267.1-human-gut-metagenome-genome-assembly--contig:-NODE-2267-length-10990-cov-6.144415_pt1 | contig 10990 bp, 8 predicted proteins | sample MGYA00242907_ERZ507875 | MGnify/ENA primary metagenome ERZ507875 (study PRJEB26167, sample SAMN06115506) | human gut metagenome | host: Homo sapiens | place: China:Shandong | collected 2015-08-07...
ATTCTTTCTTTCTTTGTTCTCAAGTATCGTTCATTATACGGATTAGGAACTGTTTCAACAGGTACATTTTCTACTATCTCCAATCCGTATGCTTCCAAACCAACACGTTTCACCGGATTATTTGTCAAAAGTCTCATTTTGTGTACTCCCAGTTCACGAAGGATTTGTGCGCCTACTCCGTAATCACGCTCATCGGCAAGGTGTCCCAAACAAATATTCGCGTCAACGGTATCCATACCGTCTTCCTGCAACTTATATGCTTTCATCTTTTCCATCAGACCGATGCCACGTCCTTCCTGATTGAGGTAAACCACCACGCCTTTTCCTTCTTTTTCGATCATTTCCATCGCTTTATGCAGCTGCTCGCCACAGTCACAACGTTGTGAGCCAAGGATATCCCCAGTAGCGCAAGAGGAATGGACACGTACCAAGATCGGTTCGTCTTCACTCCATGTTCCTTTAAATATAGCCATGTGCTCCAATCCGTTTGATTTCTGGCGGAAAGGAATCAGACGGAACTTTCCGTGTTCGGTAGGCATATTTACTTCTACTCCTTTTTCTACAATGGATTCCTGTTTCAGGCGATAAACGATCAGGTCATGGATAGAAATCAGTTTCAGTCCGTGTTCGTCTGCCATCTGACGGAGTTCGGGCAAACGTGCCATTGTTCCGTCTTCACTCATGATTTCCATCAAGGCACCTGCGGGGTAAAGTCCTGCCAGACGAGCCATATCAATCGTAGCTTCTGTATGTCCGGCACGGCGAAGTACTCCTTTTTCTTGCGCGTACAACGGATTGATGTGTCCGGGACGCCCGAAAGTAGCCGGTGTAGAAGTCGGATCGGCCAACGCCTGAATAGTAGCGGCACGGTCGGAAGCGGAAACACCTGTTGTACAGCCTTCCAATTTGTCAATAGTAACCGTAAAAGGAGTTCCCAACACGGAAGTATTATCACTTACCTGATGCGGTAAATCCAACTCCTTGCAACGAGACACTGTGACAGGTGCACAAAGTACGCCACGTGCATGTTTCAACATGAAATTTACTTTTTCGGGAGTTATCTTTTCAGCTGCAATAATCAAGTCGCCTTCGTTTTCGCGGTCTTCATCATCCACTACTATGACAAACTTGCCTTCTTTGAAGTCGGCAATCGCATCTTCTATTCTATCCATTTTAATAGTCTCTTTCATAACACTTATTTATTGATTTTCTGTATGATGAATTGAATTTGTTCATTGTTCTTTATAATCCGTTCCATATCCTTAGCCAGACGAACGCGGAACGCCCAGATGCGGAAATAGAAAAATAAACCGATAGGGAAAATGACTCCGGCCACCAGATTCAACCAATATATATGGAACGGGCGCACATGAGCAGAAACGGAAATAACCGGATAATTGTTTAATGCACCGATCAAAGTGGCAGATTTCGTATTGGACATTTCTTCAACCAACGCTTCCAGCTTTTCATTGATTGCCATCACCTCGTTATCATCCTCACTCGCCATCCACAACTTAAAGTAATTCGGTGCTTTTTCCAATCGTTTCCTGGCGGCATACGCTTTACACTCTGCCGAAAGTTGTTCCAAATCACCCGTCAGACGTGCGTAATCAGGATCATGAATAATCACTTCTTTCTTAAATATATGGCGCACACTACGAATTCCCACAATCTTTTTAAACCAGTTGATATAAGCATCTGCATTAAGCACCACAGAGTCTTTATTCGATTTATAAGTAAGGAAGACTCCTAACGGGGCAAGGACTGCGCTACTTGTCCACATCCCCATCCAAACAATCCACTTACCGTCGCGGGCCATTTTATATCCTGTATTATCAATGATATAATAAATGATAAACACCAACACTGATACGATGACCGGCATTCCCAGACCTCCTTTGCGGATAATACCGCCCAACGGAGCTCCGATAAAGAAGAACAGCAGACAAGAAAGTGAAATCGTTATCTTCTTATGCCATTCCGTCTTATGTTTTCGAATACTATAATCATTGTTCTCCATCGTGAATTTCTTGAACCCAAGATCGTTAGCCACGTTCTCCGCACGACTGACAGCAGAAGAAATCACCTTCTGTTTCTGCGTTAAAGAGGCTACTTCGTAAAGGCTGTCTACATTATATTCATGAATATCCGCCTTTTCTATTTTGACCGTATCTTCTTTTGTCAATCCATAAGAAGGACGGAAATTTCCTTCTGCCACTTCCCTGTAATACTGCCGTCCGATACTATCTCCCACAACCGTCATCGAGTCAATGGAACTCTGCAACTGCGCCATGTCCTTAGCACTGGACTGCTTACCCATAATCTCACCATCAACCATATTGAAATCGGAATTAAACTCAATAATGGTATGTTTTTCCCTGAATTCCTCGCGTCGATAAGGTACATTCTCCGATTTCATACTTTGAGCTTTCAGATTCTCAAATAAATCTCCGCTATACAAATGCAGCCAAAGATGCTGTTTATCCGCGGTCATCTCCAAACGCCCGGAATCAGCATATATAATACGTGCTTTCTCAAAGCCATCTTTCATACTATAAATCAGCACATCATATAGCATACCGGTCTTCCGGTTCTTCTTAGCTACCTTTAAATTATAGTCCTTGATTTCAGAATAGAAAACTCCTTCCGGAATGTCCAACTCCGGAGATTTTTGTTTCATCGAAAGGATCAGGGTTCCCAATTTAGCCTGGGCGATAGGACCTACTACATTTTGGAAATAGAATGAGACACCGACAAGTCCGCAAACGAAGAAAGCAAGCGGACGCATGATTTTAAGGAGAGAAATACCTGCGGCTTTCATCGCAAGCAATTCATAACGCTCGCCAAAGTTACCGAAAGTAATCAAAGAAGCCAGTAGCACTGCCAATGGCAACGATACCGGCACTAATGTTAACGCGGAATAAAAGAAGAATTGAGCCATTACGCTCATCTCCAATCCCTTTCCGACCAATTCGTCTACATATCTCCACAGGAACTGCATCATGAATATGAACAGACAGATGAAGAATGTACCAATAAAGAGCATCAAAAAACTCTTTACGATGAATATATCTAATTTCTTTATGCGTAGCATCTTAATAGGTTCGTGCAATTAGGATGCAAAATTAGCACAAAAAAAGGAGCATCGAAAATTTTTAGTTGAAAGTTAACTAAAAACCACAAGTTCTTCTTAATTTAGCTACTTGCGACTCCCACAATTCTTTCATATCATCCACTTCATCCGGCTCTGCGAAATCGGTAATTTCCAACACATAGTCACTAGTCAGCTCATTATAAGTCATCTTGATTTCAAAATAATCGCGTTCGTTTTCATCATCCTGCCAACGGAAGCGGATAAAAGAGAAAGAGCGAATGGCAATAATCTCTGCTTTCCTCTGTTCTGTCTTCCCCCAATGAAACTCTACTATTTTATCGTCAGAAATAACTTTGTCGGCAAACCAGTCCTCCAACCCGGTCGGTGTACTTATAGCTGACCAAAGAATATTTTTAGACGTTGCATTCAACAAATACTCCAAATGAATCTTTTCCTTTTTCATAGCAATTTCGAATTGTTTTTACGTGTGCCAAGATAAATACTTTTTTCTAAATACGCCGCATAAATCAGACACTTTATTTAATTATTCTTTCATTATCGGACCTCAAACTCCCTGTTTATAGGGAAAATCAAACCCCTTCTTAAAGAAAAAACACAAAAAAGTTATGAATTGTTTTGGAGATTATAAAAAATCATCTATCTTTGCACCCGCAATCGAGAAACGATGGCGGGATAGCTCAGCTGGTTAGAGCGCATGATTCATAATCATGAGGTCCCCGGTTCAATCCCGGGTCCCGCTACTTGATAAGAATAAGGCATTTGGGAGGCTTCCACTTCTGGGTGCCTTTTTCTTTTATACATCAATTGGTGCCGGTTTACACTATGGTTTACACCAACGCAAATCATATATCAATCAGATTAAACATCCGTCAAATTCAATGTGGCAAGGTTCAACATATAAAAAAATAGCCTCAACTTACAAAAAATTGAGGCTATCGAAATATCACTTAAAAAGTCTCTCTATTCCCATTCTATAGTCGCATTAGGTTTCGGAGACATATCATAACAAACGCGATTTACATTCTTCACTTCTTTCAGGATACGGTCTGTTATCTTCATCAGGATAGGCCATTCTATCGGTTCGATAGTAGCCGTCATAGCATCTACCGTGTTGACAGCGCGAATAATCACCGGCCAATCAAAAGAACGGGCATTATCACGTACACCAACAGATTTAAAATCGGGTACTACTGTAAAGTATTGCCATACCTTTTTATCCAATCCGGCAATCTGAAACTCTTCACGCAAAATAGCATCGGACTCACGTACAGCCTCCAAACGGTCACGCGTTATAGCACCTAAACAACGTACGCCCAAACCTGGACCAGGGAAAGGTTGACGGTAAACCATCTCATAAGGCAATCCCAACTCCAAGCCACAAGCACGAACTTCATCTTTAAATAATTGGCGCAACGGCTCCACAAGCTCGAACTTAAGGTCTTCAGGCAGCCCACCTACATTATGGTGAGACTTCACCATTTTAGCAGTTTTCGTTCCACTTTCCACAATATCCGGATAAATAGTCCCTTGCCCCAAGAAGTCAATACCATTCAGCTTACGTGCTTCTTCTTCGAACACACGAATAAACTCACCACCAATAATTTTACGTTTCTGTTCCGGATCTTCCACACCTGCCAGTTTATTCAAGAAACGATCGGTTACATCTACATAAATAAGATTTGCTTTCAACTGGTTGCTGAATACCTCAACCACATCTTCAGACTCTCCCTTACGCATCAAACCATGATTAACATGTACGCAAACCAGATTGTTACCAATTGCCTTCAGAAGTAAAGCTGCTACCACAGAGCTATCAACTCCACCCGACAGAGCCAACAATACTTTCTTATCGCCCACCTGACGCTTAATCAACTCTATCTGATCATTGACAAAGTTCTTCATGTTCCAGTTAGCTTCAGCTTTACAAACATCGAAAACAAATGATTTCACTGCCGCCTTTATAGCCTCAATATCATCCGCAAATTCTGCCAACTTCACTTCACAAGTTGCTTTATCGTGACCTGCAGCCATGACAGGAATCCCCAAAGTATAGATAGCCGGATTTACATCAATGGCAACGCCATCAATTACATTATTCGGTCCACCATTAATTATAATACCCTTTACATTGAGCAATGTTTTCAGTTCTTCCACTGTGATATCGTGAGGATAAATCTCACTATAAACTCCTAATGCACGGATGGCGCGAGCCAATACCGTATTCTCATGACTACCCAAGTCAAGGATAACAATCATATCCTGCTTCATCTGATTTTGGTTGTTTTTAAGTTATTGTATTGTTTATTATTCACTATCGTTTCCAAACGGTCTGCAAATATAAAGATTTTTAGAGAGACTATAATACATTGATTCTCTAAAGTTTCAGAACAGAGTCGCGTTTTTTTGCTGTTATATTATTCCAAAGAAAAAAATGAAGTTATACAGACAAGCAAAAATAAAAAAAGAAGCATTCACAAACACTATAGAGTTTGAAAGGCTTCTTTTATCCTAGATATTTTATACATTTGCTGCATAAAACATAATATTTCACCATGAACGAAGAGAAAAGTTCCTTTATAAAAGGTATAAATGAGCAACACCCAGCCGCTTATCATCAGCTTTATAATGAATATTATAAAGCATTGGTGTTGTATGCCATCAACTTTCTCTCTTCCCAACAAGCTGCCGAAGATATTGTACAGGATCTTTTTGCAACTATGTGGGAAAAGAAAATGAGATTCTTATCATTGCCTTCTTTCCGAACTTATCTTTATAATTCTATACGAAATGCCTCTCTTAATTATTTAAAACATCAGAATGTAGAATCTCTCTATCTTGAACGCTTGGCAAGCACTTATCGAGAAATCACAGAAGAAGAAGATACCAATGAAGAAGAAGTATACCGACTACTATTTCGTGCTATCGATAAATTGCCAACACGCTGCCGGGAAATATTCTTATTACATATGGATGGAAAAAAGAATGAAGAAATAGCTACTGCACTAGGAATTTCGATTGAAACAGTAAAAACACAAAAGAAAAGAGCTATACAATCTATCAAAGAACAGATGGGCACATGCTATTTTTTGCTCCCCTTATGTGACATTTTGTATAGTTCCAAGTTTTTTTCGTAACCAAAATAATCTTTTTTAGAAAGTTTGTACCTCTTTTTAATCTTCATGTTGTCTTATTAACAAATGATAAGACAATAAATATATGAAAATAAAATCTGGTACAGAAGAATTAATAGCCAAATATCTCTTCGGTGATATTACAGAGCACGAGAAAAAACAACTTGACAATTGGATCAAGACCTCTCCACAACACGAAGAGTTTTTCAATCGTTTACGAACAAGCGCATCATTTCGTAAGCGCTACGAGGCATATACACAGATTAACTCACATCAGGCATGGAAACATTTCAAAAAGAAATATTGCCAAGTATCAGTCACATCAATTCTCCTGAAATATGCAGCTATTTTAATATTACCTATAATAATAGCAGCAGGAGGATGGTACTTTTATATTGCTTCCGAAAAACAAATATCTGACAATCTAGCCTTAGGAGATGCCATACAGCCAGGAATTCCTAAAGCTACATTAATTTTAGCCGGGAATGACAAGCAATCGCTTACCCCAACATATCCAACACCAGTTAAAGTTAATCATTCCACAACTGCTATAGCTCAAAATGGTGCGCTCATCTATCCATCAACACCCAATATAAATATAGATATACCTCAAAAACAGCAGCCTGAAATAGTAGAAAAAAACACATTAACAACTGAACAGGGAAACGAATTCAGAGTAACCTTTGAAGATGGAACAACCGTACACCTCAATTATAATACAGAAATACGGTATCCTGTAAAGTTTAGTAAGACTAAACGCACGGTTTATCTAAAAGGGGAAGCCTATTTTAAAATAGCCAAAGATGCTCGTCCTTTCTATGTTATCACTGACCAAGGAACAATCAAACAGTATGGTACAGAGTTTAATGTTAATACATTCAGCCCTGAACGAACAGAAGTCGCATTAGTGAAAGGGAGCATTAGTATTATTCCTCAAGGAAGTACACAAGAACAACTCATAGAGCCGGGCCAATTGGCACACATTGAACAGAAAGGTAACAATATATCTATATACAATGTAGACCTCACTCCCTACATAGCATGGAATGAAGGACGACTTATTTTCGAAAATCGTACTTTAGAAAATATTGTCGAAATTCTAGAACATTGGTATAATGTTAATATTTCCTTTGGCACTTCCGAGCTTAAACAACTGCGATTTACTGGTAATATGGATCGTTATGCCGCAATCAGCCCGATATTAAAAGCAATAGCACGTACTACGAATTTACAAATAAAAATAGAAGGAAGAGAGATTTTAATCACAGACAATTAATTACTAATTAAACAAGAAGAAAGAATGAGAAAGACAAAAAGTAGAGAAAGAATCCGAATACTTTCTCTGGTAGTAGTATTATTACTATTACCCACAATGATGCTTGCCATTCCAGAAAGTGGCAAAAAAGTAACTTTAAATCTGGAATCTGTCACTGTCAAAGATTTTTTCGATGCTTTAAGACAACAAACCGGATTAAGCTTTGTCTACAATACAGAACAGACAAAGTCACTGAAACCCATCACTATCCATGTAAAAGATGAAACTGTGGATAACGTACTACGTACCGTACTCAATGGCACGGGTCTCACTTACAGCATGGAAAGGGATATTGTCACTATCCCAACTTATTTTTCCAGTTTTTTTTTGATCTGTGAAGGTTATTCCACCACATCCGACAATCTCCTTGTTAAGCAAAAGAACAAAATACAGCTCACGTTCACTATCCAGATAATTGCTGAAATCAGCTTCTTCTTCCAGTGCAAAATATTCAGGTGTGTTCTGTCTGATTAAATCTATTACGGCATTTTTGTCTGTTTCCCGGTATTCTCTAATTACAGTCATGTACATCTCACGTTAATTGGTAAGTTTAGAAAAGAACAATACCCGCTTCGATAATAGCTCCCTTATCGTAATTGCTCGATTTATTATAGAATCTGGTTAATCCATATCCACCTGTTGCAAAGATGCCGAACTTCCTGGTAAATTGATATTCCAGATTTGCACGTGCCTGCAATGCGTACAGGCGTTTCGGGATGACCTCATCTTTGTTATCAAAAGCCTCGATATGCTGGTATCCGAGGTCTCCGCTGATGGATAACCCTTTGTAAAGGGGGAAAGACAGACCGGCACGATAGGATGCGCTGGCCGAAAACTTATCATTCAATCCCTGATACATGGAACCCACTCCCAATATTGTATAAAACAACTGGTTCTTGAATCGTACCCCGATATTGGCAGGCGTTGCGTTTCCACCGTATACCATCATTTGCACTTTTGTATCAGGATTTGCATTCACCAAACCAAGTTGGAAACCTTTCATATCTTCTTTGTAGTAATTGACAAGACCAATTTGAAGTCCGCGCGCTTTCGTTGCGTAGTTGCATAATGCTACTTGCACTCCATTCAGCTTTGAAGCGGTTATATTGGCAATTCCTGCTATCTGCAAACCGTTCATGTGTTCGCCTACTACATTTAAAAGTCCCGAAGCCATCAGACCACCGAAGCTCTGTCCGGTGATATTTGCTATTCCGGAGAAGTGTAAGCCCGAAGCCATATTGCCCGTCACATTCATGAAACCACTAATCATTAACCCCGAGTTGTTGTCTCCGCCGATGCTCGTTAGCCCGGATATGACTACTCCCTGTGCTCTGTCGCCGGTGATATTTACCAATCCGGCAGCAGAAAGCCCTACGGTGTTATCGCCGCTGATATTACTGATACCAGCCAGCTGAACGCCCCGCATAGTACCCCCTGCCAAGTTGGCTAATCCGGTGATTTGTACTCCGTTCATGTCACCATGAACCACGCTTCCCAATGCGTTGATACCCACACCGTTCAGACGGTTCATGGTAGACAGGAGGCCGATGTTTACATAGGTCGTCTGTGTACTGTCATGCGGTTGCGTGCATATATCTTTCCAGATGGATATATTGATCCCTGCACTCTTGTTCTGTGCCGGTAAAGAAACGGCAGCCATTAGTATAGCTGCCGTAAGTATTGTTTTCTTTATCTTCATTCCTTTCTCTTTTTCGGTTTAAGTTATATCTTTCTCTATGCAGCTGACAATCTATCAGCCTTTTGCTTCCTGATACAAATAACGCTTGATGCTCTTCTTCGGTGTCTTTTCAAATTCTTCCGGATAGATTTTCATCTTGGATATTTGGCTGTATGCCGGTAACATAGTGTTCAGTGTCACGCGGTTTTCTTCCATTACTTGTTCGATGTCTTCAGTTTTCAGGCCGTGGGCGAACGCATCGTCAAAGTCGGGATAAACAAGTCCGACAAGTTTCTCGTTTTGCTGAACGATAATGCTTTCAGCCACGTATGGCAAGTTGTTCAATTTATCTTCAATTTCTTCCGGATAGATATTCTGTCCGCTGGAGCTCAATAACAGGTTCTTGCTGCGTCCTTTGATTGTAACATTACCTTCTTCATCCATCAAAGCCAAGTCGCCGGTATGCAACCAACCGTCCTTGTCGATGACTTCTTGAGTGGCTTCTTCGTTTTTGTAATAGCCCAGCATCACATTCGGGCCCTTACATACGATTTCACCAACGATATTTTCGGGATCAGATGACAATACCCGTACATCCATCCGTGGCACAGCCTTTCCGCAAGAACCCGGTTTGAACTTTCTCCAATCTTCGTAGCAGATAATCGGGCCACATTCCGTCATTCCATATCCAACCGTATAAGGGAAATCAATCATTTTCAAGAATTGTTCCACTTCCTGATTGAACGCTGCACCTCCTACGATGACTGCCTTGAAGTTTCCGCCAAATGCCTTAATCATCTCTTCGCGCACTGTTGCCTTTATCTTGTCATTGATAATAGGCACTTTCAGCAATATCTTCATCGCCGGAGTTTCCAACTTCGGAAGTACGCTTTTCTTGATTATCTTTTCGATGATGAGTGGTACTGCAACAATCAGACTGGGTTTCACTTCTTCAAAAGCCTGGAAGATAATCTTAGGGCTTGGCATACGGGTGAGGAAGTAGATGTGGCAACCTACGGAGAACTCATAAAGGAATTCAAAAGCCAATCCGTACATGTGTGCCATAGGAAGCATGGAAACGATTTTATCTCCGGCTTCCAGTTCCAACACTTCAAAAGCAAATTTGGTATTCGACCACAGACTGCGGTAGGGGAGCATTACTCCTTTGGAATAACTCGTTGTTCCCGAAGTATAATTGATAACTGCCAGTTCTTCCGGTTCGTCTTTGTGATAAGCGACATGCTCTTTACGGAAATTCTTCGGATATTTTTTGCCGAACATTTCGTTCAGATGTTCGCGTGCATACGTGAGTCGTTCGCTGCGTGACACTAATAGGGTGAAGTCATTCATCATCAGGATACCTTCCAGTAGCGGCATTGCCGACTCGTTCAGGTTTTCCCATACCATATCTCCTACAAGCAGTAATTTAGCTTCGGAGTGGTTGACGATATTATGCACGTTATCTGCTTTAAATTCATGGAGAATAGGTACAATGACGGCTCCATACGTCAGTGTGGCAAGGAAAGTAACTCCCCAGTGAGAGCTGTTTCTTCCACAAACGGCAATCTTGTCTCCCTTGCGGATTCCGCTTTCTTCAAAGATGATATGGAGTTTCTCGATTTTGCGAGCTACGTCTTTATACTGTAAAGTTGCACCTTTATAATCGGTCAGGGCATCCAAATCCCAATTATTCTTGATGCTATTCTCAATATAGGCTATAAAACTTTGTTCCATTGTTTTTGCACATTTGG